>Ga0307947_1000300_pt1:0-30000 | contig 33129 bp, 30 predicted proteins | sample OrgLakmetagen232_FD_201840 | JGI IMG/M metagenome (GOLD analysis project Ga0307947, IMG submission 201840) | Saline water microbial communities from Organic Lake, Antarctica - #232 | ecosystem: Environmental > Aquatic > Non-marine Saline and Alkaline > Saline | place: Antarctica: Organic...
CATCTACGCTACAGGCACCACCTTCTGGGTTGTGGTAGCAATAAGCAAGTGATCATGCTACGTTCTGAGGGGCTGGGAGTTCCTCTGGGGGGCTCTAGAGGGCTTGGAAGTGCCTCTGGGGGGCTCTGGAGGGCCTGGGAGTGCTTCTGGGGGGCTCTGGGGGGCTTGTGGTTGCAAAATTCGTTAAGTTCCCAAAATCGTATTATACGGAGCAATTTGAAAAATACGGTAAATTCGTGATAAATACGATACGACGTATAATACGCCTACTTAGTATGACCCATCCCTAATAAATATTAAACGTAACCCCGGGTAATCCCGGAGCCTCAAATAAATATTTTATTCCCGCACATACCCCGGTGGACATTTACCCTAGGCAGTGCGTGTGCGTGTGTGAGTATGCGTGCACATGCGCGTGTGTGCGTGCGCATGTGTTTCGTGCTGCAGGTGCTGGGGCAGGTGCTCCATGGTGCTGGGGCGCATGTGTGTCGTGCTCCAGGTGATGTCCAGGAGTGTCGTGCTCCCAGTGCTGAAGCGCATGTGTGTCGTGCTGCAGGTGCTGGGGCAGGTGCTGGGGCTGGTGCTGGTGCTGGGGCTGGGGCGGGGGCGGGGGCGGGGCCTTCTCCGCTCATCACTGTTCACCCACCCACAACACTTTAATTTTGCCAATCCCGGGCAACCCCGGAGCCAATATATATCAAACAATACCGGAACCACCCCGAAGGGCAAAACACGTTATATACCCGGGATGATATCGGAAAGGTACAGAATCTTTCAACCCCCCACCTCCCCCGAACCCCATTTCCTGACCCCCCACACTAACAAAAGGGTGTCAACCTGCTCAGAATTTAAGCGGCTTATCAACCACCTGTTAAGTGCACTAATCCAGCCAAAAACTTTGCCAAAACACTTTTTTACTTCATTCTTGCAACTTATGCATAATGCAATACGTGAACTGCAAGTTTGGAATGAATTGCTGGTCATTTGCCTGAACACACCCCCGCGGCTTACTTGGGGGCATTCCATGCATTTCTATGACCAGGCACCCAACCCCCCCCCCAATTATCAGATCACCCAACAAGGGTTCCAATCGAACAGGCTTGAGCTGAGGATCCCAAAAATGTATTTGATGTCACGATTCCGAATATTTGGTTCATATTTCAATCGAGACGTGACGCCAAAAAGTGACCCTTGACGCCTCCTGCTTACCCTGCAAGGAGAGAGGAAGCTCTTCTTCCTCAAGCGTGTAGTTAGGGTTGGCCAGAACCGCATATATACGCCGTATATGACCGTATCTTTGGCGATTTCCTTGCCAAAAATGCCGTATATACATCGTATATCTATGGTTCTGGCCAGCCCTATATTTAGTGTGTGTAGGGTTGGCCAGAACAGTATATCTGCACCGTATATGACCGTATGTAAGGTGATTTCCCTGCTAAAAACACTGTATGTACACCGTATATACCTATACATGTATGGTTCTGGCCAACCCTAAGTGTGTACAAGCAAAATGTGAGAGCACTACTTACGCAGTGCTTGCGCGTAGCAAGAATGAAAGCAGAAGAGCTTACATTAAAAATCAGGTGGTCAACGTTGATTCGGCGCGCACGTGCAGCTGCGTTCTGTTGGCCCGCATTTAAAAGCCGCAAGAAGGTAGCTTCTGTGTCCTCCATACCGCTCAAGGTCAGGGTCTTCAGTGTTGCCTGCTTTGGAAAGGAGGCCATCGCAGCTAAGACCTCCACCGGAGCCCCTCCCGTCTCATAAGTGGTTATTTGGCTGTTGATGGACGGAGACCTGCAGGATGATTGGTGTTACTAGGTAGGACTAATTCGTTCAAAATCAAAGCATTAGGCTTTAAATTGTAGGGGGGATGCAAGCACGGAGTAGATTGGTGTACATCCCTAACATCATTGGTGTACATCCCTAACATCATTGGTGTACATACATCCCTAACGTCATTGGTGTACATCCCTAACATCATTGGTGTACATCCCTAACGTCATTGGTGTACATCCCTAACGTCATTGGTGTACATCCCTAACGTCATTGGTGTACATCCCTGACATCATTGGTGTACATCCCTGACATCATTGGTGTACATACATCCCTAACGTCATTGGTGTACATCCCTAACGTCATTGGTGTACATCCCTAACGTCATTGGTGTACATCCCTAACATCATTGGTGAACATCCCTAACATCATTGGTGTACATCCCTTACACATATCACCGCATACGTTCTGACCCCACCCCTGCAGTGCCACAGACAAATTAAACATTCAACTCGTTAGGGCCTCCTCGTACAGCTCGCATTGGAGTTTGTCACTTGAGCCAGGCTGTAGCAGGCAAAAATTTGTAGGTCTGTATAGCTCCACCTGCTCCAGAAATCCTTGTGTGTGAAATTTGCGCATGGGTGCTTATTCCGTACAGCTTGATACCAGGCATGCAGGGATTTTGTAGACGTGCTTTATCCAACACAGCGCCATGTGCCTGTTGAGAAAGTGGTGTTCTACGAGCATGTGGCAACGTATCCGCGTATCCGCGGCCACGCCCTCTATTGTAGATGCCTTACCATGCAAGCGCGCTCGAACAGACAAAAAGCGCCCGTTGCGAGCACAGGTGCAAGAACGAACAAAACAGACCCCACACACGCACTCCTGGGGTCCGAAAAAATAGGGTAACGTGCTACGTGTCCATCTTGACTACGCAAGCCACTCTGGACATCGTGCTGTGCGTGCTGCAAATCAGCCAAATCGTCAACACGCACACGGGACAAATGCTTTATCCAACACAGGTGAAAGACACAGCCTGCTGCCCAGTACCGCATCCAAACATTTATGCACGGACAGCACGTTGCTTGCTGTGAAAGGAGGATTGTGATGGGCCTTAATGCGTGAGCCCAAACTTGCCCCATATCTGAATGTCCAGATTGTTGCTGCAGGGCACGTTACGTTAGACAACGTGCGTAGGAACACTCACTTGTAGAGGGCGCTGGACGAATGGCGCAGGGCCGCGCGGTCATTGCCCTCAGGTATGCAATGGTACAGCATGCCCCAGAGGTCATCGTTCAGATCCAGCAGGCCCGTTTGGGAGGCGGTCATGACAGGGTTTCTCGTATGTACTTCGCGGCCACGCCCTCTATTTCTCTTGCTACAGCATGCATGCAGCACAGGGAGAGCCGTATGATATCGAGTCTATGGCACGTGCTTGTTGCAACAGGAAAAGGAGGAGGAGAAGAAGAAGCCCCTTACCTTTTCAGGATGTACATGCAAATGAAACTAGTTTATTTTTATTGTTTATCAGTATTTTGTTTATCAGTACTTGTTGTCTCATTTGATGTAATGAATGCCTTTAGAGCAAGGCTTAAGCAAATGCCAAATACCAAATTCCAAATGCCAAATGCCAGGAGAGCACCAATTCACAGTTCAGTACAATCCCATTCATCAGGATTGCAACAGGCGCACCCAGCCCCGCACAAAAGTCCACCCAGCCCCAGTGTACCTGCCCACTCTGCTCCCCCAAACAGCTTCCTTCTGTTGGCAATAACTGGTGTAAAAGTAAGCGAAATTTCCTCCCTGAACTGACCACTTGTGCAGGCACTAGTGCAACTCACACCCAGACAAAAACTCAGGACACTAACCAGCATGTGCAGTTTACGTCTACGTTGTATACATGTACAGAAACTCACAAATCATACACACACTACCACTCGCAACAACGTGATGATATCTTTTATCAACAGGAAGAGCTTCGGGGAAACTGGATTCAGCAGGCCGTTATAATTACGAAGCACATGGCTCGTTTCTTCCTGGAGCTGTGCGGCATGCTGGCGTCGATCCCTTATGGTCTTAAAACTGTCTACTTGGCCAGGTATGGAACCCGCCTGCGTCTTTTTCTTTCAACGGTATGCTCCCAAGCTCCATGTGCCTGTTGTAAAAGTGGTGTTCTACGTGAGCACGTGGCGACGTATCCGCGGCCACGCCCTCCATTTTAGAGTGCACACTGTACAAAGCTTTGAAACTCTGGACACACACAGACACTTCTGAATTTCTGCTGATTCAGGCAATGGTGTTGTGATCTGCTGGGTGGCATGCTGAGCCATACTCCAAGCCAGTGGACCTGACGCTGCCTTTTTCTCAATATGACTCTTATTAATAGCCACCGCATTGCATGGCATATTTAAGCATACAGGTTGTTGGCATATAAAACCCATGCATACACATACTGTCTTAGCAGAGAATTTTCACGTATGCAGTCAAAAGTGTTAAGTGCAGTTCCGGCCGCCCTTTAAAATGCACGCAGATCAATCCCTCGTTACCAGAGACCCAGTTCGACCACCCTGACCCAAAGCCCTCAAGACACAAAACCCTTGGCCACCCCATCACAAAGTCACGTTGACGGAGGGTATGGTGTTTGTGTAGACAATGGAGTACAGTTTGGCGCTCACCCTCGCCAAAAGTTGGATGCCTACGTCCCGGCCAAGCTTGTGCAGCAGCACCGCCAATGGCAGGAAGATTCGCAGTTGCAGCAGCAGCAGCAACAGCAGCAGCAGGAGCAGCAGCAGGAGCAACACCGGTTGCCGCCTGCATTGGCTCCTGTGGTGGTCTTTACACATGGCGGGATCTGGGCAAGCGGTGTGTTTTTGCATAGAAAATCTGGGCAAGCGGTGTGTTTTTGCATAGAACATCTGGGCAAGCAGTGTGATTTTGCATAGAAAATCTGGGCAAGCGGTGTGTTTTTGCATAGAAAATCTGGGCAAGGGGTGTGTTTTTGCATAGAAAATCAGGGCAAGCGGTGTGTTTTTGCATAGAACAAGCTTATGTGCCAGACTGCTGTGCATAGTCGTGCCAAGGCGACCACACATGGCATCTAAAAAGACGTGCCAGACTGCTGTGCGTAATCGTGCCAGAGCGACCACACATGACATCTAAAAAGACGTGCCAGACTGCTGTGCGTAATCGTGCCAGAGCGAACACACATGACATTTAAAAAGACATGCCAGACTGCTGTGCGTAATCGTGCCAGAGCGAACACACACATGACATCTAAAAAGACGTGCCAGACTGCTGTGCGTAATCGTGCCAGAGCGAACACACATATGACATCTAAAAAGACGTGCCAGACTGCTGTGCATACTCGTGCCAGAGCGACCACACATGACATCTAAAAAGACGCAACCTGCATAACATATGTCCCGAAGGATGACATCTAAAAAGACGCAGCCTGCATTGAATTGGTCAAACATGCCGTCATTGTTGAGCTGCCACACGCCTCGTACTCCCAGCTTGTTGTGCAGTGTCGGCACTGGGCCCTGGCATGTGCACTGGGCACATTTGGCCCTTGCATGTGCACACTAGTGTACACTGGGTAGTGTACACTGGGGACATTTGGCCCTGGCATGTGCACTGGGCCCTGGGCACATGGGCATGTGCACACCTGCTTGCACACTCACAGTGTTGGCACTGGGCCCTGGGCATGTGCACTGGGCACATGGGCATGTGCACACCTGCTTGCACATTCGCAGTGTTGGCCCTGAGCACATGGGCATGTGCACACCTGCTTGCACATTCCCAGTGTTAGCAATGGGCCCTGGGCATGTGCACTGGGCACATGGGCATGTGCACACCTGCTTGCACACTCACAGTGTTGGCACTGGGCCCTGGGCATGTGCACTGGGCACATGGGCATGTGCACACCTGCTTGCACATTCACAGTGTTGGCCCTGGGCACATGGGCATGTGCACACCTGCTTGCACATTCCCAGTGTTGGCACTGGGCCCTGGCATGTGCACTGGGCCCACTGGGCATGTGCACACCTGCTTGCACATTTGTCTTGAACGATCTTTATGTCCAGTGCATTTGCCTGCCTGTATCAAATTGAGAATTTAAATCCTTAAGAAAAATACCAAAACAAAGGCCTGTGGCATGTGCACACCTGCTTGCGCATTTGTCTATGACAATCTTTATGTCCAGTGCACTTAAACCTACCTGCATCAAACTCAGAAATATATGAAACCATGTAATGTACCAAATCAAAGGCCTGGTACGTTTCTCAAGATTACTCTAAGCCTAAGAATTCTGGAGCTAGCTATAGCATGCACATCCAGGTCGTTGAGAACAAACGCAAACGTGCCAGAAAGCAAAGCTGCCCCCCTTGCCAACAAAATTCTGTTTTGTTGCGGCACCCGGAGCAAACTCCTGTATGATTACAGTTTGCTCCTTTGTACCAAACTGAAGTGCGGTATGTGGAGACGTTTGAGGTAAAAACATCAGAGAGCAAGGCTCCATAGATATACTTGGCAACAGTGGAGGCGAATGGGGGTGGGTGGGGCGGTTCATACTTTGCAACAGTGCAGGCGAGTGGAGATGGGTGGGGCACTCATACTTTGCAACAGTGGAGGCGAGTGGGGGTGGGTGGGGCGTAGGGTTTTGGAGGTGAGTGGGGGTGGGTGGGGCACTTATATGAGTACCCTAAGTTTTGTAAGTGGCACATGACGGTGTGGCGGCAGGTGGTTGTTGTGCAACTAACAATGACGCGACAGCCCTCGATCAAAATGTGCACATTTCACTTTCCCCCTCTGGTATGCATTTTGCTCATGCACGAAACTTGCTTTGTTTGCTTCTGTAGGGGAGACGTGGCACTATGCGTGGCTGGCCACGCGCTTGGCACAAATGGGATATGTGGTGCTAGTACATACGTACACGCTGTACCCACAGGCCTTAATTCCTCAGGTAGCTGGGTGCCTCTGTTTCCTCGTTAATCCTTGTTTATGTGCTCCAAAAAGTGCAGGCATCGATCACCTCTGTATAAACAAAGGGGGGTTGGGTACTGGTCCCGTACAACTCCTTCATTTTCATTCAGGCAGACAAACAGAGGCGCTTGTTTTGCTTTTCGAACAACATCAGTATGGAATGCGCATAACATAATCTTCTGCAAACTTGCACGCACATACAGCGCAGCTGCCCTAAACAAACGTCTATTCCCTTTGCATTGGGCGTCAAGCCAGGGGTCACATGGTTTTCCTCATCCCACCTAGGAGCACAGACACTAGTTTATTTACCCAAGCCTACTCTGTAATTGCTAGCAGCGTGCACAATTCTATAAGTAGGCAGAACATGCTTTCTCATGATCCCTCTACACAGTTATCTGAGCAAATCGGTTCTCATGATCCCTCTCCTCAATAACCTGAGCAATCACCTGAGCAAATCAGTCCTCAAGATCCCTCTCCTCAACTACCTGAGCATGATCCCTCTCCTCAATTACCTGAGCAAATCGGTCCTCACGATCCCTCTCCTCAATTGCCTGAGCAATAACCTGAGCAAATCGGTCCTCACGATCCCTCTCCACAATTATCTGAGCATGATCCCTCTCCTCAATTACCTGAGCAAATCGGTTCTCATGATCCCTCTCCTCAATTACCTGAGCAAATCGGTCTTGCATCACTGAACTGTCTGCCAAATTCTTGATATGCTTGACATTTGAATTGTGCAGATGGTGGAGGAGACTTCAGAAGCAATAACTTGGGCCTTTGACAATGTGCAGTCCCTTTACTGTGGTGACCCAGCACGTATTTCGGTCGTAGGACACAGCGCCGGAGCCCACTTAGTCGCCATGGCATGCTTACACAGGCAGGTTGAAACTTCAATATGCAGACCCTTTACTGTTGTGATCCAGCGCGCATTCTGGTCGTAGGACACAGCGCCGGAGCCCAGTTTGTTGCCATGGCATGTTTACACAGGCAGGTTGAAACTTCAATGTGTCTGTGCAAACATGCCATCATCTTCTTATAGAAAGTCTTGCTTGGTATTCTGAGCTCACGGGGCTAGTGGCTATTTCAGTGTGTACCAACTTTGAAGCTTTTATAGATTCCCAGTACTCTGAGCTTTGTGGTCTTGTCCTGAGTACTCAACAGGGATGACATATGTGGCCAGTAGATGTATTGTTGTTAGTAAGGCTGTAGGGTTGGCTAGAAGCATAGGGGGTTTTAATCCGTAACACACACATACACACATACATTTGGGCAGGGGGCTCTTAGGAATTGGCGTTCTTTTGATTCTGGTTGACCACCTCCCCTAAATGTTTGAATCCTGCATTGCTATCAGCATTCAATCGCTGGCGTCCCAAGTCGTATATGCCAGTTTCCTACGAAGTCGAATACTAAGCCATGTATGGCATTCAATCGCTGGCGTCCTGAATCGGATAGGTGCGATGGCGCTGACTGTTGTGTGGGCACTGACTGTTGTGTGGGCACTGACTGTTGTGTGGGCGCTGACTGTTGTGTGGGCACTGACTGTTGTGTGGGCGCTGACTGTTGTGTGGGCACTGACTGTTGTGTGGGCGCTGACTGTTGTGTGGGTCGGTTAGGAATCGAGTTCACCAAGCAATATTTGACTCGAGCGCGTCTAATTATTAAAGTTTTTGTTACCTACGTAATTCCTTCTATCTACCGTGTAGGGCATGGATGTGGTGCCCATTTATTGCACAGCTAGCTTTGGGTCCTTTACAGAATTGTACCCTGCCTATGGCTCACACTCTTTGGTTAGGATCGTATATATACTGCAGCATGAAGTGTAGGTCACATTAAATTGAGTTTGTTTTTGCTGTTGTGCAGCTACTTTTAATTTTGGTGGCCGAACAGGTGACATGTGCAATCATTTTTTTTTTGCTATCAGCGTGCAGGTATGTATATGCCGTGTGATTCAAAGGATTGTGTGTGTGTATGTGTGTGTGTGTGTGAGTGTGTGTGTGTGAGTGTGTGTGAGTGTGTGTGTTTGGAACTTGCATGTGAAAAGCTGCTTACGTTAGTGCCTCGCCTGTGTGGACAACATGCGTATCGATGCTTGACTTGGGGCTTTATGAGCTGTAGGTGCAACTGATCCTCTAATGCACGAGTGCCTCACCTGTGTGAATCACGTGCCTGTCACTGCTTGACTTGGTGCTTTGTAAGATTTGTAAGTGAAAATGATCCGCAAACTGCGCTCAGGGCTGATGTGGCTGAGGTGGCTGCTACTGACCAGGGCTCACAGCAAAACCAGCAGCAGAAGGGTGAGCAGGATGAGCAGGATGAGGTGGCAGCTACCCTCCAAGGCTCACAGCAAAACCAACATCATCATCAGCAGCAGCAGCAGCAGCAACAGCAGCAGCAGCAGGGTGAGTCAGGCCAACCTCAACCCAGCAAGCCGCAGCAGAGGCCCCCACACCCAAAGCTACTCATCAAGGATGGCCGCATGCCGGCACGTTTTGTGGGCATAAGCGGCGTGTGAGTGCAGGCACCTTCCTTGTTTGTTCTCTTGCATAAATGAGGAGCGTTTTGTGGGCATAAGCAGCGTGTGAGTGCAAGCACCTTCATTGTTTATTCTCTTGCATAATGCATAAGTGAGGAGCGTTTTGTGGGCATAAGCGGCGTGTGAGTGCAGGCACCTTCCTTGTTTGTTCTCTTGCATAAGTGAGGAGCGTTTTGTGGGCATAAGCGGCGTGTGAGTGCAGGCACCTTCCATGTTTATTCTCTTGCATAAGTGAGGAGCGTTTTGTGGGCATAAGCAGCTTGTGAGTGCAGGCACCTTCCTTGTTTATTCTCTTGCATAATTGAGGAGCGTTTTGTGGGCATAAGCGGCTTGTGAGTGCAAGCACCTTCCTTGTTTATTCTCTTGCACAAGTGAGGAACTTCTGACCCTTTGGCTTTTGACCCTTTGGCCCTTTCCGTGCTGTCAGGCATCGGAGGTGCGTGGGTTCATCTGCATTTATGGTCCTTCTAAAAACAGTATGGGTGCCTGCCTGCTTATCTACTTCTGGCAAATTTTGTGCCGGTCTTTTACAAGCGCAAGACAGCTCATGCAGGCCTGCACGAATAATGCCGTTCGATGTATGTGATGTTTAGGGTGTGTGAGGTGTGTTATAGTGCCGGTCTTTTTAACGTGCGAGACGGCTCATGTAAAGCCTGCACAAAAAACGCCGTTTGTTATATGTAATATCTAGGGTGTGTGAGGCATGTTTTCCCCTTGTGCTCTCAATGAGTAGGTATACCAATGTGGCCAGACCCGTACATGTATGGTATATAGCATACTTGGGAGCTTGATCAAGCATTGTCGTGTGTAGTGGGAGTGTGCCAGTCTAAAATGCTCATATTGTATGCAATAATCAAGCGAGTTTTATTATGCATTCACTAAACTAATTAATCCCCAAGTGCGTGCACTTCATCAGGCATTCATGCCTGCAAACGCCTCCTCCTCATTGCAGGTATGACATCGTCCATCATCATCATTATAATCATTATTGGCCATTGTCATCATTATACGTTGGCCATTATCATCATTATACGTTATACATTGGCCATTATCATCAGTTACGTTGGCCATTATTGGCCATTATCATCATTATACGTTATACGGTCGATTCATGATCATCCCTCCAAATCATTATTCAGGTATGACATCAGCCAACACTATATGTACGAAAAAAGCCGTGGGGTCCACCTCCTGTCGATGATGGCTAGAGCATTCCAGGGGGGGTTGCACTTTGCACCGTTGTCTCCCTCACTGCTGCTGCAAGCCTGCATGAACAGCTGTGCTGTCGCATCGGCAACGGTTAGTGCTGCATCACCAACGAGGGCAGCGCTTTTGATGGATCAGCAAACAGAGCAGCTTGTGGCATCCCAGTTGGAAGCAGAGCCTGGAAAGCAGGGTGTGGAGCAGCAGCGAGTTGAATTTCAAGTCAAAGAGGCAGGGCAGCAATTGCTCCAACAGGCAGGATTGAGCACCCTGCGTTTCACACGCCACCTGCCGCCATCGTTCTTTTTAGGTACTAGAAGTGTGTGTGTGTGTGTGTGTGTGTGTGTGTGTGTGTGTGTGTGTGTGTGTGTGTGTGTGGAACACCCTGTATTTCACGCGCCACCTGCCGCCATCGTTCTTTTTTAGGTACAGAGTTACAGGTAAAGCCATCAGTCAATACGTGCGACTGCTAGGCTGTCCTCATTCTTTTTAGGTACTAGTATTGATGGGAGTAGGGAGTGCGCACCACTTGCCGCCATCGTTCTTTTTAGGTACTAGTATTGATTGGAGTAGGGAGTGAGCACCATCTGCAAAACATACACCGACACCGAATCTCTCTCATATCTAGGACCGGATTTTTACAAGGCAAGACGTTGAGAACCAAGCTCGGTGGATACCCTATCAAATAATGCGTCATCAATAACTCATATGGCACGCTCTATGTAACAATATTTATTACAGACAAAGTGTGGGTATGGATGCTTCTGCACACGAACCCACCCCCTGATCCTCATGAAGTGGCCCATGGCTTGATTTTGGTGGTGAGGGTTACTGAGGTGATGGCACCTAATTAATCCTTGTTTTATCACACTGGATGTATTATCACTACCAGTACAGCCTTTTCTTTTTCCTTCATTCCGTAGGATCATCAGCCGATTACATGGTACCCATTTCTTCAAGTGCACAGATGGCGGCATGCCTGGACAGGTGCGCCAAGGTTGTCCTAAATCCTGCGTATTTTTGTTATTTTGCCTGCTAGGATTTAAAGTACCGCTGTGTGGAAACATAGGAAGAAGGCCACTGATGTGCTGGCCACTCCATTTATTAACATGATTTCTCTCCCCCGCGTGCCTCTCTTTCTTTGCAGCTGTGGTGTTGCAACGAAATCATTCAACTATGACAGGGTCGCCCACTCTGAGTTTGTGACTGCGTGGCCACTTTTGGGATTAGAGCAGCTGCGTGATGGTGCGGACGGCAACGAAGGCCTTCCAAATTATGCTCGCGACCTTGCACAGATTCTGGAAGGGGTTCACGACTTTAGATAGCAGGGGGTGCTTTTTAAGCGAGTGCAGTTAATTTTTAGGTAAGGTTGGCTATCGGAGAAAGTGAGGCAGGTGTTCCTGAGCATTACGGGTGTGAACTCTTTCATAACTCATGTCATAAGATTGCAAGCTCGAACCAAGTTTTACTTTTTTGGTTAGTGGCCGACTCTTTTTGGCCACTTACTAAACATGGCTGTTCCCATGGTTGTTCAGAATTTAAATGAAATGCTGCGTGGTTCTTGGCAACCATAGAGAATCTAATTTCTCTGTTTTTCAAAGTTGCTATGGATGACATACTGGTCCACAAATCTTCAGATTACAGATTTACATATTTACAGGTTAAGCAATCAGTCAAATGCTAGGCTGCGTATGGAACAGTGTAAAAAGAAAAATATCAATGATGTAGCACTAGGTATTATAAATGGTAGGGTGCAAAGCACAGCCCAAGTCCACGCAAATGTTAACACAAATCTTCAGGTTCGCGATCAGTTGGGAGGATGAACGTTTATAATAAATGTTATCGTAAGTCCAAAAGAGGAGCACCACAATCCTGCGCACGATTTTGTCCAGGTCATTTATGATATAGTATTACAGCAATAAAAATCATTTAGGACCAAGCCTTAACTTAACCAAGAGCATTAACGGGGGAAAAGGAAGTCCGCGCGGCGCACGAATGTCACGTCATCTTATATATCTTATATTAGTACACAGAAATTAAATAATAGTCTTCCGTTGAGAGTTACAACGCACAATGCGACACTGCACAAAACTGCTCGTTACCCTCGTCCTTTTCCCCTATTCTTTCAAAGCTTCGACACAATCCGCCAGCAACCCTTGGTCTGGGCTTGGAATGCTCCAAAGCGCCGCTGCTAACTCCACTTCTCCAGCTGCCCCTTCCTCTTCATCCACGGTCCAGCCCAGCTCTGCAACGAGCAGCAGTGCAGTCGACCAAGGAGCAGCTGAACAGGTGACGCAGACCCACAGTAGCCAGGGCTTGTATTGTGTTGGTTAGCTTGCAGTTCTCGTCCGCCAAGATCACAGATCATGCATCCAGCACGCGCCCCGTGTCGGACGACCGGGGTCATGTTATCGAACCTAGCTGTGTCAACACTACTAATCAAGCACACTTGCATGCTTGCAGGCAGCAGCAGAGGCAACGGTCGGGAATGAGGGAAGCATCAATTTCATCCCTGGTAATGAAAGTTGTACCTGCTTGTGCCCATGTGTACAGAAAGCATGCTTTAACGGTTGGTTATAACACGTGCGCCTAACGGTGCCCACAGATTCTCAAGCGGGAGACGCGGACATGATTGCGCAAGGCCTCGAAGACTCCTTCGACGACCTGCCTGAACGAGAGGGGCAGGGCTGGATGGAGAGTTCTGAGGAGCCAGGTGTCAGATCAAATCAACATCACTGCAAAGTATAAGACTCAGCACAACAACCAATAACACACGCACACGAGTATGAGCAGAGAGCATACAGGCGTTGATATATAACCGGCAGAAGCATAAGTAAGGACCATTTCAATGCAAAGAACTCACTCCTCTGCTGGATGTTTTACCACCTGGGAGCCTTTTCTTGGTCCGAAGGTGCAACCAATTATCAATAAGAGAGGCTCATTCAACTTGCTGAACAAGACATACAGGAACTCTCAACTTTCAACCAACTTACTGCTTGTCACAGGTTCGGGGTCAGGCCGCTTTTTGGATTTTTGGCGGCTCAGAGCTACAGACATGGAAGGTGCAATGCTAAGGCGGCAACGATGACGTACACAAATACAAAGGGTTACCTGGCACTTGCACTACTTATGCGAATTGATCAGGAGTTGTCACAGGGAACACGATTTTTTCACTAGCATTTCAAATCGGCAACAAACAATTCCCCTAAACAACAGGCTTGGTGACACCTAAAGGATACCCTGTCGAGAAGCATAAAGTCCTCACACGAGATGGATTCCTGCTCACTAACTTCCGCATCCCCTATGGTACGTGGGTTGGCGTCTTGTAGAGTCGCCATTTTTGTTTTGGCATTGCAGGCTTTGCACTCTGACTCTCTCCTCTCTACCTCTTACACTCATCAGCACCAGCACGCTTGTTCTTCATACTTCACGAAGGCAAATGCCATCCAAAACCGCAGCCAACTTAAGCAATCATATGCACGTGTTGAATCACACGCGCAGGCAGGAGCGGTCCTGATGGGGCTAAGAAACCCGGAGCTGGTGCAGAACGCCAGCCAGTTCTGCTAATACATGGGATTTCGTTGTCCAGTACCTGTTGGGTGAGTGGGATTGGATGGCATCTGCTCGTGCGACAAGGCGGTGAGGGGATTTCTGGTGCTGGCACGAATGGTGCTGGCACTAAAGTGCTCCTTCATGTAATCTCACTGCTGGATGAGTCATCGCTGGATGTGTTACCACTACCAGCACAGCCTTTTCTAATTCTGGCATTATTTATCCTGCATTTGGAATGCTGTGAGTGATTTTTTTCTAAAGACTTTTCTCTCTGCGTGGGTGAGCAGCTCATATGTGCTTCAGCTCCCATTGCGGGTGTAGGATCGATCTAATCTGACCACGGAGCGACCTTCCTAGTTATATACTTTACACAAACATTGTTTTGTACATGTAGCTAGAAGTTAGGTGTGATAAGATAGGAGGCTAGTGTTTTACTGTACACACACATTGTTTTGTAAATGTAGCTAGGTGTTAGGTGTGATAAGATAGGTGGCTAGTGTTTTACTGTACACACACATTGTTTTGTACATGTAGCTAGGTGTTAGGTGTGATAGGATAGGTGGCTAGTGTCTTACTGTACACACACATTGTTTTGTAAATGTAGCTAGGTGTTAGGTGTGATAAGATAGGTGGCTAGTGTTTTATTGTACACACACATTGTTTTGTAAATGTAGCTAGGTGTTAGGTGTGATAAGATAGGTGGCTAGTCGTTGGGTCTTTGTGGCGTGATGGCCTGAATGTCAGGGGTTTTAAACGATTGGCCCCAAAAAGCCAATTTATAAGTGTTTTTCTCACTGATAACATACCCGATGCAAATTGGCCATTTTTTGGCCCTTTTCCAAACAGGACAGTTGAGATTTCTCAAATTCCACACCTGACCACTGTGGTGTGTCTTTTCACTCATTACTTTTGCAATGATCTACTTTATGCACTCATACTCCACAGCATATCTCAAAAGTGGGTTTGGTTCAGTGGAAGGTCTTCTAAAAGCTGTAAACAATGTGGTGCACGCCACAGGACATTCAGCAGAAATGGCAGGTTCTAGATCCAATACCCACAGACAGATTCATGACAAGGGAGGTTTGGAGCTTTCTATTTTGTTGCAATTGTGATGAGTTCAGCTGAGTTGACATGAATGCCTCTTCAGGTTATCAACGAGCGAGAAGAATCTCTGGCTTTCATTCTTGCAGATGAAGGTGAGAGAGCACTCATTCTAGCTAATCACTTTCATCTTTAACAGCGATTAGTAAGTTGCTTGCAGTCGGGTGAGATCAAAGGTGCTTACAATAATTAAGAATCAGATGTATTCCTTTGTGTACTCGCACCTGCAGGCTACGACGTGTGGATGATGAACACACGAGGTGGGTCAAGGATTGCAAGCCTTGAAATAAAAGCCGCTACAGCTGCAGCTGCTTGTGACCAGGATTTGGGCCTTCATTTTACGCTACGCAACTAGGTATTTGAAGGGCGTTTGTTCTACACAGCCTCACTAGTAATTTTCCTTCGTACCCAGCATTCTCTATTGCAGACCATACCAAACCTTAGCAGCATCACCTCTTTGAGAGAGTTCGAAAGAGAGAGAGAGAGTAGTCACAGAGGCACTATTGCACTGCAGGGAACACATTTTCAAGGGAGCATGAGCAATACAAAGACAGCAACCCAAGGTATACTCTAGAGGGGTGTAACAGTTTCCATTTGCAGTTCAAGAAAAAGTAGAGTTGCAGGCAACACATTCTCTAGGGAGCATGAGCAGTACGCAGACAGCAACCCAAGGTACACTCTAGAGGGGTGTAGCTGTTTTACAAAGTGGATCCTTTTCCTTAATTAGTGTGGGGAGTGGCTTTCACTGCCTGCTTGGTTTTCTTTCTTTTCTTTTCTTTTCAGTTTCCATTTGCAATTCAAGAAACAGTAGATCTGTTTAAACAAATGACTTCCTTGGCCCTCTCCTTGCACAGGTTCTGGAGGTTTGCTGTGGATGAAATGGCACAAGCAGATCTGCCCGCTACGCTCATCTACATAAGAAAAGTGACCAATGCCACCAAGGTTGGTCATGACTAAGCATTGGTGAATTAGGGTGTGAGGTTGGTCATGACAATGATTGCATTAGCCCCTGAAATCATATTTATCCATACAAGCGCACTGGAAATGCATCCATGCCAGCACACTTCCATCTGAAAGAGTTCATGCAGAAATTATTTTGGCTATACCGTAATTCATGCTTGCAGGTCCATGTGGTTGGACACTCCCAGGTATGATTCAAGTCTCAGAAAAGTGGAGAGAAGGAGCTCGTTTGTAGTGTACATTGTACATGAGATCTGCAAATTGGCTCCATCGTGCTGCACTCATGTAATTGCAAATCTCTTTGTATAAAATATCATATACTTAGCTTTCAAGCAAACCACACATGCGTAACACACAAATGTTGCATGCATGTGATGCTTTCAGGGTGGTACACTCGGTTTAGCTTTGCTTGCAAAAAAGCCTGAGGCTGCAGATGGAATAGGTTGCTTAGTAGCAATAGCTCCGGTCGTCTATGCCCAGTACCTGCTTTCCCCGTAAGTTTTCAATTTAGCCTCTTTGAACGAGATCTGGCCATCGTGACCCACCTTTAGAGCCCAAACGGTACAATGAATTCATTATAGGCTCACGCACTTTCCATTGCCTAGTGCCCACTCACTCATAACAGTATAGCTGAAGCATGTTGGTGGATTACACGCTTTGTCCTGTCAATGCGTGAGCATGATGACAGCTGCAAAAGAGGTGCTCGTACTTTCACGGATACTCAAGTGTTCCACGTAGGAAAATCGTAATAAAATAGCTTCAACACCCTCGTGCCTGTATTCCTTGACGAGCTTGTTTTATCATTTACACGCCTATTTCTCAATGGGGCTGCACGTAATTGTTTCCTCTACAGCACCCTCGTGGCCTTCAGTCTTCAAGCTAATGTGAGCATCGCAAGCACCCTTCCACCACAGGTGAGGTTAAGTCTAATCTGAATTCAAGCTGGCTGGTGTAAATGGGACTTTGGAAGCTTGTTTTTTGTTGAGAGGCTGTAAGGTGCCGACACAAGGCGTGCTCTTTCTTTAATCACGCTGTGTGTCTTATCACTACAATAGTTGTTTATACATGATGATCCATTTCAGCATGCGTCTCAACAACAATGCGCAGAGTGAGCATTTTATTTATGAAGGGAAGGAAGCTTGACAAGGTTATAACCTAACAGGATTTCACAGTTTCAGCTAGCAAGTTAACATATACTCAAATAGGTCAACTAGGCACGCAAGGTTCTACGTTGCTTAGATTATGGCATTGCAATTCTGGTAAAAACTCCATTGATTAGGCTAAACATGTCAATGGCAATGTATGACTGGTTAAAAAAGAGAGACAATTTCAATAAGTAAGAGCATGACTAGATGAATGGGAGGAAATAACTTGAAAAAATGGGCGAGAGTGGAATGTAGTGAAACACAAGTCGGGTGTATGTTGCCTCCTTACGTCTACCACCCTCTTCCTCACAGGAGTACTTGTTCATGTCTGGTGCAATGCAAGCAGTCTTTCTCTCTGGGCTGTGTCAAATCCCTGCCCTGGTTCCCATTTGCACGGTACGTGTATTTTGTGAACACTATAGGCATCAATCAGGATGCGGATCTATAAGACGCCAATGTTTGCTCATTGAAAGGTAAATGGATTAATGAGAGAAGAATGTAAGAGAAAGTAATATAATCAATCACTACTGCCCTATGCTGCAGGCTTCAACTGAAAGTATGTTTGGAGGAAGCAAATACATAAGCACTGTCCAATACCAGTAAGTCGTTCACGGTCTCGTCGTGGAGAATGGCAAGCACCCAAAGTCTGTGCATCTGATTTGAGTATCCACTTTTCTAATTCGTACTCACAGGAAGTACTGGAAAGTATGGTGAGTCGCTTTGTGAGGTGTCGTGATCCATGTTGCTGGCTTAATTAGTGATACCATGACGCCTCACAAGTATAATTAGCAATCCTTATACTTTTAAATCACAGGCCTTCACCTACGTCTTACTATAACGCCTTGCACTGGGGGCAGATGTTCAACGTGAGTACTTGTCATCAGCCATCAGCATCACTTGTTATCAGCCATCACTTGTCATCATCCATATGCATCACGTTATCAGCCATCATTTTGTTGTCAGCATCACTTGTTCTCAGCCATATGCATCACTTTTTCTAATTAGCAGACTTCACCAATGCATACTTTTTGTAAATCTCTCTTCCAGGAGCCAGAACCAAGGTTCATGGAGTTCAACTGTAAGCGAGACACCTCTTGCTACTTTGAATTTCACTGCTAGCTTGTGTGTGTGTTGTGCCTCCATGCACCGTTTTAGCAATGTGTTGAACCTTACCACTGAGTGACCTAAATGCAAATGATCTGCAGATGGACCTGAGTATGATCTAACCAAAATCAGAGCACCAGTCGTGTTGATGACTGGCGGACGAGATGGTGAGGCGTTTAGTTAAAATGTTAAACGCTTGTTGAACAATGATGCACAACTCCTGCAAAATATGCAAACCCTCAATTCAGCTTTTCTGCTTGTATATCCACAAACACAGTGCTGTCCACGCCAGAAGATATGAGCCGTACGCAGCAAAGGTTAACTCAAGGAGGCTCTTTATCTGGAGTTCATGAGACAGAGGATTTTGGTCACATGGATTTCATCTGGTGAGCTAAAAGAATACTCCCTGCACACAAATTATACTTAGGGTTGGGCAGAATCGTAAACAGGATGACTGTATACAAATTATACGGCATCCATATAATTATGTATATACTGTATAGGGCTGCAAGTCATAGAAATAACGGAAAATTGCTGTGAGCAAATAAAAAAGTACGTGCATACGCTGCATATCTACTTACGTGGCTTTGACCTTAGTTGTGATACAAAGGGTAACAAAAGCATGACATGAAGGATAAGCGCCTGTTGCTGTGCTGTAAGATTCAGTTTGCATTAACGCGGTAAACCTGTGCTTTGTACGCACAGGCACACTGGCGCTAGAAAAACAACGGTGCCCATAATAGTTGCGGCCATGGACAGGTAAGCTTGCAGATCTGTGAGTGAAAGGGAGACATTGTTTTGTAGGCTTGACAAAGAACAACATTGTTGCTGAACTTGGAATTGCGCAGGTATACGAACGAGGCTCCGAATAATGCCACAACAGACCTTTGAAGACCTTTTTATAATGGAAGAGCGCTTGTGTATCTGTGCATTTGACTTTGAATGCTGGTGATTCCCGGTGGTGGCTTGCTGTGATCAGATGTGGCCTGAGATGTGACCATTTGCTTATCGTTGTGTGCATGTCGGTCATTGATATTAACTCCAGGTGGTTTCTTGCAAAATTGCTGAGTATAGTGTGTAACAAATAAATTCCAGATCTGGAAGTGAAATACAATGTCATCCTTTTTGCTTTTTATCGGTGTCCCTCTTTCAACTTTTCCACCTTGTTATTTCCTTGGCCCTCACAACTCTTCCTTCTTAGCTTGAGTTTAAATTTCTGCCTTTTCTTTTAGTTCGGGCAGTTGTAATCCTTGTATTCGTTCCTACGATGCAGATGAATAGAGCTCTTCTACATTAGTGACAAAATTGCAATCAGTGGGGATCAAGATGTTTTGTGTAACAATTACTCGGACGTTTTAAATTACGCTCCACCCCCCCCTTACTGAAAATCACTTAAGATGCTATGATAACCTGTTTAAATTGCACCTTTTCAGCTGTAGACACGCCGGAGTTGAGATAATAGAGAAGCAATATGTTAATGTGCAAGCGGTTTTAGAACTTCGAGCTCCAACTGGACTGTCAATTCATAATCTTAATTGTAATCATCTTGGTGTGCATTGCCTCCAAGACCTACAGCAAAAGATACTTCAGGAATTCTTCTCAATATTCCAGCTGGGATGCCTCAGCCGCCTCATGTTTGCACCTAATGTTTGAAATCCGAAATTTGATATTCGTGATCATTGTCGATTATGACAAATTTTTTATAAGTCGTCAAATAAAATAGTGTAAAAAATAAATATATAAACAGAAAGAAAGCACGAGAAGGGTTTCCCGTGAGTTCATCATACCTCTTTCTTTTTTTAATGTCTCTGTATGCCTTTTAGATATTTCTATTTACATTAATGCAGGCATGGCCTCGCTGCCTGCTTCCTTCCAGCATGCGATCCTTTGGAACGCTGCCTACCTTTTTAAAAGCGAGTGCCACAAAGTACGTGCTTGTTTTCCATTGGCTATCGTGCCACAACACAGCGGCGGCACCTACTGCTCAATCATTGATACATTGATTGATCAGCTCCAGGACGTTCCGTTGTCATATGGACACGATGCTGCACTTTGGGGCAGCCTGCTTTTAAGCCACCTGCACGAGGAAACACGAGCACAGCTCCAACAGGCGCTTGCACGGCCAGAACAGCTCGTGTGGACCAGCTGCTACCTAGAGACACGCTATGTCAGAAGTCTTGCAGGAGGGCTTGCCAGTATTCCATTGAGTGAGGCAGGGAACACCGTCAAGACCACTGACATTGCAGGTTTGTTAATGCTGCCTTTACGTGCGCCATATCTATCAATATGTCGTAGACTAAACAGGTCCCCAGCTCTCTTTTGAAGTATTCAAGCACTTATATGAGTCTTCTAATTGCATCCTGTAGTCCTGGCCCGAAGCCCTGTCAGAGACTGCGCTAGCTGGCAGCAAGAGACGCTTTGCTATGTGGAGAGTGTCCGGGAGTCTGGCGGCGCAGAGACCCGTGTGGTTTTATCAGGTAAGGAACCTATAGGTGAGATCACCCAGCATGCAGATGTCAGATCAAATTACCGTCACTGCAAAGTATAAGACTCAGCACATCTACTAATAATTTGAGGCGCCTTCGGATAAAGAAAGGCCTCCAACAGCTTTCAAGGTGGAAAAACCATCCAGCAGAGGAGTGAGTTCTTTGCATCGCAATGGTCCGTAATGCTTCTACCAGTTCTGTACATCCACGCCTGTGCGCTCTCTGCTCATACTCTTGAGTCTATCTGCTAGTGCTCCTACTCATCTTTGGTTGGCTGCCACACCACTATCCCTTCCCGGAGCTGGGACTGTTCACTCAGACATTCTCGGTCTCATCATGTTAAGAATTGTTGTCTTTTAAGGATCCCCTCTAATGGTACCTCTAAGAATGCTCACATGTCAATTGATTACCAAAACAATCAAATCCAAAAGATAAAAGACTATCAATAAGACTGGCACATCCAGCTTACTGAACAAGATATACATAAACTTTCAAATGTCAACCAACGAACTGCTCTGTCACACGATTTGTCGCTGCCACTGATTGGGCGTGACACAGAGCCGTACTTTCACAACAGACGCATGCCGGAACCTCAATGATAAGGATAAATTTTGTTCTACTCAACGCTACCTTTCAGGCTTTAAGGAGGAACAGGTGTATGAATTTTGCTCTACTCAGCGCTGTCTTTCAGACAGTTGATTAACCCTTGTCAACTGACGTAACGCATCCTTTGATTTTTGCCCGACCCTGCTGCTTTAGCACCTGAGGGCAGCTGGATGCACCATGAGCTGCAGTCAGAGCAAGCAGACCGCAATCCTTGGTCAATTGCTGTAATTGGCAGTGGGGCCACAGGGGGTCGCATCTGGTCTGCCTTAGCGGAAGCCATGGATTGTTTGCAGCCATCCCCTCTCCTGCTTAGGGTTCTTGCAGCTGACCCAGCACAGTTCAGGTGCCTTTTATCAGCGCAAATCTGCGACAGTGACAGTGACAGTAGCAGCAGCAGTGAAAGAGAGGAGAGCGACGTATGCACAGATTTGAACCCTAGCCAACAAGCGGCAGTGCAGCAGGCAGTAGCAGGGAGCAGCATGAAAGGCAAAGACTGTGCAGGGAACATTCTTCTGGTCCAGGGACCTCCAGGTGAGAACAGGCAGTGGCAGGGATCAGCATGAAAGGCAAAGACTGCGTAGAGAAGCATCTTGCTGGTTTAGGGACCGCCAATGAAGCAATAATGCTTTCTGTCAAAATCGAATAAGCTCCCTGAGAGTAGGCAGTCACGTATGAGGACAGTCACGTATGAGGAAGTATTGAGAAGAGAGCTGGCTGAGGGTAGACAGTCACGTATGAGGATGTGCTGAGAACAGAGCTGGCTGAGGGTAGACAGTTACGCATGAGAAGTATTGAGAACAGAGCTGGCTGTTGCATTCATTAGTTGGTGGTGCTGCTAGCTTGCTGCTTGATATATCATAACAGCAGCAATAACGTCACTTTTTCCTGAGACAGTGCCCTGTGTGCTTCCTCTTCCTTGCTTGTACATTCAACACCTATCATCATACACCGGCTATCATAACGGCAGTCATACACCGGCTATCATAACGGCAGTCATCGTACACCGGCTATCATAACGGCAGTCATACACCGGCTATCATAACGGCAGTCATACACCGGCTATCATAACGGCTATCATAACGGCAGTCATTACGGCACTTTTCCTGCCGTGGACTTCTTTGCTTGTATGTTACGCACGTTTGCTTGTATATAACGCACGTTTGCTTGTATGTAAAGCACGTTTGCTTGTATGTTACACACGTTTGCTTGTACGTTACACACTTGCCTATAACCTTACACCCTGATAGATTTGCTTGTACATTACACGCGTGTCTATGATCATACACCCTGCCGCTGCAGGCACTGGCAAGACTAGCACCATCGTAGTAATGCTGTCTGAGCTTGCAACGCGATCTAGTGTGTTGCTATGTGCTCCAACAAACATGGCAGTGGCGGAGGTTGCAACTCGTTTCATCAGTCCCTTGCTCAAGGTTGGTTTTGTGTAGCCTGTGCTTAAGCCAAGAGGTTTCCTCTAGCTTCTGTTTCTTTTGTTTAGCCAGGTGTAGTTTCAGGCCTTTTCCAAACTTCCGCTGAGATGCCCTTTGAGGCATATATAGTGATGTAACCCTACCTAACCTTAAGCCAAGAGGCTGTACATAACCATAACATGTTGTGTATGCCTCAGATCTTGAAACTGAATCAAAAGTCGAGGGGGGTACACGATATTGGCTAATAGGCTGGGGGAACACCCTAATTATCTGCCTTTTTAGGATGTTTTTTGGATGGCAATAGGTCGACAGCTTCAAGTGTTTGTTAATCCCTTTGCGTTTACCTTTGCGTACACCTCTCAAATCAATTCCAACGCAATCTCAGTTGATTAATTACATAGTACCATATCATATACTATGCGCGGTAGAGAGAATTCAGCGAGCAAGTGTTAACCTGCTATGAGCACACGGGTTTTAAAGAGAAGGAGAAAAAAGCAGATAGTGTAAACACTGCCGGCAAGGATTAGGAATGGATGTTGCTTTGTGTTCTGCACCACCCAGCGGAAGATGCACACGGGTAGTGTCCTCACTGCTGCCCAGTGGGTACCCGCCATAAGTTGTAGAGCAAAGCTTGGAATCAGGCTAAAAAGAGTGACCGGCAGCTCTGTCTAGCTTCCAAATGTTACCAGGAACTTCCAAACTTGATCACACTCTAGCTTCCAAACCGTACTTCCTCATCTGTTGATAAGCCTCTAGCATGCTCTGCACCAGCTGATATAACTATAATTGACGTGCGGTGTGGCTGTGTTTGATGTGCTGTGATTGACGTGCGGTGTCTTGATAATGGCTGTGTTATGGCCTCACACATGTGTCTTGATATTGGCTGTGTTACGGCCTCACACGTGTGTCTTGATATTGGCTGTGCTATGGCCTGACACATGTGTCTTGATATTGGCTGTGTTATGGCCTCACACATTTGTCTTGATAATGGCTGTGTTACGGCCTCACACATGTGTCTTGATATTGGCTGTGTTATGGCCTCACACATGTGTCTTGATATTGGCTGTGTTATGGCCTCACACATGTGTCTTGATATTGGCTGTGTTACGGCCTGCCACATGTGTCTTAATATTGGCTGTGTTACGGCCTGCCACATGTGTCTTAATATTGGCTGTGTTACGGCCTGTCACGTGTCTTGATATTGGCTGTGGTATGGCCTGACACATGTCTTGATATTGGCTGTGTTACGGCCTGACACATGTGCACATTCAGGTCACAGAGCTCACGGGTGGCAAGAAAGGGGCCTGCACGTTGGGCGACATTGTGCTGCTTGCAAGTGAGGACCGCATTGCCCCTGACAGCATGCTTGACAAGGTCTGGAGTGCCAGCCGTGCAAGACGCCTGCTCGGTAGGCATTGACAGAAACTTGGGGTAGCTGCGGTGTTGTGAAATAGGCTTGACTGCATTGGATAATGATAACTGGTTTGTTAACAGTGCAAGTTGTATGAGAAAAAATGTGCTGTTTGGGATCTGCGCTTAAGCAACTTGGGCAAAAATTATCTGCTTTAATTCTTCCCAGATTTGGAGGGAAATGCTTCATGGTTGAACACACTAGGTTTCCCAGTTCTAGCCATTCTGTATGGTTCTTGTCTTGCATATACACCGCCACCTCTGTATGCATACAAACCAGCTAGTGCTTCATGTTGCAGGAGTGCTGAACAAGCAGCATCTCTGTATGCATACAAACACACTAGTGCCACGTGTTGCAAAGTGCTCAACGGGCAGCAACTCTGTATGCATACAAACACACTAGTGCTTCATATTGCAGGAGTGCTCAACGGGCAGCATCTCTGTATGCATACAAACACACTAGTGCTACATGCTGCAGGAGTGCTGAACGGGCAGCATCTCTGTATGCATACAAACCAACTAGATCTACGTGTTGCAGGAGTGCTGAACGGGCAGCATCTCTGTATGCATACAAACACACTAGTGCTACGTGTTGCAGGAGTGCTCAACGGGCAGACCCTGCTATGCGAAGGCCGGAACCTGTGCTCTCTGCTGGAGAGTGCTCCTGCATTGCATGCAGAGTACCTTGACACATTTTCAGACGAGGCTGAGCTGGAGGGTGACCAGGGGGGAAGCAGGCAGTTCCTCAGCTTGTGGGCCTGGCTTGACGTTCGCTTGCAAGAGGCCTGCACCAAAGCAAGCTCAGCTGCCTGCACACTGTGTGACGACCTGCCATCAGTGCTACTAGAGTCAGGGGCCTGGTCGGAACTGAAGAGCCTGCAGCGCAGCCTTGGTCAGCTTTTGGGTGCATGGAGGGAGATGGGCCGGCAGAACAGGCAGGAAGTAGAGGTGGGCAAACAATAAGCAGCCAAAAGTACTCTTTATGTCCTTCTTACACATCACACACGTGTACTCGTACATCACACACGTGCACTCGTACATCACACACGTGTACTCGTACATCACAAACGTGCACTTGTACATCACACACGTGTACATCACACACGTGTACTCGTACATCACAAACGTGCACTTGTACATCACACACGTGTACTCGTCAAGAACAGACATCACGCAAAAGAAACCAAGAGAGGGTGCTGAGAGGGTGGTGGAATATTGGGAGGGTGGTGTGGTGCATTTTTGCCTACAGGTAAATCCTAGATGAGGGAGAAACTTAACCTTGCAAGCAGCTATTTATTACTTTGCATACACAGCACCTCAAAAAGATATGAGCACATGCTCTGGCTTACCAGATACTCTAAGCACGGGCCAACCAGGGCCTTCAGCAGAAAGGCTCTCAAACACAGGCCGACGTAAGGCATTCACCGGAATATGTTCACCCATCATCGCAAGCTTACTCACAATAACGTATCATCTATCGGATATGATTCCACATGCAGGAGCTGGTCGAATGCCTGGCGGCTGACTCAACAGCAAGCATTGACACTGCAGACGCAAATAAGCATGCCTTCTTGGCAGCAGCACGTGACCTCCTGCCTCACCGCTTCAGAGCGCGCCTTGTGTTGAAGCAGCAGCAGCAGTTGACGCAATATACCCTGGAGCAGATCTGCCTGGCTTGTGCAACAGCGGTGTTCAGGTCTGCCTGGCTTGTGTGTTCAGATCTGTCTGGCTTGTGTGTTCAGATCTGCTTGGCTTGTGTTTTCAGATCTGCCTGGCTTGTGCAACAGTGGTGTTCAGGTCTGCCTGGCTTGTGTGTTCAGATCTGCCTGGATTGTGTGTTCAGATCTGCTTGGCTTGTGTGTTCAGATCTGCCTGGTTTGTGCAAGTGGTAATCAGGTTGGTGAAGATGGAGACAAACGATTCAGCTCTGCCTTGACAATGATTTTGCAAGTTATAGGGTGCAGTCTGCGTGTTAGAAGCTGCATCCTACCGCAGGTACCTCACCAGGCTTGTCTTTCCTCCCTTTCTTGCGCTGCAGCACTGTGGCATCTGCTGGGCGTCCTATTCTTCAGCGAAGCCGCAGTCTGGAGTGGGCCAGCAAGCAGAGGGACAGAGTGCTGGCTTCGGTGGCAAAACGAGGCTTTGGCGCTTGCATCATAGGTAAGAAAACCCGCTTACATCGATATTTTAAGCATTTAGACAGTTATCGCTTAAATATCCATATGCCTGAAATATCCATATGCCTGTTACATTGTACTAACATTGTACTTACATTTTACTTTCTTTGTTCTCAGATGAAGCATGTCAGCTGGTGGAGGCAGAGACAGCCATCATCCTCCAGGTGTGGCTTATGGAAAAGTAGGGACACTACATATTACCATACATGCTACCATCCAGGTGCGGCTTGCTGTGAATGTCTTAGGTTGTGCAGATCCTAGAACAAAAAAACGGGAATAGCAGTTGTGAGGACCAAGTAAAAAAATGGATAAATTTGTGAGAACAAGTATGAAAAACAAGAATGATGTGAGTGATATCACTTTGCTTCACTCCAAAAACTGGAGCTCAAGTGTTACACACTGAACTCAGCAAAAGGCGGTGATTGTGCTGTTTGCATCATCCTTTTCTTGCTTTCTGCCTGCATCTTGGTCAATTAGAAACAGGCAGGGTAGGGTGTGCATGTTTGAAATCCCAAAAGCACCAGCTTTTCTTCTTACCACATGCTCTGCTTCCTAAATGCTTCCAAGTGCAAATGATCTAATCTAGCGACCTAATCTTTTCCTGTGACACCTGAGCCATTCACATCTTTGATTGTGCTTTTCGGACTTCAAAGAAATCCAGCTGCTGTGTCTGGTGGGCGACTTCCAGCAGTTGGAGGCAACCGTCATCTCCCCTTGTGCCTCTGCCAAGGGCTATGGGCGCAGCTTGTTTGAAAGGCTCTATACTCGTGGTGTGCACGTTCACATGGTGAGTGCAAAAAGGCACACATCAAGCTGCTTGAATGATCACTACTTGTAGTGTACACGCCCACAATGGTGAGTGCAAAAAGTTCACAAATCAAGCTGCTTGACTGATCACTACTCGTGGTGTGCACGCCCACAATGGTGAGTGCAAAAAGGGCACAAATCAAACTTCTTGACTGTTCACGAGCTGTATGTGAATGAGCGTTGCATGTGATGGATTGTTATGTGTGCACGTGCTTATTAGCATGGAGCAATGCCTGATGTAATCATACCGGGCATTGGACAGCTTTGGAAGAACCGTAGGATAACCTTTACCGTCTTATGCATTGTACAAGAAAGATTTCTCCAAGTTTGCCATTGATATGACACACACACACGCACACACACACACCCACACACACACACACGCACACACACATGTATGTACGGCTTTGCCTTCTATCATTTCCTATGAAGTATCCTGCCCTTAACCATGACCACTTTCTCTACTTTTGTGCACTTGCAGTTGGATACCCAGTACCGTATGCACCCAGCCATCAGCATGTTTCCTGCTGCAACATTTTACCACAACAAGGTGAGATGAAATACAAGTAGCGTTGAACGAGCAAAGAGGTTTGCATGTGTTTAGTCCATTGTGGCTGTTTATATGTAAAGGGAAGGAAAAACAACTATGCAGACAGTGAAACACCAATCCTGACATTTATTAAGATAAAGGAGCCACTTTGGTACCGGGTTCCGTAAAATTCCTCCACCAAAAAAAGACTACATCAATGGGGATCAGGAGGGTTGCAGGCTTGACCTGAAACCGGCTCCTGATGAGAGTTGATAATAGTACTGGAAAGTGCACGCATGGTATGGACAAGTTTGGCAGCGCAGTTGACAGAATGAACATGAAGCTTGAAAGCAAATTTCCTACCTCTTTGATAGTCCAGATGATACTTCTGCCGGTAAGTGTCAGCTGATTAATCCCATTTCCAGCTGATACTTCTCCAGTTGATATTTACATTGTACACAAGAAGAGAGCTTGAAAGATGAATTTCTCAAAATAATATAAAGTTCAGAACCTTCATAATTTCACTTCCAGTTCTGTGTGAGCCGAATTGCGAGCCTCTGCATATTTGGTGTAAAGTGCCAGACGGAGCTGTCGCGTTCTGGTCTTGATTTGGCTTCCTTTGTCCCTGCTAGAAGCAACCAACCCGTGTGCTCACTGGCTTACATTTATACTGCATGTATAACAGCTGAAGGACGGTCCTAACGTACTGAGAGGGCGCCCTGGATCAGCCCTGCTGGCGAAATCCTCAGTATTCAACAAAATCGGTCCCTATGCATTTGTTGATGTGCCCCTTGGCCGTGAAGCAATGGAGCGTGGCAGCAGCAGCTTCTTCAACGAGATAGAGGCCCAGTGTGTTGCAGCAGTGGTGAGATCCCTGCGCAGTGTTGCTGATGACGGTGGCCCCACCCTTCTGGCCTCACCCCTGTCTGTTGGAGGTACGTTGGCCAGCATGTTGCGCAGGCATGGAGGATATATTACCTAACAATCTTTCTCATTCTTGCGCACCTTTGCCTAGAACATTGTTTCCACATTGTGCATTGACGCAACAAAGCTTGCTTATTCTTGCGCACCTTTGCCTAGAACATTGTTTCCACATTGTGCATTGACGCAACAAAGCTTGCTTGTTCTTGCGCACCTTTGCCTATTACATTGTTTCCACATGGTGCATTGACGCAATAACGCTTGCTTGTTCTTGCGCACCTTTGCCTAGAACATTGTTTCCACAATTTGCATTGACGCAATAAAGCTTGCTTGTTTTTGCGCACCTTTGCCTAGAACATTGATCCCACGTTGTGCATTGACGCAATAACGCTTGCTTATTTTTGCGCACCTTTGCCTAGAACATTGTTCCCACGTCGTGCATTGACACAACAAAGTGCTCGTTTAGAGTGAGTTGCTTACTACCCTCTGAAGTTTTGTGTCTACACGGTCTGTAACAGTCATCGCCCCCTATACTGCCCAAGTCCGCCTCATTTCCGGCATCTTGAACATCCAGCCCTCCAGCCGCGCTACTGCTGCATCCAATCCAGTGCCCATGACTTGGGAGGGCGATTCCCTGAATGTGCAGATTGGGTCGGTAGACGGCTTCCAAGGGATGTGAGGTGGTTTTCTTGGCAGCGTCGATCTCAGAACTGGAGCAGTTTCATAGACGGCTTACAAGGAAGGTGGACTGTTTTCTGTCGAGCAGCTGGAGTGGTTTTCTTGGCAGTGTGGATCTCAGAACTGGAGCAGTTTCATAGACAGCTTAGGTAAAGAAGCTGAGCGTTTTCTGCTGAGCAGCTGGAGTGGTTTTCTTGGCAGTGTGGATCTCAGAACTGGAGCAGATTCATAGACAGCTTAGGTTTAACAGCTCCAAATGGATGAAGTGCCTACCTTACGATACTGCTTGATTGGTGCTGCTCTATCTACGTTTTTCACAGGGAAGTGGACGTGCTGATTTTTTGCACTGTGAGAGCAAGCAGCTCAAAAGGGATTGGCTTTGTCAAGGCAAGTCTTTTTGCTATCAGTTTTCATTTACTTGAACTGTTTTACACTTAGAGCGTATAGCTGGATGACGCTGGCGTAACCCCATTTACTCCTTTTCTGATGACAGAAACCAAACAGGCAAAATGTGGCCATCACGCGTGGGAGGCATGCTGTCTGGGTATTTGGTAGAAAGGAGACTCTGAAGAGCTCACAGGTATAAGTGCCCAGTTAGCGACACACAA
>Ga0307947_1000302_pt1 | contig 33093 bp, 42 predicted proteins | sample OrgLakmetagen232_FD_201840 | JGI IMG/M metagenome (GOLD analysis project Ga0307947, IMG submission 201840) | Saline water microbial communities from Organic Lake, Antarctica - #232 | ecosystem: Environmental > Aquatic > Non-marine Saline and Alkaline > Saline | place: Antarctica: Organic Lake...
TCACCCGCCTGTCCTGCATTGACAGGAATGTGATCATGCCTTCAACATTGATGCACATGGGTGTGCAAATCATCTGCGCATGCAGGCTCGGACGATGCGCCAAAGCGTGGACGTCACCCGCCTGTCCTGCATTGACAGGAATGTGATCATGCCTTCAACATTGATGCACATGGGTGTGCAAATCATCTGCGCATGCAGGCTCGGACGATGCGCCAAAGCGTGGACGTCACCCGCCTGTCCCGCATTGCTCTCAGCAACCTGGAGCGAGAGGGAGACGGCTCAGACTACACCGCCGTGGAGATGCAGCCTGGGGATGTGCGCATTGAGACCGCAGATGCTGAGCTGGACTTTGTAGACGAGCGGGACGATGGTGCGCGTGTGTGCGTGTGTGAATGTTGGCTTGTGCATGTTGGTGCATGTGTGTTGGTATGCGAGTGCATATGGGTGTGTGAGTGTGCATACATGCAAGTGTTTGTTTGCATGTGCTTGTTTGTGCATGTGAGGTGGGCATCAAGACAGCAGATGCTGAGTTGATTTTGGGTATGTTTGTGTGTCTATTGTGTTTGTGTGTGACCCAAAGTGACTGGAAGATGAAGATTGGCGCTGAGTGTGTGAATTGAGTCATATTAGTGAGAACTTTTGAGAGGATGCTTGGCAGGGTAAGGATTGCATGCTTCCTTCAGTCCCGATCTGTCCAGGATCTGTCCAAACCTTTCCTTGGCCATTACCAAACAAAACCACTTTACCAATGGAATTGAAGCCTTTTTAATAAAAAACAGCAATCTGCGTTCTTCAGTATGCTATTGTGCGTGCCCTTTTCACACAGCAGCGGCAGATCTTTGTGTGGTTTTTAGTGGCTTGAGCGCAGGAAGAAAGTATAGTGATGTCCTTCCCTCCAAGAGAGACTGCCATAGCCAAGTGACGCAAACCACATACATAATTTTTCGGCTTCTGCAATTGAGCATCCGCATTTCGTAGTAAGAACTAAATATCCAAAGTAATAACACAGCTAGCGCTTGCAAGTATGCGTATGCGTACACAACAGACTGACAAATAAGAGCACGCACACTCTGATCAAAGTATTCTCACAAATACATATTTGCACGATCACAAACACTTGCACATAGGCGCACACACAAACACACTTGTATGCACACACACTCCTCTGGTGCAGGTGCCGCAGATGATGATGAGGCACCATCACCTGCGCAGAGTGACGATGGTGCAGTCATCGACCAGGGAGCAGCCTTTGGAGATTCAGGCCAGGTGGGGGGGGTCTGGAAGTAGCCTGGAGCTGCCTATTATGCACGAGATCCAGGATGATACGGAATGATGGATGTTGAATCCAGGGTGATACGGAATGCCTATTATGCACTTATGCACGATCCAGGGTGATACGGAATATGATGGATGTTGACAGCACATGTATGTTTTGATCGTCGGCAAGCTGTTTATGATGTGTTTGCTGTATGGGGCGTGGAGCTACCTGTCCTGCTTTTCCAACACAGCATGCTCAGCTGCAGCTGGGATGCTTTGATGTGGTCATGCGAGTGGTTATGCAAGCTAGAAAGAGGGGCTGAAATGATACTTCTGACCGACTGCATGAAGTGTTTGGATGGGTGTGGCAAGCATGCCAACAGGGCAGTTATGTTGAGAGTGTGTGTGCGTATGTCCGTCCATGGGTGTAAGTGGCCAGTTTGGTGCGTCCTTTCCAGATTGTGTTGTATAAAAACTTGTTATACTGTAGTGGTTCTATGGTTGAGGCGTGGTAAGGCATGTTGCTGGGTTTCTCTCCTTTATGCAGCAGCACAAAAGCATGGATTGCTCGCGCACACATACACACACACACACACACACACACACACACGTGGATAAGATAGATTTGGGCTTGCAGCAGGTTGTACATGAACAGGGTGGTTTGCATTCAGGCGAGAGCCTCTCACCAGGAAGCAGATGAGGCCAGGCCAAGGCAGAGGTGCAGGAGTGAAACTCACCTAGTGCACGCACACACACACACACACACGTACACACAGTTACACACAGTTACACACATAAAGCACGAATTCACGTGTATGCGGGCAGGTTGGACCCATCGGAGGTGTGGCACTCACCAGTGAACAGATGAGGCCGGGCCAAGGCAGAGGCAGAGGCAATGAGCCTGGCAGTAGGCCAGGGGTCACCGACAAGACCTCAGGTGGGTGCTCGTGGGTGCTCGTGCGTGTTTGTTTGTGCACGTGCGCGTTGGTGTGATGTAGGTGTGCGTGCACATGTTTGTGCGCATGTGTATGTGTGTGTAGATTAACTAAAAAAGGAGGGGTGTATGTAACTGGCCAGGGCATGGACGGCTGACACGACAGTTGGATGAAGTCTTTGTGCAGGCCGATAGCTGCACATACCAGAATATGTACCCACACCCTTGCATGCCTATCCCTCGTGCAGATGACGATGCGATGGGCAACGATGGCACGGATGTGTGCACCACCTCAGACCCTAGCATGCCTGCACTGGATGCCCTGGTTTGGCACGCCAGCGATGCAGCAGTGAAGCCCATCGTGGCAAACAGGCGGATTGAAAGGCTGCCAGAGCCCAAGTTTGAGCCCAAGGCCCTGCCATTCCCGGCAATGTCACTGCAGGTTTGTGTGTGGGGGGGGGTACGTGTGTGTGTGTGTGTGTTTGTGCGTGCTTGTTGCTCAGGGGTGGGCTGCAGGCGCATTGTAGGGTTGTGCATGTGTGTGTGCGCAAGTGTGCTTGTTACTGTGTGAACGTGTGATTGTAGCTTTTCAGCAGCAGGCCAGATGCACACTCGTCTTTCTTTCTACGGGTGTGGTCACAGTGATAGCAATAGTCTAAAGAAGGAAGGATAGTCTAAGGAAGGATAGTCTAAGGAAGGATAGTCCAAGGAAGATAGTCTAAGGAAGGATAGTCTAAGGGAGGATAGTCAAGGAAGATGGTCTAAGGAAGCAGTAGTATAAAGAAGAAACGTGAAAGTGCAAGAACAAAAGCAATGTACAACTTTAGGACAACAAAAGGGAGACCCTCCCTACAAGCATCTCACTGACACATCTAGGCAGGAGGGATGTCTTGCGTGTTTGCGTGTGTGGGTGCACCTCACATGCCGCCTTTGGGCGAGCGTTTTCTCTAAATGATGCATGCAAGCGTGCCAGAGGGCAAGAGTGCTCAGGCTTGCTCCTGGGTGGCAGCTTACGTGCTTGTGTGCATTCGTGAGCAGCGACACAGGAAGGTTGTGGAAGACATGACATGACGTGCACTGCATTGCACTTAATGCAAAGCAAGGACCTGAAAGGCATCACGTGCACACGCACAGCGAGGGAGTGTGGGAGTTTCAGGTCGCTAAGAAACCGTAAATGTTCTTAGCCAGTGATGTGCTGTGATGGAGTGCTTTTTGTCGCGTGCCTCAGCAACACGTGCCAAAACGATGGACATACATCACGCGCATACAAACAAACAATTGAGACAAGAAATGCGGCATGTAAAACAGGGGGGGCTAGAAATGCATTTGACACCTGTCTATCTTCTGAGCCATTGCCGGCCATGTGTGAGATTGTGAGTGTACTTTGTATGTAAGCGCCACAGATGTACGCACGCAATGAACAAACAGCACAGTATCACACACACAGCCACACACACCACAAACAACTGACAGGAAATGCTGCATGCGGAGCAGAAGGAGCTAGAGAATTTCCTGACGCACATCTACAGGGCCATCGCCAGTGCAGCACCACTCAAAGACAAGGTGGGACCCGCTCATGAATTTCTGTGGATTCAATGAGCATAGAGCCATCAGATGCAAAGCACCCCTCAGTTTGAGACTGGGCTGGACTCCTGCTCCAAGACTTTTAGGAGCTGACGCGTAACAGCATGCTCTGAGGGGAAGCCACGTCTCAGGCAAAGGGGGGCTTTATGTGCGGCTTGCAGATTGAGTGCCGCACGAAACAACAGGAATGAACGTGCTGCACGCACGCCAATCCTCTCTGCTGCCTCAAAAAACGTTTTGTCACACAGCACGTGAAAAGAGCACACACACATACACATATACGCGTGCTGAGGTGTACACACACACGCACACACACAACCACGAGCTTGCACACACAAAAATAAAGCCCATGCACAAGGCGAGCATCACATATCAAACACACACACACATAATATACACGCGCGCATGCACACACGCACGCACGCACGCAGGTCAACGTACTGTCCTACTTTGAGACGCTGTGTGTGGACACCAACGCCGCCAACGTGCTCATCAACTCCTCTCTTACCATCTTATTCATTCGTATGCTGCGTAACGCACGCGCCCCCACCCTCCGCATCCGACTGGCCTCGGTGAGTCTGACCTCTCATTGCTACCCAATGTGTGCCCTGACAGTACGTGAGGGTGTGCGATGCACCATATTCTGTCCAGAGCATGACCTTGTTATGTTCCCTCACCTGGTGAATCTGACTGGTTAGATTGAGTTCACTCTCTCGTGCGTCCTGACGTGCGTGAGGGTTGTGTGTGCATTATGCCTCCCAAGCATCACGGTTAAGTAAATGATCATGTGCAGCATATGCATCTAGCATTGGTCAATTAATTACCCCAACAAGCAGCTTGCCTTGTTCCAAATGTTGCCCTGCATAAGAATACCTGGTGTGGGTTATTCGCCTCCTCAGCTCACCCTTCACAAAAGGATTGCATTTCCCCCCCCTCCTCTGCTTACCCTTCACACAAGGACTGCATTTCCCCCCCCTCCTCTGCTCACAAAAGGACTGCACTTTCCTTTCCCCTCCTCTGATTACCCTTCACACAAGGACTGCACTTACTTTTCTCCTCCTAATTTGTATAGGTGTTGGGGCTGCTTGTACGGCACGCCACCTTCATTGCTGAAGAGCTCGCTCAGACGGGGGTGGTGGAGATCCTCACTGATGCCCTGAAGGACAAGATGGAGAAAGTCAGGTGATGTTCACTTTGGTGTGCTTCGACGAATCTCCCCACTGTTACTGAAGGTGACTTACGTCTAGGGTTGGCCAGAACCAAATATATTTATGGTGTATATTCGGTATTCATGGCAGGGAAATCACCAAACATACGGTCATATACGGTGCATATACATCATTCTAAACAACCCTACTCATGTCTGGGTGGGCGGCCGTCCATCGGTGCTGCCAAGGACTCAATCGGACATTGAGTCAGGTGACATTAAGTCAAAGTTGCTTACGGGTTAATTATGGTGCTGCCAAGGACTCGATTGGACATTCATTGAGTCAGGTTAAAGTTGCTTACGGGTGTATTAGAAGTGCCTTCAGATTTCGATGGTCCCAGGAAGGGATTTGAGAATGATGTAAGGTCGGTTGGGGATGCCTCAAGGTTTCGTAAGCAGTGCGGCGTGGGTCGAGATGCTTTCAGTGCCAAGGCTGAAAGCGAGTCAGTGTGCAGGGGGGTTAGTGTGGACAGTTGGTGTATAAGGTCATATTGGTGTATAAGGTCATGTTGGTGTATAAGGTCATGTTGGTGTATAAGGTCATGTTGGTGTATAAGGTCTGCATCATCTCAACATATCATCACCTGATGAACTACTGTGCATGGTTTACATTATATATAACCAGTCGTCCCCACCATTTCCTTCAGACCTGATGTTGGCTGAAAAGGAAAGCGCTTGTGAGGTTTGCGGGTGGCTATCTGATCCTCTTGACTGAGAGACTGCTTGTTGCAAGATGCTTGGTTGCAAGCTGAACCACTTTGTCATGTGGCGTGCGGGTGTTGTGCAAGTCTGCACAGCGTGTTGGTCATGCATGTGACCGTGCAGACTTTGCACACTATACACATGTTGGCCATGCATGTGATCGTGCAAACTATGCACACTACAGATGCACACACTTTCACCACACAATGCTTTCACACGGCTTACAGGACAGAAAGGCCTCTCATATGAGCACACATTCACAGCGCTCACGGAAACACACCCACTCAAGCTCATGCACACACGCATACATACACAGACGGAGAGTGATGGCGACCCTATTTGAGCTGCTATTCTACTTGGCCACGCAGCAGCAGGACGTGAAGAGACTACACTCACAACACACATACTCACAATGCACGCACGCACTCACAACACACGCACTCACAACACACACTCACAATGCACCCACACCTGCAAACAACCACACATAACTATGCAGACGGAGAGTGATGGCAACCCTGGGTGAATTGCTGTTTTATGTGGCCACCCAGCAGCAGGACGTGCAGAGCGGCACCACCGCACAGGAGGTGTCTGCTTGCTGGAGCATCAACAGCAGCACCATCAGTGCTGTCACCAGGTGGGCTGAGCTGGTTTGAAAGTGCTGTTCGGGTGTGATCGTGTTGTGTGCTGCTCAGAGAGGAGTACCCTGTAGGTCTCAAGACGTTTCCTGTTGACCCTTTTATAAGGGTCCAGTGATGAACATTGTTTCCTGCTTGTGTGCAGATTGCTTGCAACAGGTACGCATTTTACCAAGTTTGTGGTGCAGCCTTTTTCGGTGTTCTTTTTTGTTTCTTTCAAGGCGTTGCTCTTCCGTTCTGTTGTGCTCAGTGTATTTGTGCACATGTACGAGTGATTTGCTGGTGAGGGCCCCTGCAAGGACTGCATGCTGACAATAGATCTTGGATAGAGACTGCTGCAGAATGTTATGCTGCTCACAGCATATTTTTGCAAATGACAGGCGCCCAGTTCCTCCTTAGATCCATGATGACCATTAAAATTACACCTTTTGATGCAGCTTGCAAAAACACCTGCGCAGAGATGCTCACACGCTCATACCAAGTCATGTATCTGGCACACACACACACACACACACACACACACACACACACACGCACACACACAACACACAACACACACACACACACACAAGCCAAGAAATTATGTGACCATGTGGGCTTCACACAGGATTGCGTACAACTGGAGACGTGTTGTTTATACGCACAGGTTACTCAAGCCCCAAGAAGACGAAGTCACGCAGCACTATGCTGTGAAGACCATCGAAAACATTTGCAGCCAAGGAGGCGACTGGGCAGCCAACTTTTGCAGGTGCGTGTGTATGTGATTAATATGTACTTAATGTCCACCTGCATGCTATAACAGGGACAGGTGTGCATGTCTTTAGTGTGCATGTCTTTAGTGTGCATGTCTTTAGTCTTTAGTGTGCATGCCTTTAGTGTGCATGTCTTTAGTGTGCATGTCTTTAGTGTGCATGCCTTTAGTGTGCATGTTTTTAGTGTGCATGTCTTTAGTGTGCATGTAGGTGACATTAATGGCAAGAGCTGATGGCAACCAGACATGCTTGCCAGCAGTGTCTTTGAATGCTCTGTCTCTTCAGACACCTTTCTAACGCCTTTGTTCCCCCGACAAATGTACACACACTCTCACACACACAAACGCACACGCGCACACATGCAAACGCGCACACACGCACACACACACGCAGCAACGAGGTCGCCTTCAGCCTGGTCCAGATCTACAGCTCCACCAAAAGTGAGAACCTGAAAGCCACCACCGCCTCGACCCTAGCTCGTCTATTGCGTCACAACCCCACATTGGTGGTGTACGTGGTGGACAAGTTTGGCACGCGACTATTTGTGGCAGGCCTTGGTGATCCTAATAGCAAGGTGAGGGATCTGGGGGTAGGGGGTGTGAGCACGCAGTTGTGCGTGTATATGCGTGTGCGTGTGTGTGTGAGCGTGTGTGTATGTGTATGTGGTGTGTGTGTGTGAACTGTCTGTGCTGCTGCTCCTGCTCGGCCTTCAGCTTCTTGTTCGCTTGTAAAATGCATGTTTGGCCATGGTTTGGGTTGGCCAGAACCGTATATATACATTGTACATGACTGTATATTTTGTGATTTCCCTGCCCAAAATACCATATGTACATCGCATATATATGTATATATGGTTCTGGCCAACCTTAACAATAGTATGATATGACTATCATGCTTATGTACATGTTCATTTGTACGCATGAACGTCTGCATGTATGTGAATTGATGTATATGATGTGCGTGACACATGTTGTATGCGCAGCCGATTGGTGTGTTTTTATGTGCTTTGCCTGTGCCTGTGCCTGTGCCTGTGCCTGTGCCTGTGCCTGTGCCTGTGCCTGTGCCTGTGCCTGTGCCTGTGCCTGTGCCTGTGCCTGTGCCTGCATGTGCCTGCATGTGCCTGTGCCTGTGCCTGTGCCTGTGCCTGCATGTGCCTGTGCATGTGGAGTGTATGCTGTGCCTTCATGTGCCTGTGCATGTGGAGTGTATGTTGTGTCTCGTGCCTTGGTGACGCATTTGGCAAGTGCGAGCATGCTGATATGAGGGGCGGCCACCTGCCAGCCAGGTTGCTTTGTGTGTATGGGCAGTGGACAACACACGCATTTCATCTCCCTTGCCTGCCACATCAATAAGCAATTGCCGCCAATAACATGCTGGACACGGGCGGCCACCTGCCAGCCAGATTGCACTGTGTGTGTGGGCAGTGGGCAACACGCACATCTCACGTCACCCTTGCCTGCCACCTCAGGTAGTAACAGGCGCCATCAACATGCTGAACATGGCCCTGTGCCAGCCGGACCTCACCGTGCGTGCGCGTGCGGCTCTCAGTGAAGAGCGCTCCTTGGTGCCTGGCCTCATGACTCTGTTGGACCACCCGCTGCCTGTGCTGCGTGTAAAGGCCATCGTCACCATCCTGCTACTGTGCACTAGGTGGGTGTAGGTGTGATGGAGGGGGGGGGGTGATGTGGGCGTGAGTGTGTGTTTTGGGGGGGATGGGGTGGGGCAGCTATGGGGATGGGAGGAGACGTGTGTGTTCGTGTGCATGATAGTGCGTGAGTGTAAGCATGTGTGTCTGAGTGCATGTGTGCATGAATGGGTGTCTTAAGCACTTGTGTGTGTATGAATTTTTATTTTTTGCAGGTGTGAAAGTACAAAGACTGGTGCAAAGCAAGGGAAGCAGGTGCTTTTGTTGGTGCCTGGCTTTGTGCCTCTGCCGGTCTGTCTGTCTGTAAAGACGATGCGTCATCTCAAAGCGTGCATCGCCACATCATTGCACTTCTGCAAGGAGGTGTACTTACATACATGTATGTTTTGATGTATGTAACATATATGTATGTCTTGATGGAACGCAGTCTTAATGCTTGCACATCCGTGTGCTCGTGCTCGTGCAGCTGTAAGTTGGCTGTTTGATGCAACTTTTGAAGCTCACACATTTAACATTTAACACACCCACACACAAATGTTCACGAACACACTGGTTGTCAGACATGGACTAGAGACAGACCCACACATGTTTTCGCCTATATCTAACCACATACACACACATGCACACACTCATGTCCACCTGCAGGCTGTCCACGCGCTGGCTATTAGACGCGTGCAAGGCCAAGCTCATTCCAACAGTGGAGCGACTCCAGAGGGAGAAGGACGATTACTTGCAGGAAGCAATTGGGGTCATGCGCACTGAAATGACTCGTTTAGTGCCCATCATATGCCAGCAGGTGCGCTCGCCAAAACCATGTGTATAGTTTTCTCGTTTTCTCGATTTTTATTATCCATTTATTGCTTACTGTATTCCCAGCAGGTGCGTATCATAAACCGTGCGAATTGATTTCTGCTATCCTTGCGCCTTGCAACAAATAAATGCTTGCTGTTACCAGCAGATCAATGCTGATGATGTGCAGGAATGTGAGTGTACGCTGTGCTGTGCGTTGGCATGAGCAGAATAAAAGGCCAAGAATAGCGTGAGCATAAAACAAGTCGGCATGAGCGAAACAAGGCCAAGAAGAGCATTAGCATGAATGAAAGAAGAGGCCAAGAAGAGCGTTAGCATGAATGAAAGTAAAGGCCAAGAAGAGCATCAGCTTGAATGAAACAAAAGGCTAGGAAGAGCGTCGGCATGAGTGCAACAAAAAGCCAGGAAAAATGCAAGGCTGTGCTAAACAAAAATGTAATATAAGTGGGTCAAGGTCCCTGTGCGCGCTGTCTGCTGGGAGGGCTTTGTCCTTCCTGTCTCCATAAAATTGCTTTCGCAAGGTCCCTCTGCCTCGCATTGTTTATAGCATGTCATCATATCATCATATCAGACTGTAAGCAGCCTGCAAGACTCCGTCCTCCTTCTAATACGATGACCTCGCTCTTGTGTGCCACACAAGGCTCCATAGCACAAGTGTCCATGTGTTGTGACACATGACCTGTGTGTTAGTTCGATTGCTGCCGTTGTGTGTGGCAGGTACCGCGTAATTTGATCTGAGGCCTGTGAATATCATGCAATTGTTCAAACCTGAATCCATTTGCGCACTGCTGTTATCTGACCTGAGCCCTCCCTTTCTCGTTCACACAAATATAGACACAGACACACGCACACATAAACACGCTGCAGATATCGGATGACTTAGGCAAGGCTGGAGCTCGGAAAGGTAGCACCGGCACTCCTGTGCGGGGTAACGGGACCAAAGTGCCCTTCCAGCAGTTCCAGGTGTGTTTTTGTTTTTTGTTCAAATAGCATGCATGAGGTTTGCTTCAGGTTTGTTACTTCTATGGTCCGAGTAGCCTTTCAGGTGTGATTGTTGTTCTGAAAAAGGTGTCAGGTGTGGTTTATAAAATCATCCTGCCTGATGAACCAATGGCAGATCTTACAGGGGGTTGGTTTATTGCAGTAGGGCCTGAGTACTATATGATCTTTAACAGGCGTGATCTGTGACAGCGCCCTTCCGGATAGCTTACGGAAATAAGCAAAAGCAGGCATGGTCTAAAGAATGATCCTGCCAAATCTTCCCATGGTAGATCCACGTGCGGTTTACGTTCCTTGCTGTTGGGTCTGGGATGCCCCTCTGGCATTCTCAGAAGGGCTGTGTGTAGGGTTGGCCAGAATTGAATATATACACCGTATATGACCGTATATTTGGTGATTTTCCTGCCAAAAATACCGTACATACACCATATATATATATATATATATGGTTCTGACCAACCCTAGCTGTTTGACGTGAAATGCGTGGCTGCCTTGGCCTTGCAAGACCATTGGGCATGCTTTCAGCCTAGCATGCTGGCAGGTCTGAGCACAGAAAGGGAGGTGACAATGTCCAAGTCTGCAACACCATTTGGCATGCTTAAGGCCTAACACGCTGACAGGTCTGAGTACAGGATGGGAGGTGACAATGCCCATGGCTGCAATATCACAAGCACTCCTGGTCTCTCAATAAGCCACTGTGTTCGTACGGATGATGAGTACCCTGTGACGTGTACGTACCTTACCTAATACCTAATTTGAGTGCCCTGCGATGAGTGAGTTCCCTGAGATGTGTGTGTAACCAGTTGTGCGTAGGAATCCTATGAGGTGTGTGAAATATATATCCTACGACGTGCGTCCTGTGAAGTTAACGCATACGTATTGTATGCCCTGTGATGGTGACGTTGGGAGCTCTGTGATGTGTCCACTGGGTGCACTTTCTGTGAGCCAATCTTCTCTGGACAGTCTGCGATTGCATCAATGACACCGCCATTCTCAAACACCGCCGCCAATCCCCATTGTGTGCTTTCACCTGTGCCAGGGTCAGTGCACTGCAGCTAGAACCTTCAATTCAAAACTCTTGGCAGTTCAATTTGCACGAGTGGGTGCTCTGCAGTGCACAGCTGATCACCAGCCCCCTTTCACCACAAGCCCTGCAAAGCACAGGCTGCAAAGCACAATCACGTCGAGTACATAGGGCTGGCTAGGACCGTATATATACATCATATATGGCCGTATTTTTGGTGATTTCCCTGCCAAAAATACCGTATGTACACCGTATATATATATATATGGTTCTGGCCAACCCTACATACACACGTAGGGATCGCGTTTGCTTATAGCACTATATAGCGCTATACTATTTTAGCGTGTGCCATTATACACGTAGGTGGTGCTGCACCCCATATCACCAGCCCCTTCTCTTTCGTAAGCCTTGTAACCAACTCAAAGGTGGCAGTTGATAATGCACCTCATATCATCAGCCCCTTTTCTTCTGCAACCCTTGGAACCTGCTTACAGGTAGTAATTGGTGATGCACCTCATCATCAGCCCCTGCTCCTTCACAAATTTCATAACCAAATGGAGTCGGTTACGCATGTACGGTGTATGTATGGTTTCTTAGCAGGGAAATCGCCATACATACGGTCATACACAGTGTAATGCGTATTCCCGGTTCTGACCAACCCTACTTGCAAACTGTTTGACGCTCAGGTGGTGCTGCACCTCATCACCAGCCCCTCCTTCCGCTCTGCCACCGTTACCCCTACCCTGCTGTCCGACTTGGCCAATTTCCTCGTGGCTTCCAGCAACCCTGCCATCGCCAGTAGCAGTGGAATGACAGAGTTCAAGGCCACACTCATGCACGTGCTGGAAGCCATTTGCCAGGTGGGGGAGAGAGCTCTGTTTTGGACCAGATGGACCAAAGGTGGTCATGTATGGTCATGCTCATGTGCTCAGGCTCAGCCTCTTCTGTCTTCTTTCTTACTATGGTGCTGAGGGGTAGGACGCCCTGCTACGTTTTTCTAAGTTGCAGGCGTACATACTCAATGCTCGTGGGTTTGCACTGTGTATATGGTCTCAATTTTTTATTCAGGTTACGATATGCGGTCAGTCGTTGCATCCGTGTTGCTCCACAAAATTCTGTGTGTGTCTGACATGGACTGGTGAGACCCATGACTCTCAGCCACATCCTACGGCTGCGTAGGTAACTGGAAAAAAGAATTTAGTAAACAAGGGGCGTGCGTCAATCGATGCCAAGCAAAAGGAAAAAGTGTAATTTTCATCACCCTTGTGCAGCAAACGGAGTTGGTGCTGCAGCACCACGAGGCCATGCTCAGCCAATTCCTGCCTGCGCTGTGTGCTACTGTGAGTTCGCCTCACGAGTCTGGGGACACACGCTTTTTCTGCCTGCGGATGGTCAGTGAGGTGCGTGCAGAATGCTGGAATGTCCCTGTCTACTGCTTTGGAAATGCTTGATGTGTGTTTGTATGCATGACGAGGTTTTAGAATACTTGGCAGGGAAATCTAGAAGTGCAGTAAACACTTATGGTGTATTTCAATCTATCTGGGATCTGTTTCGTTTCCCTATTGGGAGTGGGGGTTTAGACACATTTAGCTTCAGTTTATGATGCACTTTCTTCATTTTTCCTTCACTACACACACACACACACACACACACACACACACACACGTATGCGCGCGCAACACACCAGGTTATGCAGCTCCTTGTCATGGACACCGAGCTGTATGGCAACCCAGGGTCTGCTTCTCTTGACGATCAATTGGGCCTGGCCACCTCAGCTGTTGATAAGCTCATGTCGTCACACATTCTGCCCATGGTCCCCCACCTGCTTAGAGATGAGGACCCCATGCCGCTGTATGCGCTTAAGGTGGGAGTGGGTGTGCATGTGCATTTCCAAGTGTAAGTGCATGGATGTGCTTTTGCAAATTTTCTGTTGCCCCATCTGCTTAAAGATGAGGACCCCATGCCGCTGTATGTGTGTATGTGCGTAAGTGGGATTGGTGTGCATGTGCATTTTTAGGTGCAGTGTACAACTGTGCGATCGTGCCTTTGTAAATCTTCTGTTGCCCCACCTGCTTAGAAGTGAGAACGCCATGCTGCTGTACAAGCTCTGAAGGTATGAGCATGTTTAGGCACGGAAGGGAGGGAACCGGTGTGAAGTGTTTATGCACACATCCTTCTACTGGGCTTCACACACACTGCATGGTGTATACTGTATAAACATTTATAGGGTTGGCCAGAACCGTATATATATGCCATATATGACCATACATTTGAAGAAATCTCTGCAAACGATATTGTATACACCGTATTCACTTACAAATGGTTATGGCCAACCCTACACATTTACAGCAAGCATGTATGTCACATTTACACTGTTGTATACTTTTTTTTAAACAACATATGTACAGCAAGCTGTGCTTTTTGTCACATCTTTGCGGCTGCTGGGCGGCCTCCTGAATTCCAACCCACGCCGCTACCTGTCCACCAAAAGGTGCTGCAGCAGATGGTGCAACCCAGGCTTTTTGCTTAACACATGGTGCTACTCTCGCACCTTTGCAGTTCCTGTGCGGCCTCCTGGATCCCAGCCCAATCTATCCATGCATCCGATGGTGCAACCCAGGCTGTCTGCTAACCCGGTGCCTTCTTACACATCAGTGTACACACCTTACACACACATAAGTTTGGCCAGAACCATATATATACGGTGTATATACGGTATTTTTGGCAGGGAAATAACCAAATATACGGTCATATACGGTGTATATATACGGTTCTGGCCAACCCTACACACACACACACACACACACGCGCACCTTCTCCTGTCATTGCAGCTGCTGGGCGGCCTCCTGGAATCAAACCCAGGCTATGTACAAGCCATGGAGTCCATGGGCCTAGCCGCCCAGTTTTTCGAGTTCCTGTCCTTAGAGCACGCCAACAACAACGTGCACAACATACGGTTGTGTCGGCAAATCGTGGCAGCAGGGTCAATGCCGGTGTCAGACCTTGCTGACATGCAAGTGGGGGATAAGGTGGGACTGGCTAACTGTGTGGGTTAAGGTGTTGGGTGTGGGTGTGGATGCGGCTGTTTCATCTTGCTGATGTGCAAGAAGAGGGACGAAAAAGGGCTAGATTTGTAGCTGCCTGTTCTTACTTGGCTGTGCATACTTGGCTGTGCATACTTGGCTGTGCATACTTGGCTGTGCATACTTGGCTGTGCATACTTGGCTGTGCATACTTGGCTGTACATACTTGGCTGTGCATACTTGGCTGTGCATACTTAGCTGTGCATACTTGGCTGTGCGATAGTTACGCGAGTGAGCATCACCTTGCTGGCATGCAAGTGAGGTTTGAAAGTGTGTGGCTGTTTGGGAGACGGCGCCCTGCCAAAATGCGAGGCTGATGGGTAAGGCGCTTTGTCTATTTATTGTGTCCTCTGCTGGCATCCCTGTAATGCAAAGTGCAGGCACTCGTTGCTCAAGTACCCCGTACTAAATCAGTTGCAGCTGTGTGCATGTGCTCTTGGGGTGTCCTCGCTCCCTTTTGCTGCCTTCCCTAAAACGTTGCAGCAAAGCCTTCTGAAGCTGATCTGGAAAAAGGGTGCTTCTGCTCTGCCGTGCGCTCACTTCCTGCCATGCACTGGTTTTCAACATACAGGTGGCAGCGGTGCTGGAGTACGCCACGCACAATAATGTGGAGCCGTTCCTTGAGCCAGTCTTAGACCTATGTCATGCCATCGTACAGGTGAGAGAACGACCAAGAGGGCGTGCCATGACATACGTACATATATTGCCACATTATAGACGTCTCCTTTCCAGGTTGTTGGCATCCAAGTTTTGCCTTGACTTTGGTTTCACTCCAGTCCCTAAAGCAGCTGTGTGTGCTTATTTTCATGCTAATGTGTGTGTGTGTGTGTGTGTGTGTGTGTGTGCACTCCTTAAATGTCACACACAAGAAACTCGCACTTTGTAGCCAGTCAACATACTTTTAGCCTTTCGGCCTTTTAGCTGTCAAGCTTGATTGCGCATGCTTGTGAACAGCAAGCCTCACGTGATTGCATTCAATTTCAATCTCAATCAATCAGTCTGCTATGGCTAGGGTGTGGGTATTTGGTACAAGTGCTCTAACTGTGTGTGTACTTGGTACGAGGTAATATTTGGTACTTCTGTGTACTTGGTACAAGTACTTCAAGGCAATTCACACAGCAGGGATCCTGCTCCATCAACCAGTGATTTCCAGTGAGTGAGACCCTGCTCAGGCATGACTCATGCCTCATGAGGGTGATGCATACATGCAAATGCACGTGCACATACATGTAATATGTGCACGCACCTGCGCACACATACAAATACAAACAAGTGCTACCTCTCTCTCTCTCTTTCTCTTTCTCTCCCTATCACACACACACACACACTCACACACACAAACAAAATGTGCAGCGAGATGCTCGAGAGGTTGAGGCTGGTCGCAGCCAGGGTGCCCTCATGGCCATCCTCCTAGAGCAGAGTGGCCTGTTTTTGGAGCTGTGTGCTCAGCCTGACGGCCCTGTGTCAGTTGCTGCAGCCCTGTGCCTGAATGACATGGTGAGAGTGGATGTGTGTGTGTGATTGAGCGTGTATGATTGCATGTGTATGTAAGTGGCGCATGGGCGGGCTGAGCCTAAAGAGATGATTGGTTTCAAATAGTTTGTGTGGCAGCAATATAGAGGGATCAATGTTTGTCCTGTGGCTGACTCAAAGCAGTGACCTGTGTGTTGCGTGCCCGCGTATATGTGTCTGTGTGTGCATGCGCATGCGTGTATGAGAGATCACACATGGCTGCGCAAAGCAGAGAGCAGCATTCACTCCAAGAACTTTTCGTCATGTCTGCCTAGGGGCTGGTTAATGACTTGCGACTGCCTCTAACCAAAGAGTCGCTCGCACGCTCCTTGCGTTTGCTGTGTGCTTGATTGGGACTTGTGTGTTTTTGCTCGACTTGTAGCAACAGGCGTAGCAGCTGTGGCCGACCAAACACGGATGTAGTTGAACGGACACATTTGTATCCTTAATTGGCAAAGCTTCAGCAATCCTTAGAGCTGGCAGTTGTGTGCGTGGGCTTGGTTGCTCATGGGTGTAGCGACAGAGAAAAAACGTGGGTAGATCTGTGCAGGAGATGCACAAAATGTGGATCATCATTATTGCCTTGTACCTGCAGGCTGCAGCTCCCCAATATTCAGCAACACACGCACACATGCACTCTCTAGCTCACACGCACAATTTCACACACAAAACACGCCACCACCACCACCACCACCACCACAGGTCACAGTGTACCCGCAGCAGTGCGCTCCCTGGCTGCTTTCACCTGAGAGCGTTGCCATCTTGGCTCCTGTCTTGCAAGGCCAGCACTTAGAGGGCGCTGCCACCCCCCCTGCTCAGCTGCAGCAGCACTTGCTGGAAGCTGTGAGCCACTCCCTGCAGGTGCGTAAACAAAGCCGTCTTTTGTTTTGGGAGGGGGCCAAGCTGCTTCAGGTGTGCCAGGGCAGGAAACGGCAGCACTGCTTTCTGGTAGCACTTGTTTTTGCATCATTTTTGCTTCAAGCTGTGAGCTGCTGCCTGGTCTGGAAAACTATTGGGTGGGATGAATTTAAGCTCAGGTGCAATTGAAAGGAAAAAATTGTTTATGTTCATGTCCCTTTAGCATCTCGTAGCTCTAATTGCCGTCAACGAGTTTCATAATGGTGGTTATTCAAAGTGGAATGATTTAAATTAGCTGCAGGAGAGCTGAGCACCTTGTTTTAGGCTGCTTTTGTCCGCTGAGATGCAAACAATACGGCATGCAGAAAAATAGCAGAGGATGGGTTGCACAGCGTACACAGGATTATTGGTTGCACAGTGTACACAGGATTATTGGTTGCACAGTGTACACAGGATTATTGGTTGCACAGCGTACACAGGATTATTGGTTGCACAGCGTACATGTCCCCTGAACGTCCGTCCCTGCTAGAGCCTTTGCATGTAATTTGAGGATGATTAGGATTGAGATAATGGAACGATTGGAACATGCGATTTCAATACTTGTCCAAAATGAGGTTGGCTAAACGTGCTAAACGGCAGGTGCTGTTCCAACATCAGGGACATGATTTGATTCTCTCAGACCACCTCCCGTGTTTGCCTTCTTCAAGTGACTTACCCTGTCCTCCTGTGTGTGCCTTCTTCAGTGCCTTGCCTTATCCTCCTCTGTGTGCCTTCTTCTAGTGCCTTCCTGAATCCTCCTGTACATCCTTTTCTTTACACTATCTTTTGCTATTCTCTTGGTGTGCCCCATCTAAGTTGCCTGCATTATAGGTCTAGGAGTGTATACATGTATAAGCATAAGCATGCATGTACAGGTGCCGATGTTTTTAGGTTTAGCGGAGAATACATGTACATGTATCAGGCTTGTCGAGTTGTACGGTACGGTACGATTACGGTCTGTACGGTACGCACCGTACATGTTAAATTACGGCGTACTACCGTAATTTTCACACCGTACTTTACCGTAATTAAGGTAAATTACGGTACGGTGTACGGTACGGTGCCAAGCTGGCACTGCCAGTGCAAAAATTGCCTCAGAAAGGGCTCTCAGCCCCAACACCTCCCATTTCCACCTCCAGCATGCTCCTCTTACGTGCTGACGCCACAAAAATGCTACCCTGAGGCTGGGTTGGGGCTGCATCAGCTCGGGGGAAGGGCCCAGCAGTGGCTTGCATGGAAACTCAAAGTCAGACGCAGTACTTGATTCCTGGTTGATAATTTGTGTCATAATTAATTGTTGCAAAAAGACAAGGAATGTTTTGGGTCGAAATTGGAGCCAAACGGCCAAATTACGGTCAACATCGTGCTGTACGGTGGCACCGTACTGTACGGTCGGACACTGTCTTTTCAAACAGACCGTACTTGCAACGTATTTACGGCGTATTACGTACGGTACCGTAAATTACGGTCAAGAAAGCTGAAGTACGGCGTATCTCGACAAGCCTGACATGTATACATCAGGGATGTGTCATACAAATTCTTTAAAATAGTTCCTTACAGAACATTACGTGCTATTTACAACACAACCTATTGTAAAAATACGTCGTCTGTCACGTTTCTGGTACATATGCTCGAACAAGGTAGAGTATGCTTATACATGCACATGTATGTATACCCATGTGCAAGGTATATAATATAGGTTTATGTATGTTTGCACATGTGCCAGGCAGGCGAGGAAGGCAATCTGAAATGAAAAACCAAGAGTTGTTTTGACCGCTTTCAAGCGCAGATCCTATGATCACTGATTAGAATGTGGGGTGATGCCGCACGGCAATGACCATGATCAAAATGTTTTTTGCAATAATTATGACTGCAGGGTGGTGCTTGGGGATGATAAGGAGAGTGTAGCAGCTTGTTGTCCATGCGTACGTGAATGACTGAGTGAGCTTCCATGCACATACACACACACTCACACTTACACGCACGCATACACACACACACAACAGAGACACATAGACATACACAAGCACACAAGCACACACATATTTGTTGGCAGATGTCCACACTGTATTTTGTGCTGACCCACAGGTGCCTGACAGCCTGCAAGGCCCTGACCCTGAGTTGCTGAAATTGTATGAAGCCACCCAAGCCTTGGCTGTAGAGGGTCCCAATTCCCATCCAGGGGTAGTAGCGTTGGCCGCAGATGTGCTGGCTGGCCTCATGCCCTTCCTGACTTGATTTTAGTGCTTGCTTGCGTGCGTGTCGTGATGTGCAACAGTTGGGAGCTTCTGTGAGTGACCAGAGGCATTGCGTGCGGAACATCTGGCCTTCATATTTGATTCAGTTTGTTGCTTTGCAGTACTTGGCACCAAAGTGACTTCTATTTTTCTAATCGTGAGGAGTGCGCACTGTTTTAGTATTTTCTTGCTACGCCAATTTGTTTGGAGAAATGCGGGCCAAGATTGAGCAAAACAGACGTCTTGCACTTCTCATTGTGGAAGCGTTTGTCAGGAATATTAATAAGGTACGGTCTTAAGGGCTTAGTACAATCGCTCCTATGTGGACCACACAGCCTCCTCCCCAATTATATTTATGCTGACTGCGTACCGTAGGGTACCATAACCAATCCGAGGTTTGAAAAAAAACAATTAATAAGCCCCAATGCGAAGGGGGCACATAATTAATAAACACAATGCGAGCCTATGCGAGGGCCTTCTGGCCCTATGAGCTGCACCTGCATGCGTATGCACGCGCGTGTGCACGCGTACGTATGCGTCCGTGCGCGTACGTGCGTGTTTGTGTACGTGCATATGTGTGCGTGCGTGTATGTGTATGTGTGCATGCGCGTACGTGTGTACATGCACGTAGGGGTGTGTGTGTATGTGTGTATGCATGTGTGTGTGCGTGCGTGCACATGTGAAGGGAATGAAGGCGCCCTTCTCCTTGGTCCTTCTTCCCCAAGAGGACCAAAAATTAATAAATTGATTACAATGCGAGCTTCGCGAGGCCCTTGTAACTTAGATATTGAATTGCTCCCGACACACCGCGAGGGGGTCCAAAAAGTTCGCGTAGCGCGGTATACCCTATGTTCATCAAAACTTCTAGCAGATTCCCCTATTTTTGGGGCGCATCTAGCATGGTTGTTTTTACGCCAGCCTGATGCATAATCGCCGGAATAGTTTGCCAAAGAATTGTCGCAATCGTCAGAATATGCAAAACAGTTATGATCTGTATAATTACAACTGTATTGTGGCAGTTTTTATTTATCGTATATTCCTACGCGTTGCTGCGAGGATGTTTAGGCTCGCGCTCCGGCTCTCAACAACAAGAGTGAGGCAGCACACTGCTGGACAGGCAGCACAGGCAAGGACCCTAGGGCAATCTTTGGGAAATGTGTCTAGGCATTTCTCGCATCAAACCCAGGACCAAGGGTGGTCTCCTCATGCCTGCATGCTAGGCCTGGCCGTTGGAGCAGGTAAAAAATAACCTCACACTCACATGCGCACATGCACACACACACATAAACACTCACACACACACATACACACACACACACACACACACACACACACACACACACACACACACACACACACACAAACACACACACACACACACACACACACACACACACACACACACACACACACACACACATACAAACACACACACACACACACACACACACACACACACACACACACACACGTACGAACACGCGCACGCACGCACATGCACACACACGCACACACACACACACTCACATACACACGTGCACAAACATACACACACACACACACGCACACACACGTACTCTCGCCCACACACCAAAAAACATTCACGGCCGCAATCACATTCACGATCATGATCACTATGACAAGCTCATCACAGGGCTCCTTTCAGGCAATCACGCCTACGCATCCAATGTGGAGCGATCCTTCATTGCCAGTGAGTGCACCCATCTTTCCTTACCGTGCCTCCCTCTTTTTCCCGTTGCAAGTTGCTCCTTGACGTAGTTTTCACTGCCTCAACATTTTTTTATCCTACTCATTTGCTTCCTCCTCTTTATACGCACATGAAGTCAAACCAGATGGTGTGCACCGAGGCCTGATCAGCCAAATTATGTCCAGGTTTGAGCAAAAGGGCTTCAAGCTGGTGGGCATTAAGGTCCGTTTGCTTATAATCAGGGCCATCCTGCATGCATGCTTGCCTCCAACTTTGCTTCCCAGAAAACGCTTAGCACACCAGCCTGTGCCGTTGATTTAGTAAATTGTGGGGTATGTGATGGTTGTGTGTCTTTCCTTTCATTCCTTAGAACAAGCATCTCATCTGTGGAAGGCAACCTGCATTTGGTGCATGCACGTGACTGTGCCTTATATCCACATCTAGTAAGTGTTGTGGTCTTATTATCCACATTGTGCTGTTGTAATTTATGACATACGTTGCGTCTTGATTGCTACACAGGTGATCGTGCCTGGAATGGACCTGGCTAAGGCACATTATGCCGGTGAGCTTACTGCTGCGTAAGGCAGCGCGCGTACCTTAGCCATAGCGTTTGACCTAGCCTTTCCCTCAGTCTGGAGTTAACGTGTTTTAAGTGGATTATTTGAGCTGGCAGTGCTTTCCTGCGACCTTGCTTTTTATGAGGAAATCTTGCAAGTTTACTGAACTGCAGAAACTCAAAACTTTGCAACCCATCTTCCTCGCTTTGAAACGCGCGCAGAGCACGATGGCAAGCCTTTTTTTAACAAGCTGACGGGGTTCCTGACTAGCGGCCCAGTTGTGGCCATGGTCTGGTGAGGAGAGCTGTGAGGACTATGCTTGCGTCGGCATAGTTGTTTTTTTGTGCATGCGTGCGTGCGTGCACAAGCATGACTGGCCTGCTCACTGGTATCTTATCCGACCCAGCTGGGTGATAAACAGCAATTTCTTCATTGATTACACCTGCATTTGTAAGTTGGAGGCGTGGCCTGTTTTGGCGGTTTGACATGAATTTTAGCTGCATGTTATGTTCAGCTCCTTCTTTTAGAAGCCAAATATATGTTTTGATTTGTATCAGAATGTAGCGTTAGATCTCATTATGCGCACACACGTGCACGTGCATACAAGCGCACACACACACACACATACACACAAACACATCCACGCACGAAACACTCACATATACGCACATACACACACCCGCGCATGCTTCTTCCATACGTGCACAACATAGGGAGGGCAAGGATGTGATCAAGACCGGCAGATCTATGATTGGAGCCACTAACCCTAGTGCCTCCAGCCCAGGGACGATTCGTGGTAGGCTTTCCGCTGGCTTCTGTTGTCAACATTTATCAAGCAGGGAAAACCACATCGGATCAGTGCACCGCAGAATTTTAACCAGAACGTAGGAGCAAAGAGCAATGGAAAAATCATCAAACACGCCAAAAGGAACGTAGGCAACTCATCATGCAAGCTATGGAGGGGGAAATTAGTTCCTCACCTCAGGAGACAACAAGACCATCAAGGGGACAACAAGACGATCAAGGAGACAACAAGACCATCAAGGAGACAACAAGACCATCAAGGAGACAACAAGACGATCAAGCTTCCTTTGATTTCCTCTCCTGCTTCTCCAGGAGACCTTGCTGTAGACATGGGAAGAAATATTATTCATGGTTCCGATGGATCAGAGTCTGCACAAAGAGAGGTGCGCATTTGCTGCTTATGACTCTGTGCACGACTTTTAATGATTGAGGATACGGTCCATCTGCTGTGACTGCTATGTTGGTTGCTAAACTGCTGTGCAGTGCAGGCACATACCACAAATTGTGCTTTTTCTTGAATGCCAGGGTCGTATACTTGGCTTAATAAGTCCTGCCAGTCTAACGCCTTGAGCAGCTTCCCCTGTTGATATGCTTTTTTACCTTTCTTGAGGCGCTGCAACATCAGCCTTTCTGTAATAGTTCCAATAGATGGTTGTATATTATTTATGCACACACACATACACAGTGTTATACACAAGCATACGTACACAACTTTTGCAGATCGCTCTCTGGTTTAAGCCTGAGGAACTTGCTGAGTATGACGCTGCTACTAAGAAATGGGTGTATGAAAACTAGGTGTACACAAGGGTGTGTACGCGTCTATGGATGACATGGGTGAGATATGCCAAGATATACGAGTTCAAATGCAGAAACAGAAAATTATGCAGGCAGTGAGAAACCACATTGATCAATGGGGAATAGGAGGGCTGCAGGCTTGGCTTGAAACTGGCCCTGATGAGAGTCGATGACGGTCCTGGAGAGGGCGCGTTTGGTATGGACAAGATTAGCAGCGTAGGTGACACTAGTAGATTTGGCGTAAGATTGATTGTTATTCACCAGTTGGCACAAACCGGCAGACAATGAACTCTTCATTCGCCTACAAATACAGACTCTCTCTCTCTCTGGACACTTTTTAATATCACTTCCCCTCCTTTCATAAAGGCTTCTTCTGGCTATTTGTCGGCAGGGGCCTTGGATTTTATAACCTTTCATCAAAGATGGTCGGAGCTGCGTGAGGGTTCTGCATTAGCGCTGCACCGTTAGGGTCCGCTGCTTGTGACACCCTAGCGGGCTGTAGCAGCACGTTGTAAAAGGCATACTTATCTGAGATGTTCGGTTTATAACTGTATTATTGCAGAGGGGGTCAACTGAGGCCCTAAACAGGGGTACTTTTGAAATGTGAATTGAGTATGTGCGCCCCAGCTGGCAATTTCTAAACTTGGTACCCAGAGGTAATTTGGCTACACCTGAGCTTGAAGATTGCCAGTTGCGGCGCACATGCCTAATTGCCTGCGGCGTGAACCCCACTTTTCACCACCAATATGTCAGATCTCACCACCAACTGACCCGATTTGTGTCATTTTGTATGAACAGTCTACATTTAATAAAAAATACAATTGCAACAAAAATGGGGCAAAATGGAGCAGTAGTTGGCTAGGTACCCCATTTTGGCCCATTTCCCTTCGAAAAAAGTAGCAAAAGGGGTGCCAAAAAGGGTGGAATACCAAGTTCTACCAAATCTGGTTTTCAGCATCCTAGACGATTTCTCATCATAGATAAAAGAAGTACCCCTGTCGTGTTTTGAGGTGAAAAGAGACCCTGGGTAGAGCGTGGTGGCTCATGACGTAAATATTCAGTGCCAAAAAATATTCTGCCCAGACCACTGGGGGGGGTCCGTTTGGCCCCGAACTTTGTGAACCATCTACTTATGTTATTTTATTATGGTGTGCATCAAAAAAGTCACATTTCCAGACATTTACTCAGTTGACCCCCTCTGGTATAATTGTTACATTTGTTCCACCCTCGTGTGCCTGCGTCCCGAAAGCAGGGGCACAATTTTTTGAACTACGTTGCAATCTCCTCCTTCTGCTAAGAAAATGCAATTATGACGATAAGCCATCTGCCGGCCAAAGCTTCAAAACCGATGTAGCAACCTCCAGGAAAAGGCAAATTCAAGATGTTCGATTCAGAAATATATATATTTTATCTGATTGACCCCTCCCATGGCATTATACAAGAATTTGAGGAAACCCTTCTTGTACTCACTGCCGCCCACATGCAAGCCCTTGCGTTATTTAATGAACTGCAAAACAAAAGTGCCAGAAACACTGCTAGGCTGCAACACCTGAGTGAAAAGCCTGCAGAAGAGCATGGAGAGATTTTGGCTATATTAGTGACAAATCTTATTGAGTCAGTACACAAGGTAGCCCTCAAAACCTGCTCTAGCACATTTAAAAGTACCACTTATGACCAACGACAAGAAGAAGAACTCACTCAAAACTGTTAGATCACTCCCCCCAAATCACCACTATAGCCCACGACCAGAAAAGAACAAAAGAAATATGCGAAGCAAAAAACTTGCTTCACCGGATCAAGCAAATTCAAAATTTCCTGTCCTCCCCCTTCATAAATGGCCAGAGCACCACCAAAGAAATCTTACAAAAATTAGCGCCAACCCAGCGCTTCTGAAAGCAATCCAAGTTATAAAGCACATCGTGCCTGATCAGCCCCTCAATAAACAACTAGATGACGTATACACAAAAACCAGGCAAGCCATCACAAATACAGATGTCCTACACAACAAAAAAGACAACAACATTGCTCGTAAAAAGCAGCAGCAGCTCATAAATAAAGCACCAAAGAAAGCTCACAAAGAAATATTAAGATAAAAATGCACAGCCACGGGCAAGTCTCCAAGCTGTGAAAGACCCTGAAACAGGCAAAATCGAAACTCTGCCCACCAAACAAGCCCAGATCTTCGAAAAATACTTAAAAGACTCCTGGCAAGCTATTAACAATAAACACGGGACCTACCTCCCTTAAGAAGCACCTATAAACTACCCATGGGAACACACAGAGAACGAGCCAGGAAATAAACCTCCAGACCCCTTTAAACTACAATCAAAAATCACGCAAGATGAATCAGATGGTACTAAAGACAGAAACTGGCTACATTCCTCAATACTTGACAAAAGTTCCTTTAAAAAATGTATTAAAACCCTGAGCAACAACAAATCCCCAGGACCTGATGGTATTGTGAATGAGCTTCTACGTATGCTATCCACAGAAATCCAGGGAACCATACACATGCTCTTCATTATTATGTGGGCAACTGGCTTCACACCAAAAGCTTAGAAAAGCAGCAATACTATACGTATAAACAAAAACAAAGGAGATGAAATGGAGGCATCTTCCTATTGCTCAATTGGCTTAGCAAATACCCTCTACAAATTATGGACGCGTCTCATCACAAACACTCTCTACGAATATGCAGAAGCAAACTCCATACTCAGCACCACACAAGCTGGTATTCGCAAACAAATATACCCCATTCACCAGCTCTAAAACGTGATTATGGCACTAGAAGATGCCAAGCTCTTTCACAAAGACATCTATGCCTTTATTGTGGATTTTACCTCAGCTTTCAATACCACTGACCACGGTCGCATGCTCTGGATATTGTATGCTCGGTTTCCCGACTGACACCATAGATGCTGTCAAGAATCTCTATGAGAATGCCACCACCCAAGTCAAGCTTCCCTCAGGGGTTTGCACAGGTCAAATACCAGTAGAGAGAGGCACGATCCAGGGAGACACCCTCTCCCCATTTCTTTTCCTTCTCTATATGGAACCCCTCCTGCAATGGCTGCATGTAGGAGGACGCGGCTACGTCCACACCTGCATCCCCAAAGAAAACGAGCTTCAGACGCATCTGGCCAACAACATCAGCAGCGCCTCCTTTGCAGACCTCCTCTGCCCCATGGGTAACCTGAAAGTCCCTAAAGTACAAGCAAATAAGCTCACCCTTTACTCGAATTGGGCCGGATTGATTATATCTGGCAGTAAAACCAAAGTCAGAGGTAGCCTACATGCGTCCCCCTCTAAAGACCAAAATGGCTTAACACCGTCTGAAGCACTCAAACAACAACTCAAAAACAATATATTGGTTCAAAACCAGGCAACAAAATACATCACACCCAGCTCCCCCTTCTTCTATCTAGGAGTCACACTGACGATGGATCTCAATTGGAAGCATCAGCACAGGCACATAGACGAAAACCTAAAGCAAAAGCTTGACGCCCTTGAAGGCTCTTATGCCTCACCACGGCAAACACTAAACATAATACGCACAGCAATCATCCCTAGTCTGGCCTATGCTTTTGCGGTCACATCATGCTCCTACCCAGACCTGGATAAGTGGGATGCAATGATTGGAAGGGTGATCAAAAGCAAACACAACTTATGGCGAAGCACACTGACTGCCATGATCCGTGAAAAAGTCCATAGTTTTGGATTGGGTGCCCCCTCCATCTACGTGGAATATCACAGACGCTCAGCAGTCTGAACGGCACTAATCTGTGACCATGCATCTCCTGATCCACCAGGTCACCCAACTCAAGGCCCTTGCCATTACATTACTTTCCACAAGAGAAGGAACGTCGCTACCAATAAAATGGCAATTCAACCTACATATGCGAGAATGTCAACTCGCTTGCATCCACGCCAGCAAGCTCCACTTAGCCTTGAAAGGAAACAGCATGTTCTTAGACGATCTTAATCTCAGAAGTCACCTCCGCCCGCAAGCCCCCCCCCCCAACATTAGCCACCCTCATCAATTGCATTACCAAACCGCTTATGGACCTAGGCACAACTGGCTTCCATTACCTCACATCAGCCAACGAAAAATACATTGTCTCTGGGAAACAACTCAGAAACAAATACACTCAAGTCTCCAAAATGCACATCATAGCCCTAATTAGGCTTGCTGCCATTGCTAACCTCCCTGGTTCACAAGAGCTAAGCCCAACATGAATTGCACAAATGCTCCAAGAAAGGATTCCAGAAAAGTCTATCCTACTTAGTTACTGCAAAATTCTCCTTCACAGGTCTCCTAGACACACACATTAACACATCGGCTCACGGAGAGATGCCCCCAAATCCCACAAACACCAAACCCAACAAACTTTGCCCATCTACACAACACCTGCACCACAGCCACGCTCAGCAACACACCATAGGCACCCCATTACAAACAACTTTATCAGAGGCCCACTACCTACACACACAGATCCATCAAAAAGTAATAGACACCCCAGCCAGTCCTCTGTTTTTGACACACCAAACTTTAAGCCGCAAACATCCCCTGCCTCCTCTATAACCACAACCGAACCTCGAACAAAAATCCGGTCACGTTAAAAATACCTACACCTTCATTTTTAGAAGAAATTACAGAAATTGCCCCCCAATGTACAGAATCCAATGCTTGACCCAGGAAACGCACAGCACATGGCAACATATCCCGCACTGAGCTTCCCCAAACACAACACTCCCTCGCCACAACATTGAAAGGGCCTCCACCTTCACCACAAACGGAAACCCTGCGCTCACGACGCTACTCACAAAGGGTATTCAACCAAACAAAAAGGAACCACAACTCTATAAGCACATCGCCAATACCACTGCCACAAACTACAGCTACAATTACTTGCCTCCCTGAGCCTGCACCCACTAACCAACTGGCCACTCTCTCCCAAGACCAACAAGCAAAGCGTGCACGGCATACACAAGATACCCTCCCCGGTACCAGAAAGAGGACACGCAGCCAAACAGAAAGTCAGCAACATACGCCCCTGACTCAAATCCTAGACATTGTTGCATTAAACTCACAAATAGTAATTCAGCCTACCGAATAACTTCCAAAAAAGTCAGCCAAACAAACGCACCACACGCTCGCAAATCACTCGCCACAACCACCATGCAACACAAGCGTTCACACAAATAATCACTCCTCCCACTCAGCATATTAATATCATCAAGCCGATAACTTACCAGATACAAAACAACCCAACCTTTGAGATTGCACACCACCCAGCACCATCATCGCAGCGCAGACCCCAAAGGAAAAGAAGATGTGAGATCCTCGATATACCCCATAACCTTCCTAGCCTAAACCTGACCCCCTTGCGCACCGCGCACATTCAACAAGAACTCTGGACGTACAAAAAGGACGACTTTTTCAATGACACCCACAGAGGCCATCAACACACTCTACTATGATGATATGGATTTCCAGCACATAGATAATTGGAGGTTCTTCACCCCCAAGAATTAAGACAGAGATGATACACCCCAAAGACAGAAACAACACCACACTTACTATGCCCCTATGAATATTGAAAGATGGGCCCTACCCCTCTTTAAATCAGTTGGACTAGTGCCCAAATCAGTAAGACTATTGCCCGGAGCCAAATTAAGTGCGCAAGCTGTGAAATTTGCTCCTACCATCTAGGACTTGAATCTCCAGACCTCTCCCCACCTTTTAAAGACATGTACATCTGTGACATCTGCAACCGTACCTACCACTGGCAATGCTTGCTTAAAACAAGCTGCTGCAACGCCACTGAAAGGGAAGCTATTGATGCCAATGATTCATGGGCCTGCCCTGCCTGTATCAATCTGAATCATAATGAAAAGGAAAGCCGCATCCTCTACTCTCAGAAAAGAGAGATTGTGGAAGTCTCATGGAACCCAACCTGGGAGCCAGAAGAACTCCAAAACACGTGTGAAAGCTTCAAGCAGAGCCTCAATAAGTTTGAAGAGCAAATCACCGCGCCAAACTTATCTCAGCCCGCACCAGATGAACACCTAAATGATCTCCAAAAACAAGGGTTCTCTGCAATCCAAGAGGGCAACAAGTACCAACCCTACAATATCGATCTTCGGAACAAAGTTAGCTTTGACATCCAACCCACCAACCCACAGGCTGACATTACGGCCATAGGGCATTGTGAGTACTGGATCACAACCATTGATCTCATGGAGTATCAAGAAAAGAGTACCCTATCCTCCCCAGATGACACTATGCTTCCTGAAGTGTACACCGACACAGTAGCCTGAATTTACAATGTTGACAGAAAGTGTAAAGGTTGCTTTCTCCCGAGCGCCTTCATATACTGCAAAAGGCCTTTGATAAGGCATAATGCAGCGGCCTACACAGCCACATTAAACCTCTACCCATTAGCATTGCATCAGAACTCGTACGCCTGATTGCTCGTAAAGACATCTCTACCTCTAAACATACGAACAAAAAAATTACTCTTTCTCCCGGATACTCCCCTCCCACATCACCGCCGCCTTTTAAAACTGGGCCCTGGTCACTAAAGAAAAATGGCATCCCCCCTCGACCATGACCCCAAATTCCCCCATTACTGAAGTGAGCACCCAAGGGACAAAGTGTTTGGGGCAAACACCAATGCCTTCTCCTCCCGATTCTCTGGGTTCTCCATCTGCCATTCCATTTACCACAATAACACCATGCTTTCAGCAACAAGACACGCCATCCACTCTGCTGCTGTCAGCACAGAGGAAACAGCCACATTCATGCTCCTCCCTTCATGGAATAAAGATATGACCACAAATCCCTATGCATCACTCTGCCGCAAGTACCCACACATGTGTAAATTTCTGGGCACCATCCCATCAAACCAACTCCAGTATGTGAAAGTGCCCTTTTGGAACAACATACAACTACCACTTTCCAAACACACATGGGAATTGCAGATCATTGCCATATGGAACACCAAGGGCAGGTTCTGCCTCAATGCTCACAACAAAGACTGGCTAAAAGAACTTGCCAAAGAAATCCCTGAGGCAACGTGGGAAATTCATAACATACATAACCATCCCTACCAAACAGCCTTAGGTTCCGGACAACACTCATCAAAAAATTAATAAGCTACCCAATGACCACCCTCAAGCCCCAGAAGGCCCAGGTAAAACAAGTGCCCTGATTAGCACTGACCAGCCTCATAATTGTAATATCGACAAAGCACCCCAAAACAGCACCAGCCCAAACCTAACCCATAAAGTAAAAGATTGGCGGGATTGAACCTACACTGATGGCAGCCTCCAAAAGAATGAAGAAGGGCAAGATACAGGATCAGGTGTTTACCACCCTCGCTTAAACGTTTCCCACTATGTAAACCCAAAAGGCATGGGCATAACCAACACCATCTCACATGCAGAGCTAGCAGCTATAGCAGCTGCAGCCATACACGGCTACTCACATATAGCCACTGACAGCCTTATAATCACTGCACCAAATCAAAAAGCAGCTGTCGCACCCAAATCTCCATCGTACCACATCCAAGAAGCTGTCCTTCAATCCATTGCTAAAGCAATCCGCCAATCACCATCGCCCATCTACTTCTTCAAAGTAAAGTCTTATGCCGGTATTATTGGTAATGAACATGCCGACGCCCTTGCTAAAAAGTCAGCCACCACCTACGCCGACATTGCTGACACCTCCATCAGAACAGCAGGCCCTGAGGGAAATCCCTTATACAGCATCCGCTGGCTAACAAAAGGAGACACAGAAAACCAAACACAAACCCATAATCATACCCATACAACACACATGGCCCATTCTCCTCCCCCAAAGCTTTGGTACCTACCAAACCACCGTGACGCCCTTCAAAGCACATATGCATCTTCTCCATAAACTGATAAATGCCAAATTTTAAGCGAACTACCATGCGTACTACCAGACCCTCATAAAGGACGGCACTGCCAATGGAGCCGCTAGCAATGCTTACCTAACATCATCCAATGTCCTCTTTAAGACCAAATGTATCATTATGAAATACAGAACAGGCACACTATATAATCAAAAACGTGCGGTATTGTTCAAACTCTCAACAAGTCAAACTTGCCCCCTCTGCCCACAAGTAGACAGTGCCCTGCACATCCTTTCTGGGTGCCAACACATGCAAATAAGGAATATGATCACCAAAAGACACAACATAGCATGCCGCATGATCTTTAAGGCTATCAGAAAAACAGGCTCCTTAGGATCATGCATTGTCTCCCAAGATATAGGCAGCAACGAACGGATGAACATGCAAAATCTCCAGATTCCTGAAACAGCTGAAAGTAGAATTGTTTCCAAATGGCTCTTCCCACCCCGCTTCCCAGATAAGACAGTTTTACCTCCAGCCTCCCAAATTTTGTGCTGGTTACTCCCATTGCTGCAAAAACACAGAAGCAACAAACTAATGTAGGGGGGTGGGTTCTTCGAAGTGGCAGGGGGCAATTGAGGGAGACTGGAGCACCTCAGCAGCACCGCCAGCCACCAGTAGAGCCACCAGCCCCAGACAGAATCGGCCTAAAGACTTCAGCAAAACTCGGCGTGACATCCACCTCGTCGAGATCAAGTATTGTGAAGACACCAGACCTCAGAACCAGCTGAATGCCGCAAAGGAACTGCACAAAGATCTCTGCAACATTCTCCAAGAAGCCTCCGTTACTCCTTACGTCATTCTTTTGGGTGTAGGTGGCACCATCTACAACACTCACACTCTGAAGCCTTTTAAGGAACTGGGTCTTGATTATCAAAGAGTAAAGAAGCTTGCCTCCAAGCTCCATGTGCACTCTGTGAACTTTGCTGCTAAACTTGTCCATACCAGACATGCCCTTTCCAGTACTGTTATCAACTCTCATCAGGAGCCGGTTTCAGGCCAAGCCTGCAACCCTCTTGATCCCCATTGATTTTTTCTTTCCTTTTCGCGGTGGAGGAGCTTTACGGTACTCAGTACCAAAGTGGCTCCTTTTCCTTAGTTAATGTAGGGAGTGGTTTCACTGCCTACGTTGCTTTTTCTTTTCTTTGAATCGTTATACGGGCTTATGACTGATGGCTTGTAACTAAAAAAATGGTGCCATCGCACCCGAGAGAAATAATGTGGGCTCCTTAAAAAGAATGAAGCCGCATTGTGCCACCACAAAATGTATAAATGGTGCCACCACACCCGAGGGGAGTAATGTGGGCTCCTTGAAAAGAAAGTAGCCGCATTGTGTACTTCTAGCTTGGATTTGATGAGTAGGAAAGGAAAATGCGTAATATTACCTAGGGCGTAATATTACCTAGGCCAGTCTCAGTCCTTTGTGTATGCTAGGCCAAACGGCTCCTTGGCTGTTTCACTGCAGCTCCCTCCCTAGCGTGTCTACCGCCTTGATCTAGGTACAGGTTGGCCAGCTTACCCTTGCTCTTGGCTCTTAGTAGAACAACCCGCCTCTTGTTATCTAAACCTTTTGTTCATTGTACTCCTTTTGTGATTCCCAAGTATTGGCTCGTAATGTTGAGAGCGACGTGTTGGTGTAGCTGCGTTTTCTGTAGGGGAACTCTCTCTTCTCTTTGGGTTGTGTTGGAGTTTGGCTTTGGCGCACCAGTCATCGCAATGGCTTAGCTGCTTTTTATCCTGGCTAACTCTTAGCTTCCCTAGTTTTTATGTTTAGTGCCTCATGTGTTGTAGCTAGATCGGCCCGTTGCCTTTGTACTCGTTACTAGCCCTGTCTTCCTAAAACTTGTTCTTTTTACGTGGGCACCAAAGTACGCAGGCTTTCCTTTTTTCTTTCTTTCCCATGCTTGACCTTCTCGTACACGTTTTGCCCTTCTTCTCATCACCTTGGTTGTCCCCCCTATTTTCTGTTATCGCTTCCAGCCTGCCTCTCTTGCTTCCCTTTTATTTA
>Ga0307947_1000303_pt1 | contig 33067 bp, 42 predicted proteins | sample OrgLakmetagen232_FD_201840 | JGI IMG/M metagenome (GOLD analysis project Ga0307947, IMG submission 201840) | Saline water microbial communities from Organic Lake, Antarctica - #232 | ecosystem: Environmental > Aquatic > Non-marine Saline and Alkaline > Saline | place: Antarctica: Organic Lake...
CACACAGTGCACAGTGCACACGATGTTGGGCATACTCACAGTGCACAGTGCACACAATGTTGGGCATACACACAGTGCACGGTGCACACAATGTTGGGCATACACACAGTGCACAGTGCACACAATTTTGGGCATACTCACAGTGCACAGTGAACACAATGTTGGGCATACTCACACTGCACAATGCACACAATGTTGGGCATACACACAGTGCACAGTGCACACAATTTTGGGCATACTCACAGTGCACAGTGAACACAATGTTGGGCATACTCACACTGCACAATGCACACAATGTTGGGCATACTCACAGTGCACAGTGCACACAATGTTGGGCTTACTCACAGTGCACAGTGAACACAACGTTGGGCTTACACAGTGCACATTGCACACAATGTTGGGCATACACACAGCGCACAGTGAACACAATTTCGGGCATACACACAGTGCACAGAGCACAGGCCCTTGGCGCTCCCCTAACAGCTGCTGGGGTGGCTCATGGAAGCAATGCACCCTTTTTATGCAGGAAATGCTTGGGCCTCATGATGATGTTACAACGCACCTGCCCGTGCCATCCTCACGGCTGCTGCTGAGATGGGTAAGAAAGGACACGGCCAGGTGCAGCTATTAATTTGGTCTAAACGCAATGTGCAAACATGTTGACCTGCACAGTCAAGCACAACGCACCTGCCCTTGCCATCGTCATGGCTGCTGCTAAGATGGGTAAGAAAGGACTTGGCCAGGTGCAGCTATTAATTTGGTCTAAACGCAATGTGTAAACATGTTGACCTACACAGTCAAGCACAACGCACCTGCCCTTGCCATCGTCATGGCTGCTGCTGAGGTGCGTGAGGAAAGACTTGGCCACAGTGTGTAGAGCATCGTTTGGCCACCGTGTGAACCTGCAGTGCAGAACGCAGCGCACAGTGTGTAGAGTACTGTTTGGCCACCGTGTGAACCTGCAGTGCAGAACGCAGCAGCGCAATGTGTGTAGAGCATCGTTTGGCCACCGTGTGAACCTGCAGTGCAGAACGCAGCGCACAGTGTGTAGAGCATCGTTTGGCCACCGTGTGAACCTGCAGTGCAGAACGCAGCGCACAGTGTGTAGAGCATCGTTTGGCCACCGTGTGAACCTGCAGTGCAGAACGCAGCAGCGCACAGTGTGTAAGCAGGGCAAGAAAAGTGCCAGATGGTCCGAGGAGTAGCAGTGCCGTGACAAACAAATGTGTGAAAGTGGCACAGTTGTGGCAGAGGCTTCACAGCTTGGCAATCCAGCAAGTAGCGATGGTCGCGAGTAAGTGTTTTAAGCAAAAGCAGAGGCGCATGGTGATGTCAGTACAGCGTGCTTGCGATTTTGAAGTGCGATCGTTTGGAACGCTTGGAGCTGCTGTGATTTTGAAGTACGATCGCTTGGAACTGCACAGACAGGTGGCGCAGATTTAAAGGCACAACAGCACAAAGCCAAAAACCCACCAATCAATGGTGGTGCAGATTCAAAGGCACAACAGCACAAAGCAAAAAACCCACCAATCAATGGTGGTGCAGGTTCAAAGTCACAACAGCACAAAGCAAAAAACCCACCAATCAATGGTGGTGCAGATTCAAAGGCACAACAGCACAAAGCAAAAAACCCACCAATCAATGGTGGTGCAGATTCAAAGGCACAACAGCACAAAGCCAAAAACCCACCAATCAATGGTGGTGCAGATTCAAAGGCACAACAGCACGAAGCAAGAAACCCACCAATCAATGGTGGTGCAGATTCAAAGGCACAACAGCACGAAGCAAGAAACCCACCAATCAATGGTGGTGCAGATTCAAAGGCACAACAGCACAAAGCAAAAAACCCACCAATCAATGGTGGTGCAGATTCAAAGGCACAACAGCACAAAGCAAAAAAACCACCAATCAATGGTGGTGCAGATTCAAAGGCACAACAGCACAAAGCAAAAAACCCACCAATCAATGGTGGTGCAATTCACAAGAGAAGGGAACTTGCGCAGGCGCTCCCGGAAGTCCTGGCTCACAGGGGAGAAGCTGAGCACAATGTGCATGTTGCGCCGCACTTCCTGTGAGGTGTGTGTGAGTGTGTGCTTGTGTGTATATGTGTGTGCGCATGTGTGTGCGTGTATGTGTGGATGTGTATGCATGTGCGTGTGTGTGGAAGGTTGGTTACACAACTGGAGCAATCTGTGTTATCTGTCATAGTTGGATGCTTTGGTGTACATATGAAAAGTTCAAGGAAAGACAGCAAGCCAGGCCGTCAGCTGGCCAAGTACAGAGCGTGCACATAAGAACAGGAGCATCACATCAAGCCACCTGTTTACATCCATTGTGGCTGTACACAAGCACCTGGACACACGAGTGGCACACGCACACACACACACACACACACACATTGACGGGACACTTGCATATATATGGCAGCAGGTATATGGTGCTCAGACAATGAAGTTGCGTATTGGTAGCATGTATGTACATGTTACATGTTGCTAGACAAAAACAGTATTGGTAGCATGTATGTACATGTTACATTTTGCTAGACAAAAACAGGTATGCATAGGCACCTGGGAAGATTTTTGTTTGGCAATATGCGACTGGACTGAATCAGCGAACAAATACAGGCACAAGGCAGTATAGGTGTGCTTATCTGCACAAACATACTGCATAGGTATATGTACAAGCAGACTGCGTACGTTTATGTACAAATAAACAGCATACGAACCTGTACAAACAGACTGCATACTCATCTGGATAAACAGACTACATAATAACCTGTACAAACAGACTGCATACATATATGTACAAGCAGACTGCAAACGAACCTGTAAAAACAGACTGCATACAAACCTGTAAAAACAGACTGCATACGTACCTGAACAAACAGACTGCATACGTACCTGGACAAACAGACTGCATACGTACCTGGACAAACAGACTGCATACAAACCTGTACAAACAGACTGCATACAAACCTGTAAAAACAGACTGCATACAAACCTGTAAAAACAGACTGCATACCTATCTGTACAAACAGATTGCATACGTACCTGGACAAACAGACTGCGTAAACGTACCTGGACAAACAGACTGCGTAAACGTACCTGGACAAAAAAGTTGTACAGGGCATCCTTGCTGCCATCCATGCCTGCTTGCTTTGCCCTATGTCGGATGTTCTCAAATATGGTGGACAGGTCGCTGTTCTGTGGTCACAGAAAGGTGCATGCGTACAAATGTAGCTTTTGATGGTCACTGTTGATGATCACTGTGTATGATCACTGTTTTTGATCACTGTTATGATCACTGTTCTGTGGTCACAGTAAGGTGCATCAGTACAAATGTAGCTTTTGATGGTCACTATTTATGATCACTGTTCTGTGGTCACAGTAAGGTGCATGAGCACAAATATTGCTGTTGATGGTCACTGTTTATGATCACTGTTTATGATCACTGTTCTGTGGTCACAGTAAGGTGCATGAGTACAAATGCAGCTTTCGATGGTCGCTGTTAATGATCACTGTTTATGATCACTGTTCTGTGGTCACAGTAAGGTGCATGAGTACAAATGTAGCTTTTGATGGCCAATGTTTATGATCACTGTTTATGATCACTGTTCTGTGGTAACAGTAAGGTGCATCAGTACAAATGTAGCTTTTGATGGTCACTGTTTATGATCACTGCAGGAAGCACGAGAACAGATGTAGCTTTTGAGCAGATGGTGTTTGCCATTTGTAATGCAAAAGGTTTGAAAGCCAATTCACTAACTAATGCGGAACCTTTTAATAGACACAATGCGAGCATGTGTAATGTATTTTTGCCCCATTCATGATCAAGCAAGCCAGGCCTCGAGCACAATAACAGGCACAACAACAGGCACAAGCAAAAATATACATACATGCGTCAAAAGGCAGGAAATATGTCTTTGGAGCAAGAAAACACGTCTTGGGTGTTTTGACCAGGATTGGAACCTAGTATTTCTAGAAAACCTGTTACTTTGCACCAACGCAAATTTTGCAAAGCATTTTACTCTATGGAATGAAGATGGTCGCGACACTTCTTGGTCAAAGGTGGTCAAAAACATCCGCGGTATGCAGTGATTTGTGTACAGTATGGTATGATGAGAGCACACTGCAGGTCTAAATTTAATGTGCATTAAGTCGTGACTTGCGCATGCTCATGTTGCACTTTCGACAACAGCAGCCCTATTTTTTCACAAGGTTACTCTATCGGCACGGTTTGGCACTGGCACATAAGGCATCGTAATGTCTTGCTTGACAGATTCCCAAAGATGTGGCGACCTGCAACTTCAAGCTTGACAACCTATCTACCTATATAACCAGAAAGTAAAAATCCGCAATATGTCCTAATCTCTTGGAGATATGAAACATTTCATAGACACACACACCTGCATGAGGTTGGGCACTTCATACGTATTGAGCAGGTTTGAGATGTCCTCCACAAAGCCTTCTTGCACAATCTGTGTATCTGCAAATAGGAAGACCACCTGCACGGGAGAGGGAAGTAAATACGAAAAGGTGAGGTATGCGTCTGATTCAGTAGACAGGGTGCCTTGCGCTCGATTGGGAGAGGGAAGTGAATACGAAAAGGTGAGGATGTGTGTGATTCAGTAGACAGATTGCCTTGCACTCGATCAGGAGAGGGAGGGTAAAAAGAAAAGGTGAGGTATGTGTGCGATTCACTAGACAGAGTGCCTTGCACTCGAATCGGGAGAGGGAAGTGAATACGAAAAGGTGAGGTATATGTGTGATTCAGTAGACAGAGTGCCTTGCACTCGATCAGGAGAGGGAAGTAGAAAAGAAAGGTGAGGTATGCGTGTGCTTCAGTAGAAAGAGTGCCTTGCACTCGATCCGGCTGAGATAGACCTAGCGCCACTTAAAAATGTCCTGTGCCTAGGTAGACAGAGCAAATGGGTTACCACACGGTATTTGACAAAGTGACGCCTGCTTGGATGCTGGAATGCATCAAGACAGTCCATGCCAGCGGCACCAATGGTGCAACAACAACACGTGATGCACTCAGGGCTTTTACCTTCTGGTTGGCCTCCCCTGCCATTTTCAGGACCTTTTTGATGTCTTCATGCCACTCAAACTTGCCATACGCCTTTGAGATCTCGATCTGGAACACCTCAAACTCCTGTGTGTGATAAGTGCAACACACACACAAGCAAGCAAACACGTCTGTACAGCATCGACACCCCTTTTCTGTGCCATTGGCTTTTGAAAGCGTGTTTCAGGCAACTGCAACGTTGCAGTCTTATAATGCACATCAGTGTCGGTGGTGCAACAATGAACAAGCAACATGTGGGTGTGGGTGCGGGTGTGGGTTTGGTTGTGAGGGCACATGCAGAGCAAACAAATCAACAGTCGCAAGCATTACGTACCGCAGGTCAAGTCAATGAACACAGTATCACAAGCATTTAGGGTCGGCCATAACCGTATATGTACACCGTATATGACCATATGTATGGTGGTTTCCATGCTAAAGATATCATATATACCACGTATATACGGTATGTGTGTAAGGTCCTGGCCATCCCTACAAGCATTAAATACTGCAGTAAGTCAATGAACACAGTCGCCATAAGCACGCGTATCCACTTAAAACACACTCCCACAATCCGTGCCACGCATCATCACACCCACATCCCACAGTCCACCCACCTCCATGTACGCAGCCAAGCGGGTGAGGGACTGTCGGCCTGCCCCTCCCATCCCCACCAGAAGTGCGTTCCCGCCAGGCAGCTGGATGATGCGGGCAATTCGTGCCACATGCTCCAGAGCAAACTGTAGGTTTGACCCGCGACGCAGACATTTCACTTAGGCAGATGACCGGCAACGTTTAAATTATATATCAAATGCAACACCAACTTGTAAACGAAACCAAGTCACAGGTTGTGTGTGTGTTGCATTCATGTTGATTGCCATTGAAATGGTGAAGCTCAAATGACGAGTATGTGATCAAATCCTGTATACCAGCACATAACGTGGTAGTGGGACGTGGTGTTTTCTCACCTGGAACACGATGAGGTGCATGGGCTTCTTGCTTATGGCGTTGAAATCAGAGAGGTACTCTGTCACCACAGCTGCCATGGCAGTCTGGTCCTTGATCTGGGCGTAGACCTGGAGAGGGAAAGGAGAAAGCACCCCTGTCAGCAGGTCTGAATGTCCTTTGTGTGCTACCATCTAGGGAGGTACATTAGTAGGGTTGGCCAGAACCGTATATATACACCGTATATGACCGTATATTTGGTGATTTCCCTGCCAAAAATACCGTATATACACCGTATATATATGGTTCTGGCCAACCCTATACATTAGCAAAAAGCAGCGCCGGACAAGCTTGTACACACACTGTTGCCTTTGGCAATCATGTTTCTCCAGGAGGGTGGCAAGCGGAAGGTTGAGCACAAGGTGTTGATTGTCGCAATGGAAAAAAGAACAGCACAGGCCAAGGACGTCGTCGTATACATACTGCACACATTCTATAGAAGAAGAAAAAGCCTTTGAACAACACCCACCTTGTTGTCAGAGCCTTGCACCATGAAGTCGCCAAACATAAGGCCACGCAGCGCTCCCAGCATGTTTGTCTCGTCTAATTTATCTTGGTCAAAAACGCGCTCAGGCTGGAGGGAGAAAACGACAGGTGGCGTAACACGTAAAAAGATAAACATGAAGCGCAGTGCGCAGTAGCAGTTTGTTTTTGCATGTGCATGGAAGGCCATGTGCATATGTCGTTCACACCATCTGCCAGAAGCACGCTGGAATTGAGCTTTAGGGCTAAGAGTCTCTTTGTAGTGAGTGTGCATGTATACATACATACCACACATGAACGACGTTTGTTTTTCTATTTTTTTTCTAATAGGCCCCACAGTACCTTTGGCTCTTATGGATTGAGGTCAGGGTAGACAACTACAGCGCAATTACGTCTCGTTCAGTTTGTACCGAGCAATTATTACTAATGTAATACTATCAATTATAGCAATGCAATGCATCCCCTTTCTATCTCCTTATCCAACAAGCAGCCTTAATTTCTAAGTTGCATGCATTTTTGATCTCCCAAGGTAATGGGCGTTTTGCAATGACACCCTTACTCCAGGTTTTGCAGTGCCAGCGTAGCAAAAAATCGTTCTCTTCAACACTCCGTTAGGGGTGAGGAGGGTTGCAGCTAATCCTTGGACAGACCTTATCAATGCTTCTTCTCGTTTTCTAATAAATCCGCAAACGTCCAATCCTCGCCTGATCAGATTACAAATTCAAATCAGATTACAAATTCAAATCAGCGCACTCTTTTGTGTTGAACGCACCTACACCTTCATCTGTGCAATACATTTCCACCAAATTTAGGATACATCTATCTCCTGCCAACTTGGTGAACCAACCCCAAATCAGTCTCTTGTGCCCATTCAGTTGAGCACCTACCTTCTCCTTGAAGTGCAGCTTGATGATTTCTGACAAATGGTGGCCGACCCACATGCGGTCATCGTCGTCAATGAGGCGGTCGTAAAACACACGCAGCACCTCATGTGTCCACAGCCGGATCATCTGCAGCGCGTCCTGCACGTGCTCGTTGGCCTTTGTAATGCCCTGCAGGATAACAATTACAATGCAGGATAAAACAGGATTTCATGCAGGATGAACATTGTAATGCCCTGCAGGATAAAACAAAAACGTGCCACATTGACATTATTAATATTAGCATAAGTATTAGCATCGGTATTCGCATTACAGTGCCCTGTAATGCCCTGCAGAATAAAACAAAAAGGTGCCACGCTAGGATTAAGGTGTCAGCTTCAGTTGCTCTAGTCTCCTTGTACAATTTGTATCTAATTAGTCTCCTTATACAATTTGTATCTAATTAGTCACCCTATACAAACTGTATCTAAATAATCTCCTTGTACAATTTGTATCTAATTAGTCTCCTGATACAAACTGTATCTAATTAGTCTCCTTATACATTTCGTCATCACAGACATGGCATCATACAGTACGACTTGTTTGCTTTTGCCACCAATCATCACAGACATGGCATCATACAGTACGACTTGTTTGCTTTTGCAACCAATCATCACAGGCAATGATAGACCACTTGCAACGGTTACTTGACCGCGATGTATTTAAACTCAGAATGTCTAATCATGCACAACCATCTTGAATGGTCACTTACTTGCAACATATGCTCACATGCTATGGCCACTTACTTGCAATAGATACTCACATGCTATGGCCACTCACGATGCTCTTGATTCATATTGTAGAGATAACCCAGAGAAAGGTTATTGACAGAAAAGAATGCCAAATTGTTCAATGGACAACCATGATGATTTTTGCTCGTACTTATGATGATTTTCGCTTGTACTTATGATGATTTTTGCTTGTACTTATGATGATTTTTGCTTGTACTTATGATGATTTTTGCTTGTACTTACATTGAGGCAGGGCCACGTAGTGTCAATTTCATAGATTACCAAGTTTTTGATGAATGCATCAGTCCCTCACCAACGGCTATATATAACAAATTGAGCAAATACTTCTTGTGGGCCAAGAACATCCAAACATGCATTGTACCTTAAACCCCCAACCAGCATAGAGCACCCTGCCCCACAAAATTACCTGGAAGACCTTGGACATGTCTCTCAGGTTAAAGGTGTAGTGGCTCTTGGTGGGTGTGGGCAGGAGCTCTCGTTGGGCCAGTTGGTAGATCTGCCAGTACAAAACGCCAATCAGGATAAACAAGGCTGATAAGCTGGCCAGATTATAACGGCAAAAGGCGGTTGTACGCATCATTTCAACCTTCACGTCTGTAGCGTGAAACACAATGTTGCAGCGCAGCTGTGTGCCTGGCAGCTGTGCCTGGCAGTTGCTTACAGGCTTACAGGGTGCGGAACAGTGAAGGGAGAAAGCAATATGTGGGGATTCCCTGCATGCTTTGTGCTCGTAAGGGAAGTGCTGTGCATACAACGCACAAGATATTAAGATGCATTTTCAAACCCCGCATATAGCCTATTGCAAAATAATGCCGTGATTACGCTGCCACGTTTACGCTGCCACGATTATGCTGCCACGATTAAGCTGTTATTAATAATGCCCTGATTACGCTGTGGTTAATAGTGCCACGATTTGGCTGCCACAATTATGCTGTGGTTAATCATGCCACGATTACGCTGCCACGTTTACGCTGTGGTTAATAGTGCCACGATTTGGCTGCCACAATTATGCTGTGGTTAATCATGCCACGTGTACGCTGCCACAATTATGCTGCCACGGTTATGCTGTTAATAATGATGCCCTGATTTCGCTGTGGTTAATGGTGCCACGATTTGGCTGCCACAATTATGCTGTGGTAAATCCTGCCACGTTTACGCCGCCACGATTATGCTGCCACGGCTAAGCTGTTATTAATAATGCCCTGATTTCGCTGTGGTTAATAGTGCCACGATTTGGCTGCCACAATTATGCTGTGGCTAATCATGCCACAATGACGCTGACACGTTTGCCAAAAGCTGTAGGCTGAATGCTTCCTCCTGTATCATAACTAACAAAACACTCACCTCAATGGAGCCCGCCACTAAGGAGCGAGTGAGCTTGGCAATAGGCTGGGGGTAGTTGTGTGTTTGCATCCAGTGGTCCACCAGCGTATTGAAGATGATACTGCACTCAGGAAGGGCGAAGGTGGGTGTTTATATCCATTGGGTAGGTAGTGTGCTTGTATGATCCTGAAAAAAAGTATGTTTATGTCCAAACTGACAAGCTCTACCAACGTATTGAAGATAGTACTGCACTCAACAGGGCAAGTACAGGTAGAGTGCTTGCATCCAGTGGTCTGCTCAAGGATTGATGGTGACACAGCACACAGTGGTTTAAATGTGAGGGAAAGAACACAGATTTGAAAAGGAAGCAGCCTGCACATCAGCCAAAGGGTGCAAGTAGGGTTGTCCAGAACCGTATATAGACGCCGTATATGACCGTATATTTGGTGGATTCCCTGCCAAAAGTACCGTGTATATACACCGTATATGTGGTTTTGGCCAACCCTAGGTGAAATGGGTGTAGGGTTGGAGGGTTAACAGCAGACACAAACAAAGGTGGCCCAGGGCAACAAGCAAAACAGAGGAAGCAAAAACAGAAAGGAAGCAAAAAAAGAGAGGAAGCAAAAACAGAGAAGAAGTGAGAACAGAGGCAACAGTCAAGAACTTGGTCAGGAAGTCAGGAAGTTTGGTCAGGAAGCAAAACAGAGAGGAAGCAACAACAGAGAGGAAGCAACAACAGAGAGGAAGTGAAAACAGAGGCAACAATCAAGAACTTGGTCAGGAAGTCAGGAAGTTTGGTCAGGAAGCAAAAGCAGAGAGGCAACAATTAAGAACTTGGTCATCCCCTGTTGAAGTCAAAGTGCTGAAGTTGTTGTTCATCACTCCGTTAACATTTCAGCAAAAGACCAACAGGAATTAAACTCAATGTAGAGCAAATGCCTTTGGGCATAACTCCGCTATCATTTCAGCATAACATCAAGGACAATGCAACGTCAGTCAAAGTAGATGCCTTTGCTCATCACTTTGTTAACATTTCAGGAAAATATCAACAGGAATTAAACTCGATGTAAAGCAAATGCCTTTGGGCATGACTCCGCTATCATTTCAGCATAACATCAAGGACAATGCAACGTCAGTCAAAGTAGATGCCTTTGCTCATCACTTTGTTAACATTTCAGGAAAAGATCAACAGGAATTAAACTCGATGTAAAGCAAATGCCTTCGGGCATGACTCCGCTAATATTTCAGCATAACATCCAAGGGCAATGTAACAGATCAAGGAAATTGTAACTTCAGTCGAAACAGATGCCTTTGCTCATCACTCCGTAATAGACCAACAGCAAAAAAAACAAAGCACAGTTGCCTTATCTACATGAACAAATCAATGTGGTGTACGTTTTTGCAGTGTAAAGACGGAAATTCAGGCAAGTCAAGGAGGAAGGCATGCAGGGGCTCAGCTGCTTAAGCAATCACATAGATAATGTTCAAGGCTGAAACCCTAGCCACGCACCCGAGGTTATCGCTGTCAAAGGCTGTGATTGAAACCACGCTGTAGTGGCGTAAGTAACGATTGGTCACTGAGCTGCGTCCGCCCCCAGGCGGTCCCAGTGCAGCCACGAATTGCACATCCTGAGACATTAAAGCACACAAGCGAGAAATTGCTACGGATTCTGATGTCAGGACCGAGCGGACGGCTGGTTTGTAGATGCAGAAAAAACTCACGGGCAAGGCCACTGCAGGAACACATCACCATTTGTGCAAAATGACTAGGGATGGCCAGCACTGAATATCTTCGTACACACCGTATATGTGGTGATTTCCAAGCTAAGAATACCGCAAGTACACCGTTTATTTATGTGTACATGGTTCTGGACGACCCTAATAATGCCCTTCCCCATCAAGCCCCAGATGTTACAGAAAAATGGCGATAGTGGCGTGCAAAGCACAAAAGACACAAATAGGAATTCAACAAATGTAGGTTATAAATAAAACGCCCTTGCACCCCCCAAAACCAACACCCCCAGCCATACTCTCACTCTCACGACACGCACACCTGGTACCTCTTCTCCGCACACACCTGCATCTTTCTGAATGCGAGCTCCTTGTGGTCATACCAACCACTGTGGTCCATGAACTGACGCAGCAGCTCAACAGGGGGCTGAGCACCGTACTGCTCCACCTGGAATTTACATATAATTACATACATTCTTGATGCGTGTATATTAAGCGTAATACATGAACTGACGCAGCAGCTCCAAAGGGGGCTGAGCACCGTACTGCTCCAGCTGGAATTTACATATAATTACATACATTCTTGATGCGTGTATATCAAGCAAGCGTAATAAATGAACTGACGCAGCAGCTCCAAAGGGGGCTGAGCACCGTACTGCTCCACCTGGAATTTACATATAATTACATACATTCTTGATGCGTGTATATCAAGCAAGCGTAATACATGAACTGACGCAGCAGCTCCAAAGGGGGCTGAGCACCGTACTGCTCCACCTGGAATTTACATATAATTACATACATTCTTGATGCGTGTATATCAAGCAAGCGTAATAAATGAAGTGACGCAGCAGCTCCAAAGGGGGCTGAGCACCGTACTGCTCCACCTGGAATTTACATATAATTACATACATTCTTGATGCGTGTATATCAAGCAAGCGTAATAAATGAAGTGACGCAGCAGCTCCAAAGGGGGCTGAGCACCGTACTGCTCCACCTGGAATTTACATATAATTACATACATTCTTGATGCGTGTATATCAAGCAAGCGTAATAAATGAACTGACGCAGCAGCTCCACAGGGGGAGGAGCGCCATGCTGCTCAACCTGGAATATACATATAAATACATACATATATTCATGACGAGTGTTTAATAAGCAAGCACAAGAAATGAACTGACGCAGCAGCTCCACAGGGGGCTGACCATCATACTCCTGCACGATAACAACATAGATTACTGCATACCAAAGTTCTTAATGAGCAAGCGATATGCAAGTATAAGTACACAAGATAAGCAGGCACGGCAGCTCTGCAGGGGACCGAATAGTATGCCACTTGAATTGAAAGCAACATCACTGTATGCATATTAAATGTATCCGTGAGCACACTTGGGCCCCTGTGGAACTATAATGCTCAGCAACACAATACATCCAAAAGCATGTTATACGGAACATTTTAGCACTGCTGAGAGCTGAGAGCTTTGGGACATCATTGCTTAAGCGGCATTACTCTGGCATGGTCTCAAAGCTATGCATCCACATGTCATTACTTGAAGCATCTTCACGTTCTCAACAACACATATGACTTGTCATTACTTGAAGCATCTTCACGTTCTCAACAACACATATGACGTTCTCAACAACACATGAGTATGACATACACAACAAAACATGGGTGTGCACAACAAAACATGTGTGACATGCACAACAAAACATGGGTGTGACATGCACAACAAAACATGGGTGTGACATGCGCAACAAAACATGGGTGTGACATGCACAACGAAACATGTGTGACATGCACAACAAAACATGTGTGTGACATGCACAACAAACATGGGTGTGACATGCACAACAAAACATGGGTGTGACATGTACAACAAAACATGTGTGACATGCACAACAAAATTCACCTGGGGCATGTTGAGGTCATCAACAAAGATGACCATTTGCTTGCCTTGAGGAGGCCCGTATACCCCACGCTTGCGCTTGTCCATTTTGCCATCAACGATTTCCTGCACAGCAAAGCGCGTTGACGCAGTTTAAGATACTCAGCCTCTACTCCTGGCATGAATTTGGGTATGACAAGTTGGAGTGTCTGCACGTCATTGCGGAGGTAGGCGAACAAAACTCATGCTTAATCAGAATGATAACACCAACACACAAGAGCACGCTCTCTCAGGCAGGGTAGGGGTGCTTGCGCCTTTTTAACGGCAATCCTGGAAGCAAAAGTGGCAAAAGGACAGAACATGTATGTCGAAGTTTTGTTTGAAAATCTGCACAGACGTCTGGCTGCTTTTCTATCCCACACCCAAAACGCACCTGAGTCATGGTCGCACTGGTCTGCGCACTGAAGGTCATGAACATGGAGGTCATGTGGGGGGGCAGGCCATCCTGCAGCTGCTTCTTCACGTACACGGTCTTGCCGGTGCCTGTGAAAGCGTTTTGGAGTACTTTTAAATATGTGCAAGCATATTGGACAATGTCATGAGGCGTAGAAATGGGCAGGGCGTCCTGCAGCTGCTTCTTCACGTACACGGTCTTGCCGGTGCCTGTGAAGGCGTTTTGGAATACTTATAAATATGTGCAAGCATTTTGGACAATGTCATGAGGCGTTGAAATGGGTAGGCCGTCCTGCAGCTGCTTCTTCACGTACACAGTCTTGCCGGTGCCTGTGAAGGCGTTTTGGAGTACTTATAAATATGTGCAAGCATATTGGACAATGTCATGAGGCGTTGAAATGGGCAGGGCGCCCTGCAGCTGCTTCTTCACGTACACAGTCTTGCCGGTGTCTGTGAAGGCGTTTTGAGATCAACATGTGCACGCATATTAGACAACGTCATGAGGCGTAGAAATGGGCAGGCCATGCTGTAGCTGCTTGTTGCCGCACACAGACCTGCCGGTGCTAGTGAAGGCGTTGCGATACTTGATTGTGTGCATATTTGGTGGGCAAGGTTCGTTTGGAAGTGTCAGTGGGGTAGGAAAGGGGTAGGCCACACCGCAATTAAATTTCTGCATCCACATGTTTGCCAGTGTCATTAGGATCAACCAGTAATCATCAATAGACAGCCCGAGGTTGTGTTCAAAGCCGCGCTTGTCCCAATGGAATGGTGAGAGATGTACCCAGCCGTGCTTGTGGTTGTGTTTCAAATGTGAGGCAATACAGCGCTGGTACGCAGTGTGGAAGGAGGGTTGCTACGATCGTACTTGTGCTCAAATCCTTTGAAAAGACATAGTTGTGTGGGTGTATTTAAATGCAACCAGTTCAATTTGTTTACCTGAAAGCACACACGGAAGGTTGCATCAGTCGTGTGTGCACTGTAGATCTAGTGACAGAAGGCCGTGTTTTGTTTTTTTGGAACGTCCCACCAACACCCCAGCACCTACCGGTCGGGCCAACAAATAAGACGTGCATATTGTGCTGGACCAGCTTATCCAGGATGTAGGTGTAGCGCACAGTGTCAACCTGGTGGTCAAAAGGGGACACACAGCGATGAACTAGGAGAGGAAAAACAAAGCACCAATAAAGATGGGCGCAGGCAACAGTGTCGATCTGGTGGACAAAAGGGTGGAAGCAGCAATGAACAAGCGACAACTAGGAGAGGAAAAACAAAGCACCAATAAAGAAGGGCGCAGGCTTACAGTGTCGACGAAGGTGGACAAAAGGGTGGAAGCAGCGATGAACAAGCGACAACTAGGAGAGAAAGAGCCACAGCACCAGTAAAGAAGGGCGCAGGCAACAGTGTTGACGAAGGTGGACAAAAGGGTGGAAGCAGCGATGAACAAGCGACAACTAGGAGAGAAAGAGCCACAGCACCAATAAAGAAGGGCGCAGGCAACAGTGTCGATCTGGAGGACAAAAGGGGACACACAGCGATGAACTAGGAGAAAAAGAGCCACAGCACCAATAAAGAAGGGTGCAGGCATACAGTGTCGACGAAGGTGGAAAAAAGGGGGCAAGCAGCAATGAACAAACGACAACTAGGAGAGAAAGAGCCACAGCACCAGTAAAGAAGGGCGCAGGCAACAGAATTGACGGAGGTGGACAAAAGGGGGCAAGCAGCAATGATCAAAACTGGCATTTGGGCAGATGTATAAATCAAACTGTCATTGACATGCATTTTACTTATACACTTACACACCTACACCCAACCCCACACCCACATCCACACCCACACCCACACCCACACCCACACCCACACCCACACCCAAACACGCACACAAGCAGGGATGCACCCAAAGCAACTCACAGTGGACACGATGATGTTGCTGTACTCTGCTTCAGGTGAAATCTTCCGGGACTCAATGGTTTCCATCCAAGGCAGCCACTTCCCGCGCTCCTTGTCGTACACAAAGTCGTACACCTGTGCAACGCATGTGCAGGCATTACCGGTCATTGTAACGCATGTGCAGGCATTACCGGTCAGTGCAACGCATGTGCAGGCATTACCGGTCAGTGCAACGCATGTGCAGGCATTACCGGTCAGTGCAACGCATGTGCAGGCATTACCGGTCAGTGCAACGCATGTGCAGGCATTAATGGTCAGTGCTGTCACGATGCATAAAAAAAACTACGCATGCAGGCAAAACCACTCCCCCCATTGACTAAGGGAAAGAAAACCACTTTGGTACCGAGTACCGTAAAACTCCTTTACCAGCAGACAAAAAAGGCACAGTCAGAGAGTCACATGATGGAAATGTTGTTGGCATGCTGCAGTGCACAATTCAAAATGCATGCAGGTCATTAGGTTATAGCACTTCAGGCATACACACATCCACGCTTTCACAGTTTCAGCCATTCGTCTAATAATTTGCGTTTTGTGTTGTTCCGCACTTACAAGCTCACAAGAGTGCTGCAGCTACACACGATGTGAAAAGAGTGTGATCATTGGCAAGAGGCCCTGAAAAGCTCTTCTTATCTTCTTTGAAGGGTTTCTTGGCAAGAAACCCTATAACCCTAAGAAGAAATTTTTGGCAGGAAGCACTCCCAAACTCACCAGCTTCCCCTCAGGGAACGGAGTGCTGACTTTGATGGGTGTGCCGGTGCACCATGCCTTGAGGTCAGGGGGGGGGTCATTGGACAGCACTTGCCTGCACATCAAGGACAAGGAGAGGGAAAGAACATGACACGGGTGCGACAGGACTGTGTATGGCAATGCAAGCTGTAGAACAGCACTTGCCCGCACATTAAGGAGAAGGAGAAGGAAAGAACATGACACGGGTGCGACAGGACTGTGTATGGCAATGCAAGCTGTAGAACAGCATTTGCCTGCACATCAAGGAGGGAGAAAGAACGAACATGACACGGGTGCGACAGGACTGCGTATGGCAAAGCAAGCTGTAGAACAGCATTTGCCTGCACATCAAGGAGAAGGAGAAGGAAAGAACATGACACGGGTGCGGCAGGACTGTGTATGGCAATGCAAGCTGTAGAACAGCATTTGCCTGCACATCAAGGAGAAGGAGAAGGAAAGAACATGACACGGGTGCTACAGGACTGTGTATGGCAATGCAAGCTGCAGAACAGCAATTGCCTGCACACCAGGGGTGCCTGCACACCAGGGGTGCACACCATGGGGGCGTAGCAGTAAGCAGCAAACACAGCTGTGCGGTTAGTATGTGAATCAGTGTGAGCTGCAGGACGTCACATGCTCTCATCATTGCATTGCAGGACGTCACATGCTCCCATCATTGCTGGCGGTAAGACGTCACATGCTCTTATTATTGCAGGCCGTCACATGCTCTCGTCATTGTTGGCGGCAGGACGTCACATGCTCTCATCATAGCTAGAAGACTGCGAGCTCTCTCAGATGCTGCTGCCTTATGCTACAGGGTCGCCATGCATGGTAATGTATAAAATTTGGCTCCACAATTGCACACACACACACACACACACACATACAGTGCATATACATGGCAATATTAGTAGGAAATGTTTGGCAAATATGGTCTGAACATGTTTTTGACATTTACAAATATGGCCAGCCCTACAAATTGCAGGAGCATGGAGGGTTGAGGAATTGGCCAGTCAAATCAATTCCATCATCAGCTTCATTAACACCGTCTGGGGATAGTAATACATTTAACGGCATCCCAAATCACACACGCAAGCTGTTAGAAGGCACCAAATTATCCGATCACACTTCTGTCAGCGTCCGGTATTCCAAAATCACACTTCAATCCAAGCACACATACCTAGGGTTGGCCAGCACCATACATTTATAGGTATATACGGTGTATATACAGCATTTTTGGCAGGAAAATCACCATACATGCGGTCATATACGGTGTGTATATACGGTTCTGGCCAACCCTACACATACCTGAGAGAGGCATCAAAACGCCTGCGCCCATCATCGTCGGTGTTGCCCCCCAGGGACCAAACCAGCGCAAACAGGAACTGGCAGGTGATCCAGTTCAGCTGCTGCTCCTCAGTGAGGTCACTGCAGCGCATGGTGCACATCCAAAAACACAGGTAAGCACATGCATGCAGCTAGATGCATGCGCGGCAAAAAGTTCAGCTGCTGCTCCTCAGTGAGGTCACTGCAGTGCATGGTGCACATCCAAATCACATCCAAAAACACAGGTAAGCTCATGCATGCAGCTAGATGCATGCACGGCAAAAAGTTCAGCTGCTGCTCCTCAGTGAGGTCACTGCAGCGCATGGTGCACATCCAAAAACACAGGTAAGCACATGCATGCAGCTAGATGCATGCACGGCAAAATAGTGGAGCATATGGCTGTTCCTGTTCAGGGAAGTTGTGGCGGCGTACAAAGGCCTTGGCATGCATACTATCAAGTGTCGGCTGATCCAGTCAGAAGGATAGTCAGAAGGACAACCCTAAGGATAGTCAGAAGGATGCACTAAGGACAATGTAAGCTCAAGATTGGTACTGATTGTGTGTTTTGCTTTTGATTTTCGCATGCGGTAGGGGGCAGCGGAGCTTGTTTGGCAAGCAAAGAAAACGATGCAGACCTCTTTTGCCGTCCAAATACCTTCCTTTGAAGTAAGCCACAACATACTCCCAGAGCCTTGGGGATTTATATACAAGCCACAACTGTGTCTATTGCAGGCAACAAGGTTTGTGCCCTTGCGATATCAAAAGTGGGTCTCGGAGAAGAGGCACGACTGCTCATAAATGAAAGAACGTAGCGCCCAAACTCACTTGTGAATCACAGGGTTCTCTCCCTTGAACTCATCCAAGTGGGCCTCAAACAATCGCATGCAGCTGGTCACGAGGTTGATGTCTTGCATGGGCAAGGGGGATCGCACCTGTGAACGTGTTGTGTGTGTGTGTGTGTGTGTATGTGTGTGTGTGTGTATGTGTGTGTGTGTATGTATGTGTGTGTGTGTGTGTGTGTGTAGTTAGGGAGGGGGGACATGGTATCATTTGTTGATGTGTGACTGTGTAATTGCAATCAGGTTGATGACTTGCATGGGCAAAGGGGATCACACAATTGTGTTTGTTTAGGATGGAGGGAAAGGGCACATGGTGTCAACTGTTGACATGTTTGTGTGTGTTTGTGTGTGCTTGTGTGTGTTTGTGTGTGATTGTGTGTGTTTGATTTGTATTCAAGTGTGGGCGTTTGTTGGAGTCATGTTATATGCCATTTTGCAAGTGTTTGCTGTTGTGGTCATATGTTTATCATACGCTCACGCTCACGTGTACTTGCCATTGTCAGTACAACCTCTTACGAGCAAAGCATGAGTGGCGTGTATGTCAGGTGTGGATGGCACAGGACAGGCACGCGAACTTCTGATGGTAGCACATCTTGGCGAGTGCCTCTTGATCCACGCGCAGGCACAGCACGATGTAAATGTCAAACAAATGTAATTGTCACACTAATGTATAAGTAACACTAACGTCATGCTAATGCAAACGTCCCACTAATGTGAATGTCACACTAATGTAAATGTGACACTAAGGTAAAAGTCACACTTATGTCACGCTAATGCAAACGTCCCACTCACGTGAATGTCACACTTATGTGAATGTGACACTAATGCAAATGTCACACTAATGTGAATGTCAAACTAATGTAAATGTCACACTCATGTAAAAGTCACACTTATGTCACACTGATGCAAACGTCACATTAATGTGAATGTCACACTAATGTAAATGTCACATTGTAAAGCACCCCACAGCAAGCACCAATAGATGAGTGCATTAATGCACAAATACGCACTTGGTGATAACAATAAAGGTGTGAGCCTCATCTCCACCTCACTTCATCCTGCCTGCCATTTGCATTACAAACACAAGGACGCACTCAGTGATAACAAAAAAGGGAACTGTACCCATCTCCACCTCTGTGCCTCTCCACCCTGTTCGACGCCCCGACAGTGCCAAACACACCCACCCCCACCTCACCTGCTTCAGCACCACCCTCAGCATGGGCGGCATCAACCAGTCAAACAGGTGTGTGATGTGTGCCTTGTGTGAGGGGGTGATGCCTGGAGAGGGCAACGTGTTGAGCCACGACAGCAGCACCGGCCTCCAGCCCAGCAGCGCAGGTTGCACGTACACCTGCGCGTGGGTTGGGCCTTACTTTGCATGCGTACATTGCAGTGTGTGGAGCAATGAAAGCATCACTGCACGTACACCTGCGCGTGGGTTGGGTTTCACTTTGCATGGGTACATTGCAGTGTGTGTGGAGCAATGAAAGCATCACTGCACGTACACCTGCGCGTGGGTTGGGTCTTACTTTGCATGCGTACATTGCAGTGTGTGGAGCAATGAAAGCATCACTGCACGTACACCTGCGCGTGGGTTGGGCCTTACTTTGCATGCGTACACTGCAGTGTGTGGAGCCATGCAAGCATTACCGGCCTGCCAACTGTTCTGCAGATAAGGCTGACATGCCACAGCAGCTCTTACAGATGCGGGTGATGCCATGTTTGCAATGTTCTGAATATCATGATCCTGCTTTAACTCAACTTCATCATTGCTTATTGGGTAAGTTACCAATGATACTATTCACTCACCATGCCACAACGGCTGACGGTGGCAGGCAACGGCACACACACACACCCACACCCACACCCACACCCACACCCACACCCACACCCACACCCACACCCACACCCACACAATTCACTCACCATGCCACAACGGCTGATGGTGGCAGGCGACGGCACACACACACACACGATTCACTCACCATGCCACAACGGCTGACAGTGGCAGGCGACGACACACACACACACACACAAACACACACACACACACAAACACACAAACACACAATTCACTCACCATGCCACAACGGCTGACAGTGGCAGGCGACGCCACGGCCAGATCTTGGACTTCAAATATCATGTTCATCAGGCCTTGCATTGCAATGATCTCGCCTGCATGATGAGCCACAAGTTGATGCGTCATTGAAAGCCTTGAGTACGACTTGCTGGCTTGTAGCCACAGCCTTGGTTGCGAGCAAATTGGCAGTGTGGCATATGAAGTGACAGTTTGTACAAAACCATTCCCACGAAAATATCTGGCAAAGCAAAATAGAAGCAAGCTTGTTATTGTCTGCTTGTTTGTTCTTTATCCCACACCAACGCGTCAAGAGCGTCCCCCACTGACGCATCCAAGAGCACCTTAGAGCGTCCCCCCATTTCGCACCTGAGTTGAGGCATACCTATTTCGTCCTTCATCCCACACCAACGCATCAAGAGCGTCCCCCACTAACGCACCTGAGTTGAGGCACAGTTTTTTGTTGTCATCCAGCACGGTGTTCATGTTCTCGATCCAGATTGCGTCCACAGGGCCATCAAAGATGAGCCACTTGCGATCGGGGGATGTGTCACGAGCGGCGTTGCGAAACAGCACGGCCAGGACACCATCCGTCCACTCCTTGGAAACAGCGTCCTCCTACAAAGAAGCATGCATATTGATTAGGACATGAGCAACCGTACACATATGTACATTACAGAGGGAAATTGCGTGTGCAACAGGTTGGCTCATGGAGTATGGATTTGAAGCCTACTCATTCCAACATACGATAGCTTTCTTTGTATTTGAGTCAACGTCGAATGCACGGGAGTTCAAATAGCTGTTCCGGCTTTTACGATGTATGAGCGCAAGCATCCTCAAATCTACCAAGGAAGCGTGAATTTCAGTTTAATAGTCAGGCACGTTTAATAGTCAGGCACGTATATATATGTCTAACAAGCTCACTCGACTGTAAACTTATCTTTCTTGACATAACTCCAGCTGCCGACACACACATACACATTGCTAAACCCACCTGCCCGTACAGCTGACCCATTGAGACAGACTTGGGATTGAGCACGTAGAACTTAGTGGCAAACTCGTCGTTCAAGCCACGCTTGTTGAGGTCGGTCAGCACGGAGGCCAGCACTTGGTAGGCAGAGGTCTGTGTGGGTGTGTGAAGTCAATATGAGTAAGCTCAGGTGTGCACGACGCGGTGTGCATCATGTTTTGCATACGAGTAAGCAGAGGGTGTGCACGACGCGGTGTGCATCTTGTTTTGCAAGCTCTCATTTTTGATACGAGCATTTCATTCTAATAACACACAGTTAACAATGCTGAAAATCAAGTGACATCAGGTACACAGCCATACCAGATACCATGTGTGCATGCGTGTCACTTGGAAAGTAGCATTGGTGCGTTAAGACACACACTCACACACACACGCACACGCACACGCACACGCACACGCACACGCACACGCACACGCACACGCACACACACACACACACACGCACACACACACATACACACACACAAACACGACAAGCAAGACAGCCACGGTGCATACTTTTCGCACCCACCTTCATGCCAAAGCTGTAGCCCACCAGCATCAGTCCGTGACGCACAATGATCATCTCGTACAGCTGTGAGTGTGCAGATGAAAAATAAGGACAGAGGCGTGGGCACTTTGTGACGCACAATGATCATATCGTACAGCCGTGAGTGTGCAGGTGAATATTAAGGACAGAGGTGTGGGCACTTTGTGACGCACAATGATCATCTCGTACAGCCGTGAGTGTGCAGGTGAATAATGAGGACAGAGGCGTGGGCACTTTGTGACGCACAATGATCATCTCGTACAGCCGTGAGTGTGCAGGTGAATAAGAGGCGTGGGCACTTAGTGACGCACAGTGTAACATACTCAACAATCATCAGGTTGGAAAAAAAGAGCTGGGATACACAATGCATTGCCTTAACGACATTTGTATATGCACTTAGGCATTGACTGTGAAGTTGAAGACATTTTGTCTAAAAAGGCACCGTTCTTACATGGGTTTGGCCTAACAGGAATGTCGGGACGCACAGGTATTCAAGGGGGAAAAACAAAGAGAATGGAAGTTTCGACCAGTCATTCTCGACCAGTTAAATTCGACCTGTCATCATGGACACACTCACAAGCATGCTCGAAGGGTAAGCATACTCGAAGGGTCATGGCAAACACACAACGCCACCCTCACATGTGCGTCGAGGTGTGTTCGCCACAGCATCGAAGCACCGGTCTGTCATCTTATTTGCTGACGACAGTCTCATCTGCTGACGACAGTCTACGATCGCTCAATAAATTATCTTGACACCTTTTTGTCGGTACGCTGCTTCGGAGCGACCTCAAACAGACTTCAACGATAAAGTTTTATCCTGAAGTCATTTGTCATGCAACCAAGCCGAGCCTCGCCTCAAAATGGATGCCCTCTCACTCGCCCCTTCCTCTGAATGCTGCCTACTCCCACTCGCCCCTACCTCTGAATGCTACCTCCTCTCACTTGCCCCTACCTCTGAATGCTACCTACCCTCACTCACTCCTACCTCTGAATGCTCCCTACTCTCACTCGCCCCTACCTCTGAATGCTCCCTACTCTCACTTGCCCCTACCTCTAAATGCTACCTACTCTCACTTGCCCCTACCTCTGGATGCTACCTACCCTCACTTGCCCCTACCTCTGATTGCTCCCTACTCTCACTCGCCCCTACCTCTGAATGCTACCTACTCTCACTTGCCCCTACCTCTGAATGCTCCCTACTCTCACTCGCCCCTACCTCTGAATGCTACCTACTCTCACTTGCCCCTACCTCTGAATGCTCCCTACTCTCACTCACTCCTACCTGAATGATCTTGGTGATGAAAGACTCAAGGGGTTGCAGGTTCGAGGCCTTGCACTGCTCAATGATGGAGTTCCTGATGTTGTCGTAGTCGACCTGGAATGAACAATGCGAGGTGGCGACCAAAAATGAGACATTGGCACTGCAAAGCACGTGGAGCAAGGGTAGAAATGTGCCACCAAGAATTACACGCACTTTAAAGTAAGGATTGATGCGCACGCATGTATCAGGTAAATATGTTAGTGTAAAAGCTATTCCAACGCACCTCTGGAAGAGCCACTCCAGGGAACAGATCTGACAAAATGCCGTTGAACAGGGGCACATCCTGTGCAAAGTAACGGAACACTGGCACGGTCATGAAGTATGAGGCGAATCAATACGCGAAGGAAAACTGATCATGTTTGTGCAAAGGGGCACATGCTGTGCAAAGTAACGGAACACAGGCACGGTCATGAAGTATGAGGCGAATCAATACGCGAAGGAAAACTGATCATGTTTGTGCAAAGGGGCACATGCTGTGCAAAGTAACGGAACACAGGTACGGTCGTTAAGTATGAGGCGAATCAATACGAGAAGAAAAAAACAGATGATGTTTGTGTAAAGGGGCACATGCTGTACAGAGAATCAGAAGACAGCCACAGTCATGAGGTATTGAGGTGAATCAATACGTGGAGAAAAAAATGAGCATATTTGTGCAAAGGGGCACATGATGCACATAATAGCGGAAGACAGACCCTTGCCTTGACTATGAGGCATGTTAATGGGCGGCAAAAAAATTGTTAAGGACATGTGTGTCAATCCAGAGGAATACCTCAAAAAGGCAAGAAAAAATCTATAAGTATATTAAAACACATGCTGTATACAGGGGCCAAAGCTACGAGCACGGATAAAGAGGCGGTCCTTAGCAGGGCACACAAGTACATGCTTCTTAGATTGTCCCTTCTTGCCCACTGAGGCAACATTGGCGAGCAAGCGAATGCCTTGTATGTGACATTTGCACATCATGCATATGTAAAAACAAAAATCACGGAACGTGCTTGTCAACGAGGCTGGTGAACACATTTATGCACTGTCTGCTTCCCCTACCCAGCAGTGCAACCCACCTGATCCAAAAACTTGGGCAGGTTAACGTCGTTGATAGCCCTCAACATCAGCACATCCTCAGCGGACGTAGTAAAGGTGCGCTTCAGGTTGCCAGCAGCACGCAACACAGACATCACAGCCCTCATGCCGTAATCGTAGTGATCCTGCAAAAGGCAGGTTGTGTCAGCAACTTGTAGAGATCCTGCAAAAGGCAGATCGTGTCAGAATCGTAGTGATCCTGCAAAAAGCAGATTGTGTCAGCAACTTGTAGAGATCCTGCAAAAGGCAGATCGTATCAGAATCGTAGTGATCCTGCAAAAGGCAGGTTGTGTCAGCAACTTGAAGAGATCCTGAAAAAGGCAGATCGTGTCAGAATCGTAGTGATCCTGCAAAAAGCAGATTGTGTCAGCAACTTGTAGAGATCCTGCAACAGGCAGGTCGTATCAGAATCGTAGTGATCCTGCAAAAGGCAGGTTGTGTCAGCAACTTGTAGAGATCCTGCAAAAGGCAGATCGTGTCAGAATCGTAGCGATCCTGCACAAGGCAGATTGTGTCAGCAGCAGGGAGTGAGGTTCCAGGACACAAGGCAGGCATGTTGCATCCACAGGGCGTTTTCATTTAATGTATTTAACTTATTGTATACAGTTAATTAATCAGTTAACTTAATGTATTCAGTTATTGTATTCAGTTAATGTATTCAGTTAGCAGAAATCAGTAGAGTGTGTGCAGGGATCTCATAACGCATATACGCATATACCATGTAGCATTGACATTTCATCCGACAAGCCTACACAAATTCAGTGGTTCAAATCATGCAGGATTTCAGTCCTTTGGATCCCTGTTTCAAATGGACATTGACCTGAATACACCCAGCAAGACAAAAGCTTACAGCATCAGCTTAGAGCAGTCGCCTAGCAGTCGCACGTTTTGACAGATGACGGCTGTATCTGCAAACTCTGTGATTCACACTCACCTGGCTGGACGGCTGCTCTGAGCAGTCGCCTAGCAGTCACACGTTTTGACTGATGGCTTTATCTGTATCCTCTGTTATTCACACTCACCTGGCTGAACGGCTGCTCTGAGCAGTTGCCTAGCAGTCGCATGTTTTGACAGATGATGGCTGTATCTGCAAACTCTGTGATTCACACTCACCTGGCTGGACAGCTGCTCCGAGCAGAGCCGGTAGGTCTGCACTAGCTTGCGTGCCATGGAACGCGCCTCCAAGTAGCCGTAGCTATACAGCATGATTTCCGCAATCATGGCATAGTCAGGAACCATCTGGGAAGGGCATTTGTGTGTGTTTGCTTGAGTCCAAGTAGTCGTAGCTATACAGCATGATTTCCGCAATCATGGCATAGTCAGGAACCATCTGGGCAGGGCATTTGTGTGTGTTTGTTTGAGTCCAAGTAGTCGTAGCTATACACAAACATGGCAGCATGGTCTCCGACGTCATGCACAGCATCGCAGCATGGCCTGCAACGTCGCCAAGTCAAGCACGCCATTTGCACACCATAAGCACGCCATTTGCACACCATTTGCACACCATTTGCACGAATTTGCTTGGAATCAAGGTGTTTTAACTGAAAGGTGGTAGCAAGGGCTCACAAAGCGTGACCAAGTATGGCACTGTCTAAGAAAGTCGTCTGACATGGGTATGCAATCTGTTTGTGTTTTTCTTTGTAATTAGACAATTATGCAAAAGTAGGAGTGTAATTGTAATTGTGGTAGACAGGAAACGTCTTAACGATGGGAGGGTTATAAATGACCAATCAACACATGCAGGGACAAGCAATGAAAGGCATTGCCTCAAACAACACAACCACTATTAATATACAGTTCTGCCTCTTTCTCTTCTATGCGGGGAATAGGCACCAATGTGTGGAAGTGAAAGAAAAATTAAACAGCCAAGGGATTGACGCATGAAATTTGCTCCAACACTTACCATGGCAACATCTCGGAAAAGCGCCTGCATTGCAAGGCCGAAAAACATGCTTGTCGGTACAAAACACATCAACAAATAAGCAGCAAAAGGAGATAACGAGAGCTAGAGAGACCATTTGCAGTGACTAGTGCAGCTGTTGGTGGACGTAGCGAATCAGAAGAACAAGAGGGAATAACAACATTGCAGGGCGGTTGCAAAGCCAACAACAAGAAGAAAATTTAAAGGAGACCGACAAGGCCAGAAATGACAAACAGTACAAGTTTCCTTGAGGCCTCTCACCTTGAGATTGTCGGGTAGCTCTGAGCGCCCTGCGTATCCAGGGTTCATCGTGATGAAGGTGTTGCACGTGGGGTTGAGGTTTATCTCAACGCCTTCAAACTGGAAAGTCTTTACGTGGGCGGCCTTGGCACGGATGATGGTCTGGACCTATAAGTCGAAGTGTTTGTGTGAGTGTGAGCATGGGTGAGTGGGCGTGTGAGCATAGGTGTGTTTTCTGGGGTGGGTGTTGGTGTAAGTGAAGACGCGGATTTCCGACTCGCTAACAGGCAAGCATGTAAACAAGCATGCACTAGGACTAAATAGGTGCATTGCAGTACATAGCTCTTGAACTTTGACGTGTTGGTGACTCGAAAACTTTGCTACACACACACACACACACACACACACACACACCACACACACACACATACCTGTTGCGCCACCACAGACAGCACTTCCAGCTCAATGCGGTTGAACTCATCAAAGCACGCCCATGCACCACTGCATGCTAGACCCTTGAAGAACTTGCCCTAGAGCAAGCAATAAAAGTGGTCACGCAAGTGGGCAAGTCAAGCAAAGCACGGGTGTTATTGTGTCTTGAAAGAGCAGAAGCGTGCTACTTAGAGAATCAGAGAGGTGCGTGTCCATAAGTGCATGCAACACGCATATGAAAGGGACACGGTTGTAATTGGGCCTACGTTATGCAGAGTAGAGATGATAGGATCACAGGTGTAATTGATAGGAAACAAAGGTGCAATTGAGCCTCTGTTATGCAGAGTAGAGATGATATGAGCAAAGGTGTGATTGATCTGGGACAAAGGTGCATTGGGATTGCTTTCTGCTTCAAAAGGCTCTGCAACGATCAACAAGAATTAAAATCAGCAACACAGGGTCTATACACCCACACACATTAGCAACACGGGATCTATACATACACACACATTAGCGACACAGGGTCTACACACACACACACACATTAGCGACACAGGGTTTAAATGTACACTGAGGATGCAAAGCATTTGCTTCCGGCCTGCGACCATCCTTCTCACCATGGCCCTGTAGTCGAGGCCATCCGAGCAGTTGAACACCACACACTGAATGGCCAGGGCCTTGGACAGGTCCTTGGTGGTCTCTGTTTTGCCGGTTCCTGCATTCACACACAGCACAACACCAACCATCCGAGCAGTTGAACACCACACACTGAATGGCCAGGGCCTTAGACAGGTCCTTGGTGGTCTCTGTCTTGCCGGTTCCTGCATCCACAGCACAACTCCAAAAGTAACAGTGGATCATATGATCACATGCTTGTGCAGGATGGTGCACATCAGAAGGTATGAGTATAAACCAATGTTTAGGGTTGGCCAGAACCATGGTAATTTTGGCAGGGAAATCACAGAAAAAAAGGGTCATATACGGTGTATATATACGGTTCTGGCCAACCCTACCAATGATTGACGATAAGAGAAGTGTCAGGACATTGTGCTGCATGGGCGCGGATGCATCGATCACCATTTTCATGATGTACATTCCACTTTACCAGGTGTTTTGTGGTTGTTTTGGGAATTTAACTTCAATAAGTACATTCAATTGCAATGTCATAAAAATGCATGACTTAGACTTGTACATTCAATTGCGTTGTCATAAAAATGCATGGATGTATGCGCACCAAGCTCAACAACTCGAGCAGGGAATGGCGTGACACAAACAAGCATGCTGCTAAAGCTATTTAAACATTGGGGTTAGATAATTGGTTTCTTCAAAACCTCGCACTGGTCAATGGTCTGTACGGTATATGAAATTGCGCACAGGAAAGCACGCGTACTGCAAGTGTACAACGAGAAGATTCAGCAGGACAGGAACTCCTGTCAAAGGCACATTTCTAGGGATGGCCATAACCTTAATTATGAACCGTATATGACCATATATTTGGCGATTTCCCTGCCCAAAATACCGTGTATACACTGTATATATAGGGTTCTGGCCAACCCTACACATTTCTATCTCTTCTATGTGGTGGCTTTCGGTTCCATCTGTAGCAAAGACATGAATGTTGCGCAAAAAACGACATGAAAGACATGCAGCTTCTATGCAGCTTCTATGTGGTGGCTTTCGGTTCCATCTGTAGCAAAGACATGAATGGTGCGCCAAAAAACGACATGAAAGACATGCAGCTTCTATGCAGCTTCTATGTGGTGGCTTTCGGTTCCATCTGTAGCAAAGACATGAATGTTGCACAAAAAACGACATGAAAGACATACAGCTTCTATGCAGCTTCTATGTGGTGGCTTTCGGTTCCATCTGTAGCAAAGACATGAATGTTGCACAAAAAACGACATGAAAGACATGCAGCATACCAGCAGGTCCAGCAGGAGCGCCGCCAAGGTTCATATGGATGGCACCCATCAGCGTCCGATAGCAGCGATCCTGTGTGCAAATTAAAAACATTGAGAGTGAGTAGGTTTGCGAACATTGAGAGTGAGAAGGTTTACAAACATTGAGAGTGAGTAGGTTTGCAAACATTGGGAGTGAGTAGGTTTGCAAACATTGAGAGTGAGTAGGTTTGCAAACATTGAGAGTGAGTAGGTTTGCAAACATTGAGAGTGAGTAGGTTTGCAAACATTGAGAGTGAGTAGGTTTGCAAACATTGAGAGTGAGTAGGTTTGCAAACATTGAGAGTGAGTAGGTTTGCAGACATTGAGAGTGAGTAGGTTTGCAAACATTGAGGGTGAGTAGGTTTGCAAACATTGAGGGTGAGTAGGTTTGCAAACATTGAGAGTGAGTAGGTTTGCAGACATTGAGAGTGAGTAGGTTTGCAAACATTGAGGGTGAGTAGGTTTGCAAACGGCAAGCATAGGGAGAGAGGAGGTTTCAAGAGTTTCAGGGATACAGGGCGCGAATGAGTGCCATGCAGTGGCATTAACTTTTGAGGGGCACACACGATGACCTTGCAATTAAGAAAGTTGAGCTGAGTGGCTGATGACAGCTGTTGTCAGATATTTGAAATTTGCATTTCCTAAACCACAATACAAGGTGACAGGCGTTTCCTGGCCTCGTGTGAATGTGAACACGAACAGCAGCTGAAAGAGGGACCTGCCAAAGGTTGTAAAACAATGTTTGTCCCAAAAGGAGCAAAAGGGTAAAATAGTGTTTGTCCCAACAAGGGTGAACAAGTGTTTGTCCCGAGAAGGGTGAACGAGTGTGTCCCGAAAAGGGTGAACAAGTGTTTGTCCCAACAGCCAACAGGAGCAAAAGGGTACAACAGTGTTTGTCCCGACAGGAGCAAAAGGGTGAACAAGTGTCCCAAGAAGGGTGAACAAGTGTTTGTCCCAACAGCCAACAGGCGCAAAAGGTGAACAAGTGCTTGTCCCAACAAGGGTGAACAAGTATCCCAAGAACGATGAACAAGTGTTTGTCCCAACAAGGGTGAACAAGTGTTTGTCCCAACAGCCAACAGGAGCTAAAGGGTAAAACAGTGTTTGTCCCAACAGGAGCAAAAGGGTGAACAAGAACTGCTTCAACTTTTTTATGCTCCTTTCTTTATTGAAAGGACGCCACTAATCGTGAGCAGCGAGACAACCGACCAACTGATTTACTGAAGTACACACAGCCATAGAGCGAAGCCTATTCACATTTCCATCTGAAAGCTTGTTTGTGTGGTTTTTGGATACTAAAGAGTTGCCTGCCTACCGTGAGCGGTGTGATGACCAACCGCCCTGAGTTGCCCAGATACTCATAGCCGTAGAGCGCCTCCGCATTGATCATGCGTACCACCAGTGTTTCCTGAAATTGCAAGCAGCGTGCTTGATCTCAGTCAAAGTGGTTACAATGCGTGTTACCACCAGTGCCTCCTGTATCCGTGCGACAGTCGTTACGGTGAGTCGTTACCACCAGTGTCTCCTGAACTTGCAAGCAGCGTGTTTGATCTCAGCCAAAGTCAATACAATGCGCGATAACACCAGTGTCTCCTGTACCCGTGCGACAGTCGTTACGGTGATTCGTTACCACCAGTGCCTCCTGTACTTGCAAGCAACGCGTGTGAGAGTCGTTACGATGCGCGTTAACACCAGTATCTCTTGTATACGTGCGAGTATCGTTACGGTGAGTTGTTACCACCACTGCCTCCTGTACTTGTAAGAAGCGTGTGTGAGAGTCGGTACGATGCGCGTTAGCACCAGTGTCTCCTTTACCCGTGCGACAGTCGTTACGGTGATTTGTTACCACCAGTGCCCCCTGTACTCGCAAGCAACGCGTGTGAGAGTCGGTACAATGCGCAGGGGGCAGGAGGGGAATGCCTGATCACTACATGTACACAGCTACATGTAAACAGCAGCGTTATACATCACTACATGTAAACAGCAGCGTTGTACATCACTACATGTAAACAGCAGCGTTATACATCACTACATGTAAGCAGCAGCGTTATACATCACTACATGTAAACAGCAGCGTTGTACATTACTACATGTAAACAGCAGCGTTGTACATCACCACATGTAAACAGCAGCATTGTACATCATTATGTGTCAACAGCAGCGTTGTAATCTGAGGCGGTTCATCAGTGTTTGCCTGTAAACCCCCCGCTTCATTGCTACAAAAAGCTTCAAAGAGGATGGCTTTCCTTTCCTTGACCTAAACAAACAGCCTGCTGCCAGACTCTCATCCTAGCACGTAATAATAACAAATGTATAGCACGTAATAATAAATATTGCGTCTCAACACTGCTGCGTTGCTTTGGACAGTTCACATGCTTGGAAAGGCGACGTAACAGTGATCATGCTTGCACATGGACTATTTAAATACCCTCCGATGTACAACATGTAATCATATCCACTCGCCTGTGGGTGCACGCCACTTGGAGGGGCATCGTGGAACTCCCAGTGGTAGCGCATCTGACTCTCCCTGCACACACCACACATAGTTGAAGCAGATGTGCTCTGGTCGGATGGACCGAATTACAAAATAACAACCTCCTCACAGTGCAAGCGGTCATCTCTGCTAACACAATATTTCCAAAGACCTAATGGCAGCATCTGGATTCACACCACACAGTATATTTTCTTCCTTACGTCAGGAAGCTTTACTCTTCACCACACTTGCTTCTTCAGTGCAGTTCATTCCTTCTACATTCATGTGCTATGACCCCCTTAGCCTCATTCTCTAAACATTGAAATTGACACCTCAATTCGACGATGCCTCTCACGCATGCACCGGTGAAATACCACACTTACCCACCAAATGAAAGTAAGTCACCACCCACCCACATGTCAACTACCCAATATATCAAGCTAAGACAACTACCCCCCTCCCACGTGTACAAAGCCTTCTTCCTCACCCTCCACCAATTTAAGCCTCGAAACTTGCTCACACCCACCAGATGAAGCCTTGAATGTTGCTCACACCCACCAGTTGCAGTCTCAAACGTTGGTTACACCCACCAGATGCGGTCTTAAAACTCGCTCACACCCACCAATTACAATCTCTAACGTCGGTTTCACCCATCAGTTGAAGTCCTGGAACTTGCTCACACCCACCAGTTGAAGTCTCGAATGTCGCTCACGCCCTTCTCTGTCATGTCCACCACGACATCACGAGCATGCACGTCAATCACCACCAAGGAGCCGCACGTGGCACGCTCCAAGGATGTGAGCTGGCCTCGCACAAGGCCCACAATCTTGTTCAGCTCTGAGGTACACTTTGCACTGTATGCCTTTAAACCGTCAGCCCCCGCAGTCTCAATGGCCATCGTGACCTCACGTGTCCAGAACACCTGAGGAGTGTGCATGCGCGTGTTGCATGTGTGAGCACACAGTTCCTATGTATGCTTCCTTAGATGCAACCATACCACAGCTTCTACGTATGCCTTTTTAGGTGCATCCTTACCACATTCTACGTATGCCTTTTTAGGTGCATCCTTACCACATTCTACGTATGCCTTTTTAGGTGCATCCATGCCACGTTCTACGCATGCCTTTTTAGGTGCATCCATACCACAGCTTCTACATGTGCTTTATAAAGTGCATCCATACCACATTCTACGCATGCCTTTTTAGGTGCATCCATGCCACAGCTTCTACGTATTCCTTTTTAGGTGCATCCATGCCACAGCTTCTACATGTGCTTTTTTAAGTGCATCCATAGCACATTATACGTATGCATTTTTAGCATCCATACCACAGCTTCTACGTACGCTTTCTCAGGTACATCCATACCACAGCTTCTCTGTACACTTTCTAAGGTGCTCCTTGCCAAGCATCATACTCATATGGCCATCGCGGCCTCACACGTTAACGTAACACTTACTGTGTCTGAAATATTTATGTGTGTGTGCGTGTGTGTGTGTGTGTGTGTGTGTGTGTGTGTGTGTGTGTGTGTGTGTGTGTGTGTGTGTGTGTGTGTGTGTGTGTGTGTGTGTGT
>Ga0307947_1000304_pt1 | contig 33059 bp, 43 predicted proteins | sample OrgLakmetagen232_FD_201840 | JGI IMG/M metagenome (GOLD analysis project Ga0307947, IMG submission 201840) | Saline water microbial communities from Organic Lake, Antarctica - #232 | ecosystem: Environmental > Aquatic > Non-marine Saline and Alkaline > Saline | place: Antarctica: Organic Lake...
AAGAGGAAGAGGAAGAGGAAGAGGAAGAGGAAGAGGAAGAGGAAGAGGAAGAGGAAGAGGAAGAGGAAGAGGAAGAGGAAGAGGAAGAGGAAGAGGAAGAGACAGAACGAGAACGAGAGAGAGATTGGTTATGTGTGTCCAATTAAGCATTGGCGCCTATCAAGACACATACACATACATCACAACTTGACTTTCACTCTACACCATGGCATGCCACACCGAAGAGCTCTGGGCTGTGTGCAAAGGTGCAGTTATTTGGGGAACACCAGCAGCATGGGTATTTGGTATGGGGGGAGTGCGCAGGCAAGGGGATGGTGGGTAATATGAAAGTGGTCTAGTAGTAGAAATTGTGGTTGGCAGGGAGTCCACCACGGGATTTGTGTCTGGGCAGATAAGCAGTGAGCTGGGGTCAAGGAAGGAGGCCAGTGTGCCTTGCAGCACCAAAAAAAAGAGAAAAACGCAGATGGTGTGAAAACTATCGGCATGGCATAGGAAAGGATGTTGTAGGATGTTGTTTTTTGTTTTGCACCACGACCCAATGGACGCAGAGACACACACAACCCACCCGGAGAATAAAAACAGGAGAAGCTTTTCAATGGAGATCAGGTGTTTGGGAGGCAGAGGCCTGCACACCAACAAGAGTATTGCTCAGATATTTTTTAGGGTTGCATTCGCTTATTTTAATGAATTTTGTTGGGAATATGATGGCATGTAAGCTAAGTTTTCTCATGACTGCTGTGGAATACAGACTTTTTGCTCCAAGGCTGTGCAGTGGGTTAGTTGTACGGCTTCTGTACGTGCTGCCTGTCGTTTCTCGTAGGATGGTGAGGAGAGTTATACGGTGCCCAAGTAAGCGAGGCACCAATAGCTTATGTTGTTCTTGTGCCTCTTCTGTTTGTTGGAGTTTATATTGCCCTTGTGCCTTTTCTGCTTGTTGGATAGGGGATGTGTCTACACAGTACTTAATTTCAATCAGGTGTATATCGGATGTCCCTTGGTATGATAGCCAGGGGGCATGGATTTGCAGGGCTATCTGTTAGAGGGCAGCTCTCCTTGCATTTGTGGCGGATCTAGTTTGGTACGTATCAGTTAGGTTTATATTGAGACGCAGCAGTTCCTGGGTCGGAGTAACTATGATTGCATCTGGCTTGCTAAATCTCCGCCCTTGTCGCGCATTGGGTTATTATTGGGATGGTAAGAGCCAGGTTGGAATAACCCCTATCTGTGTCTCAGCAGAGTGGTGTATAATGCCTTGTTGTACCATTGTTGCACGGCTGCTTGTGCTAGGCATGCACCCTGTGCACCTTGTTGAATTGCTTTCAGAGTCGTTTGTCCAGCAACGTTGTGCCTATCCATGATCATTTTGTTTATAAAGGGGTGGCTGCAACCTGACAGCATGTGGTAGGTGCTTTTGAAAGATGGGGCAGGTTGGTGGGCCTTCTATATGGTTGCATCGAGCCGTCTGCCTTTGGTTTTATATCAAATATGTGTGGCAGAGTATGACATTTTTCTTTTCCAGAGGTAACGCTTGTATTTTTCCAAAATGAGTTACTAATGACCAGAATTGTTTCATACGGTCATTTGGGTAATGGCATTGGAGGCTCGCTGTGAGGTCGTTTCTGGGCGGAAATTTGCCTAGGAAGGCCAAAAGTCGCCCTGTAAAAAATTGAAATTGTATGATATGGCCCGATCTGTTCTATACAGTAAAATACGCGTTAAATACGATATGGTGTAATATACGAATACCCGTATAAAACATCCCTAATTTGTGTCCTTGTGTCTTTCTCGACCATATGGCAATGATCTGCAATCCCCAGAGGTGTTTGGAAAGTGGTATTTGTATGTTGTTCCAGAAGGGCACTTTCGCATATTGGAGTTGGTTTGTTGGAATGTGCCCAGAAATTTATACATGTTGTGGGTATTTGCGGCAGAGTGGTGCATAGGGAATTGCGGTCATCTTTTTATTCCAGGAAGGGAGGAGCAAGAATGTGGCTGTTTCCTCTGTGCTGACAGCAGCAGAGTAGATGGCGTGTCTTGTTGCTAAGAGCATGGTGTTTTCATGGTAAATGGGATGGCAGATGGAGAACCCAGGAAATTGGGAGGAGAAGGCATTGGTGTTTGCCCCAAACACTTTGTGCCTCGAATGCTCACTCCAGTAATGGGGGAATTTGGGGTCATGGTCAAGGGGGGATGCCATTTTTTCCTTAGTGACCAGGGCTCACTTTTGAAAAGCGGCGGTGATGTGGGAGGGGAGTATCCGTGCAAAAGAGTCTTTGGTTTTTTTGTTCGTATGTATAGAGGCAGAGATGTCTTTACGTGCGATGAGGCCTACAAGTTCTGATGCAAAGCTGATGGGAGGAGGTTGGACGTGATCGTGTAGACAGCTCCTTTTTGCCCTGTCAAAGGCCTTTTGTAGTATGTTAAGGCGCTCGGGAGTAAGCATACCTTTACACATTCCGTCGACATTGTAAATACAGGCTACTGTGTCAGTGTACACTTCAGGAAGCATAGTGTCATCCGGGGAGGATAGGGTACTCTTTTATTGATACTTCATGAGATCAATGCTTGTGATCCAGTACTCACAATGCCCTGTGGCCGTGATGTCAGCCTGTGGGTTGGTGGGTTGGATGTCAAAGCTAAATTTGTTCCGAAGATCGACATTGTAGGGTTGGTACGTATTGCCCTCTTGGATGGCAGAGAACCCTTGTTTTTGAAGATCATTTGGGTGTTCATCTGGTGCAGGCTGAGATAAGTTTGGTGCAGTGATTTGCTCTTCAAACTTTTTGAGGCTCTGCTTAAAGCTTTCACATGTGTTTTGTATTTCTTCTGGCTCCCAGGTTGGGTTCCATGAGACTTCCACAATCTCTCTTTTCTGAAATTGGATACGGCTTTCCTTTTCATTTTGGTCCAGATTGAAACAGGCAGGGCAGGCCCATGAATCATTGGCATCAATAGCTTCCCTTTCAGTGGCGTTGCAGCAGCTTGTTTTAAGTAAGCATTGCCAGTGGTAGGTGCGGTTGCAGACGTCACAGGTGTACATGTCTTTGAAAGGTGGGGAGAGGTCTGGAGATTCAAGTCCTAGATGGTAGGAGCAAATTTCACAGCTTGCGCACTTAATTTGGCTCCAGGCAATAGTCTTACTGGATTTGGGCACTAGTCCAACTGATTTATAGCGGGGTAAGGCCCATCTTTCAATATTCATGGGGGCATAGTAAGTGTGGTATTGTTTCTGTCTTAGGGGTGTATCATCTCTGTCCCTTTTCTTGGGGGTGAGAGCCTCCAATTATGTATGTGCAGGATATCTATATCATTATGCTAGAGTGTGTTGATGGCCTCTGTGGGTGTCATTGAAAAAGCCTTGTCCTTCTTGTATGTCCAGAGATTTTGTTGAATATGCGTGGTGCGCAGGGGGGTCAGGTTTAGGCTAGGAAGGTTATGGGGTATATCGAGGACTTCACATCTTCTTTTCCTTTGGGGTCTGCGCTGTGGGTATGGTGCTGGGTGGTCTGCAATCTCAAAGGTTGTGTTGTTGTGTATCTGGTAATTTATCGGGTTAATAATACTGATATGCTGAGTGGGAGGAGTGATTAATTGTGTGAACGCTTGTGTTGCATGGTGGTTTTGGCTAATAGTGATTTGCGGGCGTGTGGTGCGTTTGTTTGGCTGACTGTTTGTAGGCTGTGGTTCAGTAGGCTGAATTACCATTTGTGAGTACTAGTAATTTGTGAGTTTAAAGCAACAGTGTCTATGATTTGAGTCAGGGGCGTATGTTGCTGACTTTCTGTTTGGCTGCGTGTCCTCTTTCTGGTACCGGGGAGGATATCTTGTGTATGCCGTGCACGCTTTGCTTGTTGGTCTTGGGAGAGAGTGGCCAGTTGGCTGGTGGGTGCAGGGTCAGAGAGGCAAGTAATAGCTGTAGTTTGTGGCAGTGGTATTGGCGATGTGCTTATGGAGTTGTGGTTCCTTTTTGTTTGGTTGGATACCCTTTGTGAGTAGCGTTGTGAGCACGGGGTTACCGTTCGTGATGAAGGTGGAGGCCCTTCCACCGTTGTGGCGAGGGAGTGTTGTGTTTGGGGGAGCTCAGTGCGGGATATGTTGCCATGTGCTGTGGGTTTCCTGGGTCGAGCATTGGGTTCTGTACATTGGAGGGTAATTTCCTCTAAAAATGAAGGTGTAAGTGCTGGTATATGATATCTGCCGTGATCTCTCCTTCTTTGAATTCTTGAAATGGGGCATATCTCAGCATATAATCTTTTCCGTTGTTCCAAGGAAGGTGGTGCAGGAAATGGTTAAGGAAGTTGCTGTTGAAGTTACCCATGTTTTTGGTGTAAAAGTGGTCTAGGGATTGGTTGTAAACTTTGCGCTGCTGTTCAAGGGTGTCTTCTAGTTTTTGAATGTGTGCAAGAACTTGTTTGCCGGAGAAAATGTGCTCCCCTGCCTATGGCCATATTGAAAGAGTGGACTAGACAAAAAGCTCTCTTGTTTCTCCATGTTGGCCGGGGATTAAGGGGAGGTTGTTGCTGTTCAACACTGTTAATTATTCCTTCTTCGGTGGCAGGTACAATTACATGGATGGTAAATCTTTGTGTTAGGCAGCTAGTATGATCTTGGTTTGCCTTTAGACTTTAGAGTTATGTCTAGAGGCTTATTTTGAAAGGAATTTAAGAGTTTCCAGGTGTTTCCGTGTTTTATGATGGCAAAGCTGTGGTTTTGCCCTCGGCAAAGGAAGGAGTTGCAGCTGTGGGTAGCTGTCAGGTTATTGAGGATTTATCAAGGATAGGGCATTGATTTGGTACTTTGTGTATTTCTTGGAGGCTCAGGTTCGTTTGAGTACTAAGCCAGGCATCAACAGCATCATCACTAAATCCATGGTTTTCGTTGTAAGTGGCTTTCCAACCAGTGGCACGCTCTAGGTCTTCCAAAACCTTATTTCTGATAAAAATATGCAGCATGCTAGTGGTTAGAAGACATTCACCGCAGACGTTGTTGATGGCGTGGATCGGACCTGGCAGTTATGGCTGCCAAATTCATGCTGCTCAAAATACAGGCCATCAACCATAGGCATGCCTACTTTCATCATTTCGTTAAGGCAGGGGTCTGCGTACGGGTAGAGTTTATTAGGAACAGATATGTTGAATTCAGTCTTCAAAGCTGTCTTCTCGCAGCCTGCCAGGGTGAGGGAGCTGCAAACAGTCAGGAGGTCTATGACCATCACACATGTGAGTTGTCGAGTAAATGGGATGGTTGCAAGTGGGTACATTGTGAGTTTGTTGAGGAGGAAGCGCTCCCGTATTGAAGCATGTGTAAAAATGGTTTAAGTACTGGAATTTAGGAAAATTTGGCCATATACAGGTTTCTCACCCCATTCCCTGGGGATGCAGGTTTATGAGCGAACGGGGGGGAACGGCACATCTGAGGGCTAGTGGGCCTTTCAGTGTGTGTGAGGAAGGGAGTGGAGAGCTTCATAAGCTTGTGTAGGGCAGCACTGGCAGCTCTTCTTTTGGCAGGCAGGCCAGTCCAGTGCTTTGCTGCATGCAACAGAGACAGGAGTGCGGAGCGGGTAGTTGCTTTCCTAGTGGGTGCTTTGGTGTGGGAGCAAATGAGGAAAGCTGCTTGCATGAATTTGCTGTGCGTTTTTGCATTTCTAAGAGCTGCACATATGATGCGGTGTTTGTTGTGCGAGTGCTTTGAGAGGGCAGTGTGAATCATGTGCATGTCCAGTGTGTTGTGTTTGATGGGGAGAGGTGAACTGTGTTCAGCAAGTATGCTCCCAGCTGTTACTGGCTTATACAACCTGGTCAAAGCCTTCTTCCAGGGGGCGTCCGGAGTTTCAGACATTTGAAGGTATGGAGGGACTCCCTTCGGAAGCTAACTTTTCATGTCCTTGCGCAGTAAACAAGAAAGCAGTGACGTATCACAAGTGGTGTGGGAGTTCTGAGAGTGGTCCTAGAGGTTCTCCTTTTTCTATCCCCTCCTACTTGTTAAGGATTTGGACAAATTTTGGAGATACAGAGACCTTTTTGAAAGAATGTTTAAAACTCTGCGTGTGTATGCTCCTTCAAGCTCTGAATTTATTCCTTTCTAAACTTGTCATCACAGTATCACTGATTTTGAGATCAATGCATTTCTGAATCAAGACTCATACAGACTCCTCAAGTTTGTGTCAGATTTAGTTTCAATGCTCGACACTGGTTGATTTTGTTTCACCAGCCAATTTGCCATCAGCCAGAGACTCGGGCTGTAGGCCATCCTTGTAACCCCTTGTAAGGATTTGGACAAACATGTGTTGAGGAATTTCAGCAGGTTCAGATTGCGTGCACACCATTTGAGAGTGGAGTCTTGCAAATGGCATGGTGGTTCTAGCATTTGTGATAAATGTGAGTGTGGAGAAGTTCACAGCATGTGCTTTTCTTTTGCAGCAGTTCACAGCAAGTGTGCTGAAGTGTGCGAGCTGCGCATGAGATACAGAGACCTGTTTGAAGGATGTTTAAGACTCTGCGTGCGTTTGCTCCTTCGAGCTCTGAATTTATTCCTTTTTTGGCTTGTCACAGTATCACTGATTTTAAGATCAATGCCTTCCTGAATCAAGACTCATACAGACTCCTCAAGTTTGTGTCAGATTTAGTTTCATTTTTCGACACTGGTTGATTTTGTTTCACCAGCCAATTGCCATCAGCCAAAGTCTCGGGCTGTAGGCCGCCATCCTTGTAACCCCTAAACTCTGTTGAATGCCTTATTTATACCAAACTATGTCATATAGTTGAATATAGCAACACTATGGTGTCCCACCATCACATTCTTGCTACCTTACCTTAATTTCTCACTCCAATTCTTTATACATAAACTGATCTTTTTTTAATGAGCAGGCTAGTAATCGCACGCTTTGACCGAAGGCTTTTTCTTGTAAACCTTGTAAACCTGACATCGCATTCTTGCTCTGTGGAACTAGGTTACAAAGCTAACAACTAGACGCGAGGCCAACAAATTCTTCAATATCGGCTTGTTATTAATAATATACAGAACATGCAAATCATGCACCTATACAGCAACTTTATTGCTGCCCGTCAGTGCTCAAAATTGGAAAGAAAAAAGGCAAGGGGTGCTGGACTGTCCTCCTGCTCACCTGCTCACGGAGGCACTACATTTATGATGTACACGGGTCCGTTGCATGTGGTTATAACACTGACATGATCAACGCACTCCTCTCTCAAAACACGCACAGCAACCAAGAAGCACAAGACACTCTCTCAAAACACCCTCATCCGCACTCCACTCCACATGCAGTATTACTTCCTGGTCCAAAAACGGGTACGAGGCAGTTACAACCCGCACAGGGACACATGCTACTGCAGAGGGCATGAGCACGCCCCTCTTTGTATACAACCCTACTGTGGTGTAGTGGTGCACAGGGACGAGGGGACCCACCGAACCACAATTACCACAGCAGACTAACATTGCACCTCGTGTGCAGGTGCACAAGCTTCTGCATTCCAACGGGTCCGACAAGCTTCAATCACACAGGCAGCCACACTAACTGGTGGGCATATATTTGCCCAGCATCAGAGGCACCCATACACAGGCAGCTGCTGAGCAAACAGCCTCTAGCCACAAATCTAGGCCACCAACTCCTTCTGGCCCTCCTTCACGGCAGTGCGCAGGGCATTGGCGCGGACGAGGCTACCCACGGTGCGCACAAGCAGCTTAATGTCGTCGATGGGGTTTCCGGGCACGACGGTCTGCGCACACGCAAACCGCGCACGAAAAAAGGTTGGTCATGTTGAACGAAATGGTCGACTTTCAAAACCCAAGTCCTGGTCAAATGCTGAGTGAATGAGTTCATTGTGAGCTGCAATGAAGGAGTCGTACAGGGATAGAGAGAGAGGTAAAACGCCTTTTGCCTTGGTCTGACATATCTTCATCAAACCCATCACCCCCCAAACAAAATGAAGGCAGCTGTCAAAGGTTTTCATCTGCCCAAGATGTTTGCGTACAGTAAGACAAAACACACACCTTGTACAGGTAGCTGTCGAAGGTCATCTTCTGCACGTAGTTGTCCTCGCACAGCTCCACAAATGCTTCACGCGCGGGGTTGGATCTGTAGAACAGCTTCTGCAGGATGTCCAGTACCTTGTAGGTGGTCCAGTACTTGTTGTCCCACTTGTCAAGGTAGGTGCGGAGGGCAGCCTCGCCACACATGACCTTGCCGCCCTGCATGTTGCATGTTGCATGTGTGTGTGTGTGTGTGTGTGTGTGTGTGTGTGTGTGTGTGTGTGTGTGTGTGTGTGCCTGTGCGTGTGTATCTGTGTGTGTGTGTGTGTGTGTGTGTGTGTGCCTGTGCGTGTGTATCTGTGCGTGTGTGTGTGTGTGTGCACTAATTTAGTTCCACTATGTTACATAGTTTGTAAATGGAGTGGCTGCATGTGCAGTAGATTTGCTGCTGTAGGTGCCAAATCCAATCGCTCATAACAATTACACACGATCAGTTACACCCACACCAGTACCTGAGAAGCCTCCACAATGGACTCAGCGGCCATGCGTCCACTCTTGGCGGCAAAGTAAATGCCCTCCCCAGAGCACTTGGTGACATAGCCAGCAGCATCACCAACCAGAGCTACACGGCCCTGGCAACGCCTGTAAAAAGAGGGAGGGAAGCAGTGTGTGTGTGTGTGTGTGTGACACGCAAGCTTTTGTCTCGTTCACGTTTGGTGTGCGCCTTCACAACTTCTCTTTCTTAAAGGCACACAGGAACCGCTCAAGAAGGCACATCAAGCCTCAACACTGCTCCCTCCATGAGGAGTGTGCCTTGATGTTTTTGACTCTTTTCCGTAAAGAAACACAGGAGCAATTGCTGCAAAGATTTTCTCCACATGCACTGCTCCCCCCTGCTACCTACTTGGGGCGTGGGTGCTCTGGGATGGGGTGTGCCTCCACGCGGATGATCTTGCCACCGGCAGTCTTGACAGCTGAGCGGTCACGAGTAGCCTGTTTGAAAATGTGTATGTGTGATGCACGCATGTGTGAGATGCAATGTTCAGTGTGCGTGTAATAAAACATACTTCATTCTACATGTCAGATCGTTACAGATCCCAAATGACTGTGTACGCTAAATCCCTAGCCCAATTGGTTCCTTGGCAAAATTAGGGCCAGTCCATCCACTGAGCCTATCCTGCCCCAAATTGGTATGCATGTACACTCAAGTTCCGGATGCAAGCAGCTTTTCTGTAGATCTCACAAGCAACCTGCACTTTCATTCCCCTCAGTCAGACAATTCAGTTGCAGTAATATGCACACATGCAAATCGTGAGCACAGAAGAGCTGAGAAGACAATGCACAAAACCGTACACACCTGCTGGTACTGCTTGATGGAGGTCTTGTTGATGACGGTGCCGGTGCCCACTGCTACGTGGTCGTACTTAGGGAACACCCAGCCTGTGTGTGTGTGTGTGTGTTTGAGAGTGTGCTTACTGGTTCTCGAACATCTAAGGAGCACGAGATCAAAATAGCTAAGACGCGCAAGTTTACTACAGGACCTCCCGCTGCTCTGCAGCAGCTGGGAGGCAAACCACAAGTGGAACGACATACAACCAAATAATTTGAAAGGAGTTGTGTAATTTTATTAAGCCATCCAATTCCAAGGGGTTGTCTTTTTCCCATTTTGCAGTTATCTGGGGCGAAGGATTTTGGACTGCAAAGCGCACACCAACACGGACGCCAAAGCGAACACAAAGCTCCTGATTGATCCGGCAAGCAGGATTTGATTCCCTTTCCAATTTGTATTAGGGGCTCCATGAAATCTTGTGGTTCCTCGGTGCATAGCAGAGAAGGTTACAGCTACATTTCATGCTATCAATTAGTGTTACAAAGTTAGTGTTACAAAGTTCTTAGGAACCTGCCTTGCACGTGCTCTCAGTCCAGATTACAGGTCAAGGGCAGACAAAGAACCTGCAATGTCGGGACGACATCACTGAGGAAAGACGGGAGGGCATACAACGCACCATAGAAGTCTGGGGACACGTCGTCACCAACATACATCTCAGCCAGGTTCTCGTAGTACTTCATCTTGTCATCTGGGATGCGGATGCGCTCCTGAGCAGACACGCGGCACACGTAACAAACAGTTGAAACAGAGCTTAAATCAGGCAATTTGTAGGTTTGTTCATGTTTGCTGCAAAAAAAAACTCTTGTGCACATGCACGCACACACACATACACACACACACATGCACACTTGTTGGCTGCAAAAAAAGACTCTTGTACGCATGCACGCACACACATACACACACATGCACACTCACCTGGAAGGCAATGGCATAATCGTACTCGCCAGCCCCAATGTCCTTAGCCACACGACTGTTTGCGCCATCAGCACCAATGACCATATCCACCTGTGCGTTGTAGCAGTTTGGGAAGAGCGTGTGTGTGTGTGTCTGTGCGTAAATGTTAGATTGCCAGGGCGATTTAGAGGCAAGCTAGAACATGGAAGCAGCACGCTGGAACATGAAGCGCAGTGGCTTCAGTGGTGCATGTCTACAGGGTACAGGAAAAGTGAGGTCTGCCCAGCTTTGTTTTTCAACAATGTGCACATCCAGTGTCCGATGAGGGCCTTGGCTGGCAGGTACCTCCAACATCAACAGGCACCACACCCACCTCGAGTGTGGAGGGCTTGCCAACTTTGCTGCCCTCCTCGTAGAGGTTGTACTGCAGGGTGATGGGGCCGTCAGCTCCGTCGTAGTTAGACTTCATCATCAGGCCGTTGATGACCTGCGAGGACAGAGGGGGGGGGGGTGATGGACACTTTGCGTGCGTGTATGTGTGTGTGTGTGTGTGTGTGTGTGTGTGGTCATAAGTTAAAGCACACGTACGGTGGTGCTCAAAAACGTTTAGCTTTTACCAAGCAACACTAGCTTGAGCTGCACTGGCCTGCTCATACACACAGCCAATCAAAAATGGGGCGTGAGGGGAGCACGGCGTGGTGCATGTGCTAGACCGTCAGAATTCTACTAATGTAATTACAAACTTGCTGCATTTATTTCTGAATGATCCAGATTAGGAGATGCGCACACAATTGTACTCATATCATTAGCAAATGTACATGTTACAAAGCAGGCTGCGCGTGCGTGCGTGTGTGTATGTGTGTGCGCGTGTGTGGTGTGTGTGTGTGTATGTTTGCAAGCGTGTGTGTGCGTGTGTGCATGCGAGCGTTTGCGTGTGTGTGTGTGTGTGTGTTGTATGTCACCCTCTGGTTCTGAAGCGCACGCGCGCGCACACACACACACACACACACACACGCACACACACGCGCACACACACACGCACACGCACACGCACACGCACGCACGCACGCGCGCACACACACGCACACACACACACACACACACACACAGAAGCAGACTGACCTTGGCGCCACTCTTCTCCGCGCGCTTGCGCAAGTAATCGTCCATGACCTCGCGACGGCACATGCCGATCCACTCACGCTCGCTGAGGGTCTTGCCCACGTCCACCTCGCGGTTGGAGGGGGAAATCATCTTCATCTTGGTGACCTTGCGGTCCACGATCTCCATGGGCAGGTCGAACTCCTCCACCATGCACAGGGGGATGGCACCTCCGCAAGGCTGTGTGTGTGTTTGTGCCAATGGCAGGCGATGGTGTGTGTGGTCGAGAGATCGGTGGTAGAAAGTATCGTGTCGGGAAAGCCAGCATTTCCTCGCAGGCAATGTCAAAGCGGGGGGATGGACAAACGAACTAACCCTACGCACACCTTGCAGTTGTCCATCTTGCGCTCGATCAGGTACGTCTCCACGCCTCCCTTGGCCAGGGTCTCGGCCGCGCAAGCACCGGAAGGCCCACCCCCCACGACGGCCACGCGAAGGGGCCTGTCCAGCTTCTCGCCGTCCTTGTAGGCCTGCACGGCCTGCACCAGCTGACGTCTGTTGGCGCGGCCAACGATGCTGGCCGTGGCGAGGGACCTCCCGGCAAACGCCTTGTGAGTACCCTCCTGCTGCAAGCCCGCCCGGCTAGATAGGCTGGCACGGCACGCAACTGGGGCACGGCTCACGGGCACGGCCTTGCTGCTGCACCTGGCGCTGGCAGCAGCTGAAGCAGTGGACATTTTGTTGCCGAGCACAGCCATCTTGTGAGAAGAGGAAATACAACCTTCTCGAATGAACTTGCTAGTATATAAAATGTACCGGCTTCGTTACGAAACAAAGAGTAACTTAACTGTGTGACTTCCAAATTGCAGCCAAATACGTAAGAAGGAAGCAGGGACCTGTAGTAATAGTAGTACAATTTCTATCGCTCTCTGATGCTTGTATGGCCTTGTTTGAGCGTGGGCTACTTTTCAAGCCATAGGAATAACAAGCTTATGGTTGCTACACACAGGAATGTGATCATTCGCACTTTACTGCACGGATGTCTTCGACTTTGGGAGAGTCAGTTGACGCACAATCAATAGGTTCCTCAGTTTCCTTGGCGTACACATCGAACGAAACAACTCTGGAAATCCACACCCGCTGTTGCAGTTGCGGTGTATTTGAAAACTGTGTTGAATTGATCGATGTCAAGTCACTTGGTGTATTACGCTGGAATACACCAAGACCTCTGCCAAGCTTTGCTCCGTGTTCCAAGGTCGGCTGCACACTCTCTAGATCACTGTACATACGTACGCCATCTAGACGCTGATGAGGTCCTCGACGTAGTACCTGCTGTTTTATGCTGTCGGGCGCTTTTTCAGCAGTGTTTGATTTGCAGCAGATAGTGGTTGCAGTTAGGAATTATCTGAGTTGTCTTTCATCTTTGCCTTTTGGACACTTATTTTCTGCCAGCGAAATCGCTGGCAGAAAATACACCTGTACACACCTGTTCTGTGATGCCCTTAAGTGAGAGGCCGCAACAACAGTGCAATTTTCCAGCCAATCAAGAATGCTTGGACAAAACAAAATGCAAAGCCGTTTCCAGTCGTAGGCATTGCGGAGGCACATTTCCAGCAATCCTCCCTATTTATTTCACACCGTCAGATGTGTCAGGCCTCGGCTGTAGTGTGGTTGAAACAGTTAAATTCCCTTCCCTCTTTACCAACAGTTATATCTAATCAAGTTCAAGTAAAAAAGCAACAAATAAGTCAGCATGAACCTAAAAGCCATCACACTAACATGGGATCCTCCTGTGTTGGCTGCTCCCTACGGATGGCGTAACCACTACCAACATGGTTCACTTGATGCTGTTTTGAATTTGTACCACACCACAATGACTGCAAAGTCTTACAGCAGTCTACGTAAGTATTTTGGATCAGGGAAGGGCTGTTCAACGGAAAGGATTAAGTGGTTTGGAGGCAGAGTTCTGTACATCAATGGGTAAATTGCCTGGATTTTCGGGGGGTAATTGTTATCAGTTTCAAATCCGCAGACATCAAAATGGAGATTTAGATCCATTTCAGCAGAGTATATAGGTTAGCAAGTGTGATGAAATAAGAATGTGCTGGTTCATAACAGGATGCGAAGAAATGAGCTTACCAATCAAGCACGCCAGCATTTGCAACGGGCAACGCATTTTCATTACTTGGCTATTTTTTAGGGCCTTGAAAAACCGCTGAAAGGTCTGGCTTTTGTCCGGCCTAGGGGTGGACCTTGTACAGTGTAATACAGTCCAAAGTTAAGGGCCGATCGCTTAAAGCGCTTGGGTTAAATTGCTCAAGGTCGTCCTCTGCAATACGAGCGTCCCGGCGAGACGGGTAGTCCCTCCTTACGCGCTCTAGGATTGCTGGTGGGATGACCTCTCTGTACTCTCTAGGGGTCTAAGGAATGCCAACAATGTTTGTAAGTGTACCTCTACTATCGTCTTAGGCTCTGAACCACTCTTACGAAGCACGGTAGCGTGCTGGCCACTTCTACTTTATATTAATAACAGCTATACATCTAGGGTGGTGATGTTGCAAGGATTGAACTTGCCCTTGTGACTCCAGTCAGTGTTATAATTTCTCAGTATTGTGACATCACACTTCGGTACTTTCTGTACCTCTGTAAGGTAGGAGTTACCACGTAACATTATGGGCCGATCGTTTAAAGCGCTTTGTTTAATTGCTCAAGCAGCCTTACCTTAAGCCTTACCTTAAGCCTTACCTTAGCAGCCTTACCTTAAGCCTTACCTTAATATTATTTTCGAGGCAATTGATATCTACGAACAAAAATAGTAGTTCCAAGTCACATACAGACATACTACATCCCGCGGGGATTCCCCATGTGGTATCAGTATCAGACGACTCAACTTTTTGTATCTTGTAACACACGTGCATGCTTTGTTAAGATCAATCACATCCAACTCTCAGTCCGACTTCTACGATGTTAAAGTGCCCAATGAAAAGAAGGTGTTGTTCTTTAGAGATTAGCACTTGTTGCCGCGGATACTATCCCTGGCTGGTCCAAAATGGACATGATTTCGTGTGCTCAATCTACGTCTATGCATTTATTGTAGGTATTTGCTAGCTGCAAATAGAGGACACGTGCTCACTGTTGCTGTGGTGCGTGTTTAGAGATCCAGCCCACAAGCAACTCCAAAATTTACAAAAATTGATGCGAAAATTAGTTTTTTTATCGATAAAATTACGGCCATGACAGATTATATTGCCCCCATTGTGCCCCTAGATGCCACACTGTTAACGCCCAGCCTAGGAGCTGTCTTTGGATTGCCTGGCTTTGGTTCTGCCCCCCTCAACCAATTTGGGCCCAATCCACTGCCCCCCTCCTTTCACAGCAACCCATCCGCACTCCAGCAGCAGCAGCCATCATTAGCTGGTCAAGCTGTTAAGCCTATGGCAAGGTGGGGTGGGGCTGCGAAGGAGGAGCTGCAGCGCAGTAACCAGACGCTGGAACCGCCCGGCTTGGCCTTGTTCTCTCAGTTACAGCAGCAAAAGCAGCAACAGCAGCTTCTTCCCATCGCTCCCATAGACACAGGCGAGGCTCACCGGGGAGGAGGAGCCTTACAGGCCTTCCAGCGTTGGGCAGGCAGTGCAGAGCCTTCTGGGATGGAGCGTGGTGGGCAAGCACATGCACACGCATCGCGCACACAAACATACAGTTGAAACACACATGTACGCGCACATGCACTCTCTCACACACACGCACACACAACGCGCACACACATATACACACACTCATACGAATACATGAAGGTTTGCAAGCCAGCAATGGGGGTGGGGCCATGTCCGTTGGCTCCTCAGGCAAGGTCCACCATCAGCAGCAGCGCTCAAGCTTTGACAGTGGCATGTTCCAACAGCAAAGGTCCAGCTTTGAGAGTGTGGCCGCGGCAGCCCAGCCCAGGCCCAGCTTTGATAGTGTGGTCGCTGCAGCCCAGCAGCGCTCTAGTATTGTCGAAGGGGTCGCAGCAGCGATGCAACAGCAGAGGTCCAGCTTCGATCAGCAGCAGCAGCGAAAAAGTTTTGAAGGGGGCGTGGCTGCAAGCAGCCAGCTGTACCACGCACAGCAGCAATACCTGGCAGCTCAAGCCAACTTCCACCAGCAGCAGCAGCAGCAGCAGCAGCAGCAACAGCAGCAACACCAGCAGCAGAGCCAGCAGTACAACAGCGATAACAGGCAGAAGCAACGACAGCAGCAGCACCAGCAGCAGCGTCAAGGTACTTCTGTGCAGCAGTTCAACCCGTACGGGGTTTTCCCCATGCATCACGGTAAGAGGGGGGGAAGGGGGAATTCCCGCTTACTCAATGAACACATTCTGAGCAAGAGCTACATTGCTTCGGAACGTGCTTTATCCCCCACGCAGCTGTTCGTGGACATGTTTTTCTAAATGCGACCTCACAAACATGGTCACACGCAGTGCGTGTACACAGTCCTGGTCATCCCTCTAGGTAACACACGTGTGGAAAATGGAAAAACACCCCTTGTAGGATACCGCTTTGTACCTCATCACGCTGGCACCTCATCACGCACCTCATCTTCAGCACCTCATCACGCTGGCACGCTTTCTTCCCAGCCACTGTGTGCCTTCCGTTCCAAATGCGCTTTGAAGCACACCTGCCCTCTAGCCAACCCGCTGTGGCATGTCCCCCATGTTAAAAGGACCACCTCTTTTTCCGCACTGCTTATGGAGCTGCAGCTCAATTTTGAGCATGGAACCTAGTGGATCTGCAATCCATTTAAATAGCTCAACCATCCTTCTTGGTGTGGTAGGATTAATGTATGCCTCTAACACTTTGCATCATCTGAAAGAGCTCGGCCTCGATTCACAGAGGGCCCACAAGACTGCCCTTAATTGCATGCTCACTCTGTGCATTATGCGCACAAACTGCCAGCCACCCTCAAGATCCCCTAGTTTTTTTCTTTGGTGGGGGGGACGGCACTTAGGGCCAATGTGTCTCCTTTTCCTTGATTGATGCAGGGAGTGTTTTGCTGCCTGCGTAGTTTTTCTTTTCTTTTTAAACATGTTATATGTGGGTCTATCACCTTTTGGTCGTCCTGGCAGTAATTGGCCCACAGTCATTTTGGAGGTGGTTGACCCACATTATGACAGAACACACACACACATACACACACGCACGCACACACACACACACGCGCACACACACACACATACACACACACGTATGTACGATGTGTGTGTGCCATACGAGGGTACCAAGCACATGGCGTTACACACCCCATGTGCCAATGATTACAATGGTCACCATAGGTAAGCAGGTACACATCCCATGTACCAAATCCATGTACAGAGAGGAGAAGGGGGGTTCGCACAATCCGTGTGAGGTTGCTCACATCTGCCTCTGCCGTACGCAGGTGGTCCGGCTGACTTCAACCAGGAGGCCCTCCCCAACTCCTACTGCCTGCCTGGCCTGTACCCACAAAGCCAACAGCAGCAGCAGCAGCAGCAGCCCAACAGCAACACCATGTGCACGACAGGCACGACAGATACCATGGAGGAGGACGATGATCAGGTGGGTTTGTCACGCAACCATGTGCGTCGCCATACGCATCTCGCCTATCACTGTGGCCTATCACTGTGGCCTATCACGGTGGCACACGTGTTCTAAGTAGCTGGTGGGGATGCTTTGTGTGTGTGCCTCGTGCGCACGTGCGTGTGTGTGTATGCGTTTGCGTGTGTATGTATGTGTGTGTTGGTGTGTGTTTGTGTAATACGTATATCCCTGCAGGTTACACTGGTAAAGCTCTCATCATTTCAAACTTCAACAGGTGCGTCGCTGCTTTTATTGTGATACGCAGCTCTTCCTTCTTTGGGATCGTTTCAGCGGTTTATGATGCATAACTTCCTGGCTTTCTTTTCCTTGATCAATGTGGGCGGTGTTGCCTTCAGTGCCTGCCTAGTTTCTCTTTTCTTTTCATATCGCGCCTCCCTTCCAAAACTGTAATTGGTTTGCAGAAAGAGGCAATTTTGCCTTGAAAAAAGGAATTCTACGCAAAACCATTTGAAACACTGACACAAGCACACACACACACACGTACACACATGTACACATAACCACAACGCACATACATATACATACTAATGCACACATGTGCACACACGATCAGGGCAACGTGCGGGCAATGAAGCGTGCAAGCAAGCACACACACACACACACGTGTGCACAAGCACACACACACACACAAACACAACGCACTCACAGTTACACACATGCACACCCACGCACACACGCTCACAGTAACACGCGGACGGTGAAGCGTGCGCTTACACAAACATTCGTACACACACGTACACACACATATGCACACACACACACACACACACACAAGCACAACGCACACACATGCGCACACATGCACACTATCAGGGCAACGCGCGGACGGTGAAGCGTGCACGTCTGGTGTGGACGCCACAGTTACACAAACGCTTTGAAGAGGCGTTAGAGAAGCTTGGTCACGATAAGGCGGTTCCCAAGAATATCATGCAGGTAAGGTGCCTTGCTGTGCAACTGTTACAGCTGCTACTTTTACTGGTACTTTCGCTGCTACTTAACCTTCCTCACGACCACTGCTTTAAGGGAGTAAACAAGGATACTGCTTCAAGGGAGTAAACAAGGAGCAAACATTTCCTGGTATGTCCTGAGTAAGGGTGTGCCAGCCTCTAGACGAGGCTCAACGGCACTGCTGTCAAAGCCTAGACGGCAACTAGGGTGTCCATGGGGGGGGGAAATCAGGGGGATTTCCCTGAAAGTTCCTAAAAATCGGGAGAATCAACCGCATTTTGTGTAAAATAATATTTAAGTGTTAATATAAACGCAAAAAATGGCACATCACGATGCCACAGTCTTGTTCAGGGAAGTGTCAGATTTTCAGAATAGAGGGGCGTGCCGCCCGCCCAAATTTCGACCCGACGAAGGATTCACGCTTTTTTTGTGTTTTCCCTTTTTACGCGCCTTCATTGCCTGTCTGTGCAACCCTGAAGACCTTTGTCCATGTACAATTGTCCAACCCTTTCTGCACATACAGAGCTCCACTGCCTTCACCGTCAGAACCTACCAAATACATCATATGACCTTGCCGGATTTTGCAAAACAGTCTAGGCATCCATATCAAAAGACGCAAAGACGTTTCAGTCCTGCAGGCCAAATTCTGCATGGGGCGCTTATGCCTTTGTCACTGCCAGAGGTTCCCAAAATTTAATCAAGCTCGTAACTGCTGTAAAATAATAGCTCATAACAGTGGCATTAAACTGCATCAAATGTGGCCGGCCAAAAAATCCCTCCTCGTCGGTCTCCATGGAGCCACAGAAAATGACGGCGCATGATAACTGCGCAAATTCTGAACGGAATCGAGTAAGAATTGAAACACTAAATTCTACATTTTGACGCCGTCACAACGTGCCACTTTCCAGCCCCGATACATCGTTGTCAAAAGTTTGACCATCACAGCTCGCCGCGAAACTGGACACACAGACTAGGGTGAGGCCAGTTTGATTGTCCACAGAATCTGACGCGGAACAGACGCCTGGCCGCGGAGCTATTCAGGCCCAAAGTCCATCCAACAGATTTGGTTAAAACCAGCCCTAGCAAAACACAGTTCTTGAGGAAATTTGGATGTACCTAATATCACCTCGACGCCCCAAAATGGGCAGTGATTTTGTACAGTATTTTGTAATATTATCAAGTATTATTCAGAATTTATGGAACTTATTTCTGGCCAATCTGCTGCATGCCTGTCCAGGCAATGCACCATAAAAGAATCTCCAAACACTCCCTACATTTATTTTCAGTCCGGTCTCTTCACGATGATTATTTAATTATCATACAAGAAAAAATTCCGGCTTCTCCGTGCAAGTTTCAGGAAGTGGTTTTCTAACCGTAATACACCAACTAGGGCCTACATCAACGAGCCTCGCCCTCGATGAGGCTCGTCGAGCTTCGCTGGCAAAATCAGAAACCCCAGTCACCCATGCTTAGTCTTGAATATAAGACATCTTGTTCGAGCTGAATTGCGCTGTACGTTTTAGAAGGCCAGATTTTGCCCATCTCTCATAGCTAACGGAGTATGGTAGGAATTGTTGAGAGCAGTTGTACTTTACAGCAGCATCAGTTTTTTGCGCTCCCGCCAAACAACCAACTCTCATGTCTTGGAGAATCAACTCCCTCATTCACAGTCTCATGTGCCAATCGTGCAGCATGGCTGCTCTTCTACCCCAACGGCTGAAATTGAACGTTTGTATAGGTTATTGAAGCAATTTCGCCAAAGTGCGCACTTGTTTAGTTTGCGCTGGTCAGGGGCGTAGCCGTCAGGATTAACTTTGTCATCCAAGTTTGCAAGTGGCTAGCGACAGTCTCACCTAGCCCTCCCTGCGCCGTGAAAGATAAGGAAAAAAATAGGCAGGCGGTGAAAAACCACTCCCCACATTAATCAAGTTAAATTGATGAAACTGTGTCCACTTGAATACTGCCATGCCCCAATCTTAATACGTTGCATGTACTCTCAGGTTTAATCCGATAAATAACAAAAACCGTGTTCATTGGGTCACAAAACCAGCAAAAATCGAAGTAAATGAATGTATTTCAACAGAGGGGGTGAACGGAGCAAATGTCCTGAAATGTGACATTTTGGATACAAATCATAATAATTTAACTAGATGGTTCATGAAGTTTGGGGCCAAAAGGACCACCCCAGTGGACTGGACAGAAATCCAGTTCAAATTTTGGCACTGAATTTCCACATAACAGGCCACCACGCCCCAAGCAGGACCTCTTTTCATCCCAAAACAAGACAGGAGGACTTCCTTTATGATACCAAATCATCCTGGGTTTTGAAAAGTAGATTTGGTGAAGGTTGGTTTTCCACCTTTTTGGCACCCCTTCTGCCTTTTGTTGATTTTCTCTAAGGAAAATGGGCCAAAATGGAGTATTTGACCAACTACTGGGTCGTTTCACTCCATTTTTGTTGCAGTGGTATTTTTAATTGAAATGTGATTCATATAAAAATGACATAACTCAGGTCAGTGGGTGGTGAGATATGAGAGAATGATGGTGAAAAATAGGGTTCACGCCGCGGGCAATTAGACATGTGCACCCATGTTTGCAAACTTAAAGCTCAGGTGTTATGAGTAGCTACCTTTGGGTCCTGAGCTCAGAATTTCGCAAACATGGGTGCCCATACTCAATTCAAATTTTTAAAGTACCCCTGTTTGGGGCCTCCGTCGACCCCCTCTGGTATTTCATGCTCAAAGAGGGACTGTGCCCATAGCTGGGTGCGTGCTTGTGAACTTAATAAACGCTCAGGCATGCACGTAAATACTAAAACATGCATGCGCACACACCCGTGCACATGCACACACACGCACATGTGTATGCATACACAAGAACATACGTGCAGGCTCACACTCACACTCGTTAACACACATACACACATGCGCATACACACTCTCACACACATACGGGCACAAACACGCACACATACACTCTCACACACTCACACACACATGCATGCTCACACACACGTACATGCGCAAGCTAAAACATGGACACGCGTAAACTCCTACATGCACAGTAAACACGCTCACATTTGCAATGGCACAAACACACAAACTTATTGCGCGCATGTATGATACGGGCTTTGTCAACCTTTTTAGCTTCGCTTGCAACGCTATTTCTACACAGTGCAATTTATAGGGTCTGAAGGTAGTATGGTCATAGATTGTATTGCCCACATACAGAATGGGTGTCTGATAAGCACGTTCGTAAATTTATAATTAGTTGGTCCTAAATTGCGTCCTTGCGTATAAACCAGGGATGGGTCATACGGCGTATTCGTATAATACGCCGTATGGTATTTTACGCGTATTTTACCGTATTGAACATTTTGGGCTGTATTATACGTAAGGGTGGGTAAATAGGGTGTCTGATTTTGCCAGCAAGGCTCGGCGAGCCTCAACGAGGCCCGGTACTCGCTGGGGAGGCCCTCGTTGGTGCATTACGGTTAGAAAACCACTTTCTCAAATCTGCACGGATTGAGCCAAAATTTATTATGTTGTTCGCTTATATATATTTATGATTATTAACGTTGAGACCGGGTGGAAAATATGGGCGTGTGAGCTAGGAAAATCCGGTTAGCGGTTACACTCCCCCTGTTGCACACCCCTTTTAACTCTTCCTGGTGTTATGTAATAATAAATAAATATTATTAATGGAGATACTAAAAAGATGGGCCTGTCAGCCGATTCAGCCACAAGAGATTCGGATTTGGGGATTTTTGAGGATCCCTGGGGAGATGGGGCTGATTCCACCCAAAAAGTGGACACCCTCGCTGGCCGACGAGTGTCTTCCACACCGGGAAAGAGACTCGCCGAGGCTTGGCGAGCCTCACATTCGGCGAGTCTCGGCGAGGTCATGACCCACCCTTATTTATACAATTGCAAATTCTGCCGTTTTTGGCCGTTTTGGGGCCTTTTTAGGCAATTTCCGCCCCAACAACGGCCTTTCAGTGAGTTTTCAGTGTTATTATATAATAACAAATCATATATTGGAAAAGAATCAGGAACGTTTTGGGTGATTTTGGGCGAATGAGGTCCATTTTGGGTCAAAAATCGGCACTCCCAAATTGCATAAAATACGGAACCGTATTATACGCGTATTGCGTATTTAATGTGTATTTTACCGTATTGAACGTCTCTGAGGTCCGTATGACCCATCCCATGTTTATACATATAAACCATTTGTTTGGTTGACCTGCGCGCAGGAGATGAACGTTGAGGGCCTGACACGTGAAAATGTTGCCAGCCACTTGCAAAAATGGCGACTGCTGGAGAAGAAGAGTGCAATTGGGGGTGGCCTGTGAAAAGGCTTCAAGTCTGAGGCATGGTATTTAGGGTAAGGTTGCATCGCTATATATGCCTCTAGGGCATCTGAGCGGAAACTCATAAAAAGGCTGCAACCGAGAACCTCACTAAGAAGAAACAGAAGGTTGTTGGTGAGAAAGGAGCATGTTTGAGAGCGTCTTGAAAACTCCACTCCCCACCCAGGGTAGGACAAGAGAACAGAAACAAGCAAATGAAACAGGAGGTTGTAGAAGGATGAAAGAGCACGGTCATTTAACGTTGTATCCTGGCTAGTAAGACCAGGCCTTTAACCCCTTGCAGTTCATCTTGCATCCTTTTGTTAGTGAGGCAGTGCAGGATTTCTATGTTGCACAACCCGCTGTTTTGTGTGTGTGTGTGTATGTGTGTGCGCCTAGTGCTTCAGTGCCTTCGCTTATTTCTGGGTGCCGCACTCTGCATCCCTCGTCAATACAGCACGTGATGCAACATCCCTTCCTATCCCATGTCGGTTGCCCATTGTGTTACCTACGCGGTTTTTACTTTTTAAAACCTCTCTTCCTTGTTTTGTTTGCTGTTGATTGGTTCCGTGTGTGGCTCGTGGACTTGTTTGTATGCTTCTTCTGTGGCCTTACGTTGTGTTGCACTGGTCGGTCATTGTTTGCACTTAGGGGTAGCTGCCCTGAAAGCCCAGTGGTCGGTATGTTTTCATGCCAGATTCTTTGGATTGCACGAGGGTGTGTCAGCCTGGTTTCATGAAGGTGTCCTAATTGCTGTCCCACAGCGACGTCTCTGTTTCTCATCAAACACGCCTGGATATTAGGAACTAATAAGCTTTGCTGCTTGCATTTGCTTCACGCTTAGTGTCTGACTGTTTTGAGCATGGTACTGGCTGTGTCATTATTTAACCAGCGGGGTATTTCTTATACTGGCTGCCTTCGCGGTTGGAAAGGGCGTGAGCCGGTCAGGACATTCATAACCCGCTTTTGTGCTCCTAGGAAGACGACGTGTCTTTTCTTCTTTTGTTCCTTTTGAAGACAACGTGTCAAATGAATGTAACTTGAGACTCTTATAGTATAATCGTTCTCATTGATGGCTGTGTAGGCCCACCATCCTGCCATGCCTGCCAAGTTCTAGATGGCATCGCGCAGGCGACCTGGCTCTCTTCCCTCCTCTTGTTCTTTCAAAGGAAATCACAGAGGCTAGCAGGGAGACAACAAACACCCTCTCCACAGGCAAATGAACAGCCGCCCAAGCCCAAGGGGAAAGAGCACCAACGACCATCAGAATACAAATTACATAATAATGACATATCGTACTGTGCGGTACAACCCCTCAACCCTGAAAATAGGGCAAGTTCTCTTTGGGACTACAAGAAGGTTTGCGTTGCGGGAACTTTCAATGACCCATCTGATGCTTTCAACTCTATGTACCAATACCATCTGCAAGCTGCAAAAGTGGTAGACCATCGCCTGCACGTCAACAACAAACGCAGAGCAGATGAAACAGAAGCCGAAAACCAAGAGCAGTAGCTACCTCACTATGAGCCCTTGATAATTGAAATATGGGCTTTTCGTTTGCTTAAAGCCAACAAAAACAGAACCATCATCAGCACGGAGCCTATTGCCCGCATAGATGTGGAAGATGCCGGCTGCGAGATCTGCTGTGACCCAGGAACACGTGAGGAACACACAGAACAAGGAAATCTACCTACCACGCACATATATGTACCAATGCAGCGTATGCAACCGCACCTACACTGGTCATGTCTAAAACAGCTCCAATGCTACAAGGAAGAAGACAGAAGTAACATAGATGCACAGTCTAACTGGAGCTGTCCTGCCTGTCACGACTCTCCCTAGACGAAAAAGATAAGCTAGGTCACGCATCACAACACGAACTGCTCAAGGTAACCTGGAGCCGCACCTGGGAGCCAAAAGAATTACTGAACTCATGGGCAAACTTTCGGCAAATGATACAAATTTATGAAGCTAAGCAATTTGCACCCCCCTGGATGAAGGACTTGACAACCTAGAGAGGCAAGGTTTTTGCACATCAATAATTCATAGCAGATGGAAATCCACACAAGGCAAAGAAATAGTCAAAGGCCTGCTTCGATATGCAACCAATCAATCCACATGTATACATCACTCCCACGGGGCACTATGAAGTTCGGATCAGAACGGTGGACCTTGTCCGCCTGAAAGATGATATTGCGCAAAACAGATTGCCAATGATAAACGCCACACACAAGGCTTCCCTCCCAAAACTGTATGAAGCTAGAGCGGCCTGCATATACGGTATAAGCCAGATGGCAAATGCATAGGCATGATGACTCCTGAGCGCTTCCACCTTTTAAGAAAAAGGTTCCATGAAGCTCAGAAAAACGGATTACACAGAGATATGTCTTCTCCTGTTCAATGTCTAGCCTCTGAAATTGCAGGTCTGCTTCAAGACCACCATTCTGCTTCAAGACCACCAAGCACGCTTCAAAACCCCTAAGGCAAGCCAACTAACACTAAAATCCTACTCCCGTATCCTACCCCAACACATCAGTTCGCCATGGTCTCAAAAGAAAAAATGGCGTCTGCTCTGGACTTTGATCCTGGGAACTCCTCATATTGGAGCGAACGTCACCGTGACATTGTCTTTGGTGCCTTACAATGCATTTGCCACCAAGTTTACAGATTTCTCAATCTGCCACCCAGTGTATGATGACATAAAAATGCTCAAGTGCGTGCAACACTCCCTACGATCTGTGATGTGTAGCGAGCTACCAACCGCCACCTTCTTATTTCTACCCAACTGGGAAAATAAGAGCATCAATGCCTACAGAGCATTGGTGCGAGATAACCCAAAATACTGCACCACGCTTGGCTTCATCCCCAAGACAAAACTCATGTATGCAATGCCAACCTCGTGATAGGGTGTACAACAATGTAACTTCTTTAACCACACCTGGAGCATGGATATTATTGCTGTCTGGAACAAAGAAGCAATACAGCATCTAACTGATGCCTCACCAAATTGGATGCAAACACTGCAAAGGAGTATCCCAGAGGCAGTTTGGGAAAAAAATCAGTACCTCGCAAGAGAGGACACAGACCACATCACCAACCATGTTTGTCCCCAGTACTTCAAATCAAACAGAGAGGACGTCACTGGCCAGGAAAGAGGCCAAAACACTATTGTTCACCTCCAACCATGGGACAATAAGCAGTAATTGAAGTGCCCCAATTGGAAATTATGGGCATACACGGACGGAAGCTGCATAGGCAAGGCCGAAAACTTTACAGGCGCAGGGGTATACTGCCCTCAAACCAAAGCTGAATATTATGTGGACTCAGGAGGCGTGGGAATGACAAACACCATCAATAGAGCTGAGCTCACAGGTATTGCAGCGCGCTTACCAAAAAATATACCCAGATTGCAACGGACAGTGCATGCTCCCTAAGCCAATTTAGAAAACAGCTACTCTGCCCTGAAATGCAACGAGACCATATGCACTCAAATCTGCGCCGCTAAAACAGATTGTATCTACAATTTCTGCTTCACCAGAACCTATCTGCTTCTATAAAGTGAAAGCCCATAGTGGCATTGCCGGAAATGAATGTGCAGATGCAATTGCCAAACACTCTGCCTTACATGACGGAGGTCATGACATGCACTTTCAGCCTTCGGCTCCAGACGGTAATGCATACACACACCTTTACTGGCCTGCGGCTAAAGACACCGATGAGAATTTCAGCGGAAGAGGGACAACTACACCTAGGCTTCGTGCACTCTCCGATTTAAAGGCCAAGCTGAAAATAGAAATGTGCAAATCACACAGACTGGGGAGTGCCAAAATAAACACAGGGTATTACAGATACTGGAAGGACCTTAGACCTTTGGTCAATAAACAAGCCAAAAATGCTTTCTGAAACAATAGCAATCTCAAATTCTATGAAAAGCGTAATGTTATGAGGTACCGCACTGGTACAATCGTTAATCCAAAACACGATCGGTATGGCTTGCTTCTCTCCCAATGCAAACTGCCCCATCTGCCCTTGCACCGATAGTGCGCTTCATGAACTCTCAGGTTACCAACACACTAAAATGAAGAACATGATTATAAAACGCCATAATAAGGCAAGTGTGCTGATTGTCCAAGCCCTACAAAAGGGACCATGCGTTGCCAACCAAATTGCCTACACTAATATAGGCAGCGCAGATAAACTATCAGAGCAAGGCCTAGATCTGAGAAACACTGCCAAAAAAACACTGCCCTCTTGGTTGCTACCCAGCCTAACAGCACATGCTTTAAAAGCTTTTTCTCGTCCTGACGCCATCCCATTTTTACCTAGCACTGTATGCTCCTCTCGCCTAACAACCCGCAACCCAAATTTTAAACAGCTTGCTAAAGACAAGAAATTGAATCCAAACCAGTGGGAGGTCCACCTGATTGAGTTTAACTTTGTGAAGACACTAGGCCTGATCCCCAACTCCAAAAAGCAAAAGCACAGGACAGCATGCTTATGGCCAACCTAAACACAGACAACCCTCTGGCAGACCTTAATCTGGATTACCATAAGGTTAAAAAATTGACACAAAAACTGAATGAACACTCCATCAGGCATGCATCTGCACTCATAAAAACAAGGTATGCATTGTAATATAACACAAGCAACAACAGTCAAGAATTGGGTCCGGGTGCTACGGCACACAACCCCCCTGATCCACATTAAAATTTTTAAATGTTAGTAACCCCCTCCCTTAATCATGCTGGCTGTGTCATCACTACCAGCGGAGTCTTTTCTTTCTTTTCCTCCTGTTCTTCCTTCCAAGGGCGGGCATATGACTTTTTGAAGCCTTGTCATGCATGATTTGTAGCAGCAGGGACAAAACACGCAGGCAGTGGAACAATTACTCCCCGATGGAGGTGGAAAAGCCACTTTGGTAGTACCGGATACTGTAAACTCCTCCATCACTACATCTGTACAGGAAAGAATAAGATTGAAGGGACCTTGAGCCATACTTTTGGCTGATCGGCCTGTGACTGGTCCTCACCAGTCAACAATAAATAAACTAAGACACAAAGGAAAAAGTGTGTTGTTGTGTCACAAGATGAAACCTGAATGAGTGTTGTTGCAGGTAAGTAAAGTTACATCGCTATTCATGCCTCACGGGTCCCTGGGATCATCTGAGCGGAAGCTTGGATAAAGACCGAAACCACGCCTAGCTATACGAAAGGGGAACATCTATGAAAAGCATGAGAATGTTTTTGAGAATGTCTATCAAAGGATGAAGTCTGAAGAAGAAAAGAAGAGCGTTGCGACTAAAAAAATGGATGCCAGAAAAGGAGAAGACGTTCCAGAAGTAAGACAAAGGACTAACAGTAAGAGTTTGATCTAGATACAGAGAGGAATTCTGATGAACAAAACCACCCAAAAACAGTCCACTCACCTACCTCAAGGCTTGATGATGGCGTATTATATAGGTCAAGGGGAGATAGCAAACTCCCTACTACGAGGTTGAAACGAAATTGAAAGTTAATCTATAAAAAGGAGGCAAGAGAGGCAGGCTGGAAGCGATAACAGAAAGTAGGGGGGGCAACCAGGGTGATGAGAAGAAGGGCAAAACGTAAACGAGAAGGTCAAGCACGGGAAAGAAAAAAAGAAGGAAAGCCTGTGTACTTTGGTGCCCACGTAAAAAGAACAAGGTTTAGGAAGACAAGGCTAGTAAAGAGTAAAAAGGCAACGGGCCGATCTAGCTACACCACCGCGAGGCACTCAACATTAACACTAGGGAAGCTAAGAGTTAGCCAGCTAAGCCATTGCGATGACTGGTGCGCCAAAACCAAACTCCAACAAAACCCAAAGAGAAGGGAGAGTTCCCCTACAGAAAACGCAGCTGCACCAACACGTCGCTCTCAGCATTACAAGCCCATAATAGGGAGACACGAAGGGAGGGAAGGCTTTGGTACCTATCCAATTACCATGCCATGCCCATCAGTGACACCTTGCAAGCACGCATGCACCCTCTCCACAAACTTGGAAATGCCAACACCAAAGGAACTTCAAGAATACTCAGATCCTTATAAAAATGGTTCTGCCAATGGAGCCGCTAGCAACGCTTACCTAACAGCGTCCTATGCCCCTGTTTAAACCAAGTGCATCACTATGAAGTACAGAAAAGAGATCCATGAAAATCCATAGAAAAGAAATCCATACAGGTACAACCAAAAGCATGCGGTATGGTTTAAGCACTCAATAAGCCTAACTTACCCCCTCTGTCCTCAACTAGACAGAGCTCTGCACAACCTTTCTGGATGCCAATACACGCAAATAAGAAATATGATCACTGAGGGACACAATGTAGCGTGCAGCATGATCTTCAAAGCCATCAGCAAAACAGGCTCCCTATGATCCTGCTTTGCATGGATGTAGGTAGCAGCAAACGACTGGCTATGCAAAATCTGTAGATTCCCAATACAGCTGAAACTAGGATTTTGCCAAATGGCTCCTTCCACCCCGCTTCTTAGACAAAAAAAGGTTTACCTCCGCCGTCCGGATGCTGTCCCATCTCTGCGAAAACAAAAAAGCAACAGACTAGCAATGAAGAGGGGTAAGTTCTTAGGAGTGGGAGGGGGCAGCTGAGGGAGATCAAGAACACTTCAGCAACCCGCCAGCCGCCACCAGCAGAGCCACCCTCTCCAGACAGCACCGACCCAAAAATCTCAGCACTCTCCAACGTGACATCCACCTCATCGAAATCAAGTACTGTGAGGACACTCAACTGCAAAATCAGCTGAGCTCCGCACAGGAACAGCATAAAGGCCTCTGCTCCAACCTTCAAGGAGCCTCGGTTACCCTCCACACCATCCCTGTAATAGTGGGTGGCACCATACACCCCCCACAGGAGCCTTTTAAGGAGCTGGGTCTTGACTCTCAAAGAGCTATGAAACTTTCTTACAAGCTTCATATGCATTATGTCAATTACGCGCTAAACGTGTCCACACCAGGCACGCACTTTCCAGTGCCATTACTAACTCTCACCAGGAACCGGTTTCAGGTCAAGCCTGCAGCCCTCTTGATCCCCATTGCTCTTCTTTTCTTTTCTCTTCTTTTAAATTAATCAGGGAAACCCAGAAACAAGGGGGAAGAAAACTAGTCGGGAAACGCACTGCACGTCTCAAACAGGGGATTAGAAAGACAGGGCACGAGTGGACCAGCTTACAACTAAGGCCTGGGCATCCACGTCACCCAAGGGGCACTTTGACCAAAGAAAGAAGAGGCTAGGAGCCAGCCAGGATAGAAGCGAAACTAGACCATGGCAATGATTGGCGTGCGCCAAAACAGGCCCCAACACAACCCCCACAAATCAACAGGCACCCCTCAGGCAAAGCACAAGACCTAGATCTAGCTGAGACAGCCTTGTGGAGAACCCCTAGTGCAGTGGAGGAAGTACTGAGGAAAACCATAAAACCTGAGGATTCTGGGTGCAGAGCAGCGGTCCACAAGCTACTCTACAGAGCTACACACAAGAATGCTAAACCTACAAGGCTAGGGGGCAGCAAAGTATAATTTATTTTAAGCGCTCAATCATAAGGTCAACCATTTTGGCCGCTATATTTGGTATAGGAGCTCAAAGTCCTCAGTTGAGTCCTTCGGCCCGCATAAACGGTGTTTTTGTGCACAAGTTACAAATTTGCCACTCAAGCTAACTTCAACCTCTATCGAAGTCACTCTCATGCATACACACTAAGAGTTTCATGAGTTGTGATATGCTTACAAGGACGCAAGCACTTGAGGGTGGGGCGAATGTAACATGCAAACATGCATACGTTAAGTACATTTTACTTATCGCCCATTCATCGGGTTAACCATTTTGGCCGCTATACACCAGAGGGAGGGGGGGGAGGCGGTACACTAGACCTGCATGACATGCAATAGAGATATATTAATCTGCCTAATAGTAACAGGCACACTGGGAGGCGGCACACTGGGAACAGGGAGCTACACACTGGGAGGCAGCACTGGAGGCAGCACCAGGCAACAACCAATACACACTCAGCGCCTCACGAGAGACTGCTCACAGGACCTGGGAGGCAGCACGAAAGAGGCCTGCAGCAACACCAGGCACATTTACGCTAGCTAAAGGGACGGACAAGGCACGCTCTAGAGACGCTTCTCGTTTTTTGCTGACGTTTGGCCTGAGATTCTTTATGTTTCTTCTTTTCTTTGTCTGACTTGGTGAAATGCTCATCCCATAACAGTGGTTATTCCTATTTCTTACCGGAAGTTTTTACGACACCATGGCGATAGTTTGCTTTACTCTAGAGACAAATGACAGGGAAATGAAGCACAGCAGCACGATGATTCCCTGCCAGAGTTGGTAACCAAAAAAGGAAACTATGTGGGCAGTGAAACACACCGCGGTACTGGAGAGGAGGGAAGGTCTGTCCAAATCTAATATCTTCCCTGCCTGTAGTGCGCATTATTTTAAGAAGCGCCTAAGTCGAACGCGATGATAGACAACTTAATGAGGATTGGGTGGGTCGTAGAAGCATCCATACATCCATACCCACAACTTGTCTGTGATCAGTATCATTATGTGAAGTGTCTCTTTCTTGGGTTAGTGAGGAGGCATGTTTGACAGGGTTTTCACTGAGCTTAGATTTCAATGTTTTGCCTTGTTAAAATCCTACAATAAAAGAAGGCTTAATTTAAAGACGGACTGGACCCTGCGTGTGGAACATTTTTTAACGGCCAGCCTTGAAAGGGCACTTTTATACGCCACTTAATGTTATAAATCCATACCCATCAACCCACTTGTTGTGAATGCAAAAGTGGATTAATGCATTTCATCCATTTATCCAGAAATCCACCCGTTGTAATGGCGCATAAATGCGCCTCTAAATGCGCCTAAACCAAGTCTGAGCTACAGGGCCATGGAATCTCGGGCCAAATTGATCCTCGGCCTAACTTTGACCGCCCAATCATCATGCAGCCTGTTTAATGGTTTTTAGTTCAGTGCTGTTCGGAGAAAGGCAGCGAGAAAAGGCTGAGCAAAAGTGGCGGAAGTTAAGCTGCATTGTAATCAAATTCAATGCTTGGATTAATGGTGTTCAAAAACCGCCCCTGGATTAATCACTGATTGATCCAAAACTGTTGTAAATGCGTCATGGCTTGCTTGAACAAGCGATTCTATCCTTATTCGTTGATTTGGCTCACCAGCATTACGTAGACAAGGCTCAAACCGTTCCAAGATGCAGCAAACTACCTTTTCATCTGACCCGCACATACGATACAGCGCCAGACAGTCCTGGAGTTTCCTGCTATTCTGCAGAAGTTGCAAGTCTATTCTCTGAGGCAACGCTGTGTGCTCTGACCAATACACTTTCAGTGGAATGTAAAAGGAGTATGAAAGAGCCTCGAATCAATCTCCCCACAAGGGAAACAAGAGGCAACATTGATGGCCATGAATATTAGATGATAATCAGCGTGTAAATCGCACAACATTTATAATATAACAATTTAGTACAATGGACGGGGCCTTCCCCACAGACGTGAAGAGTGGTGCAGGCGCAGGGGGAGCTGGGTTCCGGGGCACAGCGGAGAATGCCAAGACCAAGATGTGCAATCGGTAATGAGGGGCTGATTTGGGGCATCTTATGGAAGGGAGTTAGGTTTGACCCACAGTTAACCATCCTCCAGACTCACGCACCAGAGCACCCCCAGCAACTGCATGTCCACACACATTACACATCCACCTACTTACAAACTAGGTGGATGCAAGGTGATTGCCGCTTTGGAGACCGCTGCAACTTTGCCCACGGTGAGGAGGGACAAACTTTTGTCAGGGGGTTTTCCTGGGTTTTAGTGGAAAGTGCTTTTGGACCAGGCATCCTGCTCCTCCAGCTTGCACCCATCTCCTGCCCAATGTAACTTCACACTCAAATGGCTTCCCGCCTCAGGTGAGCACGAGCTGAGGCCTCTGACAGGGGGAGGGGGATTCGACCTTAGTGCGGGGGGTGGGCGTGGATCTTTCCCGGGGGGCGGGCGAGGAGTAGGCCGCGGTGCTTACGGAGGAGGTGGCTATGGTGGGCCAGGACGAGGAGGGCCGGGGCGTGGGTACGCGGGAGGACGGGTGAGTTTTGGGCTCCCGATTCTGGCCTGATGGCACTCACCGAACCGATCCGCCTCGTTTCACAGCAGTAGCTCATAGGATGTGCACCAGCACATTACATGCACAGCATGCAACCACCCCAGGGCATTTCTTTGTCAATGTCTCGGATCATCAATTGACTCCGTGAACTGAACCCAAAAGGTCAACCCCTTCGCTTGCTGCTCTATCGTCAGGGATACGGTTACGGTCCGCAAGGCTACGGCATGGAGGCGGGGGGCTTTGTCCAGGCCAACCCCGAGGCTTTGCAACAAGAAGCCTACGCTCAATCAGGCTTCCCCACGCACGGACCCAACGGCTGGATTCGGTACATGGCGAAGGACACCGGAGAGCCCTACTTCCACAATCACAGAACTGGGGTCACGCAGTGGGAGAGGTGGGAGACGAGGAGACTTGCGCAACACACACACACACACACACACACACACACACACACACACACACACACACACACACGTACACACACACATGCAAACATGCGCACATGCGCACATGCACACACGCACACATGCATGCACACACACACACACGCGCGCACACACACACACACACACACACACACACACACACACACACACACACACACACACACACACACACACAGACACACACACACACACACACACACACACA
>Ga0307947_1000308_pt1:0-22500 | contig 32921 bp, 30 predicted proteins | sample OrgLakmetagen232_FD_201840 | JGI IMG/M metagenome (GOLD analysis project Ga0307947, IMG submission 201840) | Saline water microbial communities from Organic Lake, Antarctica - #232 | ecosystem: Environmental > Aquatic > Non-marine Saline and Alkaline > Saline | place: Antarctica: Organic...
CACAACATGTTGGATGATCCTCTGCTGCAGTGATCCTCTGTTGCAGTGAAGCACAACATGTTGGATGATCCTCTGTTGCAGTCAGGCACAACATGTTGGATGATCCTCTGTTGCAGTGAAGCACAACTTGTTGGATGATCCTCTGTTGCAGTGATCCTCTGCTGCAGTGAAGCACAACATGTTGGATGATCCTCTGCTGCAGTGATCCTCTGTTGCAGTCAGGCACAACATGTTGGATGATCCTCTGTTGCAGTGAAGCACAACATGTTGGATGATCCTCTGTTGCAGTGATCTTCTGTTGCAGTGAAGCACATCATGTTGGATGATCCTCTGTTGCAGTGAAGCACAACATGTTGGATGATCCTCTGCTGCAGTCAGGCACATCATGTTGGATGATCCTCTGTTGCAGTGAAGCACACCATGTTGGATGATCCTCTGTTGCAGTCAGGCACATCATGTTGGATGATCCTCTGTTGCAGTGAAGCACAACATGTTGGATGATCCTCTGTTGCAGTGATCCTCTGCTGCAGTGAACCTCTGTTGCAGTGAAGCACATCATGTTGGATGATTCTCTGTTGCAGTGAAGCACAACATGTTGGATGCATCACCCCCTTTACAGGGAAGGGTCCCGCAAATGCTCCCCGAAGGGCCTCCTCCCAGCAGCTACAAGTTAACAGCATGGCGTGGCTGTGGCCCACAGAAAGGAGGCATTGTCGGTTACTCAAAGCATACATACCATGCTTTCTGATCATACTGTTAACACTGCCTCCCAGGACCTTCTAGCAGCTGCCTGCAATGACAGCACAGTGTGTTTGGACCACAAAACAGAGGCGTCGTTAGTTGTTAAAACTACAATGGTAGCTTATATTATATTTTGCTGTCAAAACTCTTGTGTAGGGCCTCCTAGCAGCTGCCTGTGATGACAGCACCGTGTGTCTATGGTCCACAAAGGGGGGGCGGCCGCAGCAGCACGTCCTACCGTACAAGCACGCGGACAAAGTCACAGGGGTGGCCTTGTCCTACACCAACCCCTCCTTGCTGTTCAGGTCAGTAAGATGGCTGGGCTCTACTGCGGCTTGTTACGTGACTAGGTGTGCAGATGTCTGTACTGTGCAAAGGATTTTAGGGGTGGCTCTTTTTTCTGCACAATTCCCTCGCTGTAGTACGTGTAACTGTGTAGATTGGTAGGAATGTTTTCTGCACAATTCCCTCGCTGTAGTACGTGTAACTGTGTAGATTGGTAGGAATCAATTGTTACTCTATGCAACTTTGACGGAGGCTGATTTGTCTTCTGTGGGTGGCCAGGTAAATTTCCTACGTGTAGGGTTGGCCAGAACCGTATATACACACCGTATATGACCGTATGTATGTTGATTTCCCTGCTAAGATCACCGTATGTACACCGTATATACGTATAAATATATGGTTCTGACCCACCCTACCTACGTGCTGTGTGCACACCTTTTTGTCTGCGTAAGTCACTGCTGTACACTTTCAGTTATACGTGTGTGCTTTGCTTTACGAGGCCTGCGCTGAGAGCGTACAGCAAGCTGCTCAAAAAGCACAACAAGGTTTTCTGTGGAGGTCGGTATTACGTTTGCAGCTGGGTTGCAAATGAGGCTGATGTTAGATACACAGGACGTGCGCATTTGCTCATCCTACCATGGCTCAATCACTTCTTATGCGCTGACGCCATGTATTATTCCATGCAAAACCAGTCAATGCCAGTGACCTACGTCGCACAGCACGCACGTGTATGTGTATGTGTATGTACCCATACTTAATTTTACAAAAGGCCTGCACAAGTGCACCTGCACACATACACGATTGCAAGGTCCAGTGGAATTTGCTTGCATCCAAGAGGCAGTTGTGGCAGCCGAGCATCTATATCTCGTACGATTACCAATATGTGATATCTGATATCTTTGCACAGTAGTTCATGGTGCAAGTGTGGGAAGCAACAAGGCAAGCGGCTTTCTGTAATAAGCTGGCTGCCAGTTAATTGCGTTTGTGGAAAAGAAAAGGGGCGACGCACAGTAATGTCAGAGTGCTCGGCACGGTTACAAGATGCAGTTAGATGCCACCAGTTAGTTAGGGTGCCTACTGCCTGCTGTTTGCACATCATAGAAGCATGTTTTGAGCTGCACAGACTCCGTTTCACACATGTGTGTCACGCTTCTTACACGTACTCACTTGTGGTGCCAACAGGCGGCCAGGTGCTGCCGCATCTGTGGCAATAGATGAGATGTGCTGCACAACAACTTGATTGCACGCAAAATTTGCACACACACACACATACACACACACTCACACTCACACGCACACGCACACAACACAGCTGCGGTGCTGACCGACAGCTGCTCGCACTTGATCGGCGGATGGGAACCGCGGCCCAGCAGGCTAAGCTGCCATCCTCCTTGACCTCTTTGGCGTTGTGTGATAACGAGCTCCACCTTGCTGCTGGTGCCTCAGGTGTGTGCTTATGTGTGTGTTGTGTACGGTGAAGGTGTGAGAGTGTGTGTGTATGTATTGTATTGGTGTAAGGGTGTCCATATTCGGGTGTATTTGATTGTATAACCAGAGGTTGTCTAGTTGATTGTTCATTTAATCTATAATACACTGCAGGGAGTGCAGTCACTTCCCAGAAAAAAGCCCCGCAATCACCATCGTAATATTCATTAACCACAGAGAGAAATAAATTGTCTTGTCTGTGCAAAGGCTGGCCCTTTGACTGAATACATGTAGGCAATACGTATGCGCGTCAGTTTTAACTAGTGTGTGTACAAGTGTCACAGCTGTGTGCCTCCCCCTCCTTTTTCTTGAATGTATGCAGTTCATCAAATTTTCGGCCAGGTCTGTATAATATTGAACCAAGGGTTGGCCAGGCCAATACATTTATACGTAAATACGGTTAGCATTCGGTACTTTTAGCAGGGAAATACCAGACATACGGGCATATACGGTGAACATGTATGGTTTTGGCCAGTCCTGATCATACCATGCGTTCTCTGTATGGTTGGCTTTATTTGAATAAGGTGTACACCTTACGCTCACTGTATGGTTTGCTACGTCTGTAACAGCGCTGTACCAAATGTTCACTGTGGGGCTGGCTGGATGTGAACAACAAAATTATAATGTGCCCTTCTCTTACTGCTGGAACCTACGCACACATTGGTTGTACATATAAGTGTGTGCAACTAGTCATAGAGATCTGGTCTATTGCTCGCTGCAGATGGCTTTGTAGGTGGTGAGATTGAGCTGGCGAGTTTATGGATTGGCAGTAGGGAAGCCAGACTCAAATGTTTGAAAGTGCTTGTCCAAGAACACTGTATGATTATATACAGGCATATGGGGTTTGGCCAATTCTAATCGTAAAAGGCTGCGTGACTAAGGCAGCAGCATAAGGGGGGTTTGGCCAGGATCAAATGTGTACGGCATATGTATGGTGTAATTACCGTACCTTACCGTACTCACCCCAGTGCCCAAATTTCATAAATATTAAAAGTAATCCCGGGTAACCCTTTATATAAAAATTTTAGCCGTTCCTGCACCAACCCCGGGGGGCATTTAGCCCAACCATTGCATGTGCGTGTGTGCGTGCACGTGTGTGTGCTCGTGTATGTACATGTGTGTATTTGTGTGTGCACGCATATCTGCGCAAGTATATGTGTCACCTGTAAGTGTGTGTGTGCATGTGTGTGTTCAAGCGTTGCGCATGTGTGCGTGTGCATGTGCATGTGCGTGTGCACATGTGTGTGCGTGTGTTTGTGTGTGCACGCGTATTTGTGTGTGTGTGTGTGTGTGTGTAAGCATGTGCAATATTGCAGCATCCAAAACTTCGCGAGGCCTTCTTGCGAGGCCAAACTGGCCTTATGTTTGCTGCTTCCTCTGCATCTCCCTGGGCCCGCTTCGTTTTTTTGCCTGCTGTAGCTTGGCGAGGTCGGGGCGGGGCCGGGGAGAGGGCCGGGGAGAGGGGCGGGAGGCCTTCTCCGCTCATCACTGTTCACCCACCAAACTTAAGTTTTGCCAATCCTGGACAACCCCGGAGCCTTAGAATTACTATATATTAAATGATGCTGTTATCATGCCGGAGGGCAAAAAACGTTATTTACCAGGGGTGAGTTAGGAAAGGTATGGTACAAAGAAAACGTCGAAACAAACAGTCATTTGTACGGTGTAATTACAAAGGAAACGTCAAAACATAGTCATATGTACGATTCTGGCCAACCGTAAATTGTGCACCTGCAGGCTTGGCCCAAAGATTTGCGAAGGCCACGCATCGTCAACTTCAGTGCTGGGAACTCTCAGCGTATGCACCCATGCATGCAATCACAGGGACCCGACTAACCCCTTGTTGCCCTCCCTCTTCCTCTGTCACACCCCTTGTTGCCCTCCCTCTTCCTGTCTGTCACACCCCTTGTTGCCCTCCCTCTTCCTCCGTCTGTCACACCCCTTGTTGTTAACCCCTCCCTCTTCCTCCTCGTCTGTCTGTCGCAGATGGCTCGGTCTTTGTGGCAGATGTGCGCAAGTTGAGCAGTCCAGCCATGCATCTAAAAGCTGGACAGCCTTTGCCTGTGTGCGAGCTGCATTGGCAGTCAACGATCCGAGCCAGCAGGTGTGTGTGCTTGTGTTCGTGGCGTTTTTATGTGTAGTGCATATGTGCTTTAGACAAGCTTTGTTGGCAGTTGACTTTTGGCACTAAATAGGTCTGAGTCCTACGTTTAAACATATGGTGACACAACCATTTAGGGCAGCACTTTATCTCTCTCTCTCTCTCTCTCTCTCTCTCTCTCTCTTTCTACCTCTCTTTCTACCTCTCTCTCCCTCTCTCTCTCTCTCTCTCTCTCTCTCTCTCTCTTTTTGAATGTTAATAGAATTATGATTTGCTTGTGACCACAGACACAGCTCGCAAGCCCATGCAAATTATGATTTGCTTGCTTGCTTGCTTATGATTTGCTTTTATGCGAATTATGATTTGCTTGTTACCACAGACGCAGCTCGCAAGCCCATGCCTTTGATTTGCTTGTGAATAAAGCCTGTCTTATGATCTTATGATTTGCCTGTGACCACAGACGCAGCTCGCAAGCCCATGCCTTGAAGCCTCCGCCCAGCAGCAGTGGAGCTTCCCTCAACCCCAGTAGCACTGTCCCTCCGCCCTCTGCTCGACCCGCCAATGGTGCGTCTTGAAATAGCGTACTGAAGTGTGGCCTGTGACTCAGCTGTTTACTGCGCACACCAAGCTTTATGTCCAAGACAGTCTAGGGTCGTCCCCATGCAAACCCCCCTCCCTCCCCGGGCAAATAGGGTCAATACCCTTAAATTGGGCATATCACTCCAACCACTCCACCGTTTTGGGAGCTGAAAGTTGTGCTGGATAGCTTGATCTTTCTTTACTTGCCTGCAAAGAAAGCAGGCGGAAAGACCCAGAAGGTGGCTCTGGCTCAGTAGATATAACATCAAGTATCTTGCATTCAGATGAGGTATAGGGGGCTTTGAACTGGGTGGGAAGCTTATAGGCCCTGTTTGGGGGGGGGGTGGTTGCACGGGGACGACCTTAAGCAGCTGCCATCCTCTCGCCTTTGCTGGCCCTACCGATGGTGTATCTACACTGACTGCAAGGTTCAGATGGCACAGTACAATATGTTGAGCAGGTTTTTTTGTGCATGCATGTGAGACGTGCTCACACAGCAGCAGCTGCCCTCTGCTCGCTCTGCCCCTGTGGACCTGAAAAGACGTGTGACTATTGCATAAATGATCTCACAATAATGCATCCGGGATTGCATAAGTGACGTGTGACTATTGCACGCTGCGTAATAAGTGAAGTACCTGCCAGCAGTGGGTCTGCAATGACTGCCGGTGCTTTTTAGGTAGCTGGAACAATTAAGAAAGATATAAGGCTGCCGAGGATCTGCAATGACTGCCAGTGCTTTTTAGGTAGCTGGAACAATTAAGTAAGAAATAAGGTGTCGAGGATCTGCAATGACTGCCGGTGCTTTTTAGGTAGCTGGAAGTATTAGTAAGAACTAAGGCCGCCGAGGAATGTGTAAGGCCTGTACGCACGCACCTGGTCAAGAACAAGTAATGACCAATTCTTGCGCTGGCGTTGAGCTAAGTGTGCGCAGAGCATTAATTACAGTCCCAAGTCATGGGCTGAAGCAGGAAATACACTTTTCAGTACAACTTTGTGGGTCTTAAATCACCCTACTAGCAGCTTGCTCAATCTTTCTGTGCAAGCAGTTTATCAGCTGCCCCAACGCACACCACGTGCCTCCTTGCATGTGTGTACCCACATATCTGCATGTACTTTGTTGCTCTCACTTCATTTCTTCTTGCAGGCGGTGTGACACACACACTTGCACACACACACACATACACACACACACGCACACACACACACACACATCTTCGTGCAGGCTGTGTGCCAGCCGCCCCGATAAACACCTCATGCCTCTTTGCATGTGCGTGTGCAATTTGTTAGTTTCAAGCGATTACTTAAGTTTTCTGTGTGCAGGTGGTATGCCTGCTGCCCCCATCTCTCAGGCAATCCAAGCACAGCTGCCTCCATCCCTGTGCATGTGCGTACACACTTCTACTTCATTCCTCTGTGCAGGTGGTATGCCATCCCTCAGGCATTTCAAGCACAGCTGCCTCCATCCCTGTGTGTGTGCGTACCAAATCTACCTCATTCCTTTGTGCAGGTGGTATGCCATCTCTCAGGCATTTTCAAGCACAGCTGCCTCCATCCCTGTGTGTGTGCGTACCAAATCTACCTCATTCCTCTGTGTAGGTGGTGTGCCAGCTGCCCCTGTCCCTCAGCCATCCCAAGCACAGCTGCCTCAAAGACCTGCCAAGCCTGACGCACCCACACAGCCAGAGGGCCCTTCACCTGCTGCCAACCCCCCCAATGCAGGGCAGCCCCCCGTCTCATCAAAAGAGACACATAGGTGACTTGTGATTAGCAATCAACCTGTGTGATTACGCACACCCTACATGCATAGGTATACACATAATTGCACGTACACACACAAATTCACGCATGAACACAGGAGTACTCCTGGAGGTACCTCGGCACCTCCTTTGCATCGTGCTGACGTTTACCCTACGTGCACATGCATACAATCATACATTCTTACGAGATTAATAATGCATCGTGCTGATGTTTACTCTACGTGCACATGCATACAATCATACATTCTTACGAGATTAACAATGCATCGTGCTGACGTTATCTCTACGTGCACATGCATACAATCATACATTCTTACGAGATTAACAATGCATCGTGCTGACGTTATCTCTATGTGCACATGCATACAATCATACATTCTTACGAGATTTAACAATGCATCGTGCTGACGTTATCTCTACGTGCACATGCATACAATCATACATTCTTACGAGATTAACAATGCATCGTGCTGACGTTTACCCTACGTGCACATGCATACTATCATACATTCTTACGAGATTAACAATGCATCGTGCTGACGTTTACCCTACGTGCACATGCATACTATCATACATTCTTACGAGATTAGCAATGCATCGTGCTGACGTTTACTCTACGTGCACATGCATACAATCATAAATTCTTATCGACACACACAATACATTCTTATTTAAAACAATACATTCTCTGCTGACATTTACCCTACGTGCACATGCATACAATCATACATTCATACGAGGTTAACAATACCCCAAAACCTCCAGCATACCTTTTGCATTGTGCTGATGCACACCCTACGAGCCCATGCACTAACACATACAAACATCTGTACGTGAGAGCAGGACCACTCAACACCCTCAGCATATCCTTCTCCCGCTCAAACCTATTTTGGAGCACAACATACTTTTGTGTGCTCACACTCACACAAGGTGCACAGTGACAGCAAGCAGCGTCTCTCTAACATGCACAGAAAAGCACGCAACCCTGCCTCCACATGTGCAGTAGCACCACCCCCAGCACCTCCAGCATCTCCTTCTCCCGCCCAAGCCTGTCAGGGACCACCAGCACCGCGAACCAGCCCCAGCCCCAGCAGCAGCCGCAAGGACAGGTATAGGCATGCCAGCTCAGTGTGCTGCTTTTGTGTCGCTAGATGGGTGGTGTTTATACCAGCAAGTCGTCCACACAGCAGGCGCAGCAGCAACAGCGGTGGTGCCCGTTGGAGTGCTATATCAGAACACCTTGTCGTTAAACCTGATGTGAATTTTGGCATCCAAAGTGTCCGTGTGGGTTTGGCTGCCTGGCTGTAATTCCCACTCAGGCATGCTTTCGCTCGATTTTCTGGCACAAACCAATGTACCACGCCTGCAAGCCACCTTATCAAGTCAAGTTCTTATATGTGGCCTTTGCAGCAGCAGCAGCAGCAGCAGCAGCATGTGGCCAACCACATGAATGCTGCTGATGGTCCTGCCAGTGCTACATACAACCGTGACAGTTACACATACAGCTAGGGCACATACAGCTACATGTCAGGACATGTTCCTGCAGCTTTGAACTAACCCGTATTTTCTCAATTTGTGTGCAGCAGCAGCAGCAGCAGCAACAGCAGCAGCAGCAGGCTGCCACAAGCCACAGCAGTGGGGGCAGGCCGTCCTTGAATGGGCAGCTCGGGCCCTCTCCTTTACCCCGTGCCTCTGGTGGGTTTGTCTGCTTGCAATTACTTGCTGTTTTTCAATTTTTTACTCTTGTCCATGCCGCACTGCAGGCTAGATTTTCCTGCGGCGTTGCTCAATACAGTGAAGTGACTAGAGGAGAAGGCCGCCGATTTGCACTGTAGCCCTGCACTGCATCATATATCAAACAAGTGTTGCAAAATCACAAGACACTGTTTAAGACCGTAAGCATGTTGTGTGAGCACTTCCTCGCGCTGTGAGGGTGTTGGCTCTACACAAAGTAAACATTTTTGTCGACACGATAGACAACAGATGACACGGCAGACTTTTGTCAAAACGTTAAGCAATACATCCAAGTGGGCATTGTGTTTGGCAGCAATGTCAATACATCCATGTGGGCAGTGTTAATACATGGCAGCAATGTCAATACATCCATGTGGGCAATGTTTATACATGGCGGCAATGTCAATGCATCCATGTGGGCAATGTGTATGGCAGCATTACATCCATGTGGGCAATATGTTTGGCAGCGGCAATGGGTAAGCAACAGGCACTAGCTGGGTTGGCAACGTTTAAAGCCCAAAGCCAGTAGTGGCCTCTAGACTTAGATTAGGCGGCTCTTTGTTTGCGTGTCTCTAAACGTTTGTGATCTTTGTCTAAACTTTGCCGGCAATATCAAGGCGGCAGCAAAACTTGTTCGATTTGCAAACTCATTTTCCCAAACCACACATTCCCCAAATCCAACAAATCTACAAATGCATGCCCCACACATGTACCTTAGAACACCAATCACACGACAACACACACACACGTGCATTCTTCACTCACTAAGACACATGCTTTCCTTGGCACGTTACACGACATGCACAGAAATCTCTGACACCGCTGGCACGTTACACAACATGCAAGTTACACAACATGCACGTTACACAACATGCACGTTACACAACATGCACAGAAAACTCTGACACCGCTGGCAGCGCACACTCCACACCTCCGGTACACGCAACCCCGCCACACGCAACACCCATCCTAGACCTAACCCAATCGCAAGCCAGGCACCGGTCAAGCACTGAGCAGCAGGGGGGGGGCAGCAGCACGAGGAGCAGCCATGAAGGGGAAGGGCCCTCAGGGCCCAGGCAGCTGGGTAGCTTTAGTTCTGTGGGAGTGGTGCCGTCTCCCAGGTGCGTGAGGTCGTAGTGCTGTGTGTGTGAGGGTACATGTCTGGTTCGTGCGGTAGTATAGGTAGATAGCTGAAATTAAGCTGGAGGCTAAGTACCACAACTTTTGCAGTTGTGTCGATTTGGACTAGATTGCATGACATATTCATTGACTTAACCAGACATTTATTCATAAAGGTAAATTGCCAAAACACAATGAACCCGTGAAAGAAAAATAGTAAGGTGCATGGTGCAAGGTGCATGGCTTTGGACGTCCTTTTCCTTGTGAACAGATGACTAAATACCTTGTCTACATGCAAATTTGCATACATTCTGTGTGGCTTTGCTAGCTACCTTGTAAATAGATCATACCTTAGATGTGCCGTACCAAACACGATCTACATCTCATACCTGTCACGTGAGCGTATGTTTGCATTCCCCTTTCACTGAATTCACTGAAACATTATTGCAAACAGAAGTGTGTTAGCTCGTGACATATCAGCTATGGCCAGCCGCCTTGAGAATGACACATGTAAAGTGCATGAGACGACACACCTTACTTACCTATTCAAAAAGGTATGACCTGTGTGTGTGCACAGATGGGGACTAAATGTCTTCCCAAACCCCTTTGCCGACTCCCATTCAAATCTACAACAGTCACTAAAATGCATAAGCACAAAACAGCGTGTTCACTGTGTTTCTTTCAAAGACAGCGCCCAGACCATAAACATACAACACACCCAAATCATACACCAAACACACAACAGACTATTAACATACAACACACCTAATCACACACCTAACATACAACATAAGTATAAAACACACCCAATCACACGCCTAACATACAACATCAACATACAATACACCCTAATCATGACCATACCCTGCCTCAAACAGGCCCAAAACCTGTGGGGCGGCGCCCACAGCCGGTCCTCGCATCAACATGCTGACAGAGGGCGTCTTCAAGGCTTACATGGACGATGCCATGGCCAGCATGCGGGAGGATGTGCGCAACCTGCACATCGAGATGCTCAAGCAGTTCCACGTGCAGCAGGTGAGGATAGAGGTTAGAGGTATAGTGTGCGATGCTTTGACAGTGCATTTTGTGTGTGCGTGTGGCTAAGCACTTTGCAAATGTATATACCAAGATGCTCAAGCAGTTCCACATGCAGCAAGAAGGTTGGAGCCAACGTGTGTCCCTATTGATGGGCTTTGTTGATCCATCATTCCTTTGTGCACTCGTTCACATTAATTGTTGGCAGCTGCGCGACACAATTATACAAATCCTAATTACTCAAGGAGGAAGGATAGAGGTTTAAAGGTGGTGTGTGGGCTCCCAAATGTTTGTGAATGCACTGTTTTGTACGTGCTTGAGTCTGTGTGCATGCATTTTCGTGTCCTTGTGTGTTGCGCGTGTGTGTGTGTGTGTGTGTGTGTGCGGACATTGCCCATCAGTTATGCTCAGATTTCTCCTTTTCCTGCCAGCTATGTATTGAGCAGCATTAACAATAGAAAATAAAAAGGTGGACGAGATGTTTCTTGAGCTTTTTTCAAAGATATCACGAGCTTTTGCCAAACCTTGGCTGCAAGAGGGGGATTTATTATACTTAATCTCAGCGGCTGTTTTATCTCCTCAGGCAGTGCTGAAATGAGGGTAACTATGGCAAATGTATGCGCCGAGACTCAGGCATATTGAGCGGCATTTGGCAAAGCATCTGAGACATTTGCTTAATATGCTACCCCTTTCCTTCTCGTGCTGCCCATGTTTAAGCAAAACTATGCTTGAACATACACAAGATAACTCCTGTAGCCGTTCACCACTCATGCACCCCTAAGTATGTACCCCTGGCTCTTCCCATGCACCCCTACATGTGCACTACCCCTGAATATGATTCTGGCTCCTCCCTCAATTTCTTGCAGATGGAAGTGAACATGAGCATGCTCAACATCGCGAACAGCTTGCAGTCACGGCAAGATTCCTTGGGGGACTCCATGCGAGCAATAAAGCAGCAACTAGACAGTCTAACACAAAACCAGCAGGGGGATTGGTTTTGAATGGGGTGCACCACACACTCTTCCCTGTTTGCGATGTTTGTATTTGGCTGAGTGACTTGAGGGACAAACAAACTTGAGTTTCTTGTTGTCCGACAACCTACTTCAGTTGAAGTAATAATTTTTGGGATGCAGGTATACATATTCCAATCTTTCTGCTGCGAGCTTGTGCGACCTTGTTGGAAGAGTTTTGGTGCTTGGTATAAATGTGCCGCACTACAATGGGCAATAAGATGGCCAGATCCTTTTGTACAGATTACTTACTGGCCACCATTCCCTTAAATGAGACACCAATATTGTCAAAATCTATTTAGAATGCCTTCATGATGTCAAAAGTTTGATGGTGTTTAAAAGAAAATTATATCCTATTGCAAGCACACACATACACCACAGCAAATGCTGCGGAGCGGGAGACGTAACACTAAAACAGCTCTCATACTGCATCCAAGAGGATCTGACAGCCTCGGAACAAGGAGATGGAAAGAAAGCCCCATGAAGTGCCTCACAAGAAAGCAAAGTTTGAAACCCCCACTTGGCCGATTATCAAATTCTGATAACCTACGCTTATAGATTCTGATCGTTCTTGGTGCTGTCTGGATTCCTTCGGCAAACGAAGCTGTGAAGCGCCCAACTAAAACCCTACTGTCTTGATGTTTCAAAAAAGGTTGTTCCATGGTGTTGATGGCATACATTGTCCGCTGCCACTTTTACAGGGAGCTCCTTGTAGTGTCACGTCCAATCATTGGCAGCGACGAATCGTGTGAAATCAACCGCTCCTCGGATGATATGATTTCAACCGAGGGGAGCGGTTGGTTCCAGGTAGAAATCGACCGCGGTTGAAATCAACCGCTTCAACCGCACTTCAACAGATTCCTGTTTTGTCTGACGTACGTAAATGGTTGAAAGTCGAGAGTTTTTGTATGTCTTGTTCAATAAGCTGGATGTGCCAGTCATTAATTAACAGTGAGCAATTTAAGAGAAATGGTACATACTCAATTTAATTTGTTCGCCTTTTCATGAAAGAACCACATTGAGGCCGGATGTGTCTGATTTAACGGTCCCAGCTCCAAGAAGGAGCAGCAGTGTGGCAGCCAAGCAGAGATGAGTAGCATTAGCAGCGACAGGTACATATGCGTGTATGGGCAGAGAATGCGTAGGTGGAGTAGACAGAGATTTGGTAGCAGCATTGGGGAAGTACCACAGCGAAGCAAAGAACTCACACATCTGCTGGATGTTTTTTTCAGCTTGGAGGCCTTACTTGGTCCAAAGGCATGATCAATTCTCAGCAAGACTAAGACCTTGTTTTACAAACCTTTCAAATTACGGGGGTAGTTTTTTACGTGCCGTGTCTTTCATATTGCAGTGACGGTAATTTGATCTGACTGTAGATATATAAGATGTGTAAGGCCTATCCCAACGTTTGTAAAGAAAGGATATTTTTTACTTCTTACTATTGCACAGCCTTGTGCTTGAAATATAATGTTAGACTGCTTCCCTCATTCTTGGTATCCTCAGTGTGACAGTCCATGTTTTTTATGTGCCGATGATTATCCCTCTTGGTCTGCAGCTGGATTTCCCTGGTACTGGTTTTACTCAGTGCGGCAATGTCACAAACATCGATGTTTTTCCCTTTTTAAAGGTTTTTTGTAAGTGACAAGTCTGGTGCTGCAACAACAATTCTTCAAACATGCATTTACAATGTTTTACATACGCAGCCTAGCAGTCACACGTTTTGACTGATGGCTTTATCTGTAATGTCTGTAAGGACCCATATGTTAAAGAAACACTAGGCCAAAAGGAACTTCAGCATTACTGAAACAAATGTACAGCACAAATAATGAATGGGTTCTGAGGAGCGGCAGGGGGCAGCTAAGGGAAAGCCTCTACTCCACCCTCCAAGGAGTCTCCGTTACTCACCACACCATCCTTTGGAGAGTGGGTAGCACCACCTACAACAATCACACGCTGGAACCTTTTTAGGAGCTGGGTCTTAATTCTCAAAGAGTTAAGAGAGTTTACAGAGAGTTAAGAAGCTTGCTTCTAAGCTTCATGTTCATTCTATCAATTAGGCTGCCAAACATGTCCATACCAAACGTGCCCATTCCAGCACTATTATCAATCTAGAGCCGGTCAGATCAAGCCTGCAACCCTCCCGGTCCAATTGATCTTTTTCTTTTCCCTTTGGTGGAGGAGTTTTACGGTACCCAGTACCAGAGTGGCTCCTTTTTCTTTATTGTGGCTAGCAGTCACACTTCTTGATTGAAGGCCTCTGCACTATCCTTGAAGGAGCCTCCGTGTACCTTCCACACCATCCTTTGGAGAGTGGGTAGCACCTGTAACATGCATAAGTAAAGTACAATTTACTTGTCGCTCATATTCATCCGGTTAACCATTTTGGGCCACTACGCTACATTTGGCATCGAAACCGAGGTTCTCGGTTCGAGTCCTCAGGCCCGCAAAAACACGTTTTTGCGCACGCTTTACACTTCGCCGCATAACCTCCAAGTGGACTCCGTCTTAAATCGAAAGCCTCTATCATGTAAAAACCGTACCGGTTTAGGGAGTTGTGATATGCTTACAAGGACGCAAGCACTTGAGGGTGGGGTGAATGTAACATGCATAAGTAAAGTACAATTTACTTATCGCTCATATTCATCCGGTTAACCATTTTGGGCCACTACGCTTTAGCACCATCTACAACAATTACACGTTGGAACCTTTTAAGGAGCTGGGTCTTGATTCTCAAAGAGCTAAGAGCGTTTGTGTTACGTGGATCTATGTATTCGCACGAAGTACAGAAATGTCATCTGTCAAATTACCCTTTTAGGCAACGTTTCAGTACACAGAGTTAAGAAACTTTCAATCTTCATGTCATTTTAAATAGCGCTGCCAAACTTGTCCATACCAGATGTACCCTTTCCAGCACTATTATCAACACTCATCGGGAGCCGGTTACAGATCAAACCTGCAACCCTCCTCCTGATACCATTGATCTTTCTCTTTTCCTTTTGGTGGAGGAATTTTACGGTACCCGGTACCAAAATGGGTTATCTTCCTTAGTTAATGTGGGGAGTGGTTTTTCACTGACTGCGTAGTTTTTCCTTTCCATTAACAATGAACAGTAGAGTACCCCGAAGCAGAAAATAAGCACAAAGCACAAGAACGAAACTGAAGTACCAGGCTCAAACGAGCAAAAGCCAGGCACAGAAAATACAGAGCTAAGGTAAGGGCTTAACAAACCACCCGGCCAGTTCATTACCGTCTAGGTATCGGTGGAAGGGTTTCTTGCTCAGCGTGCCTTGAAAGCAGGCACGATGTGCAAGAACCCCTCCCAGCTCTGCATAACTGGAAATTACGGATTGCAACGGCACCATAACAGTTTGCGTCATCGTTGGCGTGTCTTGTTACACCAGCATTACAGGAACGATCCTGTGATAGGAACAGGCAATCAAATTATTTGGTACACACAGTTTCACTGGAGAAACAGCAGCTAACTGTGCATCATACTAACAATATAAGATTGCATAAGTCAATTGTTTACACTTTCAATTACTTAATTCGTGGATGTCAGTACAAATACTCCAGGGAAATCCACATGTGACTGTTTATTTTGCAGCAAATGTAGATGTGATTAGAGAATAAGCAAGGACTTTTTTTGGGAGCGTTAACCGTTTGAATGACACATTTTCATTTGTATAATGGTGCATAAAAAGACAGTTTATAAAGCACATTGTGATTCAAAACACAAAACGTTTTGCCTTAGAATCTGGGGAGGTTTTTGGGAAAGAAAGTACCTTGTCTTATTTCATTGCTGGTCATTTCCTTGAGTACACGTACCACAGCCGTCTGCCCTCTTCCCGAGCCTGCAGATTTGTAAGAGCAAAAATTCAAACAGAGTGGGTGTAAAATAGGACCACACGCACAAAAGCATTGCCTACCATTAGATGCGCTGTGCTCCCTCCTAGAGTGACAGCTCTTGTGCCGCTTGCAAATTTTACTCACTTCTTCGCCAAAATGTGCGTAATCTGCCAGGGGCTACTTTGATATTTGCCTGCAATATTGGGAGAATGATGCGTCAATATTCGTAAAACAGGCAGCATACGGCAGTTTGCGGTACCCACTGTTACCTGACATCGCTCAGACTTGCTGTTCTCGAAATCCTACCCGAGTCCACGCCGTCATTATTTACGGATCACGGCCTGCACGTTTTCAGTGCGCCAATAATTTTTGACCAGACTGTGAGTGTGTATTTTTAACAAAGGATGAATGGCTGTAAAGATTACGCAAGCCTGGCTGGTACATCATCAGCTTGGGCGTGTGCCCGCGTAATTGTGTACTTTATTTTGTGTGTACGTGTGCGCACACACATGTGTGTGTGCGTGTGTGTGTGCGTGTGTGTGTGTGTTTGTGTGTGTGTGTGTGTGTGTGTGTGTGTGTGTGTGTGTGAACGCACGGACAAACATGCCATCAGAAAGCTAAGCACTGGACAAAAAGCTAAGCACTGGAAATTGGGTCAGACCATGAGTACCTGGCTCGGAGTTTTTTGGGTAGGCCTCTTAACAGATGATCTGGTGCAATCAGCAGCTTTTACACCTACACAGGTTCTGTGCATTGGGATTTGCCACCTATCCGAACACACAGAATGCTAGGCAGGTGGCGAAAACGATGGCACCGTCTCCAAGTTGGGTAACATAGCGCTGTGTACTTCTGCAACTTATCCCACACGATGCTGGTGGCGGTCGCAGCGCTCTGATGAGTGTTGTAGTGCGTGGTGGAGCTGTTGATGTTTCATTAAATGAAGTGGTGTTTTCTGCACGCAATTTTTATTGGATTTCTTGGATTTCTTGGAAACATCTGATTGATCATTGGGCATTGATTAAATTTGCGATCGTTAGCGCAGCGAAATAAAACGAAACGAAACGAAACAAAACGGGCCAGGGCCCAATAGCGCGTTTACAACGTGTGGTTGGATAACGGGCGATCCCGGAATTCTTCCATCGATATTTTGCATTTTACTATTTTTATCCCCTGGCCGGGCGGAAGTTGGACTGAGAAAGGAAAAAGTGACCGTTCACTACCTGTATGTGAGGTGCTTATCTGGCTCGCACACTGCACCCTGAAGGTTAAGATTTATCAAAACATATTAAAAATCACAGTAAAATTGCAGTTATCGTGGGCTGTATGGGCCGCATTGGAGTAGTGAAAGAGTGAGGTATCCTGTGTGGTAGAGCAGACACCTGCCCCTCGTGCTCCTACCGCTTACAAGTCTCAGCCCAGTAGTATTCAGACCAGCAAACTCGAAATGCAGCTGAATTGCTGACCAAATCCAACAGCAGCAGCATCACTCCTCCACCCGTATTTCACCTATCACACCACGGATTGCCATGCTTTCAACACAGGATGCCATGAAGTAATACGAGATATAATATTGCAAAACAATTAGACCAAGAAACACAGCAACGGAATCAAGCGAGCTGTTTTTACGCCTCGTTTTCAGGCGCCTAGTTCGTCGTGTTTGCAATCCGGACACTAATAAAACTCTAACCCCAAATTTAGTTCGGAGCGTGAGGAATCCATTCATGTAAAATCATCTCTGTTCCGGACTGCGAAAGTGGTCAAAGAGCATCGCATGGCGTACCCACTTTTCAGGGGGGGGCTGCCAGGGGGTCTGTTTTTTCTCCCACCCCCCTCCCCCGGGAAACGTCATGAACGAAGCAGAACGAAGGTACAGGAAGGCCGAGATAGAACCTAATGTTTGTCCCTTGGTCAAAGATGCACGAACTCTGCAACTTGCTCGTAGGATGAGCAGCCTTTACACATCGGTTTAATTTTAATCCTTATGCTTTTTTGTATATGCAACAGGGCTCTGACAAAAGTTGCATGATACGCCCAAGCGTGCAGCACAGCCCGACTCTCACACAGCAGCCTAATGCAAAGCCCTTGCTCATGCCCAACTCAGTAACACATTCTGGTCCATGCCAAATGTGACTTTTAAGAAGCAGGAACAAATCCTTAAGTACAGGACGGACACGATACACACAGACAAGCACACCAAACGGTTTAGCTATACGACAAGGCCTGCCACATGCCCTTTGTGCGGAGGATCAGACAGTGCTCCACACACACTTCTTAGGTGCAACAACCATACTCTGAAAAGAATGCACATAAACCGACATCACCACCACGCAGTTAGCCTTTGTGGTGAAGAGATCAGTAAAGGCAAGCTGGGCTCAGCAATTGTTACAATGGATGCTTGTAACAGTGAAAAGTTATCTGACCTTAACATTAAATCACCCGATGACATTGAAAAAAACATTCCTGACTGGGTTTTTCCGACACAACAAAACCTTCCAACTAGACATCAAAGCCGTCCAGATGGGGGATGTGTTAGTTATGCCCATTGAGGGAAGAGGCAGGCACTTAAATCCCAAACAGATTGCTTCCCATTAAAGACAGAGACATACATCTTGTAGAATTCAAATTCTGCGCAGACATAAACCCGCAACAGACATTGGAAAAAGCGCACAAGCAGCATCAACCTCTTATCCAGCATATACGAACAAGGGGCCTCCGAGGCATCTCTCGAAATAACAAAGTCACACTTCATGTTATACTTCTTGGAGTCGGGGGCACAATCTACAATCAGTACATCATAACTCCTCTACTAAACTTGGGCATCCCCACGCACAAAGTGCACCAACTAGTGACTAAGCTACACTGTCATGCAATAAAAAATTAATAAACAAGACACAACTTTTACAACAGCAACAGTGATAATGGGGGATCTGGAAGGGGGGTTACCAGTAGAGCGGCTGGCATCAGGAGGGCTAGGCGCAGACCGGATTGCATGGCTGACAATCCGCCGGATCCTCATTAGTCTGTTGTTTCTCTTTTTCGTCTTCCGGTGGGGCTCTGGCTAGTGTGAGCACTAGTTGATAGCTTTTCCTTATGCACGTTGGCGACTTCCAGTGTAGACTTTTACTTTTACTTTCAACAGGCAAAAAATCTACCGCTGTTGACTCAAGTTAATAAAAGTCAGTTTTCCTGATGATTTTGCCTAGCCCCAGTGTTATGGTAACGCGCTGCAAAGCTGAAGAACAACATGGACAGGACACTCTTGTACCACTGATTAATATTTGAAGCAGGATGTGAAAAAGGACTTTGGTATGAACAATTAAGTATTATTCACCTCATAAAAACCGAGGAAGTCTGGTCACAGCCGTTTTAAAAATGCGATTGGCAACCAAACTGGAAACCCTAGCCACAGGCCCTCCAAAAAAACCAGTTGTAGCCACTCGTGCGTGCTCTCAGTCCTTGATGACTCGAGCCACGAAACCCGCAGGAGTGTGGACCCTCGCAAGTAAGCCTTTCCCGATCGCGTCACGATAGTGGAAGTTGGTGCCCAAGTTGCTGCTCCGAAGCTGCACACCTGGCGGACCACCCTTTTGCTTCCCTACAGCAGCAATACAGCAAACAGTGGCGTGGGGGCTGACACCATCATCTGAATTAGAAAAGAGGCCACCGGAGACAAACCTTAGACAGGCGGGAGTCTGGCTGGTTGTTGAAGAAAAATAAATGCCACATTGGCAGCAATAAGCACTTTCTCTAATGAGATCAGGCACATTTTCATCACGGCCTTCCATGAAGTTAGTGCCTTCCTTTGCTCCTTCCTTTTTGGTAACTGCCTTGGTGAGGCTCGTAAACAGCAAAGGAAAGCGTCAAGGCCCAGGACTCATCATAACACCTCATAGTTACCGTTTCTTTGTCGTACTTTCTCTCTCCATTAACTCACCCGATGCTGCTCGTTTTCTGCTGCTCCCTTGAGATAGCTGCCCGATTCCTAAGATCTGTTTCTCAGGCATCTCCCTGTGCTGCTTCCTCGAGACGACACGCAGCAACTCCTTCCTTCCTACAAGAACAGTCATGCACAATTTTTATGTCTGTGGCGTGGTGCCAAAAGGAAGCGCAGACATCAACCGCACAACAGTAAAGTTGCAAAATGCTCCTGGCGTCCCGTGGGTCTTTCCCTGATGCAGTCCTCTCTTCACTAGTCCAAGAAAGACACTTTATGCTTTATGTAACAACAATAAGTGGCCCACACCGAAGTCTCGGTGGTGAGGGGCTTATAGGAAGTGTTGTCTCCTGAATGTACCCTCCCTTAACCACGCTGGATGTTTCCTGCAGAGCCTTTTCTTTCTATTTCTTTTTTCCCCTGATACAATGCCCTCTCTCCCTCACCCTTTCCTCAAAAGGAAGGGATGTGTGCCCTTGTTTCCAGCGACATGCACCGTACCACACCTGGACAAACCCAACATAAAGTTTGAGTGCAATTGAAAACTACCTGGACGAACCAGTGACATAAAGCGTGAGTGCTATCAGAATTGAGGTATATTATTACATCTACTACGTGCATCTGCACTCTGACTACGCCAAGCATGGATGCCACCTTTGAGTTTCATACTGTGTGTCGAATTTGGTACAAATTTGGTGCAAAATAACGGCTCCTTTGACGAACGGTGTAGCTCTGATGAACAATGTACCTGTGGCTGCTTGTGCTTTGGTCCCACGGGGCACGGCCTTACAGTAGCAAGGTTTCGCAACTATTTCCGTCAAAAGAGTCTAGAGACGGGGAGGTAAAAATTAGCAAGTTCTTTGGCACAAAAAGCCCCTGTTTGGGTGTGTGAGCCGCGTGGGGAAGACCTATTGCAAGCTTATCTTGTCCAAGTTGCACATACCGTATCCAAAAAGTACATACCGTATCCAAATAGTACATACCGGGTTCTAAAAATAAGGATGGAGAAGTGGATGACACGCATCATTGAGGTTGCACGCATGATTCATAAGGTTGCCACTTTGATTTGTTGCTCTCTTTTTTTGCATCCTTACTTTTGGCTCTCTTTCGCCTGCATATGCTCATACCTCAATTTCAAGCAACAATCGGCATGCATCACTCACAAAATAGAAACGCGAAAAGCAATTCCTAGTAGGCAGTGAAAACCTTTCCCCTAATTTATCAACAAACAGGAGCCACTTCTAGCGAGTACTGTATGACTACTCCGCCGCAGAAGTAGGAAATTAGTGAGGATCAGGAGGGTTTCAGGCTTAGGAGATATTACCAGTGCTGGAAATTTTGTTGCAACACATCCTACTTACATAATTGCATGAATGTACTGACAGTCATATCAAGCACTGCATTTGCCACGTGGCATAAAGAGGGTATACCTCTCCAATCAAATTGCGCTGACGCTTATTTACCATGGTCCTTGAACCATTTGTGTAAACGTGCGGCATGTGTGCTCAATCTCTCCTGCCATGACAACATTGACCTGTTTCTGGCCCTGGACAAGTATTATAACTTTTCAGTCTCACCCGCATTGATGGCTTTTATCATGGGCCCTAGACCAGGTACGCCAAGCAGGAAGCTGCCATCGTCCGGGAGCCTTTGGAGCACACCTGGATTTATGAGTGCAGAAACATGTGGCTTTCACAGGCCTGTAAGCAGAGATGCGCCAGGCAGGAAACGACGTTGTCCTGGAGCCCTTGGAGCAAACCTGCATGCATACAGGGTCCTAGGTCCTAGGAAAACGGTTCATTACTGAACGGGAAAGACCCAAGACCCAAGATCAGATGATGAGTTTAGCTGCTTTTTTTTAAAGAAGGCCAGGTGCAACAGAATTTCTGGTTGGACCTTCTATCTACCTCTCCTAATATAGAGAGGATGCTTGTTTCGTTAAGGGGGTCTGAACTGCCTGTCATCATCACTTGACCCGGTTCGAAGCTGTGGGTCCTGCTGAGATCAATTGATCTGAGGCCAGCAATTGCGTTAATCAGACGACTTCATACCTGATCGAAGCTAAGTGCGGTGTGTGTAACGATACATATCGGGTTAGTTCCAATTTCATGTTTGCTTTGTTCAACTGTCTGCAGGCCACTATGAGCTCAACCTCACCACCCCAGTGCACCAAGCTTGCATTTGTGGATTTGCAACCCGTGATAAACAAGCCTTTTCAAATTTCAGAACTGCACCATGCATAAGACTGGGAAAGAAACGAATGAGGAGCAGATACACTAACACAGGACGCCAACACTCCCTGAAGATCACAAACGCGCAGGAGCTGGATACTGTAACATGCTTGTGTCACTCAATACTTCACAGCAGCAGTACACGTACCTAAATTCAGCAGGGCTGATATCTGGTTTTCAGTGCCAAGGTTTTCAAGGATCGCCGTTTCCGAGCTCGCTAAATGGGGCATGGACTGCTGCTGCAGGGGAGGTTCTAAAGAAGGGATGCCTCGGTATCTATTAAGCAGTTCTCTTAACTGCGTAAGGCAGCAAATTGGCAAATATTAGGAATTATGAAACAGCAGCAAAACATTTGTTCCCTTTGTTTGTCGAATTTTAGAGTTAAGGAGCCGAAACATGCAGCTTCCTGATAAGTAAGGATTTAGATTTATAAAAACATGATCATCTGTCTCTTTCTCACCCATCACGGCCATCAAGCCTCATATTTGACGCTCACGTGCATGAAGGTTAGTAGCTGAGGGCCTCCCCCCCCCCCCCCACACACACGTTCACACCTGCGCTGTGGAAATAGACACCTCTGCATGGTTTGGCACGACGTTTATACAAAAGTTTCGTGCTACAGCGCTGCGCTGCTGCTGCTGCT
>Ga0307947_1000308_pt1:25000-32921 | contig 32921 bp, 30 predicted proteins | sample OrgLakmetagen232_FD_201840 | JGI IMG/M metagenome (GOLD analysis project Ga0307947, IMG submission 201840) | Saline water microbial communities from Organic Lake, Antarctica - #232 | ecosystem: Environmental > Aquatic > Non-marine Saline and Alkaline > Saline | place: Antarctica...
TCCCTTATTACGAGGATGCATGGTGATGGCTGACCTGCAGAAATGCTGGAGAGTAATAAGTACAGGAAGAAAGACACACAAAGTGAGGGATGTCGTCCCGAGCATTGGAGTGATATTAAAAGTCACAAACTTGAGCATCCTTCTTCAGGAAGAAGTATGCAGTTGCGAGGTTTCCATGCAGATGCCAGCCATCTGCTGCCTTCATAATACCATCGCCGAACGTTTGTCACCTGACTCATTTCGTACCTTTCTGACAATGCACCAGGGACCCATTTGGAGTGACCTGCATGTACATTGGCTGGGGCAAGGATGGTTCCATTTGGGTGGCAAACGAGATGAAGTGCCTGAAGGTAAGGAACCATTCAGATGACTGTGTTTTCTGCAGAGTGTCCAGCACACACCTAGCGTTTATTACCGTATAGCGTGTAAGCTTGCGTTAGGCATGAGCTGTCACGTACACACATGTGTACTCATGCACATGCCATACACACAATCACGCACATCAAAAAAGTACACACGTGCATACATGCGCATGCGTTTAGCTTAAGTCTTCCGGACTGCACACGCACGCATGCATGCACGCCAACACTCACACACGGCCATATACACTGACGCAAACACACACAAACATGCATGGGCTGCATCACACAGGACGACTGTGCACGCTTTGAGCAGTTTCCCCCCGGCCACTATTACAGCAGCAAAACCAAGACCTTCACTCGCTATTTCAACCCCCAATACTACCTAGATGCTGAGGCCAAGCCTGAAAGGTAAGCATTCATGTATTGTTTCCGTGTATGCGTGTATGTGTATGTGCGTGTGTATAATGTGCACGCACACAGTGGCCTCCCCTTAACACACATGAACACACGCAAACAAACCCTCACATACACACATTCCTACTTGCAAAACAACACGCACGCAGTCATGCAAACATGTACACAATTTCAAACATTGCTCACCTTTTAGTACGTCTCCGGCTAATAGGCTAATAACTCACACGCACACACAAACATGACACATAGAGGCGCACGACTGACACATGCACACTCACACACAGGTTCCCAAATGGTGCCTTAGATTTAGGAGCATTGCGCAGCTCGTTTGAGAACGCTGTAAGAAAGCGGCTGATGAGTGACGTGCCCTTTGGTGAGTGAGATTGTGTGTGTTTGTGAGAGGATGTGGATATGTGTATCCCCTGAGAAGCAGCTGAGTAACGTAACATGGCTCTCGCTCAGTGTAAAACAGCTGACAATGGCATGTCCTTTGTGTGTGTATGTGTGTATGTGTTTACGTGTGTGCGCTTGTGCGTGTGTATGTGTGTGCGTGTGCGAGTGTGTGTATGTGCGTGTTTATGTATGTGTGAGCAGCATTTCCTCACACCCATTCCAGCTGTGGTGCTGTGCCTGTACCCTTAAGTACAGCACACAAAGGTCCCTTTTGTGCTTTGTGGAAGCAACACCTTATTCGTCACCCTACAACACCCCCTGTCGGCATGCATTCTTTCACTTAAACCCTATCTACATCCCTAACCCTAAACCCCCTCACCTCACAACGCTCACACACCTTCCTCACCTCACTCACCTCACTCACTCACTCACTGACTGACTCACGCACGCACGCACGCACGCACGCACGCACTCACCTTGCAACACTCACACCTCACAACGTGCGCGCACTTCATCTCTCTCATTTCCGCTTCAAACGCAGCACTTGTGTTCTTCCACCACACCTTGCTAACCCACCTTGAATACCTACACCTCACGGCACTCACAACCTTACCTTTCCCTTGTCCCCTCACTTACCTCGCAACACTCATACACAAGGCTGGCTGGAGATGTTTTTCTATTCACCTTCATACTGTAAATACGAAAGTTCCGTTGCTTACAAAGAACTACATAGTACGTAGTACAATATATAGTACATACATCGCGTACACTGTATTAACGGTTCTTGCCAGCCCTACTCATACATCTTATCTTCCCTTCATTGCTCATAACACGCACCTCAGCCCCCCCTCTTTCGCGTAAAGCCTTTTAAGGAGGCTGTTCAGGCTTGCATGTCCTCCACCGCTTGCATGTCCTCCACCCCTTGAGGTATTCTCTGACCGACTCTGACCCTCTCCGATTCCTTCCACAATCATTTCCTGTACCAATGTACTCAGGCGTCCTGTTGTAGTTTAGACAGCCCCTTGCCTGTCCTCCCTCTTAAATTGCTGATTGACTTTGCCCTTCGCTAACAAGCACGGACACACAGTCTTCTCAGACGCAGTCGTCCCATAATCCGCGACCCCATTCCATAAGCTATCAAGCATGCCGTCCTTACTCATGTATCATACCTCCCATGCACAGGCGTCTTATTGAGCGGAGGCTTAGACAGCTCCTTGGTAGCCTCCGTCGCATGCCGCATGATGGAGTTGCAAAAGCAGGGCAACAGAATGTACAGCTTTTGCGTGGGTCTGCCTGGTGCGTTGTCGCTTGAGCGCCTGTGTTCATATGTGTGTGTTTCTTGACACCTTACTTGTACCAGCTTGTGACAATAGTAAGCTGCCGTCCTTCTCGTTTTTGCTGCTGCTTGCAATCACTTTCTTGTCACACACACACACACACACACACACACCAAACACACACACACAAACACACACACACCAAACACACACACGCACACGCTGCTTGCAATCACACGTTGTTGCCGCTGCTTGCAATCACCGTCACACACACACGCTGCTTGCAATCACTGTCACACACACACACACACACGCTGCTTGCAATCACTGTCTTTCGACACACACATGCACACACGCAGCACACACACCAACCACACACACACCAACCGCACATACGTACATGCACACGCACACACGCTCGCGCACACACACACAGGCTCACCTGACCTTTTAGCTGCCCGTGAAGTGGCAAATTTTTTAAACACTGACCACCGGGAATTCACCTTTACAGTCCAGGTGCGCGTGTATGTGCTTGTTTCGTGGGTGTGTTTGCGCTTGAGATGCCTTGCACATTTGTTGTTTTGCAACAGACTGCTGAATTATCACCCCCCCCTCCCCCTTCTACTCGTCACAACACAGTATTTGGCATCTGCCAAGTGCAGTTTTGAAAAACTAATTTTCTCCATGCCGTATTACTTAAATGTGTGTAGGGTTGGCCAAAATTGCTCAAGTAAACGTATATACACGGTATTGTAGATGAGATTATTACCTACCGTACCTTACCGTACTCACCCCGGTGCCCAAATTTCAGAAATATTAAAAGCAACCCCGGGTAACCCCCGACCCTGTAATTAAATATTTTAGCCTTCCCTGCACCAACCCCGGTGGGCATTTAGCCCATCCAGTGCCTGTACAAGTGTGTGTGTATGCGTGCACATGCGCGTTTATGCGTGTGCATGTGTGTTTCTGATTCACGCTTGTTGTGTGTGTGCGTGTGCGTGTGTGTGTGAGTGTGTGTGTGTGCGTGTGTGTGCGTGATCACGCTTATTGTGCGTGTGCATGTGTGCTTCTGCTTTACGCTGAGCCCACTCCTCTTTTGCCTGATGCAGCCTGGCTAGGTCGGCTTTCTGCTGCTCCTCCTTTTGCTGCTGCAACGTTGCTTTTTCCCCTGCTGTACCTGCCGACTTGACGGAAAAACTTTTAAACGTCCACTGGAACACACCTTTGGGCGCAACCGGTGCTGCTGACGTTGGTGTTGGTGCTGGGGCTGGGGCGGGGCCTGGGAGGGGAGCGGGGGGGGCGGGGGGCCCTTCTCCGATCATCGCTGTTTATTTATTTTCGCCAAACCCCGGAAACCCCGGAGCCTCTGAACAAATATTTTACACAACAAATATTTTACAGCTGCCGATATCACGCCGAGGGGCAAAAAACGTTATTTACCCGGGGTGAGTTAAGAAAGGTACGGTACCATGTTTGCGGTCATAAATAGTAAAGTATATGTATTATTCCTGGTATAATTCTGACCAACCCTACACTACTGTGTGTGTTGTGTGTGCAAGTGTGTGCAAGTGTGTGTGTACATTTATGGCATAAATGCCGTCCTGCGTGTGTGATGTGTGCAAGTGTGTGTGTACATTGATGGCCTTTATGCCCTCCTGTGTGTGCAAGTGTGTGTACATGTTGTTGTACCATGCGAATGCATTTGACGTTACCACCCCCAATTAATGTAAAAACACACTCGCACACACAACACACACAGGACGGCATCGACGCCATCCGTGACGTTGTGTACCACGTGGAGACGTTTGACGTCACCACCATCCACACACTAAATAATGTACACACACACTCGCACACACAACACACACAGGACGGCATCGACGCCATCCGTGACGTTGTGTACCGGGTGGAGACGTTTGACGTCACCACCATCCACACACTAAATAATGTCCACACACTCGCACACACAACACACACAGGACGGCATTGACGCCATCCGTGACGTTGTGTACCACGTGGAGACGTTTGACGTCACCACCATCCGTGCAAGCACGCCCATGTTCCTGATGTCACGCAAGATCAAGGCCTCAGGCATCAAGATGGTGCTGAGTGGGGAGGGCAGTGACGAAGTGTTTGGGGGCTACCTGTACTTTCACAAGGCACCCAACAGGGTGAGCGGTGTGCGTGTGTGTGTGTGTGTGTAATTTAATACGTGAGCAACGTGTGTGTGTCTTGTGTGTGTGTGTGGCGCGTGTGGTGTGTGTTTGTGCTTTATGTTTTGTAAGGCTTTGTTAAAATATTAGCCAGTGCTTGATTGTTACGGCACGCCTGGAGTCTCTTGCTTTGATGTTTTAATTCATGCTCTCATGGCTGCAGCATCTTGCCGATATGTTTCGACAGACACGTGTGCCACTCGCTAGGCAGCAAGAATGAGGGCGTGATCCACCACACCTGCCGCGCATGCTGTGCTGACACGTTTTGACAGACGTGTGTCGCACGCTTGCAAGAAAGAGGGCGTGGGCGTTACGTGCAAACAACTTTACATTTGCTAATCTGCTTGGCGTGAGTCATCAGTGTTCCCGTAAGAGAGTTTGCTGCTTTTTGATGCGTCTCTTTGGAATGTGTTGGTGGCAAAGCACGACTCGTGCATGTGTGGCGCGCGTTTGTGTGTGTGTGCGCGTGTGTGTGCATGTGCGCGTCACTAAGAAGCGTCATTGTAATGTGACCATGCACTTGCTTATCATTTCGGCCTGCAATTGCGGCACTGCACTGCTTGGCAAGCTTTCCCAAAGCCGACTAAGGCAAAGGTACTGCAACCTAGCACGGCTTTGACTGAACCAGCTCCCACCGCCCAACACCTTGCTGGAGGATTTACCACAACCCACATCAACCTGCACTTGGAAATGCTGTGTGTTCGACAGGTGTTTCCACACCTGCTCCCTTGCAGGAGAAGTTTTACAGTCACTTTCTCTCGCAACTCACGTATAATGTGCACTGCTTGAAAACGCACAGTTTGACAGTGTTTCCACACACAACTGTTTCCTTGCACCATGGCCTGCTCACTCCCACGAACGTGAACCTGCACTTTGAAGGTGCACAGTTTGGCAAGTGTTCCCATACTTGCCTCCTTGCAGGAGGAGTTCCACAGTGAAACGGTTCGCAAGATTCAAGCGCTGCACAAGTACGACTGCATGCGCGCCAACAAGTCGACAATGGCTTGGGGCGTAGAGGCGCGCGTGCCCTTTTTGGACAAGTGCGTGTTGCTACTGCTCTGGATATCATAAGCACAACTTGATGTTTGTCCCCTGCAGTGTTTCTTTTTTCGATTTTGAATAACCTTTGTTTAACGTCACGACCAGATTTTGCCATTCTGAAAACCTTTGCTTAACGTCTTTCACCCTTTATGCCCAGCCCTGCGGCCTCCCAGCATTGTTCGTGCACGTGGTATTATAAATGTTTCAGGCATGGCCCTAAAACAACAAACTAAGCATGTATGAACCCTTTAACGTCCGGAAACCTACGGGTCCAACACCAATATAACTGCGCAGCATCCATACCCCCATCTGACAGCCACTTATTAAACCATGGCTGCTGCGTCTGCCCTGCTGTCTCACTGTGTATGGCTATTGTGTAATCTGTAGGTGCCAGCTTAAGCCATGCAGGCTGCATGGGGCAGGTGCTGCCATACACCCTTTCAAGTATGCTCCACCACTCTGATTATTTTTTGCCCTTTTGCGCGCATTCTCATCGCTCATTTTAAAACAACTTGAATTTTTGAGAAAATTTTTCGATTCCAGGCCAAATTTCGACCCTCGGATGGCCCTCAAAGGGCCCACGGGTGATTTTGCCGGGGAGTCCCCTGAAGCCCCAAATGCTCACTTAACGTCTTTGCCCAACGCCAAAAAGGATATGTTTAACGTCGGAAGACGTCAATGTCTCGAAAAAAGAAACACTGGTCCCCTGGCTACTTCTCCATTTTGTACGTGCATGTGTGTGTATGCGTGCGCATGTCTCCATTTTATATGTGCATGTGTGTGTGTGCGTGTGCGTGCGCATGTGCGTGCGCATGTCTCCATTTTGTATGTGCATGTGTGTGTGCGTGCGCATGTGCGTGCGCATTTCTTCTTTTTTTATGTGCATATGTGTGCATGCACGTGCGCCTGTACGGATGTGTGCGTGTCTGCAATTGTGTGCGTGAGTGTGTATGTGTTTTGGAGCCGTCAGTTAAAAAACACGCTTCTGTTGCTGAAATCCTTTGTACTGTTAGTAAAATCACTTTCGGTTTCATGGTGCCAGCAATTTGAGGCCCGCGACTTCCCAGTAAGCTGATTGATTACTTGTGTCTTGCGCAACCCGGAATTGAGCCAAAAACACCATGCACTTTGCACGCAACGCATGACTCACATGTACCCTTAAACACTTGTGTGCCATCGCAGAGAGTTTGTGAAGGTAGCCATGTCCATAGACCCCAAGGAAAAGATGATTGACAAAGCTAACGGTGCGTATTTCTGGAGGAGGCTAACCCCTTTTAAGCTCTATCCTTCAACATTACTCAAAGTAGAGCGTTATATAGACTTGCCATTTCTGCATACTGGTCACATGCTCCAACACGCGTGCACACACGCTTTGACAGCACACACGCACACGCCCTGAAACGCACCGCGTGTTATTGCATACAATTACTTGCGCACCCAAACACACACACACACTCACACACACACACTCGGCTTCGCACTCTGACAGCACACGCCCTGAAGTCACCACCTGTTATGGTGAACAAGGTACATGATCAAGATAATCTCAGCAATTCACTCACGATGTCAAAACGCTCCTTATCTGTGGATAGAGGCAGAGGGCAGAGGCAAACAGGTAGCATCGCTCCTCATCATAGGCGCACAGGTTGGCTGGAACGCGCACACATATGCACTGTACCTCTGGCTGTTGAGCTAGAATTGTCCTTTTCTGACAATTGCTCACACCTTTAAAGTCAAATTAAGCTTTGCTCTTACCCAGATTTATTGAGGGGGGGAAAATGCGCAGTTCGTAAGATTGCTGGTTTGCAATGCCCCCCCTTATAATTGGACCGGGCTTGTCGAGTTGTACGGTACGGTACGGTTACGGTCTGTACGGTACGCACCGTACTTGTTAAATTACGGCGTACTACCGTAATTGTCACACCGTACTTTACCGTAATTACGATAAAATACGGTACGGTGTACGTTACGGTGCCAAGCTGGCACTGCCAGTGCAAAAATGGCCTCAGAAAGGCCTCTCCGCCCCAAAACCTCCCATTTTCGCTCCCCGGTGTGCTCCTCCCATGTGCTAACGCCACACAATGCTTCCTTGATCGACCCTGAGGCTGGGTTGGGGCTGCATCAGCTCGGGGGCTGGCACTGTCAGTGCATTTTTGGCCTCAGAAAGGCCTCTCCGCCCCAAACACCTCCCATTTCCACCTCCAGCATGCTCCTCTTACGT
>Ga0307947_1000310_pt1 | contig 32833 bp, 31 predicted proteins | sample OrgLakmetagen232_FD_201840 | JGI IMG/M metagenome (GOLD analysis project Ga0307947, IMG submission 201840) | Saline water microbial communities from Organic Lake, Antarctica - #232 | ecosystem: Environmental > Aquatic > Non-marine Saline and Alkaline > Saline | place: Antarctica: Organic Lake...
CACATCCAAGGAGATGTCCTTCAATCCATTGCTAAAGCAATCCGCCAATCACCATCGCCCATCCACTTCTTCAAAATAAGGTCCCATGCCGGTACTATCGGAAATGAACATGCCGACGCCCTTGCTAGAAAGTCAGCCATCACCTACTCCAACATTGCTGACAACTCCATCAGAATAGCAGGCCCTGAGGGAAATCCCTTCTACAACATCCACTGGCTTACAAAAGAAGACATAGAAAACCAAACACAAACCCATAATCATACCCATACAACAAACATGGTCCATCCTACTCCCCCAAAGCTTTGGTACCTACCAAACCACCGTGACGCCCTTAAAGCACATATGCATCTTCTCCATAAACTGGGAAACGCCAAAACTGAAGCGAACTACCATGCGTACTACCAGACCCTCATAAAGGACGGCACTGACAATGGAGCCGCTAGCAATGCTTACCTAACATCATCCAATGTTTCCTTTAAGACCAAATGCATCATTCTGAAATACAGAACAGGCACCCTATATAATCAAAAACATGCGGTATTGTTCAAACTCTCAAAAGTCAAACTTGCCCCCTCTACCCACAAGTAGACAATGCCCTACACATCCTTTCTGGGTGCCAACACACGCAGATAAGGAACATGCATGATCACCGAACGACACAACTTAGCATGCCGCATGATTTATAAGGCTATCAGCAAAACAGGCTCCTTAGGATTATGCGTTGTCTCCATAGATATAGGCAGCAACGAACGGATGACCATGCAAAATTTCCAGATTTCTGAAACAGCTGAAAGTAGAATAGTTCCCAAATGGCTCTTCCCACCCCGCTTCTCATATAAAGACAGATTTATCTCCAGCCGCCCAGATTTTGTGCTGGTTACTCCCATCGCTGCAAAAACACAAAAACAACAAACTAATGTAGGGGGGTGGGTTCTTCGAAGTGGCAGGGGGCAATTGAGGGAGACTGGGAGCATCCCAGCAGCACCGCCAGCCACCAGTAGAGCCACCAACCCCAGACAGCACCGACCTAAAGACCTCAACAAGACTCGGCGTGACATCCACCTCGTCGAGATCAAGTATTGTGAGGACACCAGACCTCAGAACCAGCTGAACGCCGCAAAGGAGCAGCACAAAACCTCTGCAACATTCTCCAAGAAGCCTCCGTTATTCTCTGCATCATCCTTTTGGGTGTGGGCGGCGCCATCTACAACACTCACACTCTGAAGCCTTTCAAGGATCTGGGTCTCGATTCTCAAAAAGTTAAGAAGCTTGCCTCCAAGCTCCATGTGCACGCTGTGAACTTCGCTGCTAAACTTGTCCATACCAGACGTGCCCTTTCCAGTACTGTAATCAACTCCCATCAGGAGTCGGTTTCAGGCCAAGCCTGCAACCCTCTTGATCCCCATTGGTTTTTCCTTTCCTTTTTGCGGTGGAGGAGCTTTACGGTACTTGGTACCAAAGTGGCTCCTTTTCCTTAATTAATGTGGGGAGTGGCTTTCACTGCCTGCGTAGTTTTTCTTTCTCTTTTCTTTTATGGCGGTTGGCCAGGCAGAGCTAGCGCTGCTAGAGGGCAATCTATCTCAGCACCTCAATTGTGTGTGTAGCAACAATGAGAAGCCCCTTGCTCCTTCTTCTCTTTCTCCAAGGGAATACTACTTGTCTATTTTAAAGGGAGTACTACTTGTCTTCCTCCAAGGGAATACTACTTGTCTATCTCCAAGGAAATACTACATGTCTATCTCCATGGGAATACTACATGTCTATCTCCAAGGGAGCACTACTTGTGCGCATGGTGCAAGGTGGAGAGTGGGTGGGGCAGCGGAGCAGTGCAAAGACTGCTCCCGAGTGAAGGGTGCATAAGCTATCAGAGATCATACAGCGGCAACAACAGGCCCTTCTCGGTCGCCAGGTGCTTGCGCACATAACACTCAGCCAAGGGGTCCAGCAAAGGGGGCTGCGCAAAAGCAACTGCAGCCTTGGGAACGACATAGCCGGGCAGGACGTTGCACCTGCGAAGCATGGTGTGAGAGTGATGTGAGAGGGAATCATAATGTTCATATGGGCAAAGGCAATACAGAAGAGCATGGCCTTGAGAATGACGCAGCCAGGTGCAGGATGGTACATGTCACATGTGTCACATCATGTGTCAAAAATATTGCGTTCTTAAGGATGAATGAAGTGTTAGTAACTGCGTGCAACATCTGCGCTCAATCGGTACGCAAACAGTTAGGGTGCCTTAAGCACAAAAACAAAAGGACAGGCAGCGCGAGCCTTAGTTTTGTATGTGATATGTGACATGTTATAAGCTACCCTATACAGATCTTCTCATGACATTGTTTGAGTCTGGCTGGGAAAAGCGCTAGAGCGCAGACTAAGGGTTGTTTTCCAACCAGCGAGTGATGACCATGGCAGAAGTGAGATGCCAGGCTTTGACACATAAGATTTGCACAAAAAGCGGGCCAGAGTCTGTGAGAGGGTGGTCAGCATAAGTATCAAAGCCCATCAACACATGCGAATACTTTTGGAAGAAAATAATATATAATCAACGCCACCTGCCTTGTTTTGTGTTTTTGGATACTGCGAGGCTCTCATGGGAGCTGGCTGTTTATCGTTGACTTGTCAGATCAAATTACCGTCACAGCAAAGTATAAGACTCAGCGCATCAACTAATCGTCAACCATCTAATTGCTCTGTCACACGATTCGTCACTGCCACTGATTGGGCGTAACAGACTGTATGTGCGAGTCTTATTTTGTTAGAAAGCTGCCATGAATGTCCGCAAACACGCGTGTGTTGTTCTTATAGTCATTTGAGGGTGATGTTCATGTTGATCTGATAATGGATGGGTAAGGATGGAAAGGGTAGATCAATACACCATCTACGTGCCTTAAGTGATAGAGGCCTTCAACTATAGTCAAAGACCCTGCACTAGAACTTGTAGTCTATTAAAAAGCGACACTGTTTGGTACAAGGTTTTACCTGTGACACACACAGCAGCAGCAGCAGCAGCACTTCCAGCGACGAGTCTGGCAAAAAACAGGTCGCTATTCCTATTTCTATTCCTATTTTTAATCCTGTTACACACCTTGCAACCTCAAACATCATTCTGGCCAGTCCCTTGCGTCTGTGAGAGGGCGACACCCACAGCAGCTTGACACCCATCTGGGCCTTCACCCTGTGCATATGCGCTGGCTGCTGCTGCTGCTGCTGCTGCTGCAGCTGATGATGTGTATGTGATTGTGGCTGCTGCTGCTGCTGCTGTTGATGTTGATGCTGCTGCTGCTGCTGCTGCTGCTGCTGCTCCTGCTGCTGCAGCTGTTGATGTGTATGTGATTGTGGCTGCTGCTGCTGCTCCTGCTCCTGCTGAGGATGCGGCTTCTGACGTGGCTGTGGTTGCCCTGTTTTTCCCTGCTGCTGCTGGCTTTGTCCACCCTGTGGAACAAAGGGAGACGCACACAGGGACAGCAGCGGCTGTTGATGTTGCTGCTTTGGCTCCTTCTGCTGCTGGTGCTTGTGGTCTTGCTGCTGCTGCTGCTGCTGCTGCTGCTGCTCTTGATCTTGATCTTCGTGCTTGCCCTTGCTACCTATACTGCCTCCGCCACCAGCCTCCTCCACGCCAGCCCTTGCTCTGCAAGTCCCGCCTTCCTTGCAACCCTCCCTTACAACTGGGTTTTCTTTCTTGGGCGGATGGGGTGCTGCTACTGCTGCTGAGGCTGCCTGTTTCGTGCTAGGAGGAGGGGTTGAGGTGGATTGGGATAGGATGCATTGCTGTGTCAGTGCGGATGTAGTTTGTTGGTGAGTAGGACTGTTCTGAGGAAGGGGTGGGGCTGCTGCACACGCATACTTCAGGCCTTGCACCACAATCACCCCCGCCACTTGCTTTGATGCAGACACCCACACCAGGACGCTCTCGTCAGATACGCCCTCTGCCCCACCCCCTCCGAGGCTTGCAGAACCTGCATGGCGATGAGGTAGGTGCTGCTGCTGCGTGCTACTCCCCCTCCTCGTCAAGCCCCCCTCCTGTGAGATAGGCGCTGCTTGTCCCAACTCTTCCACTACTTCCCCTGCTTTGCCTTCACGCCCACGCTGTGCTGCGCTTCCTGCCGCACTGGTGCACTGCACCCTCTGAAGCGGCACTGTGCCAGCCCCATCATGGAGGGTATTGCTAGGCTGGCCTTTGAGTGCCGATATTTTTGGTGTGCTTGGTGTGTGTGTCTCAGGTGCGCACGATATTTTTGGTGTGCTTGGTGTGTGTGTCTCAGGTGCGCAGGGTGTGTGTGGTTGGATGTCACCAGCTGCGTTGTGGAGGTGCTTGGCGGCCTTGGTGATGGTGTGGGTGCCGGTTGCTTGTCGCGTGCTAGTTAGCAGGGGTACAGGAGCAGAGGAGGGAAGTTTGGGAGCAGCATGAGCAAGGGTGGGATGTGTGTGGGGGGGAAACGCAAGGGTTGGATGTGGGGAGGCATTGGTGGCATTGGTGTGGGGCGTGGCCTGAGGTGAGGGTTGCAAGGCAGGGTGAAATCCGGCAAGAGCACCATCTACCAAAGGGCTTGCCTGCACGTCACTGTCTTCCCCCTCACGTTCTCGTTTTTTGCTGCCAGCGCTAGTACCATGCCGCTGCTGCTGCTGCTGCTGCTGCTGCTGCTGCCGCTGTGGATGCTGCTGCTGTTGCTGGATCCTAGGCACCTCCTTCTTTTTTTGGGCTTGCTTGCCGCTGCTGCCTCCTTGTTTACTCCACGTGCGCCCTTGCAGAGCCCAGCCTGGGGCGAGCCCCATGGCAAGCTCCAAATACTTGCACAGCTCCGCCACCTAAAGTGAGTGATGAAAACGGTGTTCAAGGCAGCATGGCTTGCCAGTTACTTGCTCAGCTGTACCACCTAAAGTGAGTGATGAAGTAGCCGCATTAAGGACAGCAAGGCCTGCTTCAGGTGCTTGCACAACCTCATTGCCTAAAGAACAGAGGGTAGTGCTTTTGATTCACACAGCAGTGAGCAAAAGCAGAGGAGCTTGCTGGTAGAGGATCACACAACGGTGAGCAAAAGCAGAGGGTCACACAGCGGTAAGCAAAAGCAGAGGATCACACAGCGGTAAGCAAAAGCAGAGGGTCACACAGCGGTAAGCAAAAGCAGAGGTTCACACAACGGTGAGCAAAAGCAGAGGGTCACACAGCGGTAAGCAAAAGCAGAGGGTCACACAGCGGTAAGCAAAAGCAGAGGGTCACACAGCGGTAAGCAAAAGCAGAGGTTCACACAACGGTGAGCAAAAGCAGAGGGTCACACAGCGGTAAGCAAAAGCAGAGGTTCACACAGCGGTGAGCAAAAGCAGAGGGTCACACAGCGGTAAGCAAAAGCAGAGGTTCACACAACGGTGAGCAAAAGCAGAGGGTCACACAGCGGTAAGCAAAAGCAGAGGGTCACACAGCGGTAAGCAAAAGCAGAGGGTCAAACAGCGGAAAGCAAAAGCAGAGGGTCAAACAGCGGTAAGCAAAAGCAGAGGGTTACACAGCGGTGAGCAAACAAAACACAGCAGAGGGTCACACAGCGGTGAGTAACAGCAGAGGGTCATACAGCGGTTAGCAAAAGCAGAGGGGTTTGCTGGTAGAGGGTCACAAGTGTGAACCTATCCGAGTGTTGTGTAAGTCTCTTTGAGTTAATCATCTTGGGATGGATAGGTCTTAACAGGCTAGTGTGTGTTTAATATGTATGTAGGAACTGGCCATAATTATACGTTGTACACACAGTAATGCTTGATATAGGACCTGGCCATAAATATACATTATACACACACGGTTATGCTTGGAAGACAACATATGATACTTAACGTACACGGTATTGACCAACCTTACATATTTGAGCACAATAAATCACAGTGTGTGGTGGCGCATTTACAACGATTTCGGATAAATTGATAACTAATCCAGGGATGGATTAATGAATATCATGAATCCAGGCATTAATCCGTTAAACATTTACAATGCAGCTCGAGTTGCACCACTTTTGCCCACCCCGTTCTCTCTGCCTTCTCTCCGAGCAGCATATCAGGAAACTAACAACCATTAGTCAGGCTGCAGGAAGTCGAAAGAGCGGATGTTTGGGTGGTCAAAGTTGAGCCAGAGGCTCAATTTGGCCCGAAATTCCAGGCTCTGGTTAGGGCCCTGTCGCTCAGACTTGGTTTAAATTGAAGGGCGTTTTATACAGTGGTCAACGCCATTTTATGTCAATAATCCACACCATCAGTCCTTAATCACCCTCCCCCCCCTGGATTAGATTACTTGTTGTAAATGCAAAGGTGGATTGGTGCATGTTAATTAATCCATAAACCCATTAATCCAGCCGTTGTAAATGCGCCATGGGTTTATACTCCAATATTTCGTTAAAGCGGTGTTCTTGACTTGCATTCATTTTATTGGATCTGTTTCACAAAGTGCTCAGTGCTTCAGCTGTTAATAATCAAGTTCAGGTCCTTTCCAATGCAGGTTACAAAGTACCTAGCAATTCAGTCACATCAGAAAATTTAAAATATTGGTGATGAAGTGCACAGGAGCGCAACCGTAAAAATTCAAGTTCAAAACGTTTAAAAAAATCATAAAACGTTAAACGAGCGTAATTTATGGAGTGCTCAGTACTGGTGCTTGGCAGTTCAGTAGAATTCAGTTATTTGATACTGTCATTTTGTGCCCGGTGGTGCACCAGGCTGAACCTACAAAGGTTTATTAAACTAAAAGCGCTATAGGACAGTAGGAGCAACAAAAGGACAAAAGATACTCATTCCTAAAAAAGGATAGATCACTGGGGCTAGGGAGGTATGAGGGAAGGGAGGCTGCTCATGCGTAGCTGAGCTTTGTTAACTTGCTCCTGCGAATTACGAGACCAGCCGCATAGCTGAGCTTTGTCTGTCATACTTGCTCCTGCAGATCACAAGACCAGGAGCAACCCTTGCAGGACAGACCACGCCCGACACCCTATGCTTGGGCCTTTCTGGTCTCGCCTTGGCAACAAGTTCCTCGGTACCAAAGCAGTTCCCTTACCCTTACAACGATTGATGTGGGACTAGTTAGCGTATGTGGGAAGCAGGTTCGCTGCCTTAGTAGTACCCCTTGTCTTCTCTTGAGCTATTGGTCGAAATCAGGAGAATTTTATTAAGTGAGGAGACTCAATGACCTCCTGGAGGCACACACCTTCTTGACATGAGCAGCAGGATCAGTCGGTTGGATCAGTAGGAGCCTCCCCCCCGGTCCTTGATTGGCCACGACCCGCTCCTTACTCCATCCCTACACAGACAATTGTTCAACACGCACTGAGACATGGATGCTTAAGTACAGCATGACGACAAGCAGTTGTTCAACACGCACTGAGACACGGATGCTTAAGTACAGCATGACGACAAACAGTTGTTCAACACACACTGAGATACGGATGCGTAAGTATAACATGATAAAAAAGGGAAAAATTTGCGCGGGGAACAATGGCAGCGAGGGATCAAATGGTGCAATGGTTGTAGAGGACAGACGTTTTTTGTGTTTGTTGAAGCAATGGTGCGCAAGCACAAGCACCTCCTAAGCGCGGGCAAAGAAGGTTTGCAAAAGGAAGGCTGCAAAGGAATGAAATGCCTTGAAGGCAGGCTTCACCATTGATCATTAATACCAAGGATCTCTGATGCTGAGGCATGTGACGGAGTTTGACACCCGCGCAGTGCAGCCATGGAGCAATCATGTAGAATGCATCATATGATCATTCCTTGGGTTGGCCAGAACCGCTCGCACACATTGTATATGACCGTACGCATGTTAATTTGCCTGGTAGATTTTTTGTGTAGGTACACACAGTTTATATGTATTGTTTTGGCCAACTCTTTCGTTTTCAAATTGGCTTTGTCGTGGCTACACTGTAGGGTGCTGCATTAAAGGCTCCTTGCTGCAACAGCGGAGCCACACACACACACACACACACACACGCACACACACGAACGCACACACACAAACACACACACGTTTTCTAGTTCTAGTTCCAAGTAGATGGTTTGCCAACTGAACTAGCAGGAAAGCGTGCTCCCCACGGACCAGTCATCATTGCAGGCCACTCTGCTGCAGCATTGCTCTCACATCCAAAGCACAACCACACATCGCGTGCTCCCTATGAGTCTTCTTTGTACATTACAGAGCAGACAATTACTTATCCAAACATTTCAAGTGCTCAGGTTTCAACCACCCATGCGTGTACACCTTTGTTTACAACCGCGCATTTGTAGGTTTGGCCAGAACCATGTATATGCACCGTATATGACCGTATATTTGGTGGTTTCCCTGCCAAAAACACCGTATATACACCGTAAATATATGTGGTTCTGGCCAACCTTACGCATTCAGCATATAAACACATATCGTGTATTGTTACTTCTCATCGACCACCGTGAAACCTACATCACGCACCGAGAAGGTCAGCACGGTACCCATCGCTGCATGGTGCTCCCTGTGTGCTTTCTCATCCTTTTCTTCGCCGGGCGCGTACATCATGCCACAGCTAAGGCACTTTGTGAGGTGGAAGGATTTCTGTTCAGTGGAGAGAAGGTGGTGGGGGGCAGCCGTACGTGTTTAGTTGGGGTTTGTGGGGATGCAATACTTTTATTAGGGAAAGATAAGTATGATTGGACCAAGCTCTTATCTTGGTGTCAAGATGCACAGGATCTTTTGCTTAACCCAATAAAAAAGCATGGTGCCTGTTAGTGCGCTGATCATACGTGACAGCTGACTGATACACTTGGCAATGGAACAAGTCAATTAATACAGCTTGCAACGTATATTGATGACCACCAGCGCTTGGTGCTATCAAGTGAGCGCAGAACTAGACACAAACATGCTCATACACAAACATACTCATCAGAAACACACCTGACCCAGGTCTAAGTGGAGCTGTACTGCTGATCCCTTCTTGGTCGCAGCCTTCCTCTTGTTGATCCCTGTTGCTGAGGAAGGACGCTTGTCAGAGCTTGGAGGCTTCGCTAGTCTGTGTGAGAGAATACAAAGCCTCGTTGCGTCTTGCACAGGCTCAGTTTGTACGCGGTGACACACAAGTTCTACGTACACAGAAAGTAGCACACTCACCTGTTCTCTGAGGAGGCCGGGCCCTTGAAGAATTGAGTAATGCTGGCTTGGCTAGGCTGGTGATTTGCCATGAGAGCTCCTAGCTGTCAGTGACAGCTCCAGAAAGCCAAGTGAAATAAATAGTTTATTTTACGCGTACAGTGGATCTTTTGTGCAAACTTGTACCGCGAGAGCTAGCTCTTGTGAGAGCCAAAGTAAGGAGACCTAAATTAGTTTATTTATTCTAAATCGGCTAAAGCCATTTAATTACAATGGGTAGGAATTTATGTGTTATCCTTCTCCATTTCTTGTTAGCAGGACTGTGTGTTGGGGCCAGGGTACGTGGCAAAACTCAGGCACAGCCACAGGTGAAATTCCCTGGCTCCAGGAATGAGCCACCTGCAGGCCCTCCAGGCATACAGCTTGCGGCACGCCAACAGTAAGTGTGGAGCATTGTCCGCCAGCAAGCCTGAAAGTTAGAACTAAGATCATGCCTTCTGCAACAACAGGCTGCTGGAGTACGGCACGCAGCAGGGTCTTGAAATACTGAAATCACGCGTGCAAAGCCTTCACATCCCGGATGCGCAGAAGGTAAACTTCATTAGGGTTTTTCTGTTTAGCGCCTTGCTGATGACGTGCCTGAGTGAGTGCATGTGTGTGTGTGTGTGTGTGTGCGTGTGCGTGTGCGTGTGCGTGTGCGTGTGCGTGTGCGTGTGCGTGTGCGTGTGCGTGTGCGTGTGTGTGTGCGTGTGTGCGTGTGCGTGTGTGCATGTGTGCGTGTGCGCGTGCGCGCGTGCGTGCGTGCGTGCGTGTGTGCGTGTGTGTGTGTGTGTGCGTGCGTGCGTGCGTGCGTGCGTGCGTGCGTGCATATATGCATGTATTGTTGCTGCGTGTGTGAATGAGTGTGTCTTAGTGTCTGCATGTGCATGTGCACATGCGGTTGCAATAGCATGTTTGTGACAATGAGAGTGTATACGTGTGAACATGCGCGTGTACGTACCTGTGCATGATTGTATGCATCTGTGAGAGTATGTTTGGTTACTTGTGCGCGTGCGTGTGATGATGCGTGCGTACTTAGAGAGCATTACTCGCACACAAAAAAAACGGTTGTGGGTACTGATCTTGGCACTATGAGTACTCAATTACATTGGCCTTCCTCCTTTATACTCCTCTGCACAAAACCCGCGCCCTGCAGTCCTTCAACCTCCCCCTGGTGGGCAAATTCCAGCTGGAGCTGTCAAACATGCGCATCACAACCTTTAACGTCCCCTCAGGTGGGGATTATCACGCTGTTTGGATATAGTAGGCATACAATTCAAGCAATATTCGCTCCTGGTAATGTGTTGTGTGGTGGTGGCATCACGGTCTTCAGCATCCCCTCAGCTAGGGAGCTTTTGTGCGCTTGTGTAGGCGTAACATTCTAGTTCTGTTTGCTCTCACCGCCTTCCAACATCCCCTCTCAGCTGGGAAGGATTTTGTGTGCTTGTCATTAAAGTACTTTTCGCTCCCGTTGCAATGTGGTGTGACGGTGAAATTTACCGGGTGAAGAAATGGCGTGGCTTCAACTGCGAAGGTATCTTTCTAGCCACGCACGTGGCGAGTCCTTACTGCCGACTGTCCCTGGTCACAGTAGTTTGCCCCTAAGCGTAACAGAACTGCCTCCACTTTATTTCCTTCTAAATTCAGAGGAGGCCCGCACCACGATCCAAAATGGGGGCTTTGAGTTCTGGGTCACTCAGGTGTGTGTTTGTTTGCACATGTGTATGTTTCTGTGTGTGTGTATTGTGATATGGTGGCGTACAGCACACGCACGATGTGACTTATTGTTCTGTAAGGAATGTGAAATGTGAAGCACAGTGCCTCCGTGTATATAAAGGAGAGACCATTTTTAAAAAGGGAGAGTCTGCATTGACTTGTCTTTTGTCTGATGAGGAGTCTAGCCAGTTTTGTCTTGTCAGCCAGGGAACATTTTCCCAAGAAGCGTACACACACGCACACACTTACACATGTAACACATAACACATACACACACCAAAAACATTGGGATCTGCCTTGGCCAGGCGTTTGCATTCTCGCACTGCAACTTGTATGTGGGGAAGATGTGGCCAGGCTTCCATAGGGCTCACAGAAACTTGTTACCCCTGTGTTGTGCATGCCGAGGGCACGTAGAGGCTGTTCGTGGCTTCACCCCTCTTTATTACTTCTACCTATTCATCTGCGCGCCAACCTCCCTCCGCACACCAACCTATACCCCACTACAACGCTCACCCCTCTTTGTTACGTACCCACGTACACCTTCCTACTTATGCACCTACACCTACCTTCCTGCGCATATACCTACCTTAATCAAAACGCTCATACCCCTTTGTTTTGAATCTACACACACACACACACACACACACACACACACACCTACACACAATATGTAGAGGCACACCTAAATTTCACTATGTAACGCTCACCCCCCTGGTCACAAACCTGTATAAACACACCTATCCACAACAGGTAGAGGCGCAGCTGGCCTTTGATTGGCACTGGGAGAAGCTGGGCATGATGGGCAGCGGCAAAGGAGAGCTGAATCTTTTGGGAGGGGACATCAACTACCGCTTCAGGTGCGTGCCTCGTACGTCTTGACGCCCACAGGTAACACAAGTGCTGCGCATGCAACAGGTTGCCTGTTTGTTCATTTATTACTTTCAAACGACGACACGCTCAAGCACGCAATGTTGTGCACCCTCACCTGTGAGCATACTCATTAACACACGCACATGCACACACACACTCACACTTACATTGGTGTTTAGCGTGATACACAACAGACACACATACACATACATACACACACACGTGCGCAAACACACACACACATACACATACATACACACACACACACGTGCGCAAACACACACACACAAGTACAAAATGCGCAGGGTGCTTGCGCAGACAGACAGCGGTGTCCCCCAGATCATTGTAGACGCGACAGACAGCACTTTTAATGAAGTGGGGCTGGTCATCCACTCCTATTCTGCTGACTGGCTGTACCAGGTGTGTGTGTGCTTGTATGCGTATGTATGTGTGTGTGCATGTACGTGTGCGTGTGTGTGCGCGTGTGCATGTGCATGTGTGTGTGCACATTTGTGTTTCTGGTTTGTGTGTACGTGTAAGATCTCCTGGTTCAAGCAACATGAGAATCACACAGACTCCCTAACGTTACACAAAAGATGCATATGCGTGGGGCTGGCCACACCGTGTTTTGTCACTGTGTGCGTACCTTCAGCGCTTGAAACCCAACTTGTAATCAAACTCAGCCGCACCGATATGCCTTGATCAAAAGCACCCACCCAGTTGTTTCAAGAACAGTGAAATTAATCCTTGCTTTTAAACCTCTAATCTATACAATTGCACACACACATGCACAAACACACACACATGCACACACACACATGCACACACACGTTTCCACGCAGGCTGTGCTGAGCCTGTTCAACCCTTTAATCTACACACATGCACACGCACATGCACGCCCATGTATTCACGCAGGCTGTGCTGAGCCTATTCAACGGCCAGATCAGGAAGGCCGTGCAAGCAGGCATCGGGAGCGCCCTCAAGAAAGACGTGCCCAAAGCAGTGAACCAGGTATGCACGTCGTGTGTGTGTTAGTGTGTGTGAGTGTGATTGTGTGTGATTGTGATTGTGTGTTTGTGTGTGTGTGTGAGTGTGTATGTGTCTGTTTGTGTAGGGGTGTGTAGCTTATAAGGAGAATGCCCAGCACCTTGTGGAATTAGTGCCCAGTACAATGTAAAGTAGGTGTACATTTAAAGTACTAAGCCACTTGCAACCTTACTGATTATATAATGGTATATTTACACACACATGCACGCGTGCACACACACACACACACGCACCCGCACATGCACATGCACATGCACACACACACTCACGCACACACACACATGCAAACACACACACGCAAATACACAAGTACTGGGCACCTTGCCTACTCGACTGGAGGTCAAGGGCCTGTGCCTTTGGCCATACGTAATACACACAAATTACACACACGCACACACGCACATGCACGCGCACATGCGGACACACAGGTTCTGGGCACCCTGCCCACTCGACTGGAGATCAAGGGCCTGCCTTTTAACGTGGGCTTTGAATACAGCCTGTTCACGCTGACCTACGTCCTGCTCCAAGGTTACGGAGAGATTGCGTATGAGGCGGCTGGCTCGGCAGCTGCAGATCAAGGTCGTGGTTTTGTTGTACAGTGCTCTGTGTATATAGTGTATTAAAGGTTGAGGTTTTATTTGATGGCGCTCTGTGTATGCGTGTGTATATCACTGAAATAGATTGCACCCTGCAAGAAAATAGCACTCGACGCTATTAGCATTCTGTGTAGGGTTGGCCAGAACCATATATATACGGCGTATATACAGTTTGTTTGCAGAATTCTCTTCAACGCTAATAGTATTCTGTGTATGATTGGCCAGAACCATACATATAAGTGTATATGCATATACGTGTATGTACGTGTATACGAGTTTTTTTTTGCAGAATTGTCTTAAATATACGGTCATATACGGTATATATATGGTTCTGGCCAACCCTAATTCTATGCATTAAGCACTGTGTAAACGGCACTCTGTGTAACAGAGGTTGCATTTAGAGAGCGCGGTAGCTAGAACCGTTCCTTTGGTCACACTTATTCACATATATACACAGATTTGCACATGCACTTCAAACATACCATCACACACACACACATACACACACGCAAACACACACACGCACAAAACACACAAACACACACACATACACGCAAACCCACACATGCACGCAGGACGCCCAGCGCGCATGCAGCAGTGCCCCTTTGTTGTCTCTCCGCTGCCCCTGTCACCTCAGCAGGTGGGTGCGGAGCAGCACATGCTGACCATCTACCTGCACCACTCTGTGCTGAACTGCATGCTGTGGGGGCTGTACCACGCGGGGACGCTGCGTTACTCTGTGCAAGAGGGAACCATCGATAAACTGCACCTCACGACTGACCTGCTGGCCATGCTCATCCCAGGTACGCCGTGCGCGTGTGTGTGTCTATGTGTGTGTGGTTGTGAATGTGTGTTTGTGCGTGTAGACTGTTGTGTGCTTGTTTTTGTTTACACACACACACTCATACACACATATGCTCACACATATACGCCCTCTCTCACACACACACACACACACTCACACACACACACACAGATCTGCCAAAGAAGTACCCCCACCAGCTGCTGCGCATTGACGTGGCAGCCACGAAGGAGCCCCTCATCAGCTTCAGCAGCGACAAGGGCATTCAGCTGCAAGCGTCGTACGAGACCAAGATCTTCGTGCAGAACGCAACCCTGCACAACCCACAGATCGCACGCCTGGCGGCCAATCTGACGATCGAGGCAGAGATGGGTTGGGATACGACGATCATAAATGCTGTGACGGTGCAGCACAGCGTGATAGAGGCAGCCATGGGGGTGCCGGCCTCCCAGTGGGTGAGTTGTTTGAGTGTGTGTCTGCGTGTGTGTGTTTGTGTGTATGTGCGTGTGTGTTTGTATGTGTTTGTGTGTATGTGCGTGTGTGTGTGTGGAGGGGGAGGGAGTGAGGGGGGGGGGGAGAAGGGGGTTGCATTATTCACGGCACAAAGGAGGTGGTCGGTCTACACAAGATGCACTCACAGCGCACAGGTCAATCAAGAGTGAACCGTCTTCCACCTTATAATTACTACTGTGCTACAAATTAGTTACAAGCGCTTCACTCACTCTGACACATGCAAACACACACACACACATACGCACGCCCCCCCCCCTCCCCCCTACACACACACACACACATACACACACACGCACACACAATCACATGCACTGCACATGTGCAGGACCTGACCGTTGCATGGTTCATCCAGAATTACGCAGGCCTCTACCCACTGAGTCAGCTTGTGAACTCATTCGTCAGCACCCCAGTGGTCTCCATGCTGTGAGTATGATGCATTTCCATAGCTCTGCGTCAGGACATCTGTTGCAATGACTCACAAATAGTACGGAACCGGGAAAGGTGGAGAGAAACTTTGCCGACGGCAATAACGCAGCCAGCATGATCGTTGCAGAGTAGGGTAGCTGATACAGACATAGAAAAACGACTGTGTGCTGTAACACAGAACAAAAGGATAAGTATGGCGCACTTGCCGAATTCAAAGTCAAAGTATGCATGATGCACATTTGCATATGCTGCACACCGCGGCAAGAAAGGCGGCTTCTATGTTCTGCTGTATTATAACACATTGCCTACTGTATCGCAACACATGCTATGTTGCCAACACGCTGCCTGCTTCGTTGCAACACGCTGCCTGCTTCATCGCAACACATTTCCTGCTTCATTGTATCACATTGTCTGCTTCATCGCAACACGCTGCCTGTTCATTGTATCACATTGCCTGCTTCATCGCAACACGCTGCCTGTTCATTGTATCACATTGCCTGCTTCATCGCAACACATTGCCTGCTTCATCGCAACACGCTGCCTGCTTCATTGTAGCACAATTCCTGCTCCATTTTGAAGGAATTGTGAACCAGGCGCTACCCTTCCTTTCATCACCAGCCCACTGCTAACCTGCTCAATAGTGACCACAGGCAACATAATGTCTCCCCCCCACACTCACACACACATACACACACACTCTCAAAAACACACATCCTCCTGCGCAGGGATCTAAGAGACACCGAGTCTCGTGTGTATGATGGCTGGTACTCTTTGGCAGGAGAGGTGCAAGTAAATAGTCTGGAAGGCTGAGCTGAAACAAAAGGAGACACACAGCTATATACGTTGTGGAGATGCAACGACGACAGACATTTGTTTAGATTTCAAGGTTCTGGCATAAATGGTGAATTAGGTGCTTGCTATAATCGATAGGCGTATGATTTGGGATGCGATCTAGAATGTAGCAGGATGCTGATGACACGCGTCAGGAGTTGCACGATGGGAAAAAGAAAGAGAGAGAGAGAGAGAGAGAGAGAGAGAGAGAGAGAGAGAGAGGGAGAGAGAGAGAGAGAGAGAGAGAGAGCGAGAGAGAGAGAGAGAGAGAGAGAGAGAGAGGGAGAGAGAGAGAGTGTGTGTGTGTGCGTTTACTGGTATGTGAGCAAAAGTGTGGAGTGCTTTTTGTTTGCAGTTAGGAGGTGACACCAAGCCCTGGATGAAAAGTTGCACACGCGATGAATGAAAGGAGCACCGCGTTTGGTGCTGCTGTCAAGAACACTGCCTTGTTCGCTTTACGGACGCTTACAAGGCTGGCAGGGTTTCTTGGTGCCAAAGACGTTTTCCCTATGTGCATCCTTTTGTTTCTGACGCCAACTGTATGTCTTTCCCATGTACATTTAACCCCTATATGCATAGGGGATGTACCATAACGATTAACGATTAATCATGTACGATAGGTTAGGCTTTTTGAGTTCCATGCTTTCCAGATTGACTTTTTTTTGGTGTTGAAAAGTTATGACTGCCTTTTTGATATGCATTTAGGTCATCCCCCCGTTGTAACCGCCCATTGTAATATTATAAAATTGCATTTACTCCCAGACCATTGCTGTTTAAACTTACAGCGAAAATTGTTTGCCTACATACGTGTGGGCGTGCTCACCCTTGCCTACACACGATGCTGCCGTTTGTCGAAATGTCAGATAACGTTACTAATCATGTATACCAGGCATACTAATTCAATTATTAAGGTAGTATTAGCTAATTGGTATGCAGGAGGATTTTAACACTGGTAATCAAGAGTAAGGGATAAGTTTAAATTGCTTAAAATTTCAGAGAAATTATAGAGCAGTAACCCAGCCAGCTTACTCAGATGAGTAGTGATGTCTGGCTGGATTCCTTAGTAGTATTCCAAACTTAAGGTAATAAGCAATCATAGTAAGAAGCCAGCCCTTTTACTTGGTTTGTTTTGAGGTTTGCCTCGTTCTCATAGGTTGAACAACCATCCCAGGCTGAATACAAACTGAACTAAACTATAGTAAGCCAGCAGTAGCCCACCTTGCTCCGCTGTTGATTTAGATGGAACCTGGTAAGCAATTTTACTGCATTCTATAAACAGTGTGTGTATATTGAAGAATGGCACAGAGTTTTTTGTGCTGTTCCTCTGCGGCGTCCTGCTAGTTCTAAGGTCTAGTGTCCTCACAGTACTTGATCTTTAAGATGATCAGAGGTGGTGGTTGTCCCGTTGAAGTATGCTGAGATCTTTATATATAAATAAACTATAAACTAACTCTAGGTCGGTGCTGTTTGTGGAAAGTGAATCCGCCCTCGCCTAATACTGATACTTTCTAACTTACTGAATAGGTAATAAGGTATCCATAAAAGACAAATTTGCGTTCTTGACGTCTTCTTTGTTCAATCACGAGCAAAGCACAATTAAGTTACAAACCAACAACGGAGCAAGGCAGCCACACTCACTGCTCCATATATGTATACACTGACAAAATACTGATCATTTAGCTTATCATGGTTCCCTTTGAGTCTTTGAGGGAGATGGTTTCCGTCTGTTCATCTTCAGAGCCACTTGCAAGCCGTCAGCCCCGGTCAGGAACTTTGTCAATCGATCCTGCATGCACGTGGTTGAGGCAAAACTGAGGAGGAAGCACAGCTCTGATGTGCAGCTTCTAGCAAGAAAACATCACAGCTCGTAACAAAGCACTGGTTGAATTAGCCACACACTTCCCATTTAAGCATTGCCTGTGTATCCCGTGTCTCCTTTCAGTGCCCACGCTAGGATACCAGCGCACCTTCAAATTATCGTATTGCCAAGCCAGCAGCGCATTGGCCACTCGAGCAACACCCTCTAAGTAGTCTGGGTACGTAAGAGGCACATCTAACCAGCACAGCACCTCGCGCACATCAGCGTCCGTCAGCTGCAGGGCAACAACAAAAAAGGACTTATTATGACGGGGAGTGTACAAAACAGTGTGGGCAAGAAGCGAGCCAGTGTTAACCACAGCGGTGGTGGTCTTCATTGCCGACTACAGCAGCAGCATCTTCCTCACAGTGACTTGGAAAAGAGAACCGCTGTTAAACGCTGGTTAGGATTCTCCACCAACCTACACAGTCTCTGTCTCTGAAACTGAGACCACCGTTCACATGCAGGCTCGTGACTCATGATTTTTTGCAGCAGTGTGTCTGGGGCTGACGCCTGTACTCATTCCCAAGATATTGTAAATGCAGCTATAACACTTTTAATTAATGCCTTTGTTGGGGATCCTCATAGGTTGAGCAGGGTGGAGGCATTTGCAATGATAGCCAAACTAAGGTAAATAAGGTAGACTAAACAAGCTCACCCCTCACCTGCTGGTGTGCCGTGTTAGGCTGATGTTGGCCCCCTCCAGGCTGAGAACCATTTGTGAGCTCACTCCCTGCCTTGCTGGGGGCTTTACTTCTATCACTTAAGGCAGTGCCCCAGCCTTTTCCAGCTCCATCCGCACTTTCCCGCTTGCTGTTGCTTGCACGTCTGCGCGCATCGTCCTGTCTATTCTCCTGTGGATCAGAGTGTGAAATGACATCGTTTGTTTTCATCAACTTGAGCATTTGCATCGTCATGCCTACTACTATGCATCTACGTTCCTTTCATATCAGTACTCAAAATTTGGCTAACCACACAAGCTGTGTGAGCTTGATCATGGCCCTGTATGTGTACGTGTGCTGCATGTGCGTGTGTGTGCGTGCATGCGTACACAGATTCACATGTATGTACGTGTGTGTGCATGTATGTATGCGTATGTGTGAACTTGCGCTTGTGTGTCCTGAGCATTGTGTGTATTGCGGCAGTAAGTTCCTTTTAAAGTTAGCTCATTTGGTGTGACCAATTGCGGTTCCTCTCTGCGCACTGTATCAATTCTTTTGGTGTGCTTGAGAGCCGAGATGTGTGCATTTTAGCAGACTGAAAGCGACCTCAAATCTGTGTGCTAGCTTGGCATACACTCATCACTCCCCTGTATTGTGCATGCTAAGTGTGATATCGATCTTTCACATTTTCAATCACACTTAAATTGGACTCGATTGAGCACGAGTAGCTGCACACCCCACGTGCATCAATGTGGACCTCTTCTCTATCCTGCACGGGTGTGCTGTGCTGATCTCAGCACTGAAAGTAATTGTTCTGGAGTCAAAACTTTTTACTCCATCCTCATGCCAACCGAACAACAATGGCAACCAGGAGTGGGATCCCTCTGCTAAACCAAAATAACCTCTTTCCAGATCAAGCTGGAGTGGTGAAATAGCAAAGGTGCTTGCAAAAGTATAATACCTACGTCTCATTGTCACCCCTTTTGTTGTTGAGAGGAGTGTGACCATATAATAATTCGACTATTAAGGACAAGGAATTTTTTACCTTGAGATAAGGACGGACTTTGAATCATATTTCATGTCAAGGTAGCAATACAACGTACAAGGAGGCAAAAGGGGGCTTGAGCCTGATGAGATCTAATGCCTACGCCTGGTACTGGTTTTCTCACTCACATGCACATGCACTCAGACAAACCTATCAGCTCCTAGTAATTGCGTTCCCCCGTCTGAAGCAGCACCATTGACTCCTCTCATGACCAAAAGCGCCTTCTTCAAACGAGGCAGCCCACAATATCCCCGTGCACACATGGAAATGTCACTTTTGTGCTCAGAAATCTACACCAGACTTGCAATGCATATTCGCAGGGATGCAGCCAAATATCTTTCACCCAGGACTTATAACATGCAAACAAATTTAAGTTCCTCCACACACCTTTGGTTGAGCCAACCCCTCCTGGGCAGCGCCATTGCTTACTCCTTTGGAGCTACCTTGCGCACCCTCAGCGGGAGCGGGCGCCCCTCTTTCGGATGTTGCTGGTGGGGCTGAGGGTGCTGTCCCGATGTCTTGTACCAAGGATTCCTCTATGCGCAACTTTTGGCTGTGTGTATGTTTGTGTGTATACAATGTGCATGTGCTAATGCTGGAGCGATAGCTAAGGCTATGATGATACATTTGGCTGTGTGTTTTTGCGTGTATGTTGAGTGTTTGAGTGTGTGTATGCGTGTGTGTGTGTGTGTGTGTGTGTGTATGTATGTATGTGCATGCAAGATTTAAATTTTACAGCATCGTGCCTTTGCATGCCTGAAGAGTGTGTGTATGCGTGTGCGTGTGCGTGTGCGTGTGCGTGTGCGTGTGCATATGTATGTATGTGCATGCAATATTTCAATTTTACAGCATCGTGTCTTTGCATGCCTGAATGCAGGTACATGCATGCCACGCCCACTCTGTCTCTGAGTGCCCGTGCACATGTTGCAAGGCTGTGTAGTGCATGCATACCACACCCACCCCGTCTCCTCTAACTCATAGGTGTTCATGGTCAGGTAGTTGGATGTCAGGGCTGCTGCTGCTTGCATGGCCAGCTGAGGGGTGGGAAGCAAGGACAGGCGCTGGAGCAATGCCATGAAGTCACGCACTCGATACACCGGGCCATAAATGCCTGTGATCAAAGGGGCAAAGGGTACAACATGAAGTTACGCACTTGATACATTGGGCCATAAATGCCTGTGAATAAAGGGGCAAAGGGTACAACATGAAGTCACGCACTCGATACACCGAGCCATAAATGCCTGTGATCAAAGGGGCAAAGGGTACAAGCATGAGTAGCTGGAGCAATGCCATGAAGTCACGCACTCGATACACCGGGCCATACATGCCTGTGGTCAAAGGGGCGAAGGGTACAAGCATGAGTAGCTGGGGACTTCATGGAGCCATAAATGTCCGCCAGTATGTGTGGACTTTTTGTGTGTACTTTTGTGCACTTGTTATTTGTCTAGTGCTGTCTATTTAAACAGTAGGGGGCAGGGGCATGAGCCGTGCAGGAAGGGACCTCTGTTTTATGCTCAATGGTTAATATTGAGCACGGTGAAGAGGTGTGGTGCAGGCAAGACACACACACACAAGGCCAGTGTGAAGCAATCAGTGCATTGTGGTGTGAGCTTGTGTTGCAAGCACATTGTTGTTGCCCACCTTCCAAATCCATGAGCTGCTGCTGTTGCTGTGTGATGTGCCGGGCCACCTGCAAACCAAGAAGCTAGGTTGGTCGGTTTCAGGGATGGAGGCCAGCCCAGCCCATTTGCTCCCCTTACTCCACTTGAGGCTTGACAAGGAGACAACAATGGGATTCAAGTACCACCACTCAATCAACACAAGGCATGACAAGGAGATAGCGCTTAGTATCAAACTGCATCAATCAATGTAAGGAGTTGGTTAACTGCTGACTTTCCTGTAATTCAGGCAGGCACGTCCAGGTTTTCAACATCAGCCGATTCTAGACGTAGATCCACTTGCAGTTCCATTCATGTTCCAACGACGTGTGAAACGCTGGTAAAGTAGGCAGCAAACTGTACAAAGAAGCAGCGGGATTTGATCCCAGAAACATGTTTACTTTGACGACCCAGGGGGTTTCTGCCAGTAGCAGTTCGCAGTTCCAGCTTAGCCTGTGGAGGCCTTGAAGGGCGTGGCCACTGCAAAGGTTAGGAAAAAAACACACCTGTCTCCTTGGCTGTTGCTGCTGCCCAGATTCGGTGCTGTTTGCAGCAGCTACAGACTCTGCCAGCACACCCCACACTGCATGCAGCAGACCCTCTTGTGCCTGTGTGCGGAATACAAGAAGAGGAGTGCAGGCATTAATAGATAAATGTAGGTCCTCTTTGCAACAGCACACCCCATACTGCGTGTGGCACTGTTCAGAGCAGGTGTTGGATAGCACATGGCATGGACTTTGCGGATTTTATACACCCTCAGCCACACACACACACACACACACACAGGCACACACACATAAACACACACACATACACGCATGCACGCACCCACGCACATCCTACATACATACAAAATAAATAATCACAAAAGGCAAAAGCACAGCACAGCACAGCACAGCGTGCTTATCTCCAACCTGCATAGACAGGGGTATAGGGAAGTCAAGCTCCACGTGATCCTCGTTGGTGTAATAGACTATCTACAAAGACCATACAGATAAACCTCTGGCAGACCTCAATCTGGATTGCCATAGAAATAAAAAGCTGACACACAAACTGAATGAACACTCCATCAGACACTCATAAAAATAAGATATGCACTGCAATACAACTTCAGCAACAACATTCACGGTGTGGGTCTGGGTGCCACGGCACACAACCCTCCTGACCCACACTAAAATTCTTTTGTGTGTTTGCGCGGTGGGGGGTTGCCTGGTGCGGGCACCTACGTAACCCCCTCCCTTAATCATGCTGGCTGTGTCATCACTACCAGCGGATTCTTTTCTTTTCTTTTTATTTCTTTTCTACTAAATTCATACCCACACGTGTGCCCACCCACCCATCCACCCACTCACCCACACCCACACCCACCTGAAGCACAGTCATAGCATTTCCTGCCCACATTTCCATGTGATACGGAAGACGAGGAGGAGGAGGCAATATTGCTTTATTCTTGGACACCTGCAGTTGTTTAGTGTGGTTACTCCCAGGATCAATGCTAATGCTAATGCAAAAAAACGGTAGGACGTCGGATCGAGTGTCGCACACCCAACATCAACACACACATGCACACACCCACACCCACACCCACACCCACACACAACACACCTGGTGCAAGAGGTGGACCTGTATGAGTGTGTGGAACCTCTTCTCTAGGCCTGGCAGGTGGCGGTACCTCAGAGCAGCTAAACGCACTAAGGCTTCGCAGAACTGGTGGAACAGCAGCTCAGCCATGGGGTTGTGCACACCACCCTGCAAGCATGCACGCACCAAAGGAAGGTGCTAGAGACACAGCTCACAACCCTGGGGCTGCGCACACCACTCAATGGGATTGCACTTACAAATTAGGTGCTGTTGTGGCACCATGGAGAGAAATCACACTCCTGTGCACACACCGCTGCAAGACACACACGCACACACACAATGCAGGGTGTCCCAGCAACTGTCATAGAGCGCACTGCACTAAAAAAGGTTGGACAAAGTCCACAGACTTCAACACAATCACCACCCTGCACGCTCTCTTTGAAAGAAGCACCGAATTTGACGTACTACTCAACACAACAAACCTGCAGCTGGATATCCTATTCAGTCACGCCTACAGCGTACATTGCGTTGCCCATGCAAGCACAAGAAAGCCACCCTCAACCATATTTGGCCAGAACCACACACATACGGTTTGCATGCGGCAGGTTTGGCAGGGACTTATTTAACAAACAGGACAGTGTTGGAGTACTTGTGCGGATAAACAGATCTGGTCGATCCATGCAAGCTTAAAAGAATTCCTCTCTCCCTGGATTGGCCAGAACCACGCGTATGCAGTTTGCAATCGAATTTGGGGTACGCATACAGCTTTGCTCAAGCTTACGCATTTGAGCTCCATAGGGAAGCCTTGCTCACCTGTTGGTGCTCATTGAGGATCTCACTCCAGAACTGGGAGTCATACTCGTCACTAGGCTGTGCAAGGACGGAGTGCATCTGCGAGTTGGGACAGGGCACAGTCAAGAGTATGGTTACACATCCTGATGTAGCAGAAGCATGAGATTACCGGAAGACAAGTTCTCTTGATTGAGCTTTCTCATTAGTGTAAGGAGTGGACGGAGTGCATCTGCGAGTCGGGACAGGGCGCAGTAAAGAGTATGGATGCACATCCTGACGTAACACAAGCATGAGGTGCTGGTTACAGGAACACAAGCACTCTTGATTCTTGATTCTTGATTCTTGATTCTTGATGATTGAGCTTTCTCATTACTGTAAGGAGTCGTAAAGTGTTGCGAGATGTTGATTTGTGATTCAATTCATCCTTATGCACTGTGTCCACCAAGAATTTGCTCAACGGTGGCAATTTGCAGGCATCTGCTTCTATGGCGTCAAACAGTCTTTGCACAAACCCCACATATAGCGCAGCAAAAAAGTTGTTTGTTAATGGCGATTTGCAGGTGTCTGCTGCTATGACGTCATTTTGTTTTTGCACAAACCACACATACAGCAGAGCAAAGCTAGCATACTGGATTTCAGTACTCATACAACCCAACCCTGCTCACATTCAGTGTGTGGCACGCACCCTTTTCCTGAAAGCTTCCAGATTTGGAGGCGGTCGGCGGGCCATGAAGAACATCTCGTTGCAACGAGCTATGGGGGTGGCAGCAGACAGCATGCGCACATCACTAAGTAGCTCCCACACCTGTGTGTACATACAATTGAGACAGAAGCTGGGCTACAGGTGCGAACACTTTTGCATCAGGAATTTGAGGCAGAGAACAAACTGTTATAAGTATGAAAGCAATGTGATATGCGCTCTTTTCTTAGAATTGTGAGAAACAATAGAGAATTTGGTGGGCAGGGGGAGGAGGGGGGCTATGTAGCAAAAATTGTCTTACAAGGCAGGGTGGCTAGAGCCAAACTAGTGAGCTGGTGCTTGCATTCCCGAAAGCGTACGCCCACCTTCCGTTTCACAATGCGTGCAATACAGGGTTTAAAATGTTGACAAAGCACATCATGTTGTTCCTGTTTTCTGCTGATTCAGGCAGTGGTGGTTTAATCAGCTGGGGTGCAAGCTGGGAGCAAAATCGGCGATTATGTTGTAAAACCTGCTCAAACAGACCCCACACACACATTCCTGGGGGTCGAAAAAGTAGGATGTGATGCGTGCTACGCGTCCATCGCGCCTGTGCAGGCGGTTCTGGGTACCATGCTATGCATGCTGCAAAACGATCAAATCGTTAACACTCACACATGGGGCAAATGGTACAAAACCGGTACTTTGTAAGTGTTCCTGGTGGCCGAATTCGTAACTTGAGCGAGTGAGAGGCTGGAGTGGACAAATTAGGGTTCCTTGCAATGCAAGCGCGCTCGAACAGACAAAAAGCGTCCCTTGGGAGCACATGTGTGAGATCGAACAAAACAGAGCCCACACACACACATTCCTGAGGGTCAAAAACGCGAGATAGGGTGTGTGCTACAGGCTGTGTGATGAAAATGGAGCACCGTGCTTTGCGTGCTATGAATGCGCGTCACACATTATTAGGACAAAAGGTGCACAACTGATGAATTGTGTGTGTTCCTGAGGTCATAAACATAGCCTAGGACGAATGGAAGGTGCCGTAGTGGACAATTCAGGGGTCCTTGCCATGCAAGCGCGTCCGACGATAAAAGTGCGACTGCGAGTGCAGAACCATGCACAATTGACGACACACACACTCATATACACTCACACACATGCACACACAGGCACACACACAGGCACACACACACACAGGCATACATATAAAAAGGCATAAACACACATTACATACCTGGCAGGTGACAAGTGTGAAGGAAGGTCGGGCCATGCCTTTCATAAAGTGAAGCGATGGTCGTGAGCTGTAGGAGCAAATTGAAGGTGCAAACATAGTACTTGGGTGAGTATGTGTGTATCAAAATGCATACATATGTGCGTTCATGTACTCAAACAATTATATTGATACCTAATGCTGCAGCATGCAGCAGGTTGGAGCAGAAGTGTTTAAGAAGCAATCAAAGCGAGTTGCTTACGACGTACCAGTACTTGTCGTACAGAGTGCGCAAGTCAGTGTTGTAGACCATGAGCAGGTTGTATACCCCTCTTGCAGCGGCCGCTGGCACCTCCTCCTCGTCAAACAGGTCGTTGATCTACATTTGTTGGTTTAATAGCTTCGTAATTGCCAGCTAGTTTGAAGCAAAAATGTAAGAGCGTTGTGTTTGTGTTAAATATGTGAAAAGGTGTCTGCAAAATCTCTGGAAGAGAGTGATCTCATGTTACAAATCCCTGTTGCTCACCTGAACAGACACTGATGGGTCGATAGGTCCAAAGGCTTCTCTATCTGTTAGCAAGGGCCGGTCTTCAGAAAATGTGCCTTGCCATGCCTGTGCGACACATGTTGTCAACACTTACAGCATACTGTGTTTTGTCTGTCTTTGCCAATGTCGACATTGGTGTTTGTGGACATTGCGCGTTTGTATGTTTGTACATTCCTGAAGAATGTGCACTCACAGGCAACCAAGTGGATGGTGTTCAAAGGGTGAGCAATTATAACTGGATTATTCAGCTTACCGTTCAAAATCTTTATTTGAATGCCACAAAGCACCCTGGAGGTGTTTTTTTTATTGAAATGCGCTATCAGACTCCAGCAAAAGCTTACACATTTCTGATCTTTCTGTCTTTTTCTGGCGAAAATGTGCACTTTGACACAGCGTCCTACGTCTTTAGATCCCAGTCACACAGCTCCATGTTTCCTTTTTTTACGTGCTCCTACTCCACCAGCACAGTATGTCCGCGTTTTTTTAGCTCCCCTTTTTAGGTACTTACCTGCTCCTGCTCAACCAGCACATAACTACATCTTTTAAACCATGCAGCTCCCTTTTCTCTCATTTGCATGCTCCTGCTCAACCAGCACATAACCTCTACATTCTCAACACGCTCAGCTCCCTTTCCCATTGTCTGCATGCTCCTACTCCATCAGCACACCACCTTCCGGTCTATTCAAACACGTTGCTCCACTTCACCCACTGTATGTCTAGCACCGCATCTGTCACACTGCAAACTCAAAGCAACCCTCTCTATCTCTCCCTAGCTAAACACAGCACGTGCCTCCCTAGCTAAACAGCACGTGGCCCTTCGTCTCGCTGTAGTAAGCTGCATCATTTTCCCACCTCTGCCCCTGAATGCTGTTTGTTGTCGCCCTCCTTTTCTTCCCTGTCAGTCAAACGGCCTCACTTCTAGGGTCTATCCGTTCCTAATGATGCCATAACAATTAAACGTACAACAATAACCTATTTTTTTCTGTGCTCACCCCTCATTTCTTCCCTGCCTACTAATTGACTAGAAACCCACCTCTCCGTTTTCAAACAAGTAGCACCCCTCCCCCTCCTTCTTATCCTTTGCCCAGCAGCCCTCATAGCGTGCCCCTGTGGCATAGTACAGCACCCCATACCCACTGCGCTGGCCTTTATAAAACTGGCCATGGTACCTGCGTTGGTTTATATCTGTGTCTGTGAGTGGTGCGTGGTTGCTTTGTAGAAGGGACGTAAACATGTTTGGGGGTGATATGTGGCATGGCGCAAAAGGCATCTCACCAAATGTGGTCGTAGTACAACTTTTAAGGAGCAATAGCTTAATCTGCTCAGGACACACGCCATGCACCATACAACGGCTTTTTCAGTTTGGGAAAAAAAGGAGAAGTTGAAGCTCTTCCCGCTTCAACCTTGAATACGGCTGCAACACACTTTAAACAGGCAGCTCGAGTTCAGCAAGGGCTTAAAACCTCAAATGCAGGTTAATCCAAGTCCACACCCATTCCAAGATCAGGGCAACATGATGACAGTCCCATACCTGTTGAACCTGAGGAGGAGGGCATGATTTGATTTTGACGGTTCAGTTACAAGCTGTTGGTACCACACGTGGTTGCCCATGCCTACAAGCACAGTTACGCAGGTAAGTAAGCTGGTGCTAACGCACGAACGTAATTCTTTGGTTGTCTGTGTGTATGCGTGTGCGTATGCCGCCCGACTGTCTTCGCATCACGTGTTGAGGTGGTTTATGCGACAACGTCGAAATGCCCCAATCCATACACAGTGGCACCTTTAGTTAATTAATAAACAGATTACCTAATAATACCAGGGCGTCCAGGAAAACTACTTTTGTACATCCCTCACACACTCCACGCACAGGTAGGCACTGGCAGCAGAAGCTCCAGCACAGGCACACAAACCCCACACACTCCACACACAGTGGCATTGGCAGCAGCTCCAGCACAGGCACACACGCCCAACACACTCCACGCACAGGTAGGCACTGGCAGCAGCTCCACAGGCACACAGGCCCCACACACTCCACACACAGGTAGGCATTGGCAGCAGCTCCAGCACAGGCACACAGGCCCCACACACTCCACGCACAGGTAGGCACTGGCAGCAGCTCCAGCACAGACACACAAACCCCACACAAGAGTTTTAGAGTCGACGTTTGCTTGCTGCCATGGTTGAATCCCCAAACCCCACAATCACTGCACATAAGCTAAGCCAGCCTTATATCGCTTTTAAATTCTTGTCTCATTCGGCCTTTCGTGTTGAGAAAGCAGTTAAAGAAGTCGGAGAGAAGCTGCCGTGCCTCTCATTTTGGGATAGAGCAGTATAGATCATGGCGCAAGTTTCCATGCAACTGCATACAGACACGCAGGCAGACAAGTATGCATGCCATCAAATTCCATTGTATCCCTGAATAATGTGACCAGCATAAGAGAGCAAGGTGTTCTTGATTAAGGAGCATCGATCAACCCCCTTTGGCCATTATGCAGTTGCAGCATGCTAGCATTAGCACTGCACTGCTACAGTTTTGAAACCTTTCACAACTCAAGCAATTCAACCAGATTTGGATAGAAGGCTTAAAAGCTTAAAAGCCAACAGGACTTTGTGTGCTAAAACTCATACTCAGATGGAGAATTCATCGAAAACGAGTCAACGAGCTTTGATTTATGACTCACCGTGAGGCTTGTTTTGAGCCCACTGTCCTTCATAGCGCTGATTGAGGGTCTTCCACTCCATGACCCCATATCCGGACTTTGCGTCTTCAGACCACTCTCCATCATATTGATTCCCATTTGCGTAGCGCATTGTGCCTGTTCCTGATTTCATGTCCAGCCGCCAATCGCCTGTAGTTGGATGCAGGAAGGTTTGCAAAGTGTAGGATTGGTGGCAGGGCCTGATCACAGGCACTCCCTCATCTCAGATGATATTTACCAAAAAGGCGAAAGGATATAAACGTAGGCTGGAGGTAAGCAAGTGTGAGTAGTTGTGTGGAATGTTGCCCGCATAAAATCAGATGACAATGAAAATAGCACTTTTGCCAACCTTTAAACAAACACGAACGCTGCCAACACGTATAGAATTTTTTGTTGCAAGAGCTGTTATCACTGGGCTTTGTGTACATGGTTTTCACAGCATATTATTAGGTGACAAGATCATAATACTTTGGTCCCAGAGAGGAGCTTTTAGCTTTGGGGAGCTCCTTAAAGTAAAACCAAGTCGCTACATAGCTAAGAACTTTATAAAACCATATAGAAATAATTAATAACCATTTGCCACCCTGTAATGCATAATACACGTGCTCTTCCTAAAGGACGCGTTGGATCATGTTCACATCCTATATAGATACAGAACGATAGGTTGAACTGACTGTTCTTGACAAAGTTCTGCAGATGAAATTGCAAACTTTGTCTCTGGCTAAAGACTACCTAGCAGTACAAAAGTGAGCACCCGAAGCCCTTACATCATGCCTTCAATTAAACGAAAAATGCTTAGCAAGCTTGTTAATGCGTAAGTATGAGTAAATAAGGGAACCGTCTACTGCAACATCCATATACTAGAAAACACAGCTGCAAATCATCGTTATATCCTCAGTGCAGCAAGCAGGCTGATAAACACAGCTCATCTGGTGATGAAAGGGATGAATGATTGGCTCTGATCTGTGCCTGGCTTCGTGCATAAGTCCGTGCTTGCCAGCTTGTTTTTCCACTCTCCAGTGCATCACCACAAATATGATGGCACAATTTAAAAAGTATCACACACACAAACATACACACACATATTCATTGGCGCACCTACACACTCACCCTTGTACCAGTGATTTTCTTGAGCGTCCAGACATAACTTTCCCTGGCCATGACGCTCGCCATGCTGCCATTGGCCCTCATATACAGCAGCAGAGTCGCTGAAGCGCATTAGACCATAGCCATGGCGCTTCCCTCGAAGCACATCTCCTTTATAACTGGTGCCACAGGGCCATTGGTACTCCTTAAATTTGCATTTGTAAGTATGTGCTTGTGTGTGCGTACGTGTGCATGTATCTGATTTCAAATGGGTGTTTGTATGTGTTTGTATGCAAGTTCCCATGTGTATGTGTGTGTGTATGTGTGTGTGTATATGTGTGTGTGTGTGTGTGTGTGTGTGTGTGTGTGTGTGTGTGTGTGTGTGTGTGTGTGTGTGTGTGCACGCTAGCGTGAACATGAGTAGATGCAGGTGCAAACCTGCAGGTGTAGCAAACCTGGGTCCAGGGGATAGTGCACTCACCCCCTGCCCTGTTATGTCGTTCATCTGGAAGGTTCCTCTGTAGACCATCTGGTCTGGGAACGTGAGTTCGCCTGATCCATGCAGCTTGCCATCCTTGATCTGCCCCTCGTAAAAGCATCCACTCTTCATCTCCAGCCGTGCGTTTCCTGCACTGAGGTCCGCTGCATTCAGGCCTTCCAAGTCGCTTCCATTGATGTTAGCAGTGTGGAAGGCAATCCTTATAAAGGGGACTTCCATTGCAGATATAGAACCTTAGAGCGCCCTTAGAGCAAAGAAGTTTTGAGAGTGGAATCTATTACACATACAACACAAGATATTTCCAAGGAACTCCAGCAGAATTCAAGAAAGTTTTTCTCGTAAGCAAAAAGTGACAAGCGATCGTTGGAACAATTTAGTAACTCCCTCTTTTTATAGTATTCTTTTACCTTGCATCGGGATTCAGCCTCACATCTTCGCGCCGCCCCTGCAACCCCATTTCTACAGGACCCTCTTTCTTTCCTGTTCTGTTATAAAAACAGCATAGTCATGGGAAAGGAGAAGAAGCAGCAGGCTGCCCAAGCTGAGGAAGGGGCTGAAGGTGCTGACGCAGGCTACGATGCCAAAGTCAAATTCTGCAGTAAGGTGAGGCAAAAGGCGCAGCCAGCCTTCCTGTCCAGCTGAGGGTCTTGGCATAAGGAGGGAGCATGCATGCACGTTTTTGTCTACGTACACACACACACACACACACACACACACACACATGCATGCATACACACACACACATGCATGCATGCACACACACACACACAAACACACACACATTCATGCACACATGCACATGAACACACACCAAAAGCACACAAACGCACACATACACACACATACATACATGCACAATTTCATGCACGCACACACACACACGTACGTCCACACAAACACACACAAACATACCCAAACGCACAAGCCAAACGCACAAGCAATCGTGCTCACGTGCAACACACGAGGACACACACATATGCACGCACGTACGCACATACACACACAAACACACACAAACACATACACACATACATACATGAACGCACAAGCAAGCGTGCTCATGTGCAACACACACGAACGCACGCACTGCATGAACGCACACCTGCACGCACACACACACACACATACACACACACAAACACACACACACACACACAAACACACACACGCACGCACGCACACACACACAATAACACACACAAACAGTTGCATCATCCATGACGCCTTTCTTCCCATGCCAACAAGCAGATTGCCAAACCATTAGCAGAGGAGAAGCTGTGCAAGAAAGTGTTGAAGCTGTGCAAAAAGGCGTCCAAGCGGAAGCAGATTAGAAGAGGCGTGAAGGAGGTGGTGAAGGCCTTGAGGAAAAAACAGAAGGGGTGAGAATGAAGCAGATTGGAAGAGTCGATGAGGGTCTCTGTGCATGATGAGGATGGAATAGCCAAAGGGGAGGTGTCAGCCTGCCACCAAGCTGTTCGTCCAGTTGGAAGCGTGTGCTTGTGAGGCCATTTCGTGCATGCATGCCATGAGCATGCGGAAATGGAGTTGTTGCATTGTTCTGCCGCTGGTGTATTGCCGCTTGCTGGAGCCACCGTCCATCTGTCATGTTGCCCCTTAGCTTGTTTGCCGTCTTGCGCATACATGCATCCATTAATATAGCTGATCAGAGTAAGCGAGGCCATTTCTCTCCATGCTCATTTGGTATGCCCCACTCCTTAAGCCAATGCTCAGCACCCCAAGCAATTGTGTTAAACGTTCATGCATGTGTGCATCCTGCACACTGACGTGCACACGTCAAGTTTGAGGCCCAGGCAAATTTGTTACAAGCATATGCGTGTGGTTCCCCACGCACTTGCAGGATTTGCATATTGGCAGGCGACATTTCTCCCATTGACGTCCTGACGCACATACCCATCGTCTGCGAGGACCACCAGATACCCTACATTTATGTGCCATCAAAGGAGGTGAGGCTTAAGGCAGTAGCATGTGATCTGTACGTTTCATGCCAGCCGCCCTTTGTTATGTGTAACGTGTCCGATGTCTTGGTACAAAAGAAAGAATTTCATGTGTACCGTGTCTGATGTCTTGGTACAAAAGAAAGAACTTCCTCCTTTCCGTTGATGTCTTGTTTGGTAACTTAATTCACTAAATCGGTTAAAAGGAAATACGGATGTCATGGTGCGCAAAAACAGCCCTCTTCCGCACATTTGCAGGAGCGCAGTCATTACTATTTGCATGCTGTTGAATCCTGCTCTAGTACACTTTGCAATGCTCTCTCCCTCAAGCGTGCCGTTGCGTCATACTACCAACGTGCATAGCCATTTCTTTCCGCTTGCGTTGTTTGACCCTCTTAATATGTATCTGCATGTTACATCTAATTTCCTGTTAGTACCTTGCCCATGTATGCAACCCCCTTTTCCTGCTTTTGCAGTCCAACTTGCCTTGAGAATGGAGTTTTAATACGAAATGAACAGGAATACTGTGCAGGCATAGAAAATCACTTTCCACGTTTGCTAAGGATGAGGAAAAAGGAACCACTTTGCCCTTAAACGGCCCTAGCGCTTACAACTTCACTTTCTCCTCTCTCCCCCCCTCTCT
>Ga0307947_1000311_pt1 | contig 32814 bp, 38 predicted proteins | sample OrgLakmetagen232_FD_201840 | JGI IMG/M metagenome (GOLD analysis project Ga0307947, IMG submission 201840) | Saline water microbial communities from Organic Lake, Antarctica - #232 | ecosystem: Environmental > Aquatic > Non-marine Saline and Alkaline > Saline | place: Antarctica: Organic Lake...
TCTCTCTCTCCCTCTCTCTCTCTCTCTCTCTCTCTCTCTCTCTCTCTCTCTCTCTCTCTCTCTCTCACACACACACACACACACACACACACACACATACACACACTCCCCCTGGCCAAGTTATCTACCTCTGCTCCTTTTAGAAACTTATAGACAGCATGTATAGATTCTGCAAGGGCCCAGCAAAATGTTTTCTGTAGATATGGCTAGCCTCAAATACCAAGATTGCCGTTGTCCTAACTGTTTGTGATTGAAAGCCTTGACTGTCTTGATATTTCTACACTCAGAGCCGTGTCCGAAAACAGTATGCGCACACGACGCGACGTGGCGAGGATTGAAATCGCTATGGAAGGCACTGTGCGCGAGCGGCTGCTGTGTGCAAGGAAGACGATGATGGACCAGCTGGTTTCACAACTGGATATGAAGACACGCCTCCTGGTATGACAGGGATTTTTGCGTGCGGTTGTGCTCACTGATTTCATACTTTTGGCAAGCGCCAAACGTTCAGCTTACAAGCTTCTTGACTGATCCTGCAGATGCGTGCTTAGAAGTATGAGACCACACATCTCCCAGTTTTGCTGTTGAAACACTTTTTTTAATTCAGGACTGCTAGGAGGAGCCACTTTTGTCATGTTGCTTGTTTGCACCTGCCCTTTTAATTCTTTATCTCTTTAAATGTGTGACGCATCTGGCGCCAGTTCATGTCATGTTGCTTCTTGCACTCAATTCAAGAAAAAAGCCTTCCACACGTCCACAATCGAATAAAAGTTTTGTGCAAAAAAGGATAGAGCCTGTGATGGGCCTGTTGCAAAAAGGTTATGCATGTTGTGCGCCATGTGTTTATTTTTGTCATGCATCCCATCCAGCGTAACCTGCATGCATTTCCCTTCCGTACAAAAAAGGATAGAGCCTGTGATGGGCCTGTTTCAAAAGCGTTATGCATGCTTTAAAAGGTTTTGCATTGCTGTGCGCCATGCGTTATTCATGTAATGCATCCCATTCAATGTAACCTGCATGCATTTGCCTTCACCCTGTCCTCACAGCTGACAAACCACGGCGAACTGCAGGAGGCCATGATCAGCCTTGCAGGTGTGCTTGTGTTTTTGTGGATGTTGGTGTGGGTGTGTAAATCTGTGTGTTCGTGTGCATGCAGATTGCTTCATGTCAAACACTATTCCCATGGCACTGCAACATCAACTATCTGTACCATCTACCTCCGTATCAGGTTGACCTTGCAGCCTTGAGATGCTTGGATCGGCAATATACAGTATTGTACTGTGATCCTCCTTCTCCTATTCCTTTACCACAACCAACTATCGGAGTTCTGCTGTACAGGCGTTTCAGGAAGCGGTGCGACACATCGGTTTGTTCTCTGATCTGTGCTTAGTGCCTTCCTTGATGACCAACACCGCTATGCAGATCAAGTTACTGTCTTGGACGACAAGTACCGCACCCTGAGCATGCAGAAAAGGCAGTACAAGGTTGGTATAGCCTGTTCTTGCGATTTTAACCCTTGAGGTTCAGAGTCTTGAAAGTACTTGTATACGCTGAATTTTCTTGGTACTGCATGCTAGCTCAGACGTCAAACCCATCAAGTCACTGAAGCACCTCTCACGCCCATTGACTCCCCTCTTGCGTTCCCAAGTCTGTTTTTTTCTAGCTCAGGGAGAGAGAAAACAATCACTGGTTCTCTATTTTGCTTTTATCTTGAACTCCACCTTGCATTGTGTATGTTGTTCGTTCTTATCTTGGACCCTCTTTTGTTACCTTGTTTTGAGTGTTACCTTGTTTTGTGCCATACCTTGTTTTGTGTTACCTTGTTTTGTGTGTGACCCTGTTTTGTTTGTTACCTTGTTTTGTGTGTTATCTTGTTTTGTGTAGCTTAGGTTGACTCTGTTTGTTACCTTAAATCTCTACCTTGTTTTGTGTATATTAGGTTGATTCTGTTTGTTACCTTATTTCTCTACCTTGTTTTGTGTATGTTAGGTGGACTCTGAGCTCGGGGAGTCGATGTCAAAGCTCCAGGCCAGGCAGTTGGTGGTGCTCAGGTGGGTAATTAGGTGAAGCTCTTGTTTGGGATTCTTTCCATTTCAATTGTGGAGCGTACACGCTGAAGCATTCCACTCAGTGTCTGCTTGATAAGGCTGAGCTTGTGAAGGTCACTTACCGTTCCAGAGGAGCACTTTTTGGTATGTGTAAAAAAGGTCTTTGTTTTCCCACAATACCTTAACGCAAACTGCACCAATCTATTAAGCAACTGACCAAACAAGCTGCTGCTCTGCCAAGCATTGTCGGGTGCACGCTTAGAGTTAGAGGAATCAAACAAGCTGCTGCTCTGCCAAACAATTTGTCTAATGCAGGCACCAGCTGGACCATGCCTTCCTTGTGAACAGCGACCACAAAGCACGCTTAGAGAAAGAGGTGCGAAAGGGCAAGGGACGGATGGTATAAAAGAGCTCCGGTATTATTATGTCGTCAAAACTTCCAACCACGTAGTAATTTAATATGAAATTTGAGGAATCTGCTCAAAGACTGCAGATGCACCTCGTACAGTTCCCAAAGTGCCTTCCTCTTATATGTGACGATTGGTGGCATTGCCTGCCTGTCGCAGCCTGCTAGTTTTCTCATAGCGCTTGCTTGCATATTTGTGGTGTAAAAGTGTGTGTGTGTGCATGTATGTGTGTGACTGGATGCCCAGTTGCAAGCGATTGCCTTTGCACGTGAGTGCAGTGCAGGGCTGTACAGTGCAGGGCTGTGAGTGCAGTGCAGGGCTGTGCAGTGCAGTGCAGTGCAGTGCAGGGCTGTGAGTGCAGTGCAGTGCAGTGCAGTGCAGGGCTGTGCCAAACAGGCTGAAGCAGGGGCGCTATGTCAGCTCCTGGGTATCATCTAAGCACACCTGTAGGTCATCATCTAAGCATACCTGTAGGTGCCATCATCTAAGCATACCTGTAGGGGTGACTGTAGCCATTGCACACAGATGATGAAGACGCTCTGACTGGCATGTATATACGTACACAGGAGGGTCGTGCCGAACGAGCTGAAGCAGAGGCGGTGCGTGCAAACTCCGTGGCCTTCAAGCTTACGCGTGACCTGGAAAAGCTGCGCGGCCTGTCTGGGAGTCAAAAGCACCACCAGCAGGGAGAGGACAGCGATAGCGCATATGGGATGGCAGGTGGGGTATATCCTGCTAGCTGTGCAGAAGTTATTGGATCTGGAAAGCTGGCCGTGGATTGTTGGAGCGTATGCAGGAGCTGCGTGGCCTGATAGAAAGCTGAGATAATCAGCAGCAGGGTGCTTAGGTCAGTGATAGGTTATAGGTTCAGGGGAAAGGAAACTCAGGAACTCAGGCCATCCATTAGTTTAAGGGCGGCTGTAGGACTGCAAGCTGTAGTTGTTTCCTTGGATGTGTTATTTGACGTGTTCAGGACTGCTGCTTGATGGTAGGGAGCAGGCTGTGGTCCAACAAAACACATAACGCTTGACACCGGCTGCATACACAGGCTTTCACTGTACAAAGGTTGCGAGTAAAGTGCGCATAATCTGCCGTACGTGTAATTTGCAGTACAGACAGAGCAAAGGGTAGGGCTCAGGCATCCCTTGTCTAATTTACACAAGCAGCTTAAATAAACATCAGCAGTAGAGACAAGAATCCATCTGCTGTCCCTCCAGGAGAGGAGTACGAGACAGAGGTGGCCGCCTTGAACCGACAGCTTGGCCATGCAAAGGCCCGCCAGGAGCGTGTATCTCAGCAACGGGACAACTGGCGCGAGCGTTGCTTGCTGTACGAGCGGGCCTGCTCTCAGCTGCAGGTAGGCAACGAGAAGTTAACGCTTTAATGCATGCTTGAAGCTTCTTCAGCAAGCAATTGACCCTTGCGGTCTAATTGTGAGCGTGTGTCTCACTCAGCAGCAGGACCACTGGCGCGGGGGTCGCCTGCTGTGCGAGTTAACCTGCTCTCAGTTGCAATTAGGCAGATGCAATTTTGGTCATTGATGTAAGTTAGGCAAAGCGCTGCACCAATAATTTGGTGTCTTCTCAATCCTGTTGATGGAACAGCAGTCGACTCCCAAGGGTATGACGTGGAAACTTGGTAAACACGTCTGGACTTCCTTGAATATTACCTTCGTCCATAAAGAGTTGCACAATTTTACCCGACTTGTGCTTAGTTGTAGCAGGCTCGTTTGACCGATTAACACACGCTACGCTTGCAAGCCTGCTGCCTCATGCTATGCAAAAATTGCAAAATTTTACTCGACTTGCTAAAGCTAATCTGACCGTCTAACACACACTTGCAAGCCTGCTGCCTCATGCTATGCTCCATTTGTTGTAAGTACTGCATACCCTGTCAATTACTACAAGGTTGGAGCTGCATTCAATAGTTGCATACGATCATATGTATGGAGCGTCTTATGCAAAAAAGCTCCGTGCATACATACATCGAACTCACGTGACTCTGGCCAAGCCTTGTCATTTGACACCGTCCATATTCACTGTTCTACACTTGCAGGCGTCCTTGCATGCATTGCAAGGCCAGGCCCAGCTGTCTTCTGGTGGCAAGCCTCAGGAACTGGACTCGGTCTGGTGCACGCCAGATGATGATGGGGCGGACTGGGGTGCAGTTCCAGGGGAAGAAGGGGGTGAGAGAGGCCAAGGGACATTGACAGAAGTGAGCGTCGAAGCAGGCCTAGTGAGCCCAGCAGCAGGAGGGAGGGGTGGTTCTGTGGATGGTGATGTGCTTTATGGGCAGCTGCCGGTGCGCAGGGGAACAGATGCAAAAGGGGGATGGCTGAGCGGTAGTGCGGTGCGTGCGCAGAGTGCGCGCTTGCGGCAAGCTGGTGTTGGAGCTGGTGTAGTGGGAGCAGACACGTGGAGGCCTGCCAGTGCAGCCGTGCAACAGCGCTCTGCACTGCGGCCTGCAAGCGCGGCAGTGCAGCATCGCCCAGCACGGCCCGTCAGTGCAGCTGCAGCTGGGGTGCTGCGGCCTGCAAGCGCGGCCGTGCATCGGCACTCTGCACGGCTTGCCAGTGCTGCTGTTTCCCCTGCATCAAGGCCTGCCAGTGCCTGCACGGTGGACCTGTCTGCATCACGGCCTGGCAGTGCAGTTGGGGGAGGAGGAGGAAGAGGAGGAGGAGGAGGAGGAGGAGGAGGAGGAGGAGGAGGAGGAGGAGGAGCAGCGGTAAGCAAGGGGAGGGGCCAGCGCTTGGCAAAGATGAATGCCGCTCAGATAGGTTGGCTATCTGGTTTGCCTGCAGGCTGGATGGGGCACAGGGGAGTGCAGCAACTTGGCAGCCAGCTGGAGGAGAGTGGCGTGCAGACCAATGGGAAGGACCCCTTGTGGGCCTTTCAGGCGGGTGGGACAGTTGGAAACGAGCAGCAGGTGGCGGTGCCGGTACCTCTGCAGCAGCAACAGCAACAGCCTGAGCAGTGCCGTGTCCCACAGCAGCAGAGGCGCCCCAGCACTGCTCCAGCATGCAGGCTGGGCCGTCAGGAAGCTGTTCTGTCACATGTAGGTAAGGGGGGGTGCATGAGTGCAAGGGGTGCGGGTGGCTTGGCTGATGGTGGCAACGGAGCTGTTTTGATGGATATCGTTGTCCCCCAACTAGGCACAATGGCGATTGAAGAGGGAGAGGAAGAGGATGAGGAGGAGGAGGGGGAGGGGGAGGGGAGGGGAGAAATAGAGGAAGAGGAGGAGGGTGTGGTCGAAGATGACACAGGCGGAGAGAGTGAAGACTTTGAGGTGCCTTGGGACGAAGAAAAGGTCAACCACCACCACCAGCATCACCAGCAGCATCATCATCATCATCATCATCATCAGCAGCAGCAGCAGCAGCAGCAGCAGCAGCAGCAGCAGCGGCAAACCTCTTTGTCGCCGTTAGGCTCGCAGCCTCGACCACAGCAAGCCATGCTGTGGCCACAAACAAGTGTGCAGCCACAGCAGCAGCAGCAGCAGCAGCAGCAGCAGCAGCAGCAACAGCAGCAGCAGCAGCAACAGCAGCATCGCAGCAGCCTGATGGTATCCAGTGACACACCCTCGAGCATCACAGCTCCTTCCCGCTTGTACAGCAATGCTTCAGAGCCCTTCCAGGTGTGCAACCTAGCCACTCTCCACGCACTGCCCTAGATTGCTCACTCCCTTAAATAATGTGCACAGCCACCTTCATTGCACAAGGCTTCATAAATGTGCACAGCCACCTGCACAAAATTCAAGCACACACACTGCTGCAGGTGCAGTATCCGTTTCCGGCTGGGGCAGATCGTGGCAAGCAGGTGTATCGGCCCAAGTCTGCTGCCCCTGTTCTGAATAGCTCGCCAATAGTCCTACCTCGGCAGCGGAAACATCCAGGGTCCCTCAGGTACGTAAGGGATGCAAGCAGCATCGCCTTGACATAAGTTCTTATTATACTTCGAGTTTCCTGTTCTGTCTTTTTGCGATTATGAGTGGGGAAAGGATTGAATATAAGTAAGGCCAGAAATGGTGGTCCTGTTACGTTTTGATCTCTAGTAGAAGAGAGGGCAGCGGGTTGTGCCCCTCGTCATTGAGGAACTAGGTGCAGAGCTCTATCACAGGTGGCATCAGAAAAAACAGGGAACGAATTCAGGGTCCGCACACCTTGGGGTGCTACACCATCAAAAGAAAGAATGGACTTTTTGATTTCATACTCATGTGACTTTCCGGTATAAAATTTGTACGTCACACAAATGATTGGGTAGGTTGCTGCTGAAGACTGACGACTGAACTTCATCAGGAACACTTTTACTGTAGGGGACCTCGCCATGCACGCCACCTAAACAAAAAACTGGCACGCATCTTGTCGTGTGAAATGTTTTTCAAGGCTGATGCTCTAAGCTTTTTGAAATCTAGGTCTGCCGACTCTGTTCACTCAAAAAGGTGCTTCAGCGCCCGCCCGCATGCGCCACAGTAGCGCCACAGGTGTTAAAAACGAGCTTCTTTTTTCGGCAACGAGGTTCAGATTCTGACTGTGATTCTACCAGCAAGCAACCCTGCACCAAGACTGTTGCCTGTGTACTTACAGGGAGCGCATATTGTTGCAATTGTTATGGGGCGTATTTGATGGAGTAGCTGTATAATTGATGGTAGGCCAAGGGGCCACGCACCTGGCTTCCATTGCACATTACACATTACTCTATTCATGTGGTCACCCTGCCCGAATGCACTTGACATCATCTTCTTCAGATTAGCACACCTGCCCTCGTCTGTCCTCCTCCTTTTGCTTCATGAACACCTGCACTACCAGCTCCTGCTTGCTGCTAGCACCGCTCGTGCATCATTCAATCCAACACTCTGCAAGGACACCCCCTTTCCTATGATTCTTGCACACCTGCAACACCAGCCCTGCTTCGTGCCCACCTCCTTCCTCACTTGTCCCCAGGTACTTCACTGATCCCGCACAGGCCTCACAGCAGCAGGGCCACCCCTTTCTCCCGTTTCCACAAAATGAGCCTCTCGTGCCAGGAGAGCACGGCTATGAGGCACCACCTCAAGGGCAAGCAGGGAGGGAGACACACAAACTCCCCTCCGCTGCGGCTCCGTTTGTAGCCTCCTACCGGAAACAGAATGCCAAAAAAACAAGTTACCAGCACGATGACCCGTCTGTCCTTTTTTCTTCGCGTCAATCTAGCCAGAAATCAAGACACTGAGAAAACCATTACGCATGTAGTGGAATGCCTTTGACCATGCCGGCTGTGCTATCACTACCAGCAGGATTTTTTTGATCTTCTACCGATTCTTGCCATGATTGGGGAGGACTGGTACAATAAATTGACATAAACTCCATTAGCAATTGATGAATAAGTTGCGCTATAATCTCCCTCCTAAAATTTATTGCGCAGTTGCCTTGATTTATGGCTGTGTATGACTACCAGCGGAATGTCTCGTTTCCAAGAATGCTTTCGCTGTATGCAAGTGCTTGCAGTCTTTATTAACACCGAACTATCATGATGCGTTGGCACAAGGTACTCTATTTTTTCTTTGTTGGTGCTTTTTCTCTCTTGTACTTTCTACACATGATTTTTCAGTGTCAGCACGTGTTGCATTGCTTCCTGTGCTTGGCTTGAGCTTGTGCAAAGATATGTTGTTGGCTATGTAATAGGGGTTTAATTTCTGCAAAAGCATTTCAAGTCTGTTAGAACCTTTATTTTTCCAGAGGGAGGCTACAGGCACAAACAACCCAGAAGTGCCCCCTTTTTGCAATTGAGGGCCCACGGGGTAACTAGTACACATATACACATTACTGTTTCATGGAATTAGAATCAATCTGGCTTCAGACCGTTAAACCACCAAATCCATATAAATTGCTCTTTGTAAATGAGGCTGACAGGACAAGCAATGTTCAGACGCAGGGCACCGAAACCTTTGTCTCCTGGTGCTTTCCATAGGGAGCAGCATATATTGATCTCTTATGTAGTTCACCACTTTTGTTTCCATTCATGTTATTCGTGTCTTATCAGGATTCAAGATGAGAAGCATGTGCTTTTCTTTTGCAAGTGTGCTGAAGTGTGCGAGCTGCGTATGAGATACAGAGACCTTTTTGAAGGAATGTTTAAGACTCTGCGTGCGTTTGCTCCTTCGAGCTCTGAATTTATTACTTTCTTGGCTTGTCATCGCAGTATCACTGATTATGAGATCAATGCTTTCCTGAATCAAGACTCATACTTCTTGCAAACAGAAGTGATACATGGACTTACCAGGTTCTACATGCGCTTCAAGATTTACCTTCATCTCAACAGCTTTTGGATGCCATACGATCTCGTCAGACTATTATTTAGGACAGTTTGAACTCACTCTGCGTGAACATATCATTGGGGGCTGGAGAGATCTTGACATGTTGACATCACATGAAGCTCACCATATCAGCAGAGTTATGAGGACATATCACACACATTTCGATGTACCTTTGGGAAATATTTCTGGATGGTGGGATGACATAAAAAGAAATCAAAAGCCTGTGTTGCCTCTCTACCTTCGCTTGGACATTCCCAGCAACCTCAGCCGAGCACTTTCTTGCCTTCGCCTTTCTGGCCACAACTTTCTGGTCCAAAGAATGCGTCATGACAGGAATAGAAGGCCTTATGGGCTTAGGATCTGTGCGTGACAGATGTGACTGGCACACTATTCAGGATGAGGAACACATTTTGTTGGACTGTCCGCATGAACATCTGGTCAGACTTCGCACACAGCAACAGCTTATCTTCCCACCTTAGGTTGAGGATGGCCCAGCTCGTTTGAGGACCTTTATGAACCAACCTGATATTTTTGGTGTTGCCTCTTTTGTAGCTAAGTGCCTAGCCCTGTTCCCTTGATTTTTCTAGCGTTTTGTTGGTTTGGTTACAGGCTTTTTTCCAAGCTTCAGATGCCCACCAGAGGCATATATAGCGATGTAACCTTACTTTACCTTACCAAGACTCATACAGACTCCTCAAGTTTGTGTCAGATCTAGTTTCAATTTTCGACACTGGTTGATTTTGTTTCACCAGCCAATTGCCACCAGCCAGAGTCTCGGGCTGTAGGCCATCCTTGTAACCCCTTGTAACCCCGGGCCCTTATCAGGACTCCTCTACAAATACGTGATCTGGTGCTGTGGGTAGTCTAAATGGATAGTTTGGTGTAGTGTACTCCAAAATGCCATAAGCATATGATTTGGAATATTAATAATTAATAGGAATGGCAGGTACAAGTGATGTTCACCCTACGTGACAACGACATGAAATCAAAGAATTCCCCGTGTGACCAGTGTGATACTGATGATGTCTAAGATGAGCAGCACGTTCTTTTCCAATGCGCCAATCCCCATGTGATTTCGCTCCGCAGGAAATATGCATCCCTGTTCCCCCCAACAGGGCCCACGATGTGTTTACTTTCTTTAGCCAGAACAATAGCAAGCTTCTTTTTTCCTCCTTAACTTCGTTTTTTATGAGCAGACTAGCAGTCACACTTCTTGACCGAAGGCCTTTTTTTGTAAACCTTGTAAAATAAATACGTTATACCTCAGCTACTTCAGAAACGAGGTATTGAGCTAAACATGTGGCAGCATGGAGGGCATACTCCCTAGAAACATTCAAAACTTAACCCTTTTTGGGCTCAATGTCCTCAATGTCCTCCCGCTGCTAAGAAATCCATGTAGCTGAAGACATGGCTTTCGCTCAAGTTTTGAAGCGAAACACGAATTGGGGGAAGTGTTTGCTTAAGTACTTTTTAAATACCTACAAGCTGTTTGGGTGATCGAACTGGTGATCGAACTGTACAAGCCCTATCCGACACCAAGTGATCAAGAAAAAAATAACTTGCAAGCACTTCATTTAAGGTGCAACATCAACAGAAGGAACATCACACAGTCAGCATCTCAGCTGGATTGCACAATACAAGAAACAAAAAGAAACACGTAACTGATTGGAAACAACCAAGTGGGAAACCAATCAGCCCCATTCCTGAACAGCAGAACCAGCCGAGAAGAGAAAGGGTGCAAGCAACAAAGGGTCAGCCGTCACTCTATACTAAGCACAGCCTGCTCTGAAGATGTGCATGGCCGATTAATGTAGCCATGCTGTGTCAGATGCTGAAAAAAAGTTGTTAAAAGGTGTTACCTGTCCCCCCCCCCAATATGATAAGTGGAGCAGGATTGTCAGGCGCGAAAAGTGTTATATGGCTATACGTAGTCGCATTCTACGTTCTACGTCCTACATCCACACCAATGCATACACACACCTACACATACGCACAGGGCACTATGCGACAGAGGCATCAACACAACAAGGCGTCACCCGTGCACCACCAGGTGCCTGCGCTCACACGCAGGACACACCAGAGGTGACCATCAAGGGCACAGACAAGCTGTAAGGGCAGCCATCACCAGGGCTTGCGCTCATACGACACCATGTCGTGCACGCCTCCCTCTTTTTGGGCGGCCTGTGTGCGGCCCTCCACCCTCATTGCACCGGAGTACAGCAGTTCACGCAGGTTGGGGATGTCCTTGGCACCCAAGTCTTGGAAGCCCTACAGTGCGTTTTTGTGTGTGTGTTTGTATGCGGGTGAATGTGCATGCGTGTGCGTGAGTGGGTGGGCGTGCGTGCGCATGCGTGTGTATGTGCGTTAGTGCAGGTTTGAGGCGTACACCTTTATCAGAGCTGGTCATGACCCGGTCACATGCCCTGGGGAGAACGAGCTGCATTTGTATCCAGCATTGTGGGTGACACAAGCAGGAGGAGCATGTTGCACTGCTTGCAAATTCGTTGCTTCTGCCAAAAAACACCGGCAAGCGAAACACAAAACACTTGTGCCAAACTGCAGGCGAGGCACATTTCACAAGATGTTGTTTTACCACCCGGGCTCTAGCACAGCTACAGGCAAGACACATCTCAGCACAAATGCAGGCAAGCAGTGACAGCACACACACACACACACTCACCTGCTTCACTGCTTGCGCCATGAAAGGAACCGTGCGGCGCACGCTGCCCTTGTCCTTCACAGTCCCGCTGACACCCTACAAGTAAAAGGAGAGAAGGAGAGCACTTGGTGTTCAGGGTTAGGATTAGGGTTGGCAGGAACAGGCAAAGGCTCCAAGCTTGTGATCAGGGATTTGTTACGTGTACATATGCGTATGTATGTGTGTGTATGTGTGTGTGTATGCGTGCGTTTATGTGCGTGCGTGCATGCATGTGTATTTTGCGCACGCATGCTTGCATGCCAAAATGTTCCAGGTTCCTGGCACTCCTCAGACGACACACAGGCAACAAAATGGCCACAATACAATCAATGCACAGGAATGAGTCCAGGTCTAGCATGTTTAAGTCCAGAGGTCTAGCACGTTCAAGTTCAGGTCTAGTACGTTCAAACCCAGAGGTCTAGCATGTGAAGTCCAAAGGTCTAGCACGTTATAATCCATAGGTCTAGCACGTTCATGCCCATGGCCGACGGCCCTCAAACAAGGCGATAACGCTTACCTGAGCAATCTTTAGGGCCTGCGTGTCACCATAGTAACGGCTCTCACTGCCTTTGGTCATGGCCTCCAATGATCCCATGCCACGGTACTTCTTCACCTGTGTGTGTGCACGTGTGTGAGTGTGAGTGTGAGTGTGTGTACGTGTGCATGCGTGTGTGTATGTGTGTATGCGTGTGTGTGCGTGTGTGTGTGAGTGCGTGTAAGAGAGACAGAGAGGGAAAGAGAGAGAGAGAGAGAGAGAAAGAGAGAGAGAGAGAGAGAGAGAGAGAATGAGGGAGGGAGGGAGGGAGGGAGGGAGGGAGGGAAAGAGTACTACAGAAGAGCGCCGCATAATGTGCGCGCAGAATTGAGTAAACATTGCAGGCAGTTTTAAAACATGTGAGAGCATGCGGTCAACAAACACACAACTGCGCATTGAGGGGACACCACACTCATATGCCCCCCGTTTGCTTTGTCCCCTTGTCTATCAAAATGAGGTGATCTGCCTCACTTCCGCGAACTCTCCCTGGGTTCAAAAAGCGTAAAAAAAACACAACACAAGCTTACTTCACTCGTTATCACCACACACACACACACACACGCACACACACACACACGAAACACACATGCGCACAAACACACACAGCACGCATCTATATTATACATACAGCCACACACACATGCACAAACACACGCAAACACACACACATGCACGCACGCAAACACACATACACGCACCCTTTGCCCGTTGACGATGAAGTAGTCCCCTGGGGCCTCTGCGGTTCCAGCAAACATGGATCCACCCATGACACAGCTTGCGCCCAAAGCTAGCGCCTGCAGGCACGCAAACACACACACAGCCAATTGCATACCGTTTACAATATACTACACATTACACATCATCACATGCTGCTTATACCTGCGAGCTCTTGCCCGTGGCAAGTGCCTGCAGGCACGCACACATTTAGGCACGTGCACACTTCTGCTTACGCACACATGTGCACATGTGTACACACACACGCGCATACATGCTTGCACACTTGCACATACACACACGCAGATACACGCAAAGACACACAACACATACACACACAAGCACATACACAACAAGAACAGTGGTTAGGCCAGGCCCCTTCCCCCCCCACCTTCACGATGTTGCCCGAATTTTGGATGCCTCCGTCGGCAATGGTGGGCACGCCCAGCTTGTTGCAGTAGCGGGCGGTGTGGAACACAGCAGCAGCTTGGCCTCTACCCACAGCACACACTTCCTGGCAGAGAGAGTGTGTGTGTGTGTGCATTTGTGTAAGTTTGTGTGCACGTCACATACGCCTGTGACGAGAGGCATAGCAATGCCATACTGGTCGTTCAATCACACTGAACAAGCCAACACAACCAGGTTAAAGGTAATGTGGGAGCTTTGCAAACAGGGCATGCAGATGGGACCAACAGCACACACTTTCTGTGTTTTCAAAGGCATTTGAGATTTGTTGCTATGCTCAGGATGAGTAGGCGGCACGGCTGGGGCAGCAGCAGGCAGTAGAGAGCTTGCCGTGTCCAAAGGCAGTAGAACCCCTGACCTTTGCACCACAACACCTCCCCAAATCACATAAACGCATGCATGCATGCAGTCACACACACACTCACACACACACACACGCACACACACGCATGCATACACGCGCTCACACATTCATGCTTGCATACACGCGCACACACATACACACAAACACAAATAAACGCACACACATAGCCCCCTCACCTGCGTGGTACAAATTGAGCCCGAGCCCATGCCCACTCTCAAGCCGTCTGCACCCGCAGCAATGAGACGCTGAGCCTGAGCCGACGTCACAATGTTGCCCCCAATGACTTCAAGGTTGGGGTGCGTCTTTTTCAGGTAGGCCAGCATGTCCAGCTGGAAGGTGCTGTCTCCTTGGCTGCTGTCGAGCACCACCGCGTCCACACCCACCTCCACCTGTGCGCACGTGCGTTAGTGTACGTGTGTGTGTGTGTGCTGAGGTGTATGTGATCGGAGTGTGTACATGTGTGCGTGTGTGAGAATTGAGGTAGCATGTGAGTGTGTGCACATGCGTATCCACATTTCAGCCTCCATGTTCCACGCTGCCCTGCCAGCCCTCTCTATACACAAACACAAACGCAGCAGTGCAACACGGACCCGACGAAAGCACACGTGCACACACTCCCCCTAACCCACAACAAAGCACACACACATACAAGCACACATGCTTAAACACACACACAAGCACCACTTCCCCCCACCCAAAGACACACACTCACACACACAGACACAAGAAAATCACCACACTCACCAGCTTGGCCACTCGCTCCTTATCAGCTTCACGCGTCCCCACAGCAGCACCGCATCGTAGGCGTCCTTGCTCGTCGACCGTGGGAGCACTCAGCGCAGGGTACAAGCGTGACTCCTTGTAGAACTGGCGGGTGGCAATGCCCAGCTGCAGGGTGTGTTTGTGTATGTATGTGTGCGTGTGTGTGCGTGTGTGTGCGTGTGTGTGTCTGTGTATATGTGTGTCTGTGTTTGTGTCCGTGTGTGTGTGCTTGTGTGTGTTCTGTGCAAGTGTTGCCCACAAGTGCTGGGCCAAAGTTGATTAGGGCCGTAAATTGCATACGCCCTCTGGCCTTAGACAATCTGGCACATTCAAGGGTAAGGATTTGACGACGGTGAAAACAAGAGCAGAGGGTATTTTTTATTGGTCAGGACGGCCACAAAAACGGCCACGCTGAAAACACCCATGGAGGACGTGTGGATCGAGAACGTGTGTGTGGATGGAGAACGTGTGTGTGGATGGAGAGCGTGTGTGTGGATGGAGAGCGTGTGTGTGGATGGAGAATGTATGTGTGGATGGAGAACGTGTGTGTGTGGATGGAGAACGTGTGTGGATGGAAAGTGTGTGTGTGTGTGTGTGGATGTTGGCAATGTTTATTGTCCTGTCATCTTAACCAACAACTCCTGTATCAATGTTTTGAGGGGAAGCACAAAACATCAGTGTTTCACAACACACGCCTGGAAGTCAATAAGGCCCTGCACCTGCTGACCATAACCACAGCGCCTCTCTTGCACAACACAAACACACATGCACACACACAAACATATACACACACGTACACACTCTTACGTACACACGTGCAATACTCGTAAATGCCACACACACACACAAACACACACTTACGAAGTTGCCATTGCCGTCGCACACCACCACTGCATCCTGCTTCTTGGACTTGATGATCTCAAAGGCCTTCTCTCCGGGGGTGCCCTCAGGCACAAGAGTCACATCCCTGAAACCAAAACACACACATACACACATGGGTAGCAAAGATGAGAATCATGAGGTTACCAGAGTGTGAAGCAAACATCGATCGATGCACACATTCCTGCAAAATTCAACGACTGGACCTCACACTCTCCTTAGAACGCACATCCTTTTGTCTCGACCACTGACAGGGAAATCATGTAGTGCATGCACCCCTCAAGTCCAATGCAGGGAATTCTGCCACTGCACCGCCCCTTCTGACTTGTACTGTTTGTGTGCCTCATCGCAGCAATCAACCACAGCAAACACTTCATCGCAGCATTCAACTACACACAGCAACCGCTCGGGCCCCCTTTCTCCTTTGAGCACGCACTTAAATCATAACCACACACTTTATGACACATGCACTTTGTCATGACACATGCACTTTGTCACGACACACGCACTTAGTCACGACACACGCACTTTGTCACGACACACGCACTTTGTCCCAACACACGCACTTTGTCACGACACACGCACTTTGTCACGACACACGCACTTTGTCCCAACACACGCACTTTGTCACGACACACGCACTTTGTCCCAACACACGCACTTTGTCCCAACACACGCACTTTGTCACGACACATGCACTTTGTCACGACACACGCACTTTGTCACGACACACGCACTTTGTCCCAACACACGCACTTTGTCACGACACACGCACTTTGTCACGACTCACGCACTTTGTCACGACACACACACTTTGTCACGACACACGCACTTTGTCATACACACTTTGTCACACGCACATAATCACACACACTTTGTCACACACACAAATTGTCGCACGCACTTTGTCACACACAAATTGTCGCACGCACTTTGTCATGACCTCTGCCAGGGGCTTCATGTGGTCCGCCTCAAAGTCCACCTCCCTGGGGGTGACCAGGCCCAGGAACTTGCCGTACATTTTTCCGGTGTCCGTCACCACCACACAGGAGAAGGCGTTGGCATCCTGTGCGTTGATGCGTCATGCGTGCATGTGCATGTGTGTGTGGAAGTGTGTGTGTGTGTGTGAGTGTGTGTGCGTGTGTGTGCGTGTGCATGTGTGTGCGTGTGCATGTGTGTGCGTGTAAGTGTGTGCATGTGTGTGTGCGTGTGCGTGTATGCATGTGTGAGTGTGTGCGTGTGCGCGTGTGTTTGTTAACAGTCATGTCACCCAGTAATTGACAAGGGCTCCTCTCTCATGACGCACAGAGGCAGCAGCGTGCCTGTACAGTCCTCTCTCATGACGCACAGAAACAGCAACAGGCCTGTACAGTGTGCCTGGATTTTCAGGTCATGAACCAAGCGCTCAACACACGTGCAAGATGTGAGCATGCAAACATCTGGTGCTTGACAGCGTGGTGCTGCACAGCATGAAATATTACGGAATGGAATCTGGTGCTTGACAGCGTGAACAATCAGCATGCTCGTATGTGCAGCAGGAGTGGACGAAACAAGGGCAGGCGATTGGTCACTTGTGTTCATTCAACACAGTGAGCACGTGCTCAGTATACCCACGCACATTCACACAAAGGTCTACCCTCGCACCTGCTCAGGCACACATGTTCTCACTCATACACATGCAAACATAACCTCACACATACACACGCAAACATAACCTCACACATACATACACAAGCATGCCCTCCACATTCACACACACACACAAACCTACCCTCAGCAGGTCCATCTGCATAATCGTGGCAGTGGGGGGCAGCACCATGGGCTTAATGTCGTAGCCCAGGCGGTGGCGCTTGACACGCATGACGTGTTGCACCTGATCCTCGATGCTGTTGTTATAGTGCACAAAGCCCATGCCTCCCAGCTGCGCACAAGGAGATTGGGGGTTGATGTGTGAGTGGTCGTGTACTCTCAGCATGGAACGCTCCTCTCAATACACATGGATGCTCGCAGTGCCTGCGTAGTGTGCACGTGTGCGCGTGCTTGTGTTCAGGGCGTGTTGTTGTGTGTCTAGGCGCCTTCTGCTCTGGTCCATCCATCTGCCTTTCTATGAATTGTTATCTCCAACACCGGCCTGGTTGCACAGAGAACTCTTTTTGTTTTGTCGGGCGTGATTGAGCGACCCCTAGCAGACTGGAAGAGGCTTGCCTTGAGAGTATAAGGTTCTAGCAAACCCTACCTACGTATAAGCAAACCTATGACTTACCAGCGCCATGGTCGTGGCCATCTCTGCCTCAGTCACGGTATCCATAGGGGAGGAAACGATGGGCACACGCAGCTTGATCTTCTTCGTGACGTGCGTGGTCATGTCCACCTGTGAATGAGTACAGCGTACAGCGCATGTTGTTGGGTGTGAAATTAGAGGGACAACTCACCTAATGTAACAAGCTCATGCAATTTGTACTACACACTTGTACTACACACAAGCACGAGTATCATACACTGGCGTGCACGCAGGCGCATTCTCCTGTGCACACATTTCAATAAAACTCGCACGGTGCAGATATACATGTACATACAAACACGCACACACATACACGCACACACACACACGCACACACACACACACACACACACGCACACACACACGCAAACACGCACACAAATAATACACACACACGCAAATACATACACATACGCACACACACGTACACACACGCACACAGACAGAGACATATACACACACGTACGCACGCACGCAAATAATACACACACACGCAAATACATACACACATGCACACACACGCACACAGACAGACATATACACACACGTACGCACGCACACGTACACGTACATGTACACACATATACTCAAACGCTTGCATGATCTCTTTGGGTGAACATGTTCACCACCCATACAGTCCCTTACCTCATGGGCACCGAAGTAGATGTGGCCCGGATGGAAGATGACATCATCGTACGTATAGCAGACACCCTGATGCACGGATGTAAGAGGGAATGACTGTTTTGGGTGAACTCATGGGAATTTCACGTGCATTTGCACAAGTGCGGAAAACCGCGCACCTGGGACAGCAGCTTGTCACACTTGAAGCCTGCGCAGAGAAACCAAACGGAGAAGGGAGAGGACGAATTCGAGTGAGTGCCGGGGGCGAATTTCGAGGAGTTCTGATCTCCCGTGAAATTTCGAGGTGCAGCCTAAAATGGCACAAGCACGTACCATCCTCTACGGGTTCGGCAGCTCCGTTCTCGACCATTTTTAAGATGGAGACTGAGACGCGCTGTTTGTAACGCAATAAAAAAGTTTTTGAAGTAACAAGAATTAACTTTAAATTGTAAAGGGCGTTTGAAGTGCGCTTTACTTTTTGTGGGTTTTTTGGGCAAAGGAATATCGAGATTAACTAAATTTGAATATTACACTTATATCCACAACCAGCGCTAGAGCTTGCAGTTTGGCGGAAATGCAAGCCCCTGTAAAAGGACCATTGAGGGGGAGCTCCTTTAAGTCCACAGCCACCCATTCCATCTGTAGCAGACATTTACACCAAGTACTGTTGCCACCCAAGCCGGCAGCGCTTTGTGGCTCACAAAGCACACCCGTGACTGCAACTGGAGTTTCCTCCAGAGGGCACCTCGTGAGAACCTATGCAGCTGCTGAAGCGGAAGCTGAGGCGCCGGTAAGTTCAGCACATTGCGCTCGCACGTCACAGAAACATCTTGGACTGCTTGTAAATTAGAAGCTCTTACACACAAGCACGCACGCAGGCACACACACAAACACACACAAGCGCACGCACGCACACACGTGTACACACACATGTGCACACACACGCGCGCACGCACACACACACGCGCGCACGCACACACACACGCACACACACGCCTACACACACACACACACGTGCGCACACTCACACACACATATACACACACACATAAACACACACACAACACACACATACAAACACACACAACACACACGCACGCACGCACGCATGCACGCACACACGTGCACACATCCAGAATGCTTTGTGGTAGTTTGCATTCCTCCTCAAATGTGACCTTCACAATAAACACAGGCTGACCCGAGGGATGCACACGCACGCCCCACTGGCATTGAGGCCGTACCTCGCGGAGAAACTGCAGGAGCTATCCTTCTTGTTGACAACGTGAGTGAGGAAAAGGCTTTTCTGAGACTTTGATGTAAAAATAATGGCTCAAAGCCCGAATAAGACCTAAATCAGTTTAGACCTGGTGCGCCTGATAGTATAGTCAACCTGAAGGCTAATTTACCCACCTTTACCCACTTTTACCCACGAAGTGCCTCAACGGACCTCAATGGGGGAGCGCAAAAATGGAAACAACTTGGAAGGTGCCTGCTTTCAGCACTGCACCGCATGCTAATCACCACCTTTTACTTTCCTCTTCACCTGCAGGTCACCGTCCAGGTTGGCGATAGGGATCTGCTGCAAGAGGTATCATGGCGTGTACTTCCTGGGCAGGTAAGTCGGGACAGGATCTGCTTTCAAACCCTTGTGCCTTGCTTTAGGTGGCTTAGAGGGAAGGGGGGAGATAGATGCTGCCTGACTAGATGTGATGAGGGGATGTTTGCAGCTTTTGAAAGAGGCACACTCTTGGCTGTGTGTTGCGATAAGTTATATTAGTGCAAGTGTATTGAGGGAGGCAGTCGTCGTAACTCACGGCAATTCTCATTTATGTGGTGCAGCCTGCTTTTGGTCGAAGACTGCATTGCTCCTTAAGTTGGAAAAGAATAAATGGATGCAAAGTGTTTCTAGTACAAGTAGTCTTTCACGCCAACCCTCGTCCTGTCATATGATGCAATGGGAATTGTATGCTGCCAGTCTAAAGTGTACGCGCAGGAGTGTCGCACCTCTAGTATGGACTTCCCACCACACGTCGTGTGCATCCTGCCCTTCACCTCCAAATTGGTCATGTCCCTTATCAAACGTCTCTTACCAACTGTCTCCTCCATCAGTAGCCAATATTTCTTGTCAGCTCCTTATCCGTCAAACCTTTCTCGCAGCGTTGGGGGCTGGTTGGTGCAAATGGCGCCGGCAAGAGCACCCTTCTGCATGCACTTTGCGGGCACAGACTGGTGCGTGTCACAAAGCATCACACACACACACACACACTCGTATATCTCACACGTTTCAAAACGGCAGCAGCAGTGCTGTTTGGTGTCATAGAAAGAAAATATGTTAGTCCCTGGCTGTTCCCACTCCCTCCTGCAAGTACACAGCTGACCAAGCCCTAGGGTACAAAACCTGTCAAGCTACGCTGGGCAAGAGAGGGGAGACGGTGCCTGAATGTACACAACTGTGAACTAAATGAAAGTCGGGACTCTGGTGTCCTCAGCCAGCTCCTTGGTGTCTGCACGGTTTGCTGTTATTAAAGGGCAAGCTGGTGTCTCGCAATTGGTGCAGATCTTGGGTTTTGCTGTGGGAGCTGGTAGCTTTAGTCCTTATGACGTGTAAGCATCTCGCTATACGGCTGAGTCTTCTGGCTTTGATAGTAACCATCTCATATTGCAGACGCATGAAGTATGGTTACACACCACTAGTATGTAGTCTATGTCACAACAACATTCAACATGCAAAGCACATATATTCAACACGCGTGTACACAACTGCTAGGTGGACGCCGGAAAGCTCATCATCTCCCCCAAGGCAGAAGTGGGGTGAGTTCATACATAAGACCAGTGGGTCTCATTTTCATTTCTGTTCTTGTTTAAGTCTCTTATGTAAGAGCACTCAGAGAGATGTGCATGTCACATATGCCCTTGCTAACATGCAGCTATGTAAATGCACACACACAGACCATGCATGAGCATACAACTCTTTCCATATGTTCTCAGATTACGTGAGCTTTGCACACTTTTGAACACAAAGAGCGCACACACGCACACACATGCACAACATACACGCGTGCGCACATGCAACACACACACACACTCACACACGCGCATACACACACATACACAACATACATGCACGCACGTACACACGTGCAGCTACCTCGCCCAGACCCTGCAGCACGCGACCCTTAGCGTGTACGAGGAAGTGCGCAGTGCGATGACGCACTTGAGCAAAATCGAAGCCCGCATGACTGAGGCGGAGGAGGCAATGCTTAATGGTGACGTTGAGGCTGCGGCCGAAATGGCTCAAGCGCAGGAGGAGTTTGCGATGGCAGGAGGCTGGGACGTGGACAAGGCCATAGCTGACGTGCTGTCCGGTCTGGGATTTTCTTCGGAACAGGTGCGTGGCAATTCAGAATACTGCTCGCCAATTCATGTCATGCATGTGAGTTCTTGCTGACGTACTGCCTGGTCTGAGCTTTTTTCTCTGAGATTTGGGTGCGTGGCAACGGTGCAGCAGGGTGGGGTGCGCGTGTGTTTTTTTGGTGAGTTTTTGAGTGTGAAAGTGTGTGTGCGCGTGCGTGTGTTACTCAACAAGGTGCATGCGTTTGTGGTGCCTCGTTATGTGTTGTAGCTGTAGCAGGGATCAGTCCTGTGTGATTTCGCACAATTGCGCACATATGTAGGGTTGGCCAGAACCATATATATACGGTGTATATACGGTACTTTTGGCAGGGAAATCATCAAATATACGGTCATATACGGTGTATATATACGGTTCTGGTCAACCCTACACATATGTGCTCCATCCTGAACTACAAAGCCTCCTTGCATGTTGCGTTTTACTATCCTGCATCGTCCAAAAGAAAGCCTTGCGGCGAACACCTCCTGTGTGCTATTTCTGGTTACAGAGATGTCTGGTAGATAGCAGATCTCCTGGCAAATGTATTTCACAGCCTTTTCGTTCCTCACAGTGCGGCCCTTGCATTTGCACCACACCACGTGATCTGGCTATATATAGCAGATGCCTGAAGAGGACAAGAAAGATCACCACCCAGACGACTTACGCCACTCTTTTGCCAATTAAGAGGCACTCAACCACCTGGACGACTTACTTTAGAGTCTACCTTGCCTGCAGCACAGGTTCCCTGCCGTACATGTTAGCTGGCCAGGCAGCTCATTTGTAGGGTTGGCTTAAACCATACATACATACGTATATACGGTGTATACGCGGTATTTCTGGCAGGGAAATCACCAAATATACGGTCATATACAGTGTAAATGTACAGTTCCGGCCAACCCTACTCACTTGCCATGCCCTCTGTTGTGCGCTTTACAGCTTACAACTGATGAACTGATAAAATCTGTTTGACGGATCACAGACGCCTGGGATCTCACAGGGACAAAGCCCACAGGGACAAAGCTCACAGGGACCTCACAGGGACAAAGCCTCACAGGGACAAAGCTCACCACCAAGGCACCTCAATGTATTCTGTGCCTGCCCTTCCTGCAGCACGATTCTTCTGCAGCCCAGTCATGCTCGTGCAGCTTGTTTCTCAACCTAACTCTCCCCCTTTTATTTTTGTTTGCAGTACGACCGCAACTGCTCGGAGTTCTCTGGCGGTTGGCAGATGCGCATTGCCCTGGCAAAACTGCTGCTAGGACCAGCAGGGCAAGCTGCAGTGGGAGCTGGGACAGGGGGGCTTATGATGCTGTGAGTGTGCTCCTTTTACATGTGTGTGCTTGTGTGTGCGTGTGCATTTGTGTGTGCGCGTGCGTGTGTTTGCAGCTCCATGAGCATCGTGCGAACTTATGCGTGTGTGTGTGTGTGTGTGCTCAAATAAACTATGCTGGGCCTCATTTGGAAAAGAGCACACAAAAGCTGGGAGGCCTGTTCCTATTATTGGCTTGCAGAGATGAGGATCGTGTGTGTGCGTGTGTGGTTGTGTGTGTTAGTTTGAGAGGCATGTGCATCTGACTTGCTACCCCTCCTCACACGCCCTTTGCTGCAGAGATGAGCCCACAAATCACTTGGACAGCGCAGCCGTGCGATGGCTGGGAAACTTCCTTAAAAAATCAGGGGGCACCGTGGTATGTGCATGCATCCTTGAAACGCTATCAGCTTGCAATCCATCACTTGGATGGTATGGCTGTACTCTAGTAGGAAAGCTTTTTGAACGAGTGCTCCGAGGCAAAGGATGGCCATGATAGCTGTAGTTTGGTTTGCTGCTGACCTTGAGCACTACTAAAATCTCAAACTGCCACCCTTAGGGCAGCATCTCCTGAGAATATGCCCTTTGCTCACATAATCCTGGAGGCATTGCAGTTAAGCGGAGTCCTACCAAGGCTGTCTTGTTCCTCTATCGTCACTACTTACATAATCCTTATCGCCACTACTCACATAATCCTTATCGCCACTATCTCACATAATCACATAATCCTTATCGTCACTACTCACATAATCCTTATCCCCACTACTCATATAATCCTTATCGTCACTACTCACATAATCCTTATCCCACTACTCACATAATCCTTATCGCCACTACTCACATAATCCTTATCGCCACTATCTCATATAATCCTTATCGTCACTACTCACATAATCCTTATCGCCACTACTCACATAATCCTTATCGCCACTACTCTCATAATCCTTATCGCCACTACTCACCAATAATCTACTCTTATCGCCGTTATCTCCTCTTATCGCCACTTCTCACCAATCATCTACCGAAGAAAGTTAGGCCAGAGCCGTGTACCCTAGGCCAGAGCCTGTTAAATGCACGCCTTATATGACCGTAAAGTCGAATAAAACCCTGCTACCCTAGGCCAGAGCCATGTATTCTAGGCCAGAGCCTGTTAAATGCACGCCTTACATGACTGTAAAGTCAAAAAGTCAAATAGAACCCTGCTACCCTAGGCCAGAGTCATATAAACCCTAGGCCAGAGCCTTTTAAATACACGCGCCGTATTTGACCGTAAAGTCGATAAACTCCCTGTTTAAGATATCGTACATACACCATATGTATATGGTTCTGGCCAACCCTAAAGAAAGAGCCCTTCCTTCCACTGACAAATCGGTGCCACGGTCCATTATTAAGCCGCCACCAAAGAACACATGAAGGGAAAAACCCTTTGCGTTACCCCTTTACTTTGCAGGTCATTGTGTCCCACGATGAGGCGCTCCTGGAGTCTGCATGTAATAACATCGTAGAGGTGGGTGCATGGTATTGTGCAAGGTGTGTGAGTGAGTGGACTGTACGTGTCGGTGAGTGAGTGGGTGGGTGAGAGTGTGGGTGTGGGTGTATGTGAAAGAAGGAGGATAGCTGTGTTGTGGCGTGTTTTCCCCACGCATTTCATCTCAATGTGTTGTTAAGTGGGTGGGTGAGTGAAGGATTGCGTGTGTGTGTGTAAGTAGGTGGGTAGCTGTGTTGTGGCATGTTGTTAAAACAAGTCATCTCAATGCGTGGTTGAGTGGGTGGGTGAAGAATTGTGTGTGTGTGTGTAGTAGGTGGGTAGCTGTGTTGTGGCATGTTGTTAAAACAAGTCATCTCAATGCACACTCTTTCTGTGCAAGTACAGGTGCGTGGCAAAAAGCTGCACCAATATGCGGGTAGCTTTTCGAAATTCATGGAGGTACGGGCGATGCGTGAAGCGCAGCAGAGGGCCACCGGTCTGGCACAGCAGCAGGAGATTGAGAGGTGAGTGTGTGTGTGCGTGCGTGTGTGTGCGTGCGTGTGTGTGCGTGCGTGTGGGTGTGTGTGTATGGGTGTGGTTGAATGGGTGTGGTTGTATGGGTGTGGGTGTGGGTGTGTATGGGTGGGGGGTTTAGGGGGAGAGGGCATGTTTGGTTAAAGATGACGTGGAATTGAAGGGGGGAAGTGCTGCATGCACGTACGTATGTATGCAGGCACACACACACACACATACTCATGCACACATACACATAGAGGCGTGCCCACACGTACGCACAAAGGCACGTACACATACACAAATGCACACAAATGCACTTGCACAAATACCTGACACACGATAAGGTTGGAGGACTACGTGAAGCGCTTTGGAGCCAAGGCCAGCAAAGCCGCCGGTGCTCAGTCCAAGGCCAAGCTGGCTGAGAAGCTGCGCTCAGAGATGGTGGAGATCCCAGCGGCTGCGTCCAGCGAAGGTGGTGGGGATGCCAAGAAGGTAAGAGAGGACGAGTGACCTTTGTTGCTGCATTGTTGCTGCAGAGGCGGTGTGGAGGTCCTAGCGGGCGAGGGTGGTAGGGGCGCCAAAAAATGACAGAGGCTGTCGGATGATTGACCTCTTGCGCTCACTGTGTTGCTGCACAGACCAAAGTTGTGAAGGTTCTGCTGTGGCTGAAAAAACGTGGGTGGAATGATTTCTCAGATATTTGTGTAATGACGTGGATGAGTGCTTGAAACAGTCGAAACTTTGCATGGACAGGGTTTTACACCCTCTGCAGCCCCCTGCTCCCCCTTCTCTCTCTCTCTCTCTCTCTCTCTCTCTCTCTCTCTCTCCCCTTCTCTCCCCCTCTCTCCCCCTCTCTCCCTCCCCCTCTCTATTCCCCTTTCTCCATTGACCGCGTGCCTGTCTTGTGTCTACCTCAAGCAGCCATCCTCAATAAAATAACAATATCCTTATTGCTCTGCTCTTTATATAAGCAAACACACTACCCAGTGGTGCACTTGAATATGAGCATACACACTACCTAGTAGTGCACTTGTATTAGAGTATACACACCACCCAATGGTGCACTCGTACAAGAGCATACACACTGCCCAGTGGTGCACTTGTATAAGAGCAAACCCACTACCCAGTGGTGCGCTTGTTCCCTTGCCTGAGTATTTTTGTGCTGGTACCTAGTCTCAAATGCCTTGTCAGCTACCTCTTCCAGGTATCCCTGAAGCTACCCCAAGCCCCACTCTGCTTCGCAACCCTAACGACCAACTCTTTTAAACCCCCCTTTTTCTCATTTCACGCATCTCTTTGCATGTCTGAATTGTGTTCTTTTCCTCTACCCTACCCTACTCCATGTGTCCCTAAAGCCGCCCCAAGCCCCACCCTACTCTATAGACGTGGCAAGCAACCCATTCACAACCCTTGTCCCTTTTATTCTCACCTTGCTTGTCCCTGACGCTTCCCTAAGCCCCACCCTACTCCATAGACGTGGCAAGCAACCCATTCACAACCCTTGTCCCTTTAATTCTCACCCTGCTCCAGGTGTCCCTGAAGCTGCCCCAAGCCCCACCCTGCTTCACAGATGTGCTTGTGCTCAAGGGGGCCAGCATTGGGTGGGGCGACAAGCCCGCCGAAGGCGCCGGTTCGCCGTTGCTGTCAAATTTGGAGCTTGTGATCAAGAAGAAGCAGCGGGTGCTAGTGCTCGGGCCTAACGGTGGGTGTCGCTTGTTGAGGTTTATTACGTGGCTTGCGATGGATGACTGAGCGTACAAATGCACACCTGCTTGATCACATTCACACATGCACACATGCACTCATGTATGCACGTACACAGTTACACACCTACACATTCACAAACACATAAAACATGAATACATAAACGTGCGTACACATGTAAACACACAAATACGTAAACATACGCACACGCACACACACACACACGTAAACACACACAAACACAAACGCATGAACATACGCTAACACACACTTATGCATATGCTACACTTTCCCCAAATGCTAAAGCCTAAGCTGCACTTATACTTATGCTCTTGCTTATGCTACACTTATACATATGCTTATGCAACACTTAAACCCTTTTGCTTACGCTACACTTATACTTATGCCTATGCTACTCTTATGATTATGCTCGTGCTATACGGACAATAATGCTTACAGGTTCTGGAAAATCCACCCTCATCAAAGCCCTGAGTGGCACCCTCCCGCTGTGGGCCGGCACCAGGAAGGAAGGCGAGGGCGTGCGTATTGCCACCTTCTCACAAGATTTGGCACAGGTAAGATGAGACTGGGGGGCTGTAGCTTGGGTCAGATAAAGGAAGGTAATGTGTAGGGTCGGCCACAACCATATATATACGGTGTATGTACGGTGTTTTTGGCAGGGAAATGACCAAATATACAGTCATATACGGTGTATATATACGGTTCTGGCCAGCCCTAGTGATGTGGTAATGCTTGCGTTGTCCTGTTACCTCCAAAAAAAGCTGTGCATAAGTAGGACGGAACCGATAATTGTAGTTTGGGTAAGAAAGAGAAAGGTGGCTGCCCCTGTTCCCAGGGGCACGCAGTTTGGGTAAGAAAGAGAAAGGTGGCTGCCCCTGTTCCTAGGGCATACTGGCAGACAAGGCTGCAGGCGGCAGATGAGGCTGCGCTCGTGTATGAAGTCTCGTTGCCGATGGAATCGTGTGTGTGTGTGTGCGTGTGTGCGTGTGTGCGTGTGTGTGTGCGTATGTGCGTGTGTGTGTGATCGACTAAGATATGTACACCACCTTCATTTGAGTCATACGTCTGTTGTACTGCTTTATCTGATTGAGCACGCGGAACCCTGCCCAAAGCAGGACGCAACGCGTGTGTGACCACAGCCCTCACACGCCCGTGCTCGCTCCACCTTGCGCAGTGCATTGCGCAAGGCTGAGCACACAGCATTGCACAAGCACACACACTTATTTCTGATCCGCCCTTTCATCCTACAGGACCTGCCAGCAGGCAAGGCTGCTCTACATCATACGTACAGCAAAAACTCGTGTGTGTCCCCAACCCTCACACGCCTATGCTCGCGCCGCCTTGCCCTTTGTTAAACAAAACTGCACGACCATCACACACATTTATCCCAACGCTTCCCTCTTGTCCTGCAGGACCTACCAGCAGACAAATCACACATTTTTCACAACGCTTCCCTTGTGTCCTGCAGGACCTACCAGCAGACAAGGCTGCACTATCGTACGTAGAGGACGTAGCTTGTGACCACGACCCCCTCATGCCCATGGAGAGGTGCAGGCAAGCGCTGGGCTCTCTGGGCCTCACAGGATCCATGGCACTGGCAAAAATAGGTGTGGTCAAAAATAGGTGTGGTCAAAAATAGGTGTGGTCAAAAATAGATGTGGTCAAAAATAGATGTGGTCAAAAACAGGTGTGGTCAAAAATAGGTGTGGTCAAAGATAGGTGTGGTCATACCTGTGCTTGTGATTTGGCGTGTGTGTCGTGCGTGTACATATGTATATGCGTGTGTGTGTGTACATGCATGGAGGCATCGTTCGTGTGTTTTCACGCCAGTGCTTGTTTGCCTGTAATCATGCCACTGTCGCTGCCACTGTTAGTTGCTGCAAGGAATGAGTCAGAACTGGGGTGACACATTCACACTTGCTCATGAATCTTCATGCAGGCATGTGCACGTAGACGGACGCACACGCACGTGCACACACACACGTCCACATACACGCACACGCGTGCATTCTTCAACACATACATACACACACGTTCACACATTCACACACATACACACACGTGCGTCCATCCACACACACACACACACACACATACACACACACATACATACACACACATACACACACAAATATACAAATGTACACTCACAGGTGTATTAAGTGGAGGTGAAAAGGCCCGTGTTGCACTTGCGGCATTCTCTCTCGTACCTTGCAACGTGCTCTTGCTTGATGAGGCTTCCAACCACTTGGATGCAGCAACAATTTCTGTTCTCACAGGTGCGCATACTTGTATGTGTGTGTGTGTGTGTGAGGCAACAAGGGTACTGTACATTGCCAGCAGAAAGAAAGGCAGATGATACCGGACAGCCTGCAAGCAAGCCGGCTTTCAATCTCTTTCTTGGCACAAGCAAGCCGGCTTTCAATCTTCTTCTTGGCACGAGGTTAACAATGCTTGTAAGACAGCTGCTTCGCTCAGCCACAGAGCATGCTACAATGCATACTCGTGAATCCACTCAATAACTTAGTACACTTTATGTAATTGTGCATGACAATGTATCCATGTATTTGTTTTAGTATAGTTTATCCATGCATTTGTTTTATATTACAGTTTTTCCATGTATTTGTTTTTGTTTGTTATGTATTTGTGCATGACAATCTATCCATCTCGCACCCGGTCAGACCTGCGTGCACTTAATGCAGGGCTTCTAAACATGAACAAGAGGCTCTGTACTTTTTTTCGTATTTCTTTTCTGTATTTCATTTTTAAGCCTCCTGCAAACTCCATTCATTTTAAAGCCTCCTGCAAACTCCATTCATAGTGTGCCCAACATACGCAATCCCTGAACCTAGTCCAAGACCCTACACACCCAAAAGGCAACAACATTGGTCACCAACCACAACCTGTGTGTAACAATTCTTACGACAAGGAATGCGCCCTCCATCGTATCGATAGGGTTGGCCAGAACCTTATATATGCACCGTACATGACCGTATATGTGGTGAATTCCCTGCCAAACATACTCCATACATACACACCGTGTATATATGGCTCTGGACAACCCTACGAACAAAGGAAGTGCCATCATGGTCCTCTCTCCTGCAGGTGCCTTGAAGGAATTCCAAGGGGCCATCGTGGCCATCACCCATAACCGCTCCTTTGCCGAGTCCTTGAACGCCACGTAAGTAGTACACACACATGTGCGTGTGTAACATGTGCTGATGGTTCTTATAACTTGCGTACACTGGTTTTGTCTTGCCTGTGGCTCTCATAAGGCTTCCTGGGTCTTGTTTTTGGTCGGTCCTCTCATACTGTGCAAGTGCTGCCTCTCCCACAGCTTTTACGTTTGTGGCGGTGCTTGCTTTGGCGTCACATTACAGCGCCAACACACACTTATATTAGGAGAATGTCCAAATTAGGATAACACTCAGACAGGTGGGCGTGCGGATTGCACACACATACACGCACGCAAACACACACACGTGCACACACACACATACACACGCATGCGCACACATACACACTCGTACCACTGTCAACCGCAGCCACGTCCTGCGTGTGGAGAACGGGCAGGCCAAGCTAGGCACCAACATGGGCTTGAGTGTGGCTGACTTTGAGCACGCCTCAACTGCTGCAGAAGCACCAGCATCTTCAACAAACGACAGCAGGTGTGTGTGTGTGTGTGTGCAGCAGAGGGGTGCACACGAAGAGGTTTACTAGAGGGTTAAGAAATATCATCCTCTCACCCTCGAAAATACATTTGAAGCACTGTAGAATCTGTGACGAACAATAGCAGGAACAATCAGGTGTTATGAGGGGGGATGCGCGCAGGGTGGCTACATTTGGATCCTCTTTGACTGTCTGATGGGGCTTAAATGCTTGTAGGTGGCTAGTGCGAAGAAAGGAAAGACAAGAATTTGTCACAGCAATCCTGCCATGCAGCACGAGCATGCTGTGTGCCTGCAGGTGGATAGATCCATGCAACACGATCCATGCAACACGATCCATGCGACACGATCCATGCAACACGATCCATGCAACACGATCCATGCAACACGATCCATGCAACACGATCCATGCAACACGATCCATGCAACACGATCCATGCAACACGAGCATGCCGTGTGCCCGCAGGTGGATAGATCCATTCTCTACATATGTACTTCCATGGAGTGCATGTGGGAGGTTAGGTGCTGCATCAAGGTGCTGACTCAAACAGCACACACACACACACACAGAAACACAAACACACACGTGCACACACACGCACACACACATACGCACAGCCATGCACGTACGTACACTCTAAAGGGGAAGCCCTGAAGTCTTTCCTGTGTGCATGACGCACGCAGGGCCAGCAAAAGCAGGAGCCCCACCCCGGCCGCCAAAAGTAGAAGCCCGACACCCGCCACACCAAGGGGTGGGGCCAAGAAGGAGCAAGTCAGCAGTAGTAAAAGCCCAACTCCTGGGGTGAGGGCCGGAAGCAATGGCAGCAGCAGCAGTGGCGGCAGCAGCAGCAGCAGCAGCAGCAGCAGCAGTAGCAACGGCAGCAGTAGCAACGGCAGCAGCAGTGCGGTAGCTGCTAAGGCCAAGCGCACAACCTTGAGCTGGAAGGAGCAGCAGGAGTATCAGGTGGGACTGTGTTCATGTGTGACCAAGGAGGTGTTGAGATATAGGGGACTGACATAGGGAACAGATAGGGGAGACTCGAAAGGGGATTAGGTAAGCAAATAGGTAGGGTTGGCCAGAACCGTGTATATGCACCATATATGACCGTATATTTGGTGATTTTCCTGCCAAAAGTACCGTATATACACCGTATATATATATATATATTTATATATGGTTCTGGCCAACCCTACATATAGGTAAAGGGACTAGATAGAAGACTAGATCAGTGACTTGTGATCAGACAGGTGGGCAAGTGATCAAACAGGTGACTTGAGAAGCCACACGTGGCTAGGACTGCTTGCAATATACATATTATGGTGTCACGGCTACTGCAGTAGAGCCGCTCTACTCTAGAGTTGCTAGCAGATTAGGGGTAAACGATGCTCGATTTGGGTTCCCTCATTCAGAATGGGTCATTCTGCATTACCAAGAAACAAAAGTTAAATGCAAGCGGCAATCACGGCCCTAGCAATGGATTAGGGAAACCTGCATACCTTATTGAACTTAAAAGGAATTCTGGCTAGTGTGAGCACTAGTTGAGATTGCCCCCCCTATCAAGCAAGTTCACCTTTCTTTCCAGGCTACTTCTGACACCTCATTCTGTAAGCAAAGAAGCAAACTCTTCCTGTGAAATTCATCTGTCCTCCCTGAGGTTCTTTTCTCATAACCATGCTATGCACGCACCTGCAACCCCACCACAAACACACACACAAACACACAAACACACACACACATACTTGCAACCACACCAAAAACGCACACACAAACACACGTTTTGCAACCATACCAAAAACACACACAAACACACACACTTGAACTATCACACACACACACACACACTTACACACACACATACATAGGGTGGGCCAGATTTGTATAAGTGAAATTTTATAATTATAGGTATTATACGGTATGGTATATACGTAGGGATCGGCGTTTGCTATAGCGCTATATAGCGCTATAATATTTTCAAATATAGCGCGTGTCAAAATTGAAATATCCGAATCGCTTCAATACGGCTCATGCCCACGCTTCGAACTCGGCTCAAACTCGTTCTTGGGCGCCCATAGAACACAAACACGTACCCTATGGAGTGCTATAGGCACCACATATCATGGGAGGACCACAACAGGGGATCATCAGCACCAGTAATGTACCATCCAAGACATCTTGAGCACCACAAGGAACAAATGCACAGACGGCAAGCCTGCACTTGCACACAAGTGCTGGCATACACACCTGCAGTGCTTGCACGCACGCACGCACACGCACGCGCGCACGCGCGCACACACATACACACACTCACGCATGCATGCACTCGCACACATGCACGCACACATGCACGCACACGCACGCGCGCACACACACACCCACCACACATACGCACACAAACACACACGCATGCACGCGCACACACGCACGCACGCGCACACGCACGCACGTGCACACACATGCACGCACGCGCACACACACGCACGCACACACACACACACACACACGAGCGCACGTGCACGCACGCACACACACACACACACGCATGCATGCATGCATGCATGCACGCAAACAAGCACGCACGAACGTGCACACACGCACGCACGCATGCACTCGCGGGCGCACGCGCGCACACACACACACACACACACACACACACACACACACACCACACACACAC
>Ga0307947_1000313_pt1:0-2500 | contig 32754 bp, 31 predicted proteins | sample OrgLakmetagen232_FD_201840 | JGI IMG/M metagenome (GOLD analysis project Ga0307947, IMG submission 201840) | Saline water microbial communities from Organic Lake, Antarctica - #232 | ecosystem: Environmental > Aquatic > Non-marine Saline and Alkaline > Saline | place: Antarctica: Organic...
CAACCAACCCTTCTTCTCACGCACCCTCCATTTGCAACCAACCCTGCTTGCACACAACCAACCCTTCTTCCTACGCACCCTCCATTTGCAACCAACCCTGCTTGCACACAACCAACCCTTCTTCTTACGCACCCTCCACTTGCAAAACAACCCTGCTTGCACACAACCAACCCTTCTTCCTACGCACCCTCCATTTGCAACCAACCCTGCTTGCACACAACCAACCCTTCTTCCTACGCACCCTACATTTGCAACTAACCCTGCTTGCACACAACCAACCCTTCTTCTTACGCACCCTCCACTTGCAAAACAACCCTGCTTGCACACAACCAACCCTTCTTCTCACGCACCCTTCATTTGCGTATATTCCATAGGGCGTGTGCCTGGCCAGCAAAAAGGAGTACAGCACCAGTATGGCCATCGCCACCAACAACCCTGTGTGGACTTACCCCGCAAACATACCCTTGAAGCCAGCAGCTATTCAAGACCTTGCACACAGGCGATTGCTGGTGCGCAACTTTTCACGGTGGTGGGGCTAGATTGCTTGAATGTTATTCTGACAGGCAATAGCTGGTGCACAGCTTTTCAATGTGGTGGGGCTAGTTGGTTGTTTGTGTATTCTGTTTGGATCTGTGGGGGAAAGCGTAAGTGCAAGAAGACTGGCACGCTCAGGCGACTGCTGGTGCGCAACTTTTCACGGTGGTGGGGCTAGATTGCTTGAATGTTATTCTGACAGGCAGTAGCTGGTGCACAACTTTTCACTGTGGTGGGGCTAGTTGGTTGTTTGTGTATTCTGTTTGGATCTGTGGGGGAAAGCGTAAGTGCAAAAAGACTGGCACGCTCAGGCGATTGTTGGTGCGCAACTTTTCACTGTGGTGGGGCTAGATTGCTTGAATGTTATTCTGACAGGCAATAGCTGGTGCACAACTTTTCACTGTGGTGGGGCTAGTTGGTTGTTTGTGTTTTCTGTTTGGATGAGGGAAAGCGTGAGTGCAAGAATACTGGCACGCTCAGGTGCTTGCTGGTGCACACTTTTGAACTGTGAGGGGGCTGGATGTTTGCACCATGTGTAGTTGAAGTATGTCTTTGGAAGCATGACAGAGAGGTGAGTAGGTACACACACGCTGACACACACAACCTCACGCACACACACACACACACACACGCACACTCTACCTGACGCACACACACAGTCACACACACATACACACACACACACACGCTCACAGGTGCGTGTGGTGGACAAGTCTGCAGAAGGTTTGGGCGCAGGCCAGTCAAACACTCTAGCCAGAGGGGTGCTGCCATTGACAGCTGCAGCTATGCAGCTGTTGCAGAGCAGGTGGGCTGTAGGTCACAATTAGGGTGTGAGTGCAGATGTGGGTGCGTGTGCATGTGCAAGTGTGTGTGTGTTTGTATGTATGTGTGTGTGTGAGAGAGAGAGAGAGAGAGAGAGAGAGAGAGAGAGAGAGAGAGCGTGTGTGTATGTGTGTGTGCGTGCGTGTGTGCATTCGTGCGTGTAAGAATGTGGGAGCGGGTGCAGTTGCATGTGCAAGTGGTTTTGTATGTGTGTGCATGCGCGCGTGCATACGTGTGTGTTGTTTGAGTCTGTCAGGCAGCCAAGTGCTCTGGTACACCTCTGATGTCATCTTATAAACATATGGTTGGCCATAACTGTGTGTTTATACACCGTATATGGCCGTATATTTGGTGATCTCCCTGCCAAATATACCGTATTTAAACCATTTGTATGTATGGTCCTGGCCAACCCTGCATTTGCAATGTGCATTGAAGGCTATACACTTGCTGGTCATTACTGTTTAACCGTTTACTCGAGCACTTGCCGTTGTTGTTTGCTCTTTGCGAGAAAAATGAACAGTTACGCAGGCCCCACATTAATAAGAAAGAAAAGGAGCCACTTTGGTACCAGGTACTGTAAAAATTCTCCTCCACCACAAAAGAAAAGAAAAAGGTCAATGGGGATAAGGAGGGTTGACCTGCAAGCTAAACCTGAAACCGGCTCCTGATCAGAGTTGATAATAGTACTAGACAGTACGTGCCTGGTATGGACAAGTTTGCCAGCGTAGAATGTATTTGCTGTGCGCGCAATGCTTTCAGCACTGCGTTGCTGGCAGCAGTGTGGGCAGCAGCATAATTACCAGAATGTGTGTATTTGCGGTGTGCGCGCGACATTTTCAGCGCTGCGTTGCAGGCAGCAGTGTGAGCAGCAGCATAATTACCAGAATGTGTGTATTTGCTGTGTATGCGCAACGTTTTCAGCGCTGCGTTGCTGGCAGGCAGCTTGAGCAGCAGCATAGTTACCATAATGTGTGTAGGCTGTGTGCGCGCAACGTTTTCAGCGCTGTGTTGCTGGCAGCAGTGTGGGCAGCAGCATAATTACCAAAATGTGTGTATTTGCTGTGTGCGCGCGACATTTTCAGCGCTGCGTTGCAGGCAGCAGTGTGAGCAGCAGCATAATTACCAGAATGTGTGTATTTGCTGT
>Ga0307947_1000313_pt1:7500-27500 | contig 32754 bp, 31 predicted proteins | sample OrgLakmetagen232_FD_201840 | JGI IMG/M metagenome (GOLD analysis project Ga0307947, IMG submission 201840) | Saline water microbial communities from Organic Lake, Antarctica - #232 | ecosystem: Environmental > Aquatic > Non-marine Saline and Alkaline > Saline | place: Antarctica...
CTGACGTTGCGCATGACATGTTTGGACAGATCAAGATGAAGCTATGGTGGCACAGTTGTCGGCACACGTTCATAATTAGAAGAAGGGATGGCAAACCTCCTAAGCTTGAAAGTGGATTACAAGGTTAACAAGGAAAGGCCTTAGTCAAAGCATGCGACTTGAAAGCGGATTAAAAGAACCAGATAAAACTGCAACGGCTCATGTCCACTTTCGAAGTACAGCCCAGCTAGTGGTAGTCCGCATCACTCCTAACGTGCCCTTCAAAAAATACAAATAAAGCCTAGACAGCGAGCTAGAGAACTCCCTGCCCTGCCCTGGGGAGTGATTTTTTCACTGCCTGCGTAGTTTTTTCTCCCTCTTTTTTTCCTGCCTGCCTGCAAAAATTCCGCACCTCACACTTGGCTACCGTAAATGCCAGCAGAAATAACATATGTCTTAGCAAGCTAGAAAGAAGTGTGCGGTCTGTATGCCTAAGCATGGTCACACAAATTTGCGTATCCAATAGGCAGAGTCAGGGAAAGAAAAAGGGCGAAAGACAGAATGCCTGTTTGGCAAACTTGCTAGCGATGTTTAGGGTCCTTGGAAAACTAAGCCATGTTAAAACAATCTTTTTGAATAAGGGCTGGACCTGCCAACATTAAAAAGGGGATATTTTCACCAACGGAATTGGAGTCACGGCATTGGCTGTGTGCATTTAAGTTGACATAGCATAGCGTGCAGCTCAGGGTTTTTGTTTAAAACTTTAGGAATGCAGCGCGCTTAGCAAGTCTTTTTTGCACACGACACTTCTTCTTTTTCAACGCAATGTCAAGTGAGAATTAGTGTTAAAACAATAATAGGCCTCAACCAGCACAAAACGAAGACAGATCTCAGCCAATTAAGCTTGTTCTAAAAAAGTGTTTGGGAAAGGGGGATGCAAGGTAAAAGGCTGAGGGAGATCGGGAACACCTCAGCAGCACCGCCAGACACTAGCAGATCCACCTTCCCCAGACAGCACCAACCCAAAGGTCTTAGCATTCTCCAACGTGACATCCACCTCATCGAGATCAAGAACTGTGAAGACACTAGACCTCAGAACCAGCTGAGCGCCGTGCAGAAACTGCACAAAGGCCTCCTCTGCATCATTTTTAAGGAGCTTCCCGTCACGACGAATCATGGTACCAGCTTAAGCATGGATTGCAAGTATGAGCCACAGCTAAATCAATGGCATGGACGAATCGTGTGATTTTCCCTGGATTTATAATGTGAGCAACGGTTTTATGGTTATTTGGTTGTTTGGCCAGTTTAGATGGTCCTCTTGTAACAAACTCGCTCTTTTTTCAGACTTGTCTGAGCCATCTCCTCTTAGGCGTTGCTTGAGCTGTTGCTTCCTTCTCACGTGGAGAGGAAGGAGACGTTAAACACACCTTTATGGGGGGGCTTGGCGGACCGTTGACCCCCACACCATACTATTGGAAGTGGGTGGCACCATCTACAACAATCCCACACTGGAGCCTTATTAGGAGCTGGTTCATGACTCTCAAAGAGCTATGAAGCTTGCTTCCAGCCAAGCTTCATATACAGAATGTCAATTATGCTGCCAAACTTGTCCAAACCAGACGTGCCCTTTCCAGCACTATTATCAGCTCTAATCTGAAGACAGTATCATAACAGGCCTGCAACCCTTCCGATCCCCATTGATCATTATCTATTTCTTTTGATGGAGGACTTTTACGATACCCGGTACCAAAGTGGCTCCTTTTCCTTACTTAATGTGGGGAGTGGCTTTTCACTGCCTGTGTAGTTTTTACTTCCTGGGGGCGCAGGAACTCTCAAAGGTTAAGCCAAGAGTTTACTTGTATCTCTATCTTAAAGTCTTGAGTTGTGCGAATCTTGAAGGAGTTGAGTTGTATTTATGTCTTGACTTGTCCATACTAGACTTGCCCTTTCCAGTACTGTTATCAACTCTCATCAGGAGCCGGTTTCAGGCCAAGCCCGCAACCCTCCTGATCCCCATTCATTATTCCTTTCCTTTTCGCGGTGGAGAAGCTTTACGGTACTCGGTACCAAAGTGGCTCCTTATCCTTAATTAATGTGGGGAGTGGCTTTCACTGCCCGCGTAGAAAAGAAAAGACTACGCAGTCTGCTTTTTATTACAGTCAAGACAGTTGCACGCCAAAGGGAATATAAGGCTCATCCAACGCAATAGCACTGCAAGCCCCTGTAAACAAAATCCATTCAAAATTGGAATCATGGCACTAAAAGAACATAATATGCCACAGAGCTTGTTTCAATACAATCTCGTACATTATGTCAACCGGTTGGGCTAGAACAAGCTCAGATGGAGAACTAACTGTCCTCCCTCAGAATTTCTCCCCACTACGGACTTGTTTAAAAGCAGACTGCTGTGCTTCCTGCCTCAGGGAAACTTTGGGTTGAGTCGGAGTTGGAGTTGGGTTCCCATTTTCTCTCTTTTTTTACATCACTTTTGTATGTCATAACTCTCTTTTCCAGATCTGGAGTCTCGACATCAGCTTGTACCTCCCCCTTTTTTTTCTTCTCTTCTTTTTTTCTTGCTGTCTCGGCTTGTTTTCAGCATCGTAATAGGGAGTTTGCTCCCCTTGACCTACAAACAATCCAAAAGTAGAACTAAAAACTGACGGCCATTCCCTGCAGAGCAAGCTTTTACAAAAGCACAAGCAGTGCCAAATTGAAGGAGTACTTAAGACCAACCACACACACACACACACACACACAACCACACAACCACACACACACACACACACACACATCAGTAGAATAATTTGGTGTTTTATTGGGGACAAAGCTACGATGCATTTTACGTGAACACTTGTCTTGAGTAATTAAATTGGCAGGGCTTTCAATAAGCCCAAGTCTAGATCACTTGAAAGCCCTGCCAATTTAATTACTCTTCCTCCTTGATTTATAACTAAGTAAATGATGTGGACACCTTGCACACCTTGCGGACACTACCAATCATGCTACACATTGACAGGATATTGCCACGCACAAGCATACTACACACATACACACGCACAAGCACACACTCTCATGAGCACAGACACCCCCTTCTCACATCAGTGTCTCACATCTGATTATTGCTCTTTGACGATCAGGCAAGCACGTGCCCCACCCCAGGTTCGTGACCACAAGGGCAGCGAGTATAAAGGAGTGAGGAGTGCCTCCAAATTAAGGCGCCTCTTATTATTTGCAGCTTCATCTCTGCTACGTCACTACCAGAAGCACTCACACCCTCGCTGTGTGTATGGGTCTCCTATGTTTCCTGTATCTTCCCTTTTCTAGAAATATCCCGTCCTTATTGCCCAAAGAGGCAGCAAACAAACAGTGGCAGCAGGCAGGGCCACATTTAAGCTCTGCCAGCATTGTCAGGCGACCAGGCCAAAAAAATCTGTCATTCGGTGGGGCCAAACAGATCTGTCATTCGGTTGGGCCAAACAGTTCTGTCAGGTGGTGGGGCCAAATAGATCTGTCAGGCGGTGGGGCCAAACAGATCTGTCAGGCGGTCGGGCCAAACAGATCTGTCAGGCGGCCGGGCCAAACAGTTCTGTCATGTGGTTGTGCCAAATAGATCTGTCAGGCGGTGGGGCCAAATAGATCTGTCAGGCGCTGAGGCCAAATTGTTCTGTCAGGCGGTCGGGCCAAAAAGTTCTGTCAGGCGGTTGGCTACTTGCTCTACGCGTGACCTCACAAAAGCGCAGACGATGGCTTGCACCTGCACATTGTTTCCGTGCAAATGACGCGTGACCTCACAAAAGCGCAGACGATGGCTTGCACCTGCACATGGTTTCCAAGCAAATCACGCGCTGCAGATGTCTCAATGGAGACATGACTGAAATGGAAGAGGGCTGATGCCCATCCAGACTCCTATATGCAGTTGTAAGTTACTACATCCATGAGATTGTGAAAGACTGCACATACTGTCATTGCAGCTGCATAATCTGTAAGGTAGTTCAAGTGTAAGTCTCGACCAGTGTGTGGCACTGCGCATGCACACTGTGGATACTGCGCATACACACTGCAGATACACACTGTGGATACTGCGCATGCACACTGTGGATGCACACTGTGGATACACATTCTGGATACACACTGTAGATACTGCGCATAGACACTGCGCATACACTGCGCATACACACTGTGGAGGAGGGAGGCCCTAGCTTTAGATAAACAGGGTCCCACCAAATGCAGGTTTCAGTACAGGTGCAGCCGTAAGCCCCAAGTAGCAAAGCCGCTCCTGTTAACTAGAAACTGCGAGCCTACAAACTAATCGGAAGTAACTTGCAAGGTAATGCGCAAACCATGGAGTAGCGAGCTCTACACACTGCTTGCCGTTGAAAACAAGGGAGTTGCTAAAACTAGTAATTGCGGGGAGTGTTTTGCTGCCTGCGTAGTTTTTCTTTTCTTTTCTTTTCTTTTCTTTTCTTTTCTTTTCTTTTCTTTTCTTTTCTTTTCTTTTCTTTTCTTTTCTTTTCTTTTCTTTTCTTTTCTTTTCTTTATAGTATTTGCAGGTCTCGATCGATTAAGGTATTGCACACACTGTCAGAGAGGGAGGACCTTAAACTATATAGTAGCCCACGATATGTAGAAGTAAATAGACACCTGACTGTAAGGCTTACTGAAAGCAGTTTTAAATAGACATGCAAACGTAGGGCCCACTGAATGCAGAGTAGCAATAGTATAGACACCCAATCGAAGGCATGCTGTCCTAGCAGGGAAAATGCAAAGTTTCCTAGTGCATGCTGTCCTAGGAGGGAAAAGTATCATAGGCCTTAAGCTAGTGCATGCTATCTGAGGGGAAAGTATCCTAGGGCATGCTATTATCCTAGCAGGGATAGTGCAAAGCATCGTGAATGGCCGTATTTGTTTTACAATTCCGCTGCCGATTCTAGCAGGGAAAGTGCAAAGCATCGCGAATGGCCGTACTTGTTTTACGATTCCCCTGCCAATCCTAGCAGGGAAAGTGCAAAGCATCGCGAATGGCCGTACTTGTTGTACGATTCCCCTGCCAAAAACACTGTATACACACCGTATATACATGATATATGGTTCTGGCCAGCCCTAAGTACGACTCACCTGTGTGTCGGAGAGGAGGTTGATCCACCAACTACACAGGACCGACTTCATCTGTGGGCCGACTCCTTCGCCTTCTGTGTTGGTGAGCGTGCACAATTCTGGTTAGAGGTTAGGCATATTGATGTGTGGATCTGCATTGAAGTTGTAACTGCCTTCATCTGCGGGCCGACTCCGTTGCTGTCTGCTATGAGTCAGACGCATTGCAGGTTTTATATGTGTTTTTTATGTGGTTTTATATGTGTTTTTTTGTATGTGTTTTAGGCCGTCTGCTGTGAGGCAAGTGCAGTGCAGGTCTTATATGTGTGCTGATCTTTGAAACTGGAATGGTAAAATGTGAGGTCAGGCAACACAGGCTTGTATGCACAGATGTACGGAACTGGAATGATAACATGTGAGGCCAGGCAGCACAGTTATGTGTGGACAGATGAGTGGAACTGGAATGACACGATGGAAAGTCAGGCAACGCAGGCGTGTGTGCACAGATGTACGGAACTGGAATGATAAAACGTGAGGCCAGGCAGCGCAGTTGTGTGTGGACAGATGTGTGGAACTGGAATGATACGAGACTGGATTACCTAAAATTTTAGGGGTCTGTTGAGGTGCTGCCAAGCTTCAAGCTTGGTGTTGTATTGAATTGTATTGCAATGTATTTTATTGTACTGATTTGTATTGTATTGTAGTGATTTTTAATGTACAGCAATTCTGACAATGAAGCAACCTTGTACAGCAGTTCTGGTACCTATTATCACTCATCAGTGCAATCTGTGCAGAGGCCACACCCCATCATTGTCACGTGACCTTGGAGCAGCAAGACAGGTATTGATTAGAAATAAATAGATTATATGAGATCAGTTGTTCATAAAACTATAATTTTGTCTATCCTATTACCAGGCACCAAAAACACTCTAGACAAAACATATTTTAAGCCTCTGCCAAAATAAATAACACAACTCACATTTCACATTACACCACAACACATTACCAACACACACACACACTTACCTCCTTCCCCTATACCCATTGCAGCGATTCCCAGAATTCGCTGCATGCGACTCACAACAAGCCCATTTGTGAGGGCCCCTGGGGTGGGCTGCCTGCACGCAGCAGAGGTACGATGCTGACACGAAATGCTTTTGTTACAGTGAAAGGGTTGTGAGAAGTGGCACGGTTTCCGTGATGACACGAAATGCTTTTGTTACAGTGAAAGGGTTGTGAGAAGTGGCACGGTTTCCGTGATGACACGAAATGCTTTTGTTACGGTGAAAGGGTTGTGAGAAGTGGCACGGTTTCTGTGATGACACAAAATGCTTTTGTTACAGTGAAAGGGTTGTGAGAAGTGGCACAGTTTCTGTGATGACACAGGCAGGAAGGCTTGTGATGACTGTTGTGGAGACTGTAATATTTACTGAGCATCGATACTGAAAAGAGCACGATCAAAAGTAAACTGCCACCACAAAAGGACCTCCAAGAAATGCCATAATAAATGCTAGTAAAGCTCATAATTAAGTTGGTAATGTCCCCATTCCTCTAAAATGACACAGACAGGAAGGCTTGTGATCACACTACAGACAGGAAGGCTTGTGTGATGAGACTACAGGCAGGAAGGCTTGTGATGAGACTACAGGCAGGAAGGCTCGTGTGATGAGACTACAGGCAGGAAGGCTCGTGAGAAGTGGCACGGTTTCTGTGATGACACAGGCAGGAATGAACACTCACCCGTCGTATGTCGTCGCACGGCTTGTGGTGAGATAGGCTTGCATCTTCCCAGGATCTCCGTTGATGACCAGGTCTTGGACGGCATAGCAAGCCTCATCATGCACCAGCCGAGCCAGATGCAGCTCCACCTGTTGTGCGGAAAGCGAGGGCAGACGTTGGGAGTTGCTTGCAGAATAAAAAAGAGGTCGTGCAGGAAGTATGAGACAAACTTCCTCATGCACCACCCAATAAGGCACCACCCAATAAGTGAAGCTCTATTTCTGTGCAGAAAGCGAGGGCAGATGTAAAAAGTTGCTTGCAAACAAGAGAGGTTGAGCAGGCATTATAAGGTCACACCCCACATCAATCGTCATCATGGGGGGCTCCTTTGGTTCATTCAATTCTTCACCTGGATCGATTCAATCACGCACCCTAACCTAAACCTACGTTGTAACCAGATTAGTTTCCAATGCCCGCAAAATGTCATTCCTGACGAGTTCTCAATCGTATTTCTCATTCGTTATGTTTGCACTCCAGCAACTTAGCCGTTGCAGTGGCATTTCTTGAGCACCACTTCAGGTGACAGTGCCTTTACCTGAGCTGCTGTGCTGGAGAGAGCATCTCACTTGGCCGGTATTTCTTGAGCACCACTTACGGTGCCATTGCACAATCCTATAGCTGCTGTGATGGAGAGAGCACCTCACTTGGCCGGCATTTCTTGAGCACCACTTACGGTGCCATTGCACAATCCTATAGCTGCTGTGCTGCAGAGAGCACCTCACTTGGCCGGCATTTCTTGAGCACTACTTACAGTGCCATTGCACCATCCTTTACCTGAGCTGCTGTGCTGGAGAGAGCATCCACGGTGCAACCAGCTAAGAGCAGGAGGCAGCACTGATTACATATCAGCATGGGTAACCAGCACTCAGCAATAATCAGGATGGGAAGCACCAATTCAGCATAAGGCAGCACTCTTCTAGCAGGAAGCAGCACTGATTCATCATTATTCAGTATATGGGGAAGCACGAACTCAGCATGGAGCAGCACTGTTCTAGCAGGAAGCAGAACTGATTCAGCACTGATTCAGCACTGTTCAGTATGGGGAAGCACGAACTCAGCGTGGAGCAGCATTATTCCAGCAGAAGGCAGCACTGCAAGTACTGCACATAAACCGTACATACATATGTATGATTTTGGCCAACCCTTTACCTTTGTCATTGTGCTGGTGGTGGTCGGGCCTTCTGCGGCAAACCTGAAGAAGGCACGCACCCCTCCGTACCAAGCTTCCTTGGCCTTCAAGGACTTGGCCATCTTTATGCCACCTTTGAAATCAGCAAGCGTTCAATTGGTTACGCCTCGTTCCAGTTGACCGACAGATTAACAGATCTAGTGCAAAAGTGCAAAAGTGCATCGCACAAATCTCTGGTCTTCAAGTACAACCTTTGAAACAACAAAGCCCGTCAGTGTACAACATTGGAAAGCTTTTGTGTGAACCTTATGAAAGCGGGTGATGAAAACGAAGGACAAAAAACTACGCAGGCAGTAAAAACCACAGGCAACTCTTCTTGCATTATTGGCAGAAAAGAAAGTAAAAAAGAAAAAACTACGCAGGCAGTGAAAAACCATTCCTCAAAAGAAATAGAAAAGAATAAGAAAGTATAAACTACGCAGGCGGCAGTGAAAAACCACTCCCCTCCCCAAAAAAACAATGAAGAAACAATGCAGGCAGTGAAAAGCCACTCCCGACATTATAAGGAAAGGAAGGCAAAGAAAAGAAAAACTACGCAGGAAGCAGTAAAAACCACTCCCCACCTTAATCCAGGAAAGGGAGGCTTCTTGGTATCGGGTACCGTAAGACTCCCTAACCAAAAGTGTGTGACATTTATTCATGACATTTATTTATTTATATCAACACATATCTAACTGCCTATGTTATATTTGTCTATTTACCTATACACACACGTATACTTGTATAAATACATGAAAAATAAATAGCTGAATGAGATTGGCTAATCTCACAAAGGACAAAGCTTTCTCACAAGCTTTTGAGGATATCATGATGGATGACGGATCTTTGTAATGCAAGCACACGTGCTTGATTGAACGTAGCCCCATCATCCATTAAACATGGGGGAAAAAGAAGCTGCGTAGGCAGCAAAGACACTCCCCGCATCATACAAGAATACCCCATCAATTGTCACAGTATTGGCTGGTAAAAGAGAAGGAAATTACTACGCTACGAGGTTGACGTAAATGAAAGACTAAACAATCACATCACTGGGAACCCAGCATAGGAGAATCACAGACCTTAGAATAAAAACAACAATCGCTTGCAACATAATACACCCCAGAAAGGACTACTTATACTAAGTCCACGAATGGAAATGTGGAAACACTTATAAAGGCAGCACAGATCACAGATATCCAATGCTGCAAGAGCGATGACGCTTTCCCCGGATCTCACCTTTAAGGGCCAAGTTAAGGTACGCAGGCGTGATACCTGGGACGCCTGTATGCATGAATGTTGCACATTCATGTGTGTGTGTGTATGTGTGTGTGTGTGTGTGTGTGTGTGAGTGAATAATGTTTGTTTGTGCAGAGTTTGTGCATGTGAAGTGCATTTGTGCAGAGTTTGTACATGTGAAGTGCATTTGTGCATGTGAAGTGCATTTGTGAGTGAGTGTGAGTGTGTGTGCGTGTGTGTAGTACATTGTGAGTGTAATCACGTGTGTGTTTAGATCGTGTGCAACATGTGTGCAGCAGACGTGTGTAGAATATGTCTGTACAGCATGTGTGATTCTACAGCAGCATGTGGTACATGTGTGCGGATTATATATGATTAATGATTAGTGTGTGTAGTGCACATTTCAAGGTAAGTGTGCACTTGACTTACCAGCAGTGTGTGTGTACATGTGTCTCTACAGCTATATGTGGTACATGTGTGCGAATTATATGATTAGTGTGTGTGTAGTACAAATTATATGGTAAGTGTGTGCACTTGACTCAAGATTGTATGGTGAGTTTGTGGTAAATGTTGGGGCATACGTTATTGTGTGCAGGAAAGATTAATAACTCGAATGGGTCATTTGTAAAACCAGATAAAACCAGAGCAACAGATAAAGAAAGGGTGAACTAAATATTTTGGGTGGACCACAACCGTACACGCACACACGCACACACACACACACGCACGCACACCGTGTATGACCGTATGTACGGGAAGCTTCCTGCCAACGACACTTGTATAAACATGCACCGTAAGTATGTTCCTATGCATGGTTTTAGCTAACCCTACTGATAAATGGATTGATCACATGCAAATTGTTAGTACGTTCCTATGCATGGTTGTGGCCAACCCTACTGATAAATGGATTGATCATGTGCAAATTGTTAGTACGTTCTTATGCATGGTTTTGGCTAACCCTACTAATTAATGGATTGATCATGTGCAAATTGTCAGTACGTTCCTATGCATGGTTGTGGCCAACCCTACCGATAAATGGATTGATCACATGCAAATTGTTAGTACGTTCCTATGCATGGTTGTGGCCAACCCTACTGATAAATGGATTGATCATGTGCAAATTGTTAGTCCCGTATGCAGATCTCAAACACATAACGCGCGCCTGGAGTAGCAGCAAAGGCAGCCCACATCGTCAGAGGGTCCTTGCTGGGCTCGTGAGCGTGTAGCGACAAGTTACTGTGAGAATGGAAGAGCATATGTAAGTATGAGTGAGGGTTGCGCCATCAAACAGTGTCAGAAATTATGGCTAGATCTGTAGCGACAAGTTACTGTGAAAGCGGAAGAGCATTTGTAAGTTTGAGTGAGGGTTACGCCATCAAAAAGTGTCAGAAAGTATGGCTAGATCTGTACAGGCGCAGAGTGACCAGAAATGATGGCTAGATCTGTACAGGCGCACAGCGACCAGAAGTGATGGCTAGATCTGTACAGGCGCAGAGTGACCAGAAATGATGGCTAGATCTGTACAGGCGCAGAGTGACCAGAAGTGATGGCTAGATCTGTACAGGCGCAGAGTGATCAGAAGTGATGGCTAGATCTGTACAGGCGCAGAGTGACCAGAAATGATGGCTAGATCTTGTACAGGCGCAGAGTGACCAGAAGGGATGGCTAGATAAGTACAGGCGCAGAGTGACCAGGAATGATGGCTAGATCTGTACAGGCGCAGAGTGACCAGAAATGATGGCTAGATCTGTACAGGCGCAGAGTGACCAGAAGTGATAGCTAGATCTGTACAGGCGCAGAGTGACCAGAAATGATGGCTAGATCTTGTACAGGCGCAGGGTGACCAGAAATGATGGCTAGATCTGTACAGGCGCAGAGTGACCAGAAATGATGGCTGGATCTGTACAGGCGCAGAGTGACCAGAAATGATGGCTAGATCTGTACAGGCGCAGGGTGACCAGAAATGATGGCTAGATCTGTACAGGCGCAGAGTGACCAGAAATGATGGCTAGATCTGTACAGGCGCAGAGTGACCAGAAATGATGGCTGGATCTGTACAGGCGCAGAGTGACCAGAAATGATGGCTAGATCTGTACAGGCGCAGAGTGACCAGAAATGATGGCTGGATCTGTACAGGCGCAGAGTGACCAGAAATGATGGCTAGATCTGTACAGGCGCAGGGTGACCAGAAATGATGGCTAGATCTGTACAGGCGCAGAGTGACCAGAAATGATGGCTAGATATGTACAGGCGCAGAGTAACCAGAAGTGATGGCTGGATCTGTACAGGGGCAGAGTGACCAGAAATGATGGCTAGATCTGTACAGGCGCAGAGTGACCAGAAACGATGGCTAGATCTGTACAGGCGCAGAGTGACCAGAAGTGATGGCTGGATCTGTACAGGGGCAGAGTGACCAGAAGTGACGGCTAGATCTGTACAGGGGCAGAGTGACCAGAAATGATGGCTAGATCTGTACAGGCGCACCGTGACAAGCTGCTGCGTACATGGCTAGCTAGCATGGACGCCAATCTGGAGAGGGAGCTTTTCAAGTATGAGCAGGTTTACCCAAACTCGTCTAAAACTTGCCGAACCATCAGCACAGTGGGAGGAGAAGTAATACCTTTCAAGGGTATTACAGCAAAGCAGCTGAAGTGCGTCAAGCGGTTTGCCCAAACTCGTCTGAAACTTGCCGGGCCATCAGCACAGTGGGAGGAGCAGCCATACGTTTCGAGGGGCAGAACAAAGTAAAGGAACTGCCAATTACTAAACACAAGCCTCAAGCGGCACAGTAAGCAGGACTAGACTCTTCGGGAATCATAGACGTTCTGCTCAGCACATGATGGGCAAATACTTGATGGCGAATGTCAAGCAGGGTGCACGTTGACAAACATTGCAGCAGGCAGAGTACACATTGACAAATAATGTAGCAGTGCGTTGTAGAAGGCATACTCGAGATCTAAGATTAGGAATTATTGTATTGCATTGTATTGTATCGTTACACCATTCCTCTAAGCCGCAAGCGAATGCAGGCATGGAAATGGATCTGCCTGCCTGGAAAAAAAGACTCCGCTGGTAGTGATGACACAGCCAGTATGATTTAGGGAGGGGGTTACGTAGGTGCCCGCACCAGGCAACCCCCCACCGTGCAAACACACGAAAGAAGGATACTTGGTGTGGGTCAGGGGGGTTGTGTGCTGTAGCACCCAGACCTACACCTTGACTGTTGCAGTTTAAGTTGTATTGCAGTGCATATCTTGTTTTTGCCGCCTACCCAGAAAAGTGTTGTTGATGGTCTATAGTGCTGCAGAGTGTGCAATCACGTGTGCTTGCAAAAGAAATGAGCAAACGCCATGAAGACGATGATAACTTAGGTTGAAGCTTGTTGTACTCAGTTGCATGTGCTTGCATAAGAAACGAGTTACAGACAGGCATAGATTTGTGTGCCGCCTGTTTTAAATACTGCACTTGTTTGATGAACACACGCACGCACACGCACGCACATAGGAACACACATACATACACACACGCACGCACACACGCACGCACACAGAAACACACACATACACACACCTGTTGTCGGCGGTCAAAGGGGGTGAGGACTGCACATCCTCAGAGCTGACGCTTCCGCTGTATACGACCGTGCTTGCACTGCTGGCGGCTTCAACAGAGGGGGGCGTGGCATATGCCATCGGAGAGGCAGCGCCTGCAAGAGGTACGTTATGGGAGGCACACAGGGTGAAGCAGGGCGCTTCTGCTGAACACAACCGTGCTTGCACTGCTTGCGGCTTCAACAGAGGGGGGCATGGCATATGCCATCGGAGAGGCAGCGCCTGCAAGAGGTACGTTATGGGAGGCACACAGGGTGAAGCAGGGCGCTTATGCTGTACACAGCCGCGCTCGCACTGCTGGCCTGCTGGTGGATTCAACAGAGGGGGCGTGGCATACGCCATCAAAGAAGTAGCGTCTGCATAAACATATGTGTTACAGGGTATACAGGGTGATGCAGGGCGCTTGTGCTGTACACAACCGTGCTTGCACTGCTGGCCTGCTGGTGGCTTCAACAGAGGGGGCATGGCATACGCCATCAAAGAAGTAGCGTCTGCAAAAACATATGTGTTACAGGGTATACAGGGTGAAGCAGGGCGCTTTTGCTGTACACAACCGTGCTCACACTGCTGGCCTGCTGGTGGCTTCATTGAGGGGTGTGACAGATGCCAGCGGAGAAGTAGCACCTGCAAAACGTACGTTTTGAACTATAAAGGGTACACAGGGTGAAGCGCTTACGGTACCTGGCCATAGCTGTGAGTTTGTACAAAGTTGTGCTGGAGTGATTTCTTTGGAGGGGAAAGGCAAGCGACGGTATTCCAAACAGGATTACTCCCTCTTATATGCATTCACACACACAAACACATACACACACACACACACACACACACTCACACTCACACTCACACTCACACTCACACTCACACTCACACTCACACTAAAACTCACAGTCACACTCTCACTCACACTCACACTCACACACACTCACACTCACACTCACACTCACACTCACACACTCTCACACACGCACTCACACACGCTCACACACACACAATGGGGGTGAGAAATAGGCAAGTAAACCCTGGGCAACTTAACGGTGGCGATTGCAGGAGCAGCGTATGTGTGTGTATGTGTGTGTGTTTCTGTGTGCGCATTTCTGTGTACGCACACGTGTGCGTGTCCTACTTTTAAAAACGCACCTTCTGCTTCGATTCTCGACGCACGCTCCGCTTCTGCCACCCACAGCGCCTCAAGCGTGGCAGCGTCGGCGGCTGACATCGAAGCAGGCGGCACGTGTGGGTTCGATAAAGAATCCGCTGTGCTTAATCCTCCTGCTGTGTCTTGCCACGCAGGCGGCGTCGGTGCAGCTGCTGCTGCTGCTGCTGCTGCTGCTGCTACTGCGGGTGCCGCCGCATGCTGACTTTGCAAGGTGTTGGTGTAGGGAGGTGTCGAGTGTGCTTGTGCTACTCCTGACCAGCTTCCAGGGGATTGAGGAGCAGACACATGCTGTTGTGCTGTGCTGTTCCTGTGTGTTTTGTGTTTTGTGTGGTGTGTGTGTGCGTGTGTGTGTGTGTGTATGTGTGTGTGTGTGTGTGTGTGTGTGCGTGTGTGTGTGTGTGTGTGGAGTTGGTCTTATATACTCCTTCAATTGGCACTGCCTGTACTTTTGTAAAAGTCCGGTCTTGCTTGACTTCAACCCTTGCATGACCTCAACCCTGATTATGATCACTATATATTATGTACGAGGCTTGATTATTGAATATTTTGCACAAGGCGTGGCGTTTTTAATTACTATAAATTATGTACGAGGCCGTTGAGGATGCTTGTCTGAAACACAACAACAGCATGGAACAAAACATTCAATCATTGAGACACTCATGCATTCAATCATTGAGACACTCATGCATTCAATCATTGAGACACTCATGCATTCAACCATTGAGGCACTCATACATTCAATCATTGAGACACTCATGCATTCAAGCATTAAAACATTGAAACATTTAAGGATTCTAACATTTTCAACACCCCTGTCCTCTAATTGCCCCCGCGGGGGCGCCCTTAACTGTGATATCTCATTCAAAGACCTGTACAGCCAGTCGTACGTAATATAAAATATAAAAAAAGGAAGCCAGCAAGGCATACACAAGGCACTCAGGTAATTCTTAGATCGCTTGTTAGAACAGGGTATGCGATTGAGCTTGCCTCAGAGAAGACTGCGCAGCCCTAGCTAAAAGACACAGGCATCCGAATTCGGCAGCACATTCAAAAAGCGACTTAGGTTAAGGGCAAGCATATAGTATCATATCACAAAGGGCAAGCATATAGTATCATATCACAAAAGGGCAAGCACATAGTATCATATCACAAAAGGGCAAGCGTATAGTATCATATCACACAAGGGCAAGCACATAGTATCATATCACGCAAGGGCAAGCACATAGTATCATATCACAAAAGGGCAAGCACACAGTATCATATCATGCCAGGGCAAAGCATTTAGTGTCATATCACATATCACACAAGGGCAAGCGTATAATGCCTGCCTCTTCTTACTGCGAGGGGGTGTCCAAGAAGCGCATGCCCTTTTGTCGCGGATGCTGCTGAGGGTACTTTGCTAGAGGCATCGGAGCCCCGTGCTCACGAATCTCTCTCAGCCCGTTTATCCATGTTGAGGTGGCGTAGCTGCACACAGCATAGTTTAATAGTTTAATATAAAAATGTGTTTAATAGTTTTATATATAATTGTGTTTGTGGTAGGCATCAGATTTTCAGATCTTTACAGGTACTCCCAGCCTGATCATCCACGTCGTGGTGGCAAAACTGCACTCAGCATAGTTTAATATAAAAATGTGTTTGTGGAGGCATCAGAATTTCAGATCTTTACAGGTACTCCCAGCCTGATCATCCATGTCGTGGTGGCAAAGCTGCACACACACACACACACAAACACACACACACACACACACAATTTGATAGAAAAATGTTGTATAGTAGGTATCAGAGTTTTGCGATCTTTACAGATATCCCAGCTCGTTCATTCAGGTTGTGGTGGCAAGTTTGCGCCCAGCAGATTTAAATATTGAGATGTGTTCAGAATCGGAGTTTGGCAAGTTTGACAAATATCCCAGCTCGTTCATTCAGATTGTGGTGGTAAAGTTGCGTGCAAATGAACTTGCAATGATGTTTCCATGGCATAAATTACCAGATACACAGCTTGGATTATTCTGCAATTTGCTAATATCTGTTGGCACACAACTTTTGTATTGACCCTGGACTAGCAGATGTTAATTAAGCAGGTGAACCAACAGTTTAACAACAGCAGTCTGTAACAAACACACACACACACACACACACAAACACGAATGCAGCCTGCTCAGCGGTCACAGTTTAGCCAAGAACACACGTGAGCGCACCCTGGCCACACATAGACACATGTCAGAACCATGCAGCCAGATCATGCAATTTATTCAGCGTTAATATCACAAAACATGCTTTGCAGATTCATGCAATCAAGTTTACATTCATATCCCTGACTTGGTTATGCAGCCTGAACACAGAAACACACTTTGCAGGGTTACGAAACCCGACCACACTAAGGTTGGCAGGTCGGGCAGTCAGATCACAACAATGTACTTGGCAGAATTGAGCAGCCTGAACACACAAGCATACCTGGCAGGGTTATTCAAGGTGTGCATCGTCCCTGTAAGGCAAATCACATGATGTGAGTCACGGTGTGAGTTTGAGTCACGGTGTGAGTCTGAATGGAAAATTAGAGAAAGCTTGCTTGGTGTCAGCCTTTTAGAATTACAATATAGACTACAGAAGTACCAAAAAAGGAAGTTTGGGCAGATGGTAAAAATTCATAAAGGTGCACCCACACCAAGTAGTTAGTACTAAAAGTAAGGAGCCAATTTGCTTCTGAGTACATAAACCTCCTCCATTACATTTCAGTTAAAATTAAATTTAACACGTAGACGTTTTGGGAACGAGTTGTGGCTTGAGGGTCGAGAAGCAAAGTTTACATGTCAAGGTGTGTGCCTTGAACAGCGATAAAAAGGACTGAAGATCTGCACATGGAGCGCGCAAGAGAATGAGCATCAAATATGGAAAGCTGATACAGAACAATAATGTCACTGCGTCCGACTCATAGGTACACCCATTTATGTCCACTAATGTCCACCACTGTCCATTATGGACACAGCAGACTTTCTTTCTGTGCGAAGAAAATATTGCGATTTGGAGAAAATATGCGCCAGTTCATTATGCAACATGATAACGGAGGAGGAGGTTGACAAGACTCAGTGGTTCAAATTCAGAGAAACAATCCTCGCGCCAATGCAAACTGCTTCCAAGCTATGTGTGCACTCTGTGAATTAAGTAACTGAAGAGCTCCGTAAAATTCCGTACTAGACGCGCCCTTTTTAGTACCAGCAGCGACTCTCACAAGGAGCCGGCGATTTCAGACCAAGCCTGCAACTTTCCTGATCCTCGTTCAACTTCTCTTTTCATTCAACATTTTCCCCTTTCTTTAATGAGGGAGCTTTACGATTTCAGACCAAGCCTGCAACTTTCCTGATCCTCGTTTAGCTCCTCTTTTCATTCAACATTTTCCCCTTTCTTTAATGATAACTTCTCTTTTCATTCAAAATTTCCCCCTTTCTTTAAAGATAGCTTCTCTTTTCATTCAATATATTCCCCTTTCTTTATTGAGGGAGCTTTACGTTACCCAGCATCAAAGTGGCCCCTTCCCTTCAATTTTTTGTGGGGAGTAAATTTTTCTGCTGCAGCCTGCAGCCTGCAGCTGTGCAGTTCCTCCTTGTTTCCTTTCCATTCCTAATTCCAATGCTTGACACCTGCTTTTTTCCCTGCTCACTTTGCAGTTGTTTGCTACACAGCCTGCCTCGAACGCACCCACAAACACCCACACACCCACCCCCACCCCCATTCACCCAGAAAACCTACACACCCACCCACACCCACATACACCCACCCACACCCACATACACCCACCCACACCCGCACCTACACTCACCCACCCCCACACACAAACAAAAACACGTACCCACACCCATACACACACATCCAAAAACACACACACACACACACCCGTACACCCATACACCCACACCCACACCCACACCCACACACCTGCATGGGAACTGAGTGCATCAAACACTCGTTTAAGCCCCTGCGTCATTTCAGCCTTGGACGGCCGGTCCTTGCACACCTGGGGGCCAAGTGTCATCCATTTGGACAGAGGAACGTGTGTGTGTGTCACCCATTTGGACAGAGGAACGCGTGTATGTGTATGTGTGGTCAGTAGAAGTCTGTTGCCTGATTCGGTTTATTTGTTGCTGCAACCGTTTGAATGTCATGCCACATCGTTCTGCCGTTCAGCTGAAGGTTTTTAATGAGACAGGTCAAGCCAATGTATGTCCTACTGTTCGGGTGCTTGCAGGCCCCAAGCAAGTGAGCCTTCTGGCAAATAAGACTCAAAAAAGGCTGCAATCATCGTTGTGTGTGCAATCCTCGTTGTGTGTGCAATCCTCATTGTGTGTGCAATCCTCGTTGTGTGTGCAGCAATCGTTATGTGTGCAGCACTCGTTGTGTATGCAATCCTCATTGTGTGTGCAATCCTTGTTGTGTGTGCAGCACTCGTTATGTGTGCAATCCTCATTGTGTGTGCAATCCTTGTTGTGTGTGCAGCAATCGTTATGTGTGCAGCACTCGTTGTGTGTGCATCCTCATTGTTTGTGCAATCCTCGTTGTGTGCAGCACTAAACCAGCAGAAGATCACTGTGCTTTCGAGACTGAACAGCTTTGACATAATGCCTGCGCAATCTGTGCTTGCATAAGTCCAAAAGGCAGGATCCCAATCATCGTGCTCATGGCGCCAAAGCTAGCTAGCTAGCATTCACGCCTTCTGTATATTGAAGCAAACCAGAAGAAGCACTCCGAATTGCGCCATATTGTTGAGGTATATATCAGAGGTCTTACACACCATTGGCAAGCAAACGCGTTGGCTTGCCAATGGTGTAAGATCTCCGACATATATCTCAACACATATGCCAAGCAGAGGAAACCGTGCTGTTACTTGAGCGACGCTTGAAAGGGCTGCGAGCCACGTTGCGCTTGCAGGCCCCAAGCAAGTGAACCTTCTGGCAAATGAGACTCAAGGAGGGCTGCAATCCTCGTTGTGTGTGCAGCACTCGTTGTGTGTGCAATCCTTATTGTGTGTGCAGTCCTCGATGTGTGTGCAGCACTCGCTGTGTGTGCAGCACTCGTTGTGTGTGCAATCCTCATTGTGTGTGCAACCCTCATTGTGTGTGCAATCCTCGTTGTGTGTGCAGCACTCATTGTGTGTGCAATCCTCATTGTGTGAGAAATCCTCGTTGTGTGTGCAGCGCTCAACCAGCTTTTGATTGAGAGCGTGTTCCCGCTGTTGTTGTCTACTTTCTTGAAGACCTACTTGCGTGCACACAACAAAAAGTCTGGTTGAGAAGGTGCGCACCTTCCTATTACATATCCTGGAGATTACTGTTCCTGTGCTGCTTTTAATGTTCCTGTGTTACTTTTAATACTTTTGTGTTACCTTTAATGTTCCTGTGTTACTTTAATGTTCCTGTGTTATTTTTAATGTTCCCTACATTTACTGTTCCTTAGGGTTTCTGTTCCTTAGGATTCAGCATAATTAAGATCTAATTACACTTAGGGTTCAGTACGTCTTAGATCTAATTACACGCAGCAACAAGAGGGTTGTAGCATATGTAGGGTTGGCCAGAACGGTAAATATACATCGTATGCATATGTGACCATATATTTGGTGACTTATCTGCCAAAAATACTGTATATACACTGTGTATATATACTGTGTTTAGCAAACCCTAAGCATATGGCCTGCCTCTTTCGCTGAAGCAGGAACAATCTGAACTCAAAGCCATACCAGGCTACGATAGAGGCACGGTCTGCACACAGATGCGCGCACAGGCACTAACACGCTGTTTAGAAAGCAAGCACCTAAACGTTCACACTCATAGTGCAGGTAACACACACGACACACACCGACATGTGAGACTGACGCGTGCCTACATTACAGCGATTTGCACAACTGCACCCACCTTTCTGATGAACGCGATGTCTGCCCAAACAGACAGGTTCTTGAACTTGTAGAATTGGTTGATTTTTTTCATCTCCGCCC
>Ga0307947_1000314_pt1 | contig 32730 bp, 33 predicted proteins | sample OrgLakmetagen232_FD_201840 | JGI IMG/M metagenome (GOLD analysis project Ga0307947, IMG submission 201840) | Saline water microbial communities from Organic Lake, Antarctica - #232 | ecosystem: Environmental > Aquatic > Non-marine Saline and Alkaline > Saline | place: Antarctica: Organic Lake...
GGTGAAGCAGGCGTGCGATCAAGATGAAGCAGGCGTGCGATTGAGATGAAGCAGGCGTGCGATCAAGATGAAGCAGGCGTGCGATCAAGATGAAGCAGGCGTGCGATCAAGATGAAGCAGGTGCTGGGAAGCGCTGTATTGGCGTAGAAAGTTAGGTTGCTGCCCTTTGCACACGATGCTGTATCATTTGCGTGCATGTACTGGACAACAGCATGTGTTTCCCAGGTCTTACCTCTGGTCCATACGTGTCTAGGCAATACAGCAGGGATTCAGGCAGCACATGGCCTAAGTAGGATCGCTGTGCCAGGGGAGCCAGATTGCAATACTGCACCCTGCATGTATGACAAGCCAGGGGAGCCAGATTGCCATATTGCAGCGTGCATGTTCAACAAGTCCGCACAAGACTTTCCTGGGTTGTAATGTAGACAGCATTTCACTCCACAAGAAATGTTCTCTATGCGTCAAAACGACACAGCCTGTATCGTCTAGAGAGGGTGTTGCAGGGTTAGAAACGGATCCCAAAATTGTGTGCAAGCTCTAACACAGGACTTGACGCTTGGAAACTTTTAACCTAGCATTCATCCAGGATACAAGGTGTGCAAGCAGGGTTGGCCAGAACCATATATACGCACCGTACATGATCGTACATTTAGAGATTTCCCTGTTAAAAACACGGCATATACACCGTATATATAAATAAATATGTATATAGTGCAAGCCTTGCTTGCATCCAGTCACCCTCACCTAACAGCCTGCCGTAGGTGAGTCAGCTGCAAGAGGCGAGCCAGCTCCAATAGGTTTGACCCAGGGTAAGCAAGCGCAAAGTAGAAGGCCCCTGAGGCAGAGAACGGTGAGTAGATGAAATAGCATAAAACGATGAGAACACAGTTTTCGTGAGTGGTTGTAATCAATCGGTGGTGAAATGGTTGCACAACACGTGCAGCAGGATAGAGTACAGCCATCCATCTGAAGTAAAAGCGGGATAGTGTTCAGCAGCCCATCTGTGGTACATTACAGGCTAGTGTTTAACAGTGGCTAGGTGCTTGAAACAAAAGAGTTCAAGGAAAGTAGAGTGACGGCCTAGCCTTACTGAGTGCTGGCAGTAAATACTCTGCAGAAAATGAAAGAACAGAGGCTCTTCAGAAAAAGAGGAGAGAGAGAGAGAGAGAGAGAGAGAGAGAGAGCGTCAGATGCGACCTTACTCCATAAAGCTACCTGTGCTGTGCACTCTGCAGAAATGGATCTTCAGACAGGGAAAGCGCACTAACTATGACCGTACTCCAAGGAATTATGTGACCAGACCCAAAGGAACTCTGTGAACATACTCCAAAAAGGTACCTGTGCTGTACACCCTACAGATAGGATCTTTAGACAGGGAGATCACACTGAATGTAACCATACTCCAAAGAAATACCTGTGCTGTAAAGCCTGCTCAGCCGCTCCTCATTGTGCTTTAGGACTGTTTCCAGCAGCGATGCCACGGAGGGAATGAGATCAGGATCAAACGTCAGGAGCAGCTGCAAAGGGGGGTATGTACACACATACACATACAGTTTACAAGTATTGTACACAGTATTAGGAAGGAGCATGGAGCAAGAATGGAAGCACTGTGCCGCATTGACGTACGCATAAGAGAAAACAGCAAAAATTGAGATCCTCAATGCTTGTGATTGCACTGTGTGGTTACAGTTTGCCTGCCGTGGCAGCCTTCTTGCAGCACACGTTGGTGCCAATGCCAGCTGAGTAAAATCTAATGTGATGTCCATGCCTGCATTTACAAAACTTTAGCAGCATCTTAGGACGTTTGGCACACAAACACCTGCACATAGACTATTTCAGTCACCACAAACAACCCCCCCCCTACCTGACACAAGCGCGGAAGGCACGTAGGGGAGGCAAGTGTGAGAAGGGTCTTGAGCAACGGCTGAACGACCGTTTCCAGGCCGTGCTCATCCACTTCAGTAGCAGGCAGCAGGCCAGCAAGAGCGTGTAGCAGTTGCAACGCAGTGCGTGATGTCTGCTGGAGGGAGAGCACAGGACGGCCTGAGGACAGGTACCACCTGTGTGTATGTATGTGTGTGTATGTGTGTTTGGTTATGTGTGTGTGTGTGTGTGTGTGTGTGTGTGTGTGTGTAAAGCGTGGAGTAGATGTCTGAAAGGCTGGAGCAGATAACTGGATGCATGCAAGTAAAATAACTTGCATGACGACCCATGCCACCCAAACCAAGCATGTGTATGTAAGCTAGACAGCAGACAAAGAAGACTGGCAGACTAGCTTCAAACTGTGTTATCGGGCAAGCATTTGTGCAGGCATTCGAGCATGTGTTCCCTCGGATGCTGGCCAGTGGGGGCAGGCAGTCCTAGCAAGCTGCTGGTGCTTGTGAGAAACACGCACCTCAGCTCCCTGATGCTGGCCAGAGGCAGACAGTGCTAGCAAGGCTGCTGGTGCTTGTGAGAAACACGCACCTCAGCTCCCTGATGCTGGCCAGTGGCACAGGCAGCAAACCCCCAGCTCCTCCTTGGCCTGGTGCCCAGCAGAGCGTGTGCATGTGGATGCCCTGGCCTGATTGAAACAACCTTGCAAGTTCTGGCTTGGAAAGTGGGCCAACAGTGGTGAGACCAGCAGGAGGGAGGGGGCAAGGGGGGGAAGGGCTTGGTGTGGCGGTGCCTGTGATGGGGAGGTCAGTGCAAACATATGTGAGCAATTACAACTAGTTCCTTATACACTCATTTGCGTGTCTACCAATTGATTTGCTCCTTCAAAGGCGACACTATAAACGTCTGTCCCTGCAGGTGACTTGAGAAAATGAGCCTCTGACAGCGGACATCTCTTTCTCCATACGTATGTTTTGAGATTATTTCCATAGACAGAGACAGATCCACATAGGTACACACCCAAATTTTAGGCACTCAAAACGACCATAAACAACGTCTGTAGGTCATGAAAAGTAGTAACGAGCACATGTGAGCACACTTACAAAAACCAGGCACGTACGGCAGGAACACACCTTCTTGGCTGCCAGACAGTGCGGAAGCTGTAGGTCCCCCTTGCAAAGCCTTTACAGCAACAGGCACCCCTCCACTCAGCAGCTGCGGCTGAGGCACGTAGCAGAACCATTCACACGCCTCATGTCTACCTGCCTCCACATGAGCCTCAGCCGTGAGAAGCTGTGGAGGGTTCATTGTTGCTCCTGCCACTGCTGTGCTTTGTCTGCCCGCTTCCCCATTCAACCTAGCAGTGGATTCCCTAGAAGGCACACCACCCCCACCACCACCAGCACAGGCAACACTGTCCTCAGATGAGATGGGCGCTTGTGCAGCATGCAACTTTGCTGCATCTGTGCTGGGGGGGGCAGTTGGGACGGTCATGGAATCTGTGGCTTCGTGGGCGGTGGCCGCCAGGTCTACAAGGATCTCGGTGCCACCAGCATTGTGGAGAGCATATCCGTTTGAACGTGCCACTCGTTGGGCCTGTGCAGTGAAAAGAAGCAAAGCAGGTTATTAATTTCGATCACACATGATGGCACAGCTGATTTGCGTGACCAACAATGACCGATTGTCCTTCAGTTGGCGTGATTCAGATGCAAGAGTTTGTTACAGGGTTGGCCAGAACTGGTTATGTACACCGTATATGACCGTACATTTGGTGATTTCCCTGCCAAAGAAATCGTGTATACACCGTATACGTATGGTTCTGGCCAACTCTAATACAGTATGTATGTGCTTTTGAGGTGCTTTCCAGTACCATCAGTAGTACCATGTGGTAAAAAAAGTAATACAATACAGATATAAATGAGGGGAAGGTCAATTTGTCGCCAATGTAAGGTTCCAGAACAAATGTGAGAGTGTGTTCAATTCATTTGCCAGGTTACACAGACCTACCTGCATGCTTGCAGCAACTTTGAGACAACATGATATCACCCAATCGCTGTTATCTGGTGGTGGTGAAAGCGATTGCTTCTATGCTGTTCATTAGAAGCTTACATTAAGCCTATGGTCACACAGAGCCTGAACTAGTTGCGCAATGTTGCACACACACCCAAGGTCACAAAGCCTTGAGTTGCCAGCGTGCCCAGCAGCCTGATCTGGCCACAATAATAGGATGAAATATTGGAGGACTCAGGTGGGAACAAACAGGCGGAGTAGGTTGGGGTGAGCTGGTACGAGCAGCTTCCACGACAAGCAACTGAAAATGCACCTGCTGTGATTGGCAGCTAGCTGATCTGGGCTGCAGCAGTGCAGACAGCAGCAGCAAGAGGTGGTGGCGGACAGGGCGGCGTGCTGTGTGGTCCAAGATGCGTACCAGGTGCTCGAGCCCCTCACATGGGCCAATAGCACCTACATACAGCGTTTGCGTACATAGGTTGTGTGCATGTGGTGTCAGTTTTCAAGTTAAGCACCAGATCCATCAGCCCAACGGGTGGCTGCCGGTCATTTCAATCCAATCCATTTCAAGTAAACTGAAAGACAACACCTTTATGAGCATGTGATGAGTACAAAGTATGACATGACATGTCATGTACACGTTATAAATAAGTCATGATGCTGTATGTCATAGATGCGTCATAAAAAACGTCATAAACATGACAGGACAAGTACAACGTAAAATGAAAATTACAAACGTAGCCTGTCCTGATGCTTGTGCCCTTTTCTATGATGCAGATTGGCACAGTGTAGCCACCAACGTGTACGCATGAGGTCGGCAGAAGAGCAATGAATAGAGGTGGGAGTCCACAGAAGAAAGAGTTCACACACACACACACACACACACACACACACACACACACCTGCATGGGCATGATACACGGCCGCCATGGCCCGAACACTCAGCAGCTGCACCTCCTCGGTCTCTGACGGCACCTCATCTCTCCCCAAAGTACCAGCCTGCAAGCTCCCAGACTGAGACGCTAGTGAGGACGCTAGTGAGGTGCGCATTTGGGGCTGAGCGGGTGCGGCAAGGAGGTGGCTGTCAGAAGCTAAGAAGTGGTGGTGCAGGGAGTTGAAGAGCTCGCGTGGCTGGGGTATTTTTGTCACAGCAGCTGCGCATGTTGGGCAGTTGGGGAGTGTGAAAGAGGAGTCTTTACGAGTCTTGTATGGAAAGTATTGGTGCTTGCTTTGTTCGCAAGTTGAGCTTGTCATGACCTTTGGAAACCAGCACTACAAATTGATTATCGACAAAAGAGAATAAATGTGGGCAGTATCCTTCTTTCTGGTTTACTCATCATAAAAAACACGCAGAAAGACACGTTCAGCATGCAGTTGCTGTAGCTCCTTCCAGCATAAGCATCACATAGGAAACCGAATTGCACAAGCATGCATACATACATGCCTCACCCACTGCACATTTTGTATGCATGATAACATACCTGCGTCAGCTCCTTCCAAGAGAAGCCTCACATAGATGCCCCCGATGCATAAGTGACGCAGCAGGCTGGGGTACGTCACCTCAAACTCCGAAAAATTCCAAGCAGACAGCACCGCCACAGGTCGCCCGCTTACCGTCTGGTGCAACAACTGCTGCCTTCGGGTCCTGTACACGAAAGGTGACGCAAGTCTGAAAGCAGATCTCAACCTGAACGCTAAAAGAAGCGCCGAAGAAGAGAACAATGAATGTGTCGGAGTTCCGGAATCTGTGTTGCGAGGTGAGGCAAGCATGATGAGGGTACTGAGTTATGAACAATCTGCTATAACAATCTGCTATAACAATCTGCTCTATATTCAGACCCAACATTAAATGCAAAGTAGGGTTGGCCACAGCCGTATATATACGCTGTATACACGGTCTTCACCGCAGGGATTATCTGCAATATACGACGTACCGTACAGAGAATTAATCATTCCTCACCCCTAAAAAATATTCAGTTATGCAAATCCGCACCAAATCCGCACCCCTTGCAATAATTATATTTATTCTATCCGCACAAATCCGCAGGGCCAAACAACCCTTGATGTGGCCCTAAACTTTAGCATTGCTTCATTACATGCATGGAAGTTTACTTTTGCAAAAGATATTGACCACACGGCTGTTGCCGCCCTCTGCATGCAAATATGAGCCTGGCAGGTTGGTACCTAGGCAAGGGTCAAAAAACTGCTCCAAAAACTGGCTGCACTCTAGTTGCATGTCAAAGCTCATTCCAAGTTCTCGCTCCAACTCTGTGTTTGCGCGCAACTCACACAACTTGTGCTCGCAAACCAGTCATTCCACAATCTAGTCCATGCCCTCTCCCTCCTCATCCCTACTGCCCGCCCCCTCGCTCTCTTCTTCGCTGCCCTCCCCATCTTCTTTGCTCGCACTGCTCTCCCCCTCATCCTCGCTGTCATTCTCAAAAATAATGAATTGAATCTCTCAAAAATCATTAATTTTCACTAATCTGCACCCAATCTGCAGCCCCAAAAATATGTATTTAATCCCTGTCAGCCGCACCTTTCAAAATCATTATTTTTGCGGTGATATATTTTCTGTACGGTATATATATACATACGATATATATACATACGGTATATATATACATACGGTTCAGGCCAACCCTAATGCAAAGCTTTCTCGCAACGAAGCACACTGAGGTGCAGAATGCTCCGCGTTTGTCCCCTGCACACGCTGCAACCCTGCAAACTATCCATCAACCCACAAACACACGCACACACACAGTTGCTGACCTAAAACCAAGCGAGCAAGCCCACCTGAGTGCCATTTCCTCTGCTGCAAGCGCACCCCTAAGCTCCCCCCGCGTCGCCTCATTCCAAATGAGCCCCGCGTTGTAATGATCCAGCGCCAATGCACGCCACAGAGCACCCCAATTCCCCCTCAGGCCACCACCACTTCCTTTAGCATGCAACGCAAGGCTACTCCTACTGCCTTCAGCCTTTCCCCCCCTTCCTTCCCCCCCTCTTCCGTCTGGCCCTGCTGCTACTGCATTCTCCCCACCCGTATGCCCTTGCGCCGGCAGCGGATGTACTTGCTGCTGCGGTGGTTGATGATGAAGATGATGCTGTTGAGCACTTGCCTGCTGGCTAGGGCCATGCCACCCTGCTCCTTCCACAGTTTGAGCTTCAGCAATTCCAGCCGTCAAAGGAGACACGTCACCCTGCTGCTGCTGCTGCTGCTGCTGCTGCTGCTGCTGCTGCTGTTGCACAATCGATGCCCCACTTGTGCCAGGTCTGTTGCCTGCGTATCCAATTAAACCAGGGGCATGTTGCTGTGTGTGGATGGCTGTGTTGACACTAGCATGCTGCGAGGGTGGCAGAAGTACACCACCTTGTACTGGCGCCCTAATGCTGCCAGCACCAACGTCACTGGCTACATCAGCAGCAGCACTGGGAGCAGGGGCACCACTAGAAAGCGGACCACCACCACCACCACCACTGACAGCAATAGGAGGACCTCCTGATCCAGTGAGGGTGTACTGCTGTGGAGCATCACCGCCACTCTTCCCCCCCGCATGACTATCAGCAGTGGCAGAGATAGCAGCAGAAGCTGTGGTGGCAGAGGCAGAAGCAGCAGCTGCAGTAGCATTGGAGGCAGCAGCAGCACCGGCAGCAGAGGGAGCGTGAGGCGCATTGAGGCAACGGATGAGCCCAGGAGGGAGAACACGTTTCAGGAGGGTCAAGGCAGGAGCGTACTGGTCCGCCCAGGAGGCCACGAGCTCCCTACTCAATGCAGCTGCAGCGGAAGACGCGTCGTTGCTGCCTTTCGCCTCTGCTGCAATCGTCCCCTGTGGATGACCATCAACGCCGCCCGCTGCACCTAAGAGTGCAGCATCAGTGTGAGTGCCCAGCCCACCAGCACCGCCGCTGGTAGGCAAACTGCCCACAGGATGGGCAGCAGTGGCAGCAGCACTCAGTGCTGCTGCACGCGCTCCGGCATCATCCACAGCACGGAGCAAGTGAAACAGGAAGGCACCTGCATTGCATAGAGGTTAGCAATAAGAGCAGTGTCACAGATGTGCATTCGGTTGCGCCACGGTATAGAGGCTGGCAGCAAATTGCAAAGTAAAATGTAGGCCTGCTACTTCCTGCCTGCATTGTATTTATAGGCAAGTCAGTGTCACCTACTTAATCAAATAAAATTGTCAGTAGCCGCACCTACATAGCCTGATAACTTGTCCTAGCCTGATTACTCGCCCTAGCCTGTTTACTTGTCTTAGCCTGTTTACTCGTCTTAGCCTGATTACTCGTCTTGGCCTGTTTACTCGTCTTAGCCTGATTACTTCATCCATGTGCTGTCAGTATGCACACCTATTCAACAAATTCTTCATGCATGCAAACCCAAGCATTACATCCGTATCAAAACTCATCCCTGAACTAGCTTACGCGCACACTTACCCTCTCGCAGTGCAGCATGCCGCATAGGAGCTGCAGCTGCAGCACCACTGTCTGCTATCTCTCTCATGATCAAGGAAGCGCCTTCAGCCACTCGGCCTGGATAAAAAAGGCACGTGCTCAAACGATCACTTCATTTTGACTGTGTGGGCTTGTACAGTTGGTTCGAAAAAAAGGAAAGTGTATAAGAGTAAACAGTATGTAGACTCGTCATATTTCCTTGGGAAAGTGTGAAACATAGTAAACAAACATTTGAGCCAGAGAAGCGCACGCACTTCATAATGATTACACTTATTTGAGGGACGTGACAGACACATGAAGTTAAGTATAATGCGAGCATGCATGCATGCTTGCTAATCATGCACTCAGTCCCTAGCATGTACATACACCTGCCTGTACCTGCTTAGGAGACTGCTGAGTTTAGTGCAAAATAAACAAGCTCCAATTTTTACAGTGCAGCAAAAGTGACACGTCACTTTTGCTGTCTGGCTGCATCCAACCTAGTTGTGTACGAGATAATGTGATCTTGGTAGTCCATAATCATTCCCTCCCTAGTGTGCACCTTATGATGCAAACAATATACAACTCACCTGCTGGGTGGTGAAATAAAGCAAAGAGTGGCCTCCCCAGGGCAGCAGCCTCTGCTAGCACCTCCTGCAGAAGGCGGGTGCTGGTAGTAGCGCTGCTGGGCACTACAGCGATGGATGCTGCAGCCTCCACCTGATTAGAAGAAAGGTATGCAGTGAACTCATGTACTAAGACAAATATAGTAAGCGGGTGCCGGTGGTGGTGCTGCTGGGCACTACAGCAATAAATGCTGCAGACCCCACCTGATCAGGAGAAAGGTGTGCAGTGAACACATGTACTAAGACAGGTATTGTGGGTGGGTGCTGGTAGTAGCACTGATGGGCACTACAGCGATGGATGCTGCAGACCCCACCTATTTAGATGAAAGGTGTGCAGTTAGCACACGTCGTAGACTAGGAGGAACAACGCTATGTAGATATGTTAAAAAAGCGCGGGAAGGCTGCAGTCACGATTTAGACTTTAAATTATAAAATGCGTGGAGAGGCTGCAATTAAAGTTTAGGCTTTGGTTGGTGGCCGGCGCTTGTGAATTAATGATACAGTAATAGTATTTATGTGTAAGTATGGCTGTCCCCATGAACGGCCTACCCTTTGCCAAACAGTCCCAGTAAGCCATTTTTGGCTCTATCTCCTCTTTCCCCATTTTAGGACCTGAAAGTTGCGTTGGATAGATATTTTTTCTTTACATGTCTATAAAAAAAGCAGGTCAAACAATTTCATCAAAACCCATCCAGGCCATTGATTGACCACATTTTAATTTTATTATCTTTTTTGTTTTGGTCCGCAACTCTGAGAGCAAAGACCGGGCTGAGACTCGCAGCAGGTACGGAGCGACGGATTTTTTCTGTTTGTTTCCCCTGTGTCCCTTGTGTGAGTGCCTGCCACTCAGCGGCATTCCCAGTACCCCTGCCCCAAATTCGGTATTGCAACATTGCTATATGACAATTATAATGGTTATATCCTGAAGCAGAAGTCGATCGGGGCAACTTCAGAAATGCATCTTTTCCCTGCCAAAGTGGGTGCAAAATACGCACCGGACCCCACAAAACCCCCAGAATGCCAAAATTAGGGGGCTTTGAATTGGGTGGAGAGCTCAGTGAGACTGGTTGGGGGGGGTTGCTTATGGGGACAGCCGTATGTATGTATTTGTGTGTATGTTAATGTGTAAGAGTGGGTACACATGTGGGTAGCTAGGCAGGACAGTAGATCGATAACCAATCCGTTTGGTTTTGGGGAAAACAGAAACGTGGCTGCATAAACTTGTTTGTGCTGCAAACGTTCTGTCTGTGCGTGCACTCACGCCCAGGACCTGTGCTCCACCCATGGACCGTAGAACCAGCAGTGTTAGATCCGTTGTTGAATAAGAAGCCAGGGAAAATAATAGGCAACATATGCGACTCACCACTGCCATTGACAGGAGAGGGGAGCAAGGCATGGCCCCGACAGGGTCGGTAGCCGCAACAGCGCCATTGGCATTGGCAGCGCCAGTGCTACTAGCACCACCTGCAGCACTACCACGGGCATCTGTGAGGCCCTGTGCTCCTGCGGCGATAGTGGGAGCTGCGCGCTGAAGAGGGGAGAGCAGCAGCTTGACCCTGTGTGTGGGAAAGGGGTGCGGAAGTGCACAGTCATAGGTTCAATGGGAGTGATTGAAAACAGAGCCGACATTGGAATTAAGACGCCAAAATAAAGAACGCCGTATTGGCGCGGTGGGGCGATGTAAGGCAGCATATGAGGACATGGAAAGCAGCACAAAAGATCAAGATAAGACCAAAGCAAACAAAGAAGGCCTAGCAGAAGCATAGAAAGCAAACTAACTTTTGCTTTGCTTTTGCAGTAAAAGCATCCCACACCTAGCAGGCAGCGCAATGGGGGTGAAGCACAGGCTCTTTGCCAGCTTAGACAGGGACAAATCTTCAGCTGACGGCTCACGGTTTATGTCCTTATCTTTGCTGGGAGGTGGTGAAACTTTCCACGGCACTGCAAGCAAAATAAAGAAAGGTAAGGACGGAGGGAGGGATATTTCACGCCTATTGTGCACTCACTCTTACGTACGTCTCTTACCTACGCCTCTTACGTACGCATATTGTGCACTCACTCTTACTAGGTATTGCACGACAAACATGACAGGAGCCTGTTCGAATTATATCGGCACATCACCTCCACGTTGCACATACACCGCACCATGCTTTGTGCCCAAAGCAATTGGCTCTTGAGCTAATTTTGCTGCTGAACATTTTTCACACGGCTCAATTTCATTACACCTCGTAACAAGCAGGTTCACTAGTTTGTCTCTTGAGCAGCCATTAATGCTATACTGGCATTGTCCAAGCTCACAGTTCACAATTTGTAACAAAACTGCAGCTTGCACTGCACCTGCTGCCCCTGTTATAGCACCGATACCCTTCCCAGAGATCAGACCACTGCTTACTACGTGCCCTGTACCTAGGGTTGGCCAAAACTATATACAACCTGTTTATGAAGTAATTTTGGCAGCTGTTTCATCAAATGTACAGTCATATACGGTGGTGTGTATGCACAGTTCTGGCCAACCGTAGCCATACTTATTTCAATTATACGGTGTCTATTTACGGATTTGGCCAACCGTAAGCATACCTGTTCCCCTGCGTGCAGTGTGCGGGGACCACCACCTCACAAACAGCTTTGCCACCTCAGCTGCAACAGCCTCGTCCCCACAACAGAAAACCGCCCACAGCCGAGATGCAATGTTGGGTAAGGCGAGCAGGGTGTCCATACACTCAGGGGATGCACTGAGGCGTTGGAGGCACTGGAGCACCATCACTGTCTGCAGGGGATGTAGCAAAAAGGGAGGGGGTATTGTTTTCAGTGTTGTGCACCTGACGCTTGACGGCGTCAATGGTAAATGACGCTGACGGCGTAATTTATGTCAAATTGACGGTGAAAATAGTAAATTACGCCGTCAATCGTCAGAGTTTAGTGACGGTAACGCCGTTACTTACGATCGTTATTTAGGGTGCCATTTTTGAATGACGCCGTATGTGCACAACACTGGCTGTTTTACGAGTTAACACAAGGTGTTCATACAATCAGGGGATGCACTGAGGCGTTGGAGGCACTGGAGCACCATCACTGTCTGCAGGGGATGTAGCAAAAGGGGAGTGGGTATTGTTTTACGAGTTAACACAAGGTGTTCATACTCTCAGGGGATGCAATGAGGCGTTGGAGGCACTGGAGCACCATCACTGTCTGCAGGGGATGTAGCGAAAGGGGAGTGGGTATTGTTTTACGAGTTAACACAAGGTGTTCATACTCTCAGGGGATGCACTGAGGCGTTGAAGGCACAGGAGCACCATCACTGTCTGTGGTGGATCATAAAAGACGCAAAAATAAATTAGTGTAGAATGCTTGATCAAGCTCATTGGCGCCATAATCTTGCCATAATCTCAAGGAAAGCAATCAGGCCCTGAAGGCACCAGCGTCTGTGAGGAACCCAGACAAGGTCTCAGTCCGTATGTTGAGACAGGCTTTCACAGTGCCTGTGCACTCAGGAACGCGATGGGCTTTGAAAGCAATGCAAACGTTGTTTGTAGGCGGAATTTGCACTGTCAACATTATGGGATGCATTGAGACGCTGCAGCACCAATCGCTCAGTACAAGTGAGTGACATGACATGGGTCCAAGAACTGGAGCAAGTAAGTTTGAAGCAGCTCCCAAACACACTGATGCGCCTCCGCTTGCCAGAAGGGTAAAGCTGGGTACATGAAATCGGTGAGGTGCTCAGCAAAGCCTACACGGTGTGCAATCTGTGCGATCTGTGCAATCTGTGCGATCTGTGCGATGTGTGCGATCTGTGTGATCCGTGTGATCTGTGCGATCTGTGTGAGGTGAGAAAGCCTACACGGTGTGCAATCTGTGAGGCTCTTTACATTGGTAATCGAAGCTTTGGTCTGGGTGCTCCTCACATCGTGAGGTCCCAGTGCGCCAGCGCCAGCGCTGGCTATAGGTCTGAGGAATAGGCGGCTACAGAAACACGCTCAAGTCGTAAGGCAGTACCAGTTTGAACGCTAAGGCACTGCCTTGAAAACTTGAAGAAACATAAGCTGTACAATCCGATTTCTAGGGCCTTGTTGCTCTCTTCTAGAACGTGTGTATCAGATCCATCTGTCTTACGGCGTCTTGTCCCCGTCTATCAAATCTTAACAACAACGCCTTGCTCGTTCCTACCTGCTTGGTTTCATCAACAGTCATGAATGAGGGGGGAGGCAGGCCCGGCTGCAATTCAGTGGGAAGCATAGCCACCAAGACTGCAGCAGCCTGTGAGGTTGAACAGAGGGATGGCAAGGTCAATAACTGCTTTATAAAAGGCGCGCTGTGCCGGTACCATCCACACCTGCAGGTTAGTCATTATTCTTGTTACATACAAGGTGACCAGATCCATGTACCAGTTCACAACGTACAGCAACTTTCATAACACCATCTATACTCCTGTCCTGAAGCTGTACGTGCCTGCATTAAAACCTAACCCCTAGGTCACCGATAATATTGTCTCGGTTATTGATCACCACCCCCACACACCTGGCCTTCCAAGCGGGTGAATAGAGGCACCCCCATAGGGCTCACGTTTGCACAGAAATTGTAGATGGCATCCAGCATCAAGGCAATGGCTTCCTGGACAGCAGGGCTGTCGTGTGGGCCGTGATGGCTAGCTGCGAGTAGAAAAACGGGCAAGAGTGGAACGGCTTTGGCCAGCTGTGTTTGTTTGTGATTAGGTAAAATGAGATAAAATAAGTGCATAATCATCGTCCACATTGCCAAACAGAAGAGTGTCCTATTGGCAAATTGCGAATGAAACCTTGCAATATATGCAAGTTCATTTAATTTCAAAACAAAGGTTTTCAACACGTCTTCAGCATTACCAACCTGCTGCAACTGCCTTGGAACTTGGTGACTGCTGAACTGAGCGTGCGTGCCCTTCAGTACTTTTTCTCGCATCCCTGCCTCCATTCGCAGCACCCAATGAGATGGCTTCGTTCTGAGTAACCTCAACAGAAGCAGCAGCAGGTATAGCGGTGGTAGGGTCAGGTGGGCTCCCGAGGATGTTCTGATGCCCATGGTGCACTGAGCCGCCTGCTAAGGTATCAGCACCTACAAGGAGGCATAGGATGTCTTACACTTGAGTGCTGCTGCGACAGCTCAGACAAATACCAAATGATGAGGTTTGGGTTTGATGTTGTTCCTGCATCTGCAACAATCGCAGCAGAGTGCTGCATCTATGACATTAATACCGGACATGTGTGCTGCATTCAAAACAATCATAAATAGGGATGGCCAAAACCATACATATACATACGTATATACAGTGTATATACGGTTTTCTTAGCAGGGAAATCACCGTACATACGGCCGTATACGGTGTACATATACGGTTCTGGCCAACCCCAATTTTAAACCGTATGTATGTGTGTGCTGAATCTATGAATACCACAATCTATTAGTGTGTGCTGCATCTACAGACTTACAACCTGCATGTGTGCTGCATCTAAAACAATCAAAAACCACGCGCGCTGCATCTGCAACAATCAAAAGAGAATGTGCAAACCCATACCTGAAACAAGCAAATTTCCGGCCTCGGCTTCAGATGAACCCGCGGGCTCTCGATTTGAATTGACCTGTGTAACATGAGTTGTTTCTAGTCTTCATTTGCTTGCTAGAAGAAACTCTTGTAGATAAAGGTAGAATAAGATCACCTGTTTGGTAGGACCATGATGATTGAGTAGGGCAAATATTAGCTCAAGGGGAGCCTGCTTCTCTCAGGATAGGCACTCAGGTATCTCAGGAAAGGCACTCCATAGGCCTTCACTCAGGTCTCTCAGGCACACACGCAGGTCTCAGGCACACACTACATAGGCACTCACTCAGGTGTCTCAGGATTGTAGGCACTACAACAAATAACGTTTAAGACACGAGTGAACGCTGATGATGCCGTACCCTCCAGCAAATTGACGCTTTATCTTAGGTTGCATCAAAGCTTGCGTACTTTTTGACCGTGATGCTTAAGTCGCTCTCTGCACCTCACACCATGCAGCAGCCAGACAGACAAAGCAAACAGCAACAAAAGCATCCATCATATGAGCACCAGCACCACATGCACTGCTATAACAATCATGCTCACCGCAGACACACAGGCTGCAAACCACCAGCCACAAAATGCCATCCCCATTAAAACACCACGCACCATACAGATATAACACACACTACCATCCATTAAAAACACCATAGTGTTGATCAGAATAATAGAAGCACACCAGGCACAAGGCAGCTACAGAGCATCAGCGCCACAAAGAGCACCACGTACCATAAACATCATACGGCTGGAGTTGATGAGAACAGGATACACGTCCTTGGCTTTGCTGGCCAGCTCTTCTTGAGTCCATCTATTCACCTCCACATCAGTCCCACGTGCCTGAACAAGCCCGTCACCTCGGCTTTTCAGCCCGGGCAGTACAGGCACAGGCATGCCCACTGCGTTCTGTGCAAGGAACCGTTGTGCAAGGAGTGAGTGTGATGGTAGAAAGGTGCTGGGACCTCGGCATCTTGGTGCAGACTGTTAGGCACAAACATGCGCGGTGTGATTTGAGCAGGTGCAAATTTTGTGTCAAATTGGCATGGAAGACCTTTCGATGAAACAACTAATGCCTACAAACAGGGTATTGACATTCCAGTGATATCTTCTTGTGCACTACTCTCTGTAGCGTGGATTAGGCTGAACGTGGTTATTTAAACCAGAAGCATACTTTTTCCTTGCTGGAGTGTATTTGTGTGTTGCATACAAATAATGTGTGTGGTAAAAAGATGCTGAAGAACCAAGCTCAGCTGTAGATGGGTATGGTAACCTTGCACACGCCTATGTGGCGTTTATTGATTAGATGACCTGTGCCTAGCATTAAAAAAGAAACGCGCGAGTAATTTTCTCGTGACGAACAATATGCTGCAGCTCTTGTGATCGATTGAGTGGCAGAAATGAACAAATACGCGGCAGCCTTGTTACCTGTGTAGCATCCAAAAGTGCAGCCAGGACTTCGTCTCTTGCAGTAGACAGGTACAGTGAAGGAGGAGCGCCATCTGACCACTCTACGCCCATGAGCTTGGGGTCCTGGAAGAAGTGAAAAAGGGAAAATACCACACGTGACCAACAGCAAAGCGCACTGTGGTGCGTTTGTTGCCGCCTTAGAGCAAAAGAAAGTTGAGCGAGGAGAAAATGCAGAGAGGTTTTAAAACCACATGACCGATGCCTAATTGTTGTTGGAGATGCGTCAAGACAAAAACACGTGGTATGCCAGTGTGACACCACAATCAAGTGGCAACCGGCAAGAAGAAACTATCGATCGCACTATGCACCTGACTTTCAAAGGAGCAACAAAGGCTTTTACAATACCGACTAGAAGTAGAAGGCGCCGACAAATCAAAGGTGTGCAAAGTGTAGAAGGTGCAACATACCGTTTGTGGTTTTCAAACAGCATACATGGAATTCAACTGTATGAAATTCAACTGTAAAGAAAGCTGTACCTCTACAAAGCGTGCAAAAGATGCCACTGCAGCCAGCGGGCGCCGGCTGGCCACCAGGTAGGTCTGGGCATGGCGCTCAATGAGGCTGCTAGGAGTCACTGCAAGGCGGCAAGGGACCTGCGTCGTGTAAGTGTGCATTTGTATTTGACATACGGCATGACATGCAAGCCCTGAGTACGTACATGCATAATGCGACTAAGCTGGAAGTAGAATTCACTGCAAGGCGGCAAGGGACCTGTGTGTTGTATTTGTGTATTTGTGTTTGACGTACGGCATGACATGCAATCCCTGAGTACGTACGTGCATATTGCGACTAAGCTGGAAGTAGAATTCACTGCAAGGCGGCAAGGGACCTGCGTGTCGTATTTGACATGTGGCCGACTTGCAATTGCTGAGTACGTGTGCACATAATGCTCTCAATCAGGGGCTTATAATCACTGCAATGCAACGTGGGACCTGCGTGGCAAATTCCAATCAATGCCCTCTTGTGTGCATAACTTGGCAGGTGCACAAGGACCTCCGGTATAAGAAATGCAGCTGCTGGAAAACAATTGTGCACAAGTGTTAGGGTCCTTGTCATTCTTTAATCACCTTCTTATCATTACATTCACATATGTCACAACTTAGAAGCATCACTCAATCCTAACACTTTCAATCCTAAACCATGTGTGAACGCCACAACCACTAATTTTAACCTCAACCAACTTTACATCCATTCCATCCTGGAAGCTCCATATAGCGACAACCCCCTCTGTTATTAATTCCACTAACCCTGTACAACCCGCTGCAGCATTTTCCATGTAGCGACTCCCCCCTCTGTTATGTATTTCCACCAACCCTGTACAACCCGCTGCAGCATTTTCCATGTAGCGACACCCCCCTCTGTTATGTCCTTCCACCAACCCTGTACAACCCGCTGCAGCATTTTCCATGTAGCGACTCCCCCCTCTGTTATGTATTTCCACCAACCCTGTACAACCCGCTGCAGCATTTTCCATGTAGCGACACCCCCCTCTGTTATGTATTTCCACCAACCCTGTACAACCCGCTGCAGCATTTGGGCTGCAGTTGGTTACTTAACAGAGGTGGTTAGTGTCGGTTACAACAACATTACACCTGCTACACCGTGTCTGCACCTACATGTGGTGGCGGACCTCCAGGAATGGGCGACAAAAACAAGGGCACGTGCACTGCTGGCCTCGCACAGAGGTGAGGCTGCATTAACAGTGACAGAGCAGGCTCGATGGCAGGGTGGGGCTTCACACGTGCTACCTCCCACTCCCCACAGGCCAGTTGCTGGACAGAGGACGCGAGCTGTTAGGAGGCAGTGATGGAGGGGTTAGTGAAGCCACAAAAGTGTGGTGCAGGAATTCGTGGTAAGGTAGCGACGTCTGCAAGGTTTGCTTGTGGCAGTTTGAGGTGTTGCGAAGGGTAAAAAAGGAAGCAAGAGCAAAAGCACGACTACACAGGACAAGTTGTGGGCACACCTGCGTGCAGGTATCGGCTTGGTTTAGGAAAGAAAAAACTACGCAGGCAGCAAAAAACACTCCCCACATTAATTAAGGAAAAGCTTGATTTACTTCAGCAAGCCTCAAACAGACATATGTTGTTAGGAACTCTGTCAGGGATGGTATGCAGCAATGGCAAATTATTAGGATGCTGACTCACACCTGCTGCTCTTCAAGCTGCAGCGCATGCAGCACCTCTGCTCCCGTGTGGTGCTGCTGCGAAGAATCGACTGCACAGAAGAAGAAAAAGTGCACGTAGTTTTGTAAGCAGATGGCAACAACACCTCATACTGCATCGATTAAGGAAGCCGTGTGGTGCTGCTGCGAAGAACTAACTGCACAGAAGAAGATGAAGTGCATGTGGATAAGTAAGCTGGTGGCAACAACACCTCGTACTGCATTGATTAAAGAAGCAACAATACGATGAAGTTAATAAAAGGGCAACGGCACTGAGCGGTCACCAGCGTAAGTACCAGCGTAAGCACAGACACATAATCGGAAGCAACAAGAATAAATGAAGACACTTACTACGGTTACATGCACATTTTAAAGCAGTTGGTGAATATTAGTCAACCAAATCTTGCTTGGGTTAATTGCAAATGTGCTTTGCTCAAGCTGGATTGATACACCATTCATCTTAGCGAATCTTAGGAACAACTCATGCGCATAAAAATGAGACTTTCACATAGCAATGAAAATGCACATAGAATTGAGACAAAAAATTTTGAGTCACAAGAAACCTTCACCTTGTAGCGACAGCCCCAGCCGCTGTGCTGCTATTTTTTGCAGCCCTGCAATAACTACGCCTCCGGACGAACAGGCAAGCACCTACGTAGAGAGTTGCGGTCAAGTAAGTAAAGACAATTATTTATTATTTATTAATTACACATTGTTTCAGCGCTGCAGGTACACACATGCAGACACACACACACAACACAACACAACACACACACACACACACACACACACACACACCTGTATGAGACATTGTGGCATTACATCCCTATTTTGCACACATCAAAACATGACACAGAGGTTCTATTGGATACGAGCAAGCTCTGAACCTGAAAAAATAATAAGTGCTCGAAGACCAAAAACCCTGTTAACTTATTATGCTCTACTCAATCATCATGTGGTGCACGCAAAGCGCTGAAAAGGAGGCTGGACTAATCATCATGTGGTGCACACAAAGCGCTGCCAAGGAGGCTGGACCTCAGGTATCCAGGCATATTCTTGGCTTATCAGCAAGAAAAATAATTGCAAGACTCCTGCAACTTGTCACATGTCAAAAGGCTCAATTTTAAACCTTTTACATTTCCATACTTTTAGAACATGGGATGAAGACCTGCAAACAAGCAATCAAGGCAGGAGGCCATTCTTGGAATTCCTGCCTGAACCTCTGTTCCCTCCACACGAACATCAAGCTGCACAGTCTGAACAGACTTACGCTCCCTCACCTTTGGTCGCCGCTTGGTAGGACGTGCATCCAAGCAGAAGACCCCCGCTCCCCCTGCACCCCCGCCAAGCAAGCCAGGGGAAAGATGCCCAGGCACCCCTGGGGCTCCACTACTGAGCAGTGAGATGGCTGGAGTGCTGTGGGTGGTGCCATGAGCAAAGCTATGGCCTCCTAGGGCGGCATAGTCTACGCGCCACGCGATGCACCCTGCAAACAAGCGGCAGGGGTGGGACACTTACTGTCAAAGGAAAGCGTAAGACCCAGGTACCTAGGTACCTACCTGTAAAACTTAAGCTATCTGAAGCAGCAAGTCGATGCCTGATCAGCTGGTAGAGGTAACACCACTTTTCAGAACGCTTACTCCCCCTAAGTTCAGCCTAAGAGGAGCAAAGCTTTCAACAAAGCTCAACTGGTTCGTCACTGCTGCAAGTTGTCAAAACCTGCACTTTGGTGATGACTCACACTGTGACAGAGCACCTGATCAGCTTGGTTTGCTTGTGCAAGGAACACAGGGCTCCAGGAGGTGCCCTTGGTGTGCAGTTTGAGCCTCTTCTCGCACTAAACATACATGTGTGGAAAATTTACATCCGCACCTCTGGCGGAGTCCCAGCACTCGCACTATACATAAATGTGTGGAAAATTTACATTCTCGCACTAAACATAAATGTGTGGAAAATTCACACCCGCACCTCTGGCGGAGTCCCAGCACTCCAGGCAGTACCCCGTCAGCCTGAGGCTCACTGGGCTCCAGGTGCCCTTGCTGTGAGACCATTTTAGTGCAGGCAGCTGCTCAGGCGTCCTGTCATAACACATCAGAGCAATTATGGCAAAAGATAACGTGCAAGTGTCAAGTCCAGCTTCAAACCATCAGACACAGGCAGCTGCCTAACACTTTGTGCGGTTCTTAAATTGCAGGAATGGGCTTCACCAGCGTGCATTTAGAAGAGGCACTTCAATAAAACTCTCACGATCTGAATCTTCACTAAAAAATGACACACTTAAGTCAGGAAACAGGATAAGGCCGCACCTCACCGCTTACTTTGCTCTCATCATTAGGACCCGTGTGCCACAGGCTTGGTATCACAATTCCATATGCGCATGTAAGCAATGGAGCCTGCTTCGCTTATACCTTAACCCTTCTTTCACCCTGCAAGCCTACCAATCTCATCATAGGAATCCACTGGAGAGACTAGAATTGCTTTAGCCGTAGCTTGGATGCATCACAGGAACCGCGTTGAGCTAGCACTCTGCCCTCAATGCCCTTACCCCAGCAGATTGAAGCCCAAGGGGCTCTTGTTCCGTGCAGCGAGCGCTCCCACGCACTGGTACAGGTCCGTCAGCAGGGCAGCACGCCTCTGGCAAGTGAGCTTGAGAGGTGCAAATTTGCGTGTCTTCTTGTCAGAGCGGCAAGACAGGGTGAACTCCTCAGGGCCGGGCCCCACTGTGACACCATCAACGTCTGGGTCCTGTTGTGTGGTGCAGGTTCTAGGGTATTAGTAGCTTGGCTGGGGCTCTTGGTTGGTGGGTTCAATGCACGTCTCATTGCCCTCTGTCATGGAGTTGTGGCAGTGTAGCATGAGATCAGAAAGGACATTAGATTTTAATTGTGGCGTGCGAGTTTACAGCCTACGCATTCTGCATTTGACAAGAAGTGGGAGCTGGGCATGATGATATGAAGGTGCAAATTTGTAACAGAAGAAAAGGACCGGGGCCGGGCCTGGTTTCTATCCCAGCCCAAGGCATACATGGAAAGGATAAGTGGCTTTGGCAAAAAGTAAGAAACAAAGGAAACCGCTGCTGCTGACCTCCGCAAAGCTGTAACTGTTTGTGCACTTCTGCGCATCCCAAGTCTCTAGCTTGCCCTCTGCATCGATGGTCAGCACCCGCGTATAACTGCCTCTCCAAGAGGTCTTGACACAGATGTATTGGCCCACCTAGCACAAACCAAGTAAATAATGAGGTACTCAAATGAGTGCATACGTGGGTGTCTGTGTGCATGACGTGCACGTCTATACGCGCTCATAGGCGCCATTGTATGCATGTGTGTGAGGGTTTTGGAGTGTGTGAGTGGTGTTGTGTGTGTTGCGTTTGGTGTGCTGGAGTGCTGGTGTATGTGTGTGTGTGTGTGTGTGTGTGTGTGTGTGTGTGTGTGTGTGTGAAAGAGCGTGTGTGCGTGTGTGTGTGTGCGTGTGTGTGTGTGTGCGTGTGTGCGTGCGTGTGTGTGTACATGTGTGTATGTGTGTGTGTGTGTGTGTGTGTGTGTGTGTGTGTGTGTGTGTGTGTGTGTGCGTGTGTGTGTGTGTGTGTGTGTGTGTGTGTGTGGTTGTGTGTGTGGGTGTGGGTGTGTGTGCGTGTGTGTGTATGTGTGTGTGTGTGTGCGTGTGTGTGTATGTGTGTGTGTGTGTGTGTGTGTTGTTGTGTGCACACGTGTGTGAATAAATGAGGCTATCTAATTGATCAGCAGGACAAGGATCACCTGGGTAGAGGGCCTTGGGCTAGCTTTTTGTTGCTTGCCAAAAAGCTTGTCCATTTACAAACTCGTTAGAGGTACCGTTCTTTACAGAGTCAAATATAAAAAATGATCTGCCACATTTTATATGGGTAGACAAAAAGGGCAGGGCCAGATGATTTTGGGAGTGGCAACAGCAGCAGCTTGTAAGTTTCCAATCTTTGATGCGTGCAAGTGCACGCACACTCACACACACACACACACACACACACACACACACACACACACACACACACACACACACACACACACACACATATACACACACTCACACACACACACACACGCACGCACGCACGCACGCACGCACGCACGCATGCACGCACGCACGCACGCACGCACGCTCCCACGCTCCCACGCACGCACGCTCCCACACGCGCGCGTGCACACACACACACACACACACACACACACACACACATACACACACATACACACATACACACACACATGTTCAGGCACGCGCACAAGCGCACACATGACAAGCACGCAGGCACGCACCCATTTACACTTGCATACTTGCACGCACGCACAGGTACTCGCACATGCCACCCCTTTTGATGTTTTGTACTCTTGTACGCATGCAGATGCAATTGTTGCAGTGGCAGCGAACTTCACCACAAAATATGCCACTCAGCTCCTGCCTGGTGCCCCGGACATTGTTCTTTTTATGCAGCTGGCAGTCATGCTGGCTGCTGTGCAATTTGCACGCATTATGGGCTTGCTGGAACTTCCGCCTCTGTCACTGAAACGGTTGGTGATCAATTCGGTGATAAATGCACGTATTAGGTCTATATAGGCTTTAGACACGCTTTTTTAATGCTTGAGGCAACCACAGCTGTTCAAAATTGTAAACTCCAGCCTCTGTCACGAACTAAACTTGTACTGCAAGGGCCTCTGACATTGCGCTCATCTTATAGTAATGGTTATGTTTGAGACCACAGCGTAACTGCTCCAACAACAAAATATTTGTTTGTGCTCTCTTATCTCTTAGTAGCTATTCTCCCTTTTGCGTCCTGTAAGTAAAAATACTGTTTCACGTGTTTACCTTGAGCTCCTCACTTGTATCACCATCTTTGCTCCATTATCAAGGCACGTGTGTCTGGGCTTGATGCATGAGTTTGTGTGGAAAAGGTTGCCTTGCAAACTGTTTCTTGCATTCGTTTCATTGTTCAGGTGGCTTCACATGCTGCCAATGTGTGTGGCCTATGGTCTCCATGCCGCCCTTGTTCTTAGAGCCTTGGCAGCTTTGAACGTGCCCATGTGAGTTAAATGGCTGAACAGGAATGACAACTATTTGCATGTTCAGGAAACATCAGGCAGTCGATATGACTACAAGTTCAAAGAGGAGCGACATCTCACACTAATTTCACACCAAAATGACATAATGTCACTCGGTTTCCGATGTGCCGAGTCTCATGCTTTTCTGTGGCAGTGCTTTGACCTGACGGTGTGTTCACCCCACCGCACCAGTAGTAAAGTAGCAGGCATGCAGCAAGCAAGCAAAGCAAGCATACACAGTACACAGTAAAGACTCTCGATAATCACAGTTAGGGTTGGCCAGAACCATATATACACGGTGTACATACGGTATTTTTGGCAGGGGAATCTTCAAGTATACGGTCATTAACAACGGCGTATATACCCAGTTTTGGCCAACCCTGGTCATAGCATTCTTCGCGTCACTCTTTCTTTTGCGCTCTCTGTCCGTCATTTTTGTCGTGCTGCTGCAGGACAACGCATTGAAATTGCACAGCAGCACAGCTTCAAATGCACAGCAACCTCATCTATATTGCACACATCCACCTCCCTTTTACACTGCGACAGGTACAACACCTTGAAACGTACTACGCCCATGATGGTTCTCATAGCGAAGGTGAGCAAGTAGAGCTGTCTAATACATGCTGACAGATGTCTAATACATGCTGACAGATGTCTAATATAATACATGCTGACAGCTGTCTGATACATGCTGACAGATGCCATTCCAGCGGCTGCAAAATGATGCCATTCCTCACATGACTGATGCATAAACTGGACAACTTAGGCAGCACAATTTGCTTGCTGGCTGAGCAGCAATATCTTGCATGGGGGGTACTGATGTAGGGTACCCTGCACATATGGCAAGGCATTCCCCTTCCTAATGTGCAACTGCCCAGCTGAGCATCCCTTTCCCACACCGCTATTGCACAATTTGAATCCTCTTGTGCCACCTCAAAGCGCAGTGGTGCACCTCATTCCTACCTATCCCTATTACACAGCATTCCTTCCCTGTTGTTGTAACCGAAGCGCAGTGGTGCATCTCATTTTTCCCATCCCTATTACACAGCTTTCCTTCCCTGTTGTTGTAACTGAAAGCGCAGTGGTGCATCGATCGACGGACGCCGAATCCCCAAGTTGCTGCCTCGGTTGTAGTTGTAGTTGCTGGCTGTGTAATAGCAGGTGAGGTAAATTTGAAGGGCTACAGCAAAGCAGGTGCCTGTGAGGAGGAGTTCCAGTCTCGTCCCAAAAACTCATGCTTCTTCCTCGCTTGTGCTTGCACCTCGCTTGCTTGTGTTTGCACCTTTATTATACGCGTGTGTTGGTGCGTGCACTAATGCGTGTGTTGGTCTGAGGAACTGTTTGTCTTCATGTGCTGGTCACTTTGTAGGAAAGGGTGACCTCGCGTTCAACCTGTATGCCTACTCAGTGGCGTTAACGTGTGCGGCATTCCAGGTGTGTTTCAAGTATGCCTGGGATCTCACCACTGCATGCATGTATGTACTCTGCTTTCTATTCTTACTGGCACAGGTGACCATCATATTGTACGCTCATGCATTCTGTCCAACATCTATCCCTCTCTCACATGCCTTCAACTGAAATGCAAGACCAGGATCAAGATTTGTACTTGGCAAACACGCCAAAAATCAGCAATTAAAACAACACGGCTCTTGGCTGTCAAGGTTCTCTTATCACGCCGCAACTGCAGCTGGACTGCTGCCTCTTTTGTCATCACGAATTTGCACAGACTGCCTACATCTGAGTCCAGGTGTTTTTTTCACCAACGCCCGTGCAGGCTGCCTACATTCTGCTCACTGAGTACCTGCCTCCCCCTAGTTCCGAACATACAGCAAGCACCAAAGGCATTAGCATGCAGCCCCTAGGACCATCCACAGGACTGCCGATAAGCACCTCTGGACATCCGGAGCTGAGGCATGCGCACGATGTAGATAGCGGTGAGTGCGCACTCGTTGTTGTTCCATTGTTTTGTGCACACTGCCTGTGTTGATACTTCTTGTGATTTTCCTGGTCTGCACAAAACAGCCACCAACAACACAATTTAGAATCTTGACCTGCTCCGAATTGAAGAGAATGCTATCATGGGGCAAGTTAGATGCTTCGGTGCGATAGGAATGATGTTGTGAGGGCCCAACAAAGAGAGGGACAAGGGGAATTTCCCAGCTCACTTTCAACGTCCGCACCTGATATGCATACGGAGCTCAGTGACCTGGTTGAAGGTTTGTTTGACAGACCAGGTTTAAAGTGCGTGGAAAGAGTAAATGTTCTTTATTTCATTGAAGAAATATCAAGTCCCTCAAGAGTTGGGCACTGCCGAAATACTACACTTGCACGACATAACTTGAAGGCGCTTCAAAAGCTTTGGTGGTCCAAAAAGCACTTCAAAAAGTCTAGGTGTACAAAAGCCGATGAGTGCGACACACGCAGAGGCAGACGCCGCACTGACAAGTGAGCAGTTTCTTCCGTGAAGCATGAGAGCATGTCCTGCTTACAGCTCTTGTAAAGGAACTATTCTGCATTTTTGCTACTGGGGTGATATCAGGATCGCGGTAGCGGTCAACAGCAGACATTTCTACCCTGTTAAGAGGTGGACCTGACTGAAAAAACACGTCACAAATACTGCATGTATCAATTTTAAACGGGCTACGTTTGTCGCTCGTTCTCGCGCACTAGCATTTCCACGTGCACGAAGGTCATCCCTTCATCACATAGATCACACACAAACACGGGCATACACCCACTTGCAGTGTTTATTTAAAGGGCAACGTGTCGCTTTTAATCATTTGGGTCGCTTCTCAGTGGCTAAACAGCGACGCACCAGGGCGTCGAGCCAACGCTGTGACATCAAAATTGTTGGGGAGTGCCCTGTGTAGCAATTTTTTAATGTATAATTTTTGAGGTATAGGGGTATAGTGAGAGGGAAAGGAAGCTAACTAGGACTTCTGGGGTCCTTGAACTACCCAGCCAACTGCACCAGCAGCAGCTTCCCCATCCACCCCTGTCAATGCACCAGAAGCAGCAGCTACCCCATCCAACCCTGTCAATGCACCAGAAGCAGCAGCTACCCCATCCAACCCTGTCAATGCACCAGCAGTAGCCGTTCCCTCAAGCATGCAAGCCAAACCTGCCCCGCGCACAGACATTGCACATATAAGCAACACATACACACATGCATGCACGCACGCATGCTCTCATGCACACAAGCACGCACGCATGCTCCCATGCATACAAGCACGCATGGTCTTATGCACACAAGCACGCACGCATGCGCACACATACGCAAACGCATACACACTTACGTAGCAGTACGCTTTCCTGTGATTAAACATATTACATCACACGCACACCAAATGCTCTGTACAAAGTTTTGGCAGATTAACTATAAGAATGGATTCCGCTACACGTCCTTTTGGCCTGAATCCCTGCGTAGCAAAGCAGGCTTGAAATGTTACACAGTCCAAAACCCTTAAAAACGCTGCCTGCCCATTTGACACACCTGAACTTGCATGTCCAGTTGGGGGACACTGTCAGGGTACAGAGGTGGGGGATAAGGGGGAAAGGGGACTAGCTGTTTCCTTAGATGGTGATGACTGCCATGATGCCAAGAGGTCCCACCTGGGTCTGATGTCACATCTCAAGCTGCAGCTCCGTCATGTGAGTTGTGGGTGTGTTGTGGACTTTTGTTATATTTTGGAGGGGCAACTGTGTCACAGGTTTTTGGAGGGGCATCTGTGTCACAGATTTGTTTGCATTGATCCCAAGAAACGCAGCATCGTTAAGCACCCTATCCGACTGTGTTACGTTTGTTGTGGATGTGTCTGGTGATGGCAAAGGGTGGTGATGCATGGCGTGCTGGTAGGAGCGGTATGCAGTAGCAATTTGTGAGAGGTGGAGGTATTTTGTGGTGTGGTGTTTGCTTACCTCCCTGTGCAATTCCAGCACCCTAAAATATGATAACATTCCTAGATAAGGGAACTCCGTGCTTGCATGTGCAAGCAAGTTCGCTTTCTAGGGAATGAATGCCAACATTTCGTCACGTCATTCAGACCGAATACACCCGAAAATATCTAGAGCAAGTCGTTGAGCATTCACTTACAACTGCATAAAAAGGCAAATGCGCTTTAACGCTCTCACGTGAAAAAATGGCTGTTTTGCCTACAAGCCTTCTGCATCTTGCGTCCATACTCTATCAAACGGTTCAATCTTTGGAGGCTTATATTTGCTGTTGGTATGCAATGGATTGATAGCTTTTTGTAAGTGTGATATTAGTGTAGCAGAAAATGACATATGGTGCTCTTATGCACAGGCGCTGTCTAGCATGGCTGACGCAATGCAATATGTGCCCCTCACATGCATGCCACTGCTCCTGCTGAGGCTGCTGGCCACAGATCAGGTGAGATTGTAGTGACGTGCGAGGACTGTGCATGCTTGTGTGCTGGTGTACGTGAGAGACTGTGTTGAGAAGTGTTTGTACAACGTATGCTTGTGTGCTTTTTCTTTTGCCTTGTGTATGCTTGTTGAGACGTGTGTGTACAACGTACGTATGCTTGTGTACTGGTGTACGTGAGACTGTGTTGAGGAGTGTGTGTACAAAAAAGTGTAATGATGTGCCTCGTCCCTCACATGTGCCATTATTTCCTTGTAAGGTATGCAATAACAATCTCAACGAAAGGCACTTTACTTCCTTACTTTTTCTGGGCAATGTCACAGTTCGAGACAAACATTTACACCTTTCTATTACCGCTGGTATTCGGATACTTCATATCATACATGATAGTATTGCTCTCATTTCCCTCCCCTGTGCCACAAATCTTGCAAGCTTGTTGTGCGTTCGGTCTCTGGTGTTGTCTGTAGTCTGTAATTCAGACTTGCATTGCCTTTTATGCCACTGGTGTCTTGTTGCATCTGATATCTGACGTATTATGTGACTTGCACATCTTGCCAACTCCTGCTGGGTTTAGTAGGTAACAATTAAACTTCAGTTATATGACTTCTGCATCGTGAGATGGCGGTGGATTATGTATAATTTAAAAGATACAAGTGTCACACACTGGACTTAGCAGTTCTTGGAGTGAAGCAAAGTGATACCACTCATATCATTCTTGCGTTTAATCTGTGTTCCTCTGGAGTTTATCATTAGTTTATCCTTGGTCCTCACAACTGCTCTTCCTTCTGAGTTCGAGTTAAAATCTGGACCTGCCTTCTACTCAAGTCTGGGCAGTTTCATAGCAGTTGCAATTGGTCCTTTAAAATAATTTGCGGCCATCCCACGAGACAAACAGAATAGAAACTAAACTGTCTGTGCCACTGACGGCAAAATAAATCTTGGGATTCATACTTATGGCTACCATATGAATCACCCTTGCAAAATACCACACATACTTCTTCCACAGATTCAAGTCGTAATTTACTTTGGCCAGAAAACATCGCAACAACACCCTACCCAACAAATACCCTTTCTGGGCCATGATCAACTTTGATATTTGATCCATACAAATAGCCTTCCTGATTTGATGATCAACTGTGATAATTGAACCAAAAAATAGCCTGTCTTATTTATGCTGACTCGGCATGCAGATACAGGCTGTGTCTTCGGCCTTCCGTGGTCATGCCACTAAAGGCACCCTCCATGAAGTGAGCACTTGGCTGGTGGCCATTTCGAGCATGGAGTTCTTGCTAATGGGCACGTTGACTTTGTGCACGCAGACAAACTCTGCGCTCACAACTACAGGTGTGTTTCCTGTTTACCTGCTTTCTGCTACCATCTATACCCTTTTGCCCCCTTTGTTTGTCTTGGCTTATGATGCCGTCCACTCTTCCCGCACTTTCCTTTCACGTGTTTTCTTTTCGACACACACAGATACAAACATACCCACACATGCACACACGCACACATGCCACACACAAGCACACATACACACATAGCACATGCACACGCACACACACATACACACGCACGCACGCACGCAAGTGCACACACACACACATACACACACACATGCACATGCACACTTACACGCACAAAAATGCACCCCCCCACACACACAACATCCATATACCATCCACAGACCTTCCGCACACGCACACACACGCTCTTGCTTTTTTCTTTTCTGCACACCGTGAGGATATATCTAGCAGTTGACACTGTTACCGTGTCGTTATCCGTGATGTTAAAATGCATCACTCCGCTGCAGATCAAGTCAAGTGAAAAAGCTCGGTATGCGCACCCCATGCTCTGGCTTGTAAATGCAAGTAATGGACACAAAAATTGTATCAGCTAGATGCACAGATGAGACCTTTTTTTCCTCCACCATAATCTGATCACCAAATCCAACCTGCTGTTTAAAGCAAGTTTAAAGAGAGTAAATAAACATGCAGTACAAACTAAACATACCCCTTAATAAAATGATCCAGCAAAAAATGCTGTACACGTGGCTTATTACTCCTCAACGTCTATCTCAACCCCTCAATTGCAGTTGTGGGCGTCCTCAAAGGAACACTAGCAGTGGCTCTAGGTTTTGTGCTCTTAGGAGGCGTTGGTCCTACGACCACAACAAATATTGTTGGCATATTTTTCAATTGTGGGGGTGGTGTGTGGTATGCTTTTGCCAAGTACCAGGAGGGTAAGGCTGTTGTCAGTAGGAAGGGCCCAAATTTTGCATGACCTTTGATGCTTTTGGTAGCTATGTTGATGTGCCTAAGCTGCACCACAAAACAGCCGAGCTGCTGGCATGGATGCTTGTGCACACAATCCCTCTGATTTTTCGCTTGTAAAAAGTCACAATTGAGCATCTTATAGCTTGGACTGTTATACCAAGGCAACCTGGAGCCCCACCTGATCATAACGATTTTTTAGGTATAATTATTAATCAAAAGCTTATTAATCAAAAGCATGCCTTCCTATACGGCTTTTCCGCCAATGCAAACTGCCCCATCTGCCAGTACACTTCACATCTCTCTGGTTGCCAACAAATTACATCAGTAATATGATTACAAACCTCATTGCAGATGATACCGTATCATCCCCCATACAATCAGCTCTCAGGAATGATAATTATAATCAAGTCCCAAATAGAAAACATGGACAAGGCTTACCACAATGAGTGTGTCCAGCAAGCACGTAAACAACAACAAATACGAAAAGCGTAATGTTATGAGGTACTGCACTGGTACAAATTAAAATCAGAAACACACGGCTTCTCTCCTAATGCAAACTGCCCCATCTGCCCAGTGCACCACTGATAGTGCGTTTCACATACTCTCAGGTTTCCAACAACACTAAAATGAGGAACATGATTATAAAACGCCATAATATGGCAAGTGTGATGATTGTCCCGAGCCCTACAAAAAGGACCATGCGGTGCCAACCAGATTGCATACACTGACGTAGGCAGCGCAGATAAATTATCAGAGCAAGGCCTAGATCTGAGAAACTGCCAACAAAACACGGCCCTCTTGGTTGCTACGAAAACTAACAGCACATGCCCTCAGGGGTCATCTGAGCAGAAGCTTGGGAAAAGCCTTTAACAACACCTAGCTAGTAAAAGGGGAAACGCCTAAGAGAAACAAGAGAAAGAGAAAGAATGACAGAAGAAGGAAAGTTGGAGAAGAAGCGAGAAGTTAAAAGCCAAAAAGGGAGCTGAAGTATAACCAGCAGAAGAAGTTTGGTCTGGACACAGAAAGTCTTGAAGCAGCACCACACAGACACGCCAAAGGTCAAGCCAGCTTTAGAACCAGAAGCAAAGTAGCAAATTAGCAGGCGGGACTAGCAGGCAGGCGCAAGCAGATTCTATCTATTAAAACTGGGCAGAGAGTCAAGCTTAGGATCCAAGGTGCGGAACTTCGCCGCGATTTGTAAGGTTGACTGACTTGTGGGAATGACTGCTATCTGATGCCTGCTTTCTCTTGGGGATTTGTCACGACGAATCATGGTACCAGCTTAAGCATGGATTCCAAGTATGAGCCAAGCCCCCCCATAAAGATGTATTTTACGTCTCCTCCCTCTCCACACGAGAAGGAAGCGACGGCTCAAGCAACGCACAAGAGGAGATGGTAGTACAAGTCTGAGAAAAAGATCGAGTTTGTTACAAGAGGACCATCTAAACTGGCCGAACAACCAAATAACCGTAGAACCGTTGCTCACATTATAAATCCCAGGAGAAATCACACGATTCGTCCATGCTGCCACTGATTTAGCATGACAGATTGTTGTCGCTGATTCTGTTGCTGGGGCTGATTTTGATGATGCTGGTGCTACTGGCTTGGCTGGTGCTGTTAGTTTGACTGATGCTGCTGGCTTGGTTTGTGCTGCTGGCTTGGCTGGTGCTGTTGGCTTGGCTGGTGCTGCTGGTTTAGGAGGCGGGGGCATGGAGAACCTGCCAAGCTGGCTGGTGCCTGACGAGAGCGGTGTTGAGGGGCGGAAGGGGCTGGCCTGGGTCGGGGAGGCTTCCACCAGGCAGGTGCTGACGGAAGGGGAAGGGAACTGGATCTGCCCCCCCCACTTTGACCATGATGAACGTGGTATGGAGATATAGATAAGCAATCAGTCAAAATGTGCGACTGCTAGGCTGCGTATGTAAAACATGTAAAAATTGTGATAATTGTTGTTGTAGCACCAGACTTGTAGCACCTACAAAAAAACCATTGGAACCAGTAGAATCATCAAGCATCTGCCAGGACCAACTGACCGCATTAAATCAAAGAGGGGGGATCATCGTCTGTGTGTTTTGGGCATGAATTAAATAGACTGTCAGACTGTCACACTGAGGATACCAGGAATGAGGGAGGCAAATATTATATTACATAAACTCATGTGTGAGTAGCAGTACATGCACAACGAGAGGGTCTGGAACATCAAACATAGTCTGGTTCATCATTCTTTTGCTGCGGGCCCTGCTGCTAGTTGAACTTTAGACCAGCACTTGCCTGGCTAAGACTGTAAAAATCATGAATAAAGATCGAGATTGAAATCAGATATTAAGCAAACACCTCACACAGCAAAGCACAACCAGAACCAAGGACTTGTTCAATTGCAACAGCGTAATTTGACTCTTTATATCTGCCTTGGAACCAACAGCACCTAGCAGCCAAGGATGTTTGTTCTACACAGGGGAAAGCACACTGCTGTTCATATATAGGAATTGCGCTCAGGCAAGCGTCAACATGAATGAAACCTCTCATGTATGCACACACCACGTCCTCTATTCTGTGAGCCAGCCCTCCATCAAAAGTATCAAGCGTATCAATTGTTCAATTCTGGGCACCTCAGTGTGAAGCTCCTTCTCAATTCGTAGTAGAGTCTGTGCCCCCTCATTCGTTGTGCTTGAATTGCGCCAGTGCTTGCATCCCCGTTCTCTTGCAGTCTTAGTGACTGGGAGGGCACTGCGTGTGTTCGATTGTCCCGGACGTTCTTTTTTTTTTTTTTTTTTTTTTGGTGGGGTTGTTACACGGTCCTCAGCAAGGGCCTGACAGAATGAAGGAAAAAAAACCTATAAGACTGGGAAAAGGAAAACTCCTGCCTAAACA
>Ga0307947_1000315_pt1 | contig 32686 bp, 41 predicted proteins | sample OrgLakmetagen232_FD_201840 | JGI IMG/M metagenome (GOLD analysis project Ga0307947, IMG submission 201840) | Saline water microbial communities from Organic Lake, Antarctica - #232 | ecosystem: Environmental > Aquatic > Non-marine Saline and Alkaline > Saline | place: Antarctica: Organic Lake...
GTGAACAAGTGGCAGTGTTTTAGACACGTCCAGTGCACCAGTAACACACACAGGCTCTCCTTGGTGCGCTGAGCGATTGCAACCACTGAAACAGCATTGTTGCAGATTCTAGTTGCAGGCTTAAGCAAGGCGTAAATTAAGTGGTATGTCAGTGAATGAAGTGGTGTGACTGTGAACAAGTGGCAGTGTTTTAGACACGTCCAGTGCACCAGTAACACACACAGGCTCTCCTTGGTGCGCTGAGCGATTGCAACCACTGAAACAGCATTGTTGCAGATTCTAGTTGCAGGCTTAAGCACGTGCGCCACATGCACATCAGCAGCATTACCAACTACCAGCAGCACCTGTGGACAGCCTATCTTGAGTTTTTGAGGCAGCCTTTCAGCACGTTTGCCACTTGCATATCAGTAGCAACAGCAGCAGCAGCATCACTTCGGGAGCACAGTACGCACCTCCTCCCAAGCTGGAAGATAGACCCTCAGGGGCAAGGCATAGTTGAGCGTGCAGCGCGAGGAGGGATCCTAACAGGCCCCCTGAGTGCACACGAGCACGCGTGCCCATGCCCTCCTGCGCGAGTACGCATGTGTACGAGTGACAGATATCGCGTGTCTGTTTGAGTGTGTACTGCGATCCACTTTGTACAGGGAAAGTGAAAGGAAGTACTAAGTATAAATTAACGATCTTTGCTACAGTACACGTAAGCGTCAGAGGTGTGAGTGGCGGATCATGCAATCAAATGATGAGCGTGCAATCATACTAAGCAGCACGTCCTCGACCTCTTCAACTGACGCATGAGCACTGACCAAGCTGTCAATTGCTTCCACAATTGTTTCCACACAAACAAGACAGACACACACACACACATACACACGCACATACACACAAGTAACATAGCAACACCGCACTCACGTGCAGTGCCAGCACCAGCGCTGCAGCTGCGTGTGCAGCAGCAGCAGCCAGCTCGTTTGCTGCAGCTGCATTGCGTGCGCGTGTGCGATCATCCAGTTCATCTCCAGCACGCCATGCCCATGCCGTGTCAGCAGCAGCAGCAGACAGAGCTGCAGCCCCTGCCCATGCAGCTCGCTCCACAAACAGCAGGCCTGGATCGTTGTAGTGCACAAATGGATCGTTGAAGTGCACAAATGGATTGTTGTAGTGCACAAATGGATCGTTGAAGTGCACAAATGTATTGTTGTAGTGCACTAATGGATCATTGTAGTGCACAAATGGATTGTTGTGATGCACAAATGGATCGTCGTAGTGCACAAATGGATCGTTGTAGTGCACAGATGGATTGTTGTAGTGCACAAATGGATCGTTGAAGTGCACAAATGGATCGTCGTAGTGCACAAATGGATCGTTGTAGTGCACAAATGGATCATTGTAGTGCACAAATGGATTGTTGTGATGCACAAATGGATCGTTGTAGTGCACAAATGGATCGTTGTAGTGCACAGACAGCAGGCCTGGATCGTTGTAGTGCACAAATGGACCGTTGTAGTGCACAAATGGATCGTTGTAGTGCACAAACAGCAGGCCTGGATCGCTGTAGTGGGAACGCATGCGGAGTTGAGCATGAAGTGATAAGTGTCGGTAGGGCATCATGAGTCATGTGCGTGTCGTTGACAGGATGCCAAGGGATTGGAACTCTCCAGACTGAATCACAGGCGTGTGTGTGTATGTGTGTGTGGTGTGTGTGTGTGTGTGTGTGTGTGTGTGTGTGTGTGTGTGTGTGGTTAAGTTCACATGTATGTGTGTGGGTGTGGGTGTAAGTGTGAGTGTGTATGTGTGTAAGGGTATGTTTCTGCATGTGTACGTGCATGTGTAAGTGCCAGCAATCTTAAAAAAGCATTTTGAATCGAGGACTCTAACTAGCTATAGCTTAGGCGCTCACTCAGCTGTGTGTAGATCCCAGATCAACACTCAGGTGAGTGAGTGCCTAAGCTACAGCTAGTCAGAGTTTTCAGTTCAAATGTTTGTTAAAATCGCTGGCACTTTAATACTTTGCTAACAACACTCGACTGGAGTGCGTGAATAATGGCATCCTTTTCTCTAGCCCCTCACAAACGCAGGTCCTCGCACACCAATAGATACAGCCTTCCCAAGGTTTGGCACTTCAGCACGAACCACAGACCTTCCGAAAGCAGCATACCCACGCTTGCCTAACCCACCCACCGTCTGCGCTATACACTTGCAGCACCAGCTGACGGCGAGGCACACGCAGCAGCGCCCCTGCCTCAAGCCCTGCAATGTTCTTTGCAGCAGCCACAGTGCCCGCGCCCTTTTCACTGCCTCCCCCTGCGAGTGTGTGTATGCGTGTGTGTGTTACGTGTAAGTGCCTTGTGTGTGTGTGTGTGAGTGTGTGTGTGTGTAAGGGTGTGTTACGTGTGAGTGGGTGCCTTTTGTGTGTGTCATGTGTGCATGTGTGCATTGTGTGCTTGCATATCTTGCAGTAGCAATTGTTCTGCGTCAGCAGCTGGCAATTAATTCCTGGTTGGGGCAGCAAGAGCAGCACTTTTGCTGGTTCCATTTGCTTTCTGACTTTGATATCTACAGCCGCTGTTATTTGCTGCCCTTTGTCAGACGTAGCAGCGGAAAGGTTGTGACAGCTTACCAGCAGCAACGCTGGACCCTGCAGGAACACCAGCAGTGCTAGCAGTGCTAGCAGTGCCAGGAGCAGTGGCCTTGCCACGTGCAGCTGTTTCGCTGCCTTCTGTCGTGTATGGGCGCAGGGCCATGCGAAGCAAGTGCAGAGCACAGGCGGTGGCAGCTGCACGCTCGGGGGCACGGAGCAAGGCCAACACGCCGCGGATGTCGGTGTCGTGGCCGGATAGGAGGTACCAGCTGGCACCTGTGTGTGTTTTTGTGTGTGCGCGTGTGTGTATGCGTGTGTGCTTGTGCGTGTGTGTGGTTTTTTGTGTGCGTATGTGTGTGCGTGTGCGTGTGCTTGTGCGTGTGCATAGTTGTGTGTGCATGTGCGGGGGGGGGGGGGGGAGGGATGAACGTGCAGGTAGTAGGAAGAGTATAGAAGTGAAAGCAGGTAGATTGCAAGGTGCAGAGCCTGTTGAGCTGGAGGGAAAGAGATTTGCAAAGGGTGTTGGGTGTTGGTGTCGTGGCCTGACAGGGGGCACGCGCTGGTGTTTGTGTATGTGCAATTGTGTGTGTGTGTGTGTGTGTGTGTGTGTGTGTGTGTGTGTGAGTGTGTGTGTGAGTGTGTGTGTGTGTGTGTGCAAACGTGTAAGCGTATATGGGTGTGTTTGACTGCGCGTTTTAGTGCAAGTGTCTGTAGCAGAAAGGTGTGAACTTTTAGTTTGTAAGCGTATGCTAATGGATTTTTAGTTTATGCTAATGAAATTTTAGTTTGTAAGCGTATGCTGCTTTGGGGGTGCTGTTTGCTCTTCTGCTGGACGCTCATATGAAATGCAACTTGTATTTGAAACCTGCATGCAGGCTTACTGTGTTCAAACTTTTTTTTTTTACTTTGGTACAAAATTGTGAGATTGTGAGGGAAGCGGATGTATGTCAAGTCAGCATTTGCTACAGGAGCTGGGACGGCGTATGCGTGCAGACACAAACATATTCACGTGCCAATGTGTGTATTAGCACATACCCACATTACAGATAACAATAGCGTGCAGGCACAAACATATTCACGTGCCAATGTGTGTATTAGCATATACCCACATTACAGATGACAATAGCGTGCAGGCGCAAACATATTCACGTGCCAATGTGTGTGCTAGCATATACCCACAATACAGATGACAATAGCGTGCAGGCGCAAACATATCACGTGCCAATGTGTGTGCTAGCATATACCCACATTACAGATGACAATAGCGTGCAGGCGCAAACATATTCACGTGCCAATGTGTGTGCTAGCATATACCCACATTACAGATGACAATAGCGTGCAGGCACAAACATATTCACGTGCCAATGTGTGTGCTAGCATATACCCACATTACAGATGACATAGCACACAACTTTAAATTTACCTGTGAGGTGCGGCAGCTGCTGCGTACCGGGGGCTGCAGGAGCAGAGTGCTGACGCAAACCCACACCCACACGCGCAGCGTGGTCGGAGGTGCGAGGAACCAAATGAGGGAGGTGCGAGTCAAGGGCCTCTAAAAGGGCATGCACGCCACGCGTCTGGATGTGTGCATGTTTGTGCGTACGTGTAAATGGGTGGGCTTGTTTGTGCTATTAGGATGTATGATGCAATAAATCATACAGATACATTACAGCACAAAGGAGGCCGGCATGCAAGTGAATGCTGCATATAATTAATTGCATGTGCGCGAGTGTGTGTGTTGTGTGTGTATGTGAGCTTGTAGGTGTAATTAATGTGGGTAGGGTAGAAGCATACAGGAGCACACCTGCCAAAAACTGGATGGAGAGGCGGCGCATTCACACAAGCACAAGCACACATACAAATTCACAGGTAGTACAGGTAACACATACGCGTACAAGTGAACATACCTGCACGGCCGCAACAACTTCTGCACGACCTTGCAACTCCAGCAGGGTCCGTCGTGAGCGGTCATCATGGGGCGCTCCACACAATGCCATGGCCCCACCCTCCTGCGTGTGTGCATGCGTTTGCGTGGTTGTGCTTGTGTGTGTGCTTGTGTGTGCTTGTGTGTGCTTGTGTATGCTTGTGTGTGTGTGCTTGTGTGTGCTTGTGTATGCTTGCGTGTGTGCTTGTGTGCATGCGTTAGCGTGCGCAATTGTAATAGGGCCATCCTGTACAAAACACAGAGATGAGGCAAGCAAGAGTGTGAGATGAATATTGCTGAGACATTGAGAAATTGCTGAATCAAAGGATAACCGAGGGCAGAAAAAGAGGTAGCAGAAGATTTAGTATATGAGAATGAGAATGTTGAGCAAGAACGTCTCGTGGTCGCCAGCTTCATTCATCTCCCTCTCTTAAAAAGGACAAAACATCAGCACTCACCAGCCCGCCCCCTGCACCAAGCCCTGCCTGCTCTGCGCGTGCTGCCTGCACGATTGCATGTGCGGCACCCGCCCACAGCGGCAGCAGCTGCGGCTGTCCAGCCTCTCGAACGAGCTGCAATTGACGGGAGGAGAGGAGCACACAGCATGATTTGCAAGGGATGGTTGTCGCACAATCATCACACAGAGCGATTGCCTTATATGACGTACACGACACGAGTGTGCGCGCATGGGAATGTGTTGCTTTTTTCTCAATAGTACGACTCTGGGCCTTGCACACGTGCAAGATGAATGCTAGTAGCGTCGTACCATGATGTGAGTGTATGTGTATGTGTGCACGTAAGTGGTTTCAAGGAGGATCTGTCGGTGCCAGAGCTACCACTTAAAAGTCCTTGATTGCAGCACATCCTGCGTGTCCGTGCACTTCCAAGGATTTGACAATGTTCATTGCCTGTTTGGCCACCTCTGTCCCTTTTAAGGTAAAGCAGGGAAATGAAGAAATGACACCACCTGCATGTTTATTCCTCAACTCACACCACACCACACCACCTCTCCCTGACTAAACCTCACCTCATCAGTCACTGTTTGACAACACGTTTGGCTGCCACCATAATTCACTTGTCATATTGATTTCATAATTCACTTGTCACCACAATTCACTTGTCACACTAATTCCAGCACCATAATTCACATGTCACCATAATTCACTTGTCACACTGATTCCAGCACCATAATTCACTTGTCACACTAATTCACTTGTCACACTGATTCCAGCACCACAATTCACTTGTCACACTAATTCACTTGTCACCATAATTCACTTGTCACACTGATTCCAGCACCAGAATTCACTTGTCACACTGATTCACTTGTCACACTGATTCCAGCACCAGAATTCACTTGTCACCACAATTCACTTGTCACACTGATTCCAGCACCAGATCCCTGCCCACTCACCTCCAGCACCACAGAGCTTGCATACAATGGGCCAACCATTCCCACAGCACCAGCTCCGGCACCTGCGCCCCCTCCTACACTCGCAGCCCCCCAACCCCCATCTCGGCCGAATTCCCCATCCATGTCGAGCTCTATATCAACAGAGGTGGCAGCGGCTGCAGCTGCAGCTGCTGCAGGGGCAGCGGCAGCTGCGTGCACACGGCCGCGCGCACGCATGAGGGAGAGGAGGGCGCCTAAGGCACCTGGGGCCCAACCCAGGGCGCACCTGTGCATGTTGAAGTGTATGTGCGTGTTTTAATACATGTGTGTGAGTTTGCACGTGTGTATTATGCGCGTGTGTATGTGTTTGTGTTTGCACGTGTGTATGAGTGAGTGTGTGAGGACAGATGGGGAAAAAGGCAACCTGAGTCCAAGCCGTTTCTATGCTTACCGTACGGTACTTAAATCACAGCATACCACAAACATAGCGTTGGCCAGAACCGTATATATACACCGTATGTAACCGTATGTCTGGTGATTTCCCTGCCAGAATTACCGTATATACGCCGTATATATATGGTTTTGGCCCACCCTACACAAACATGTTCACCGCCTCGAAGTATCGGGAGCAAGTTACAAGGGCCTCGCGAAGCTTGCATTGGGGTTAATATGTTGAATCTAAGCGTGAATGGGGACAGGCTGGGAAAGCCTCCCAGACCTGAAAGGTACAAACAGCTTGGGAGGCTGGCCCTGTCTTGGGGAGGAAGGACACCAAGAGGAACGGCGTCTTCAATCCTTTCACATGCGCATGAACGCACACATACCCGCACGCACACACGTACGCGCACACACACAAACACACGCACAAGTACATAACGCATGCACACTCGTACGTACACAACCGTATACACGCACGCATACACGTACGTGCATGCACACACACACATATGTGCACGCACCCAAACAAGCACGTATACTAACACTCACGTACGCGCACGCACAACACACATACGCGCACGCACACAAACAAGCACGTACACAAACACGCACGTACGCGCACGCACAACACACATGCGCACGGACGCATATACGCGTACCCGCATGCACACACACATAAACGCACAGAAGCGGACGCACACACGTACGCATACACACGTATGCACGCACACATACGCACACACACACGGACGCGCGCGCACACACGCGTACACGCGCACACGTTCGTGCATATGCATGTAGGTGCAGCTCAAAGGGCCAAAAGGCCCTCACATAGGCTCGCATTGTGTTTATTAATCAATTGTTGCCCCCCTCGCATTACTCGCATTGGGATTTATTAATTGGGTTCTTTCGAACCTCGCATTCCTTACGGTACCGTACAATATCTTAAACAGCTTTCCTTCCTCCCCATTGCAGTTTTCAGTCATTGATTGGAGCAAAAGCTGCCCAAAACAGTGCATGTTCATGCACAATTACATGCACACACACACACGCAATTCACCACCTACAATGCAGTGAGGCGTGCGGCTGTGGCAATGGCCGGCGACATCGCAGGCACCGCAACCACCACCGTGCTTGGCTGTGCGGCATTGGCAGAGGCAGCAGCGGCCGCAGCAGCAGGGGTGGGGGGAGTGGGACTGGGAACAGGCTTGGTGGTGAGGGAGGTGGAGGGCGCACGTGCGGCGGCAGCCATATGGTGCACAGCAGCAGTGACCTGTGTTTGGACAGAGGGGAAGGTGTGATGTGTATGAGTGACGTGGCTGTGGCAAGCTGTGGGGGTTGGGTGATTGAGAGAGGGGAGGGGGCGCATGTGGTAGCAGCAGCCCCTATGGCGCACAGTCACAGTGAGCTGTAGAAGAAGTGGTCCTTTCTTGCCTACAAACACATGTGTAGCATGTGTGCATGAAATTGTGTATACACAAGTCATGCACACACACACACACGCACCTGTTCGCTGTGTCGGCCCTGTGCTCCTCCTTGAAGTACGCACGCAGCGCGGTGAGCACACAGTGCGTGGTGCAGCAACGCCGCCACCTAAGAGAATGAAGCAAGAAGAAGCATTTGGTGAGGCCAAGCCATGCGATTGAACTTCGCGCACGTTCGTGCGCACTCCAACAATGTGAGCGCGCTTTCAGAGGTCAGCGTTCTGGAATGACACCATCCGCTGCGGATCTGTGGTGACGCACCAGTGAGGGCAAGCTGCCAAACGCACATACATGCAGTCATGTTTACAATGAGTGTGTGTGTGTGTTCTGGCCAACCCTATTAAGAGGTCACACACGCACACAACAGTGAGGGCAAGCTGCCAAACGCACATACATGCATTCATGATTACAGAGAGTGTGTGTGTGTGTGTGTTCTGGCCAACCCTATTCAGAGGTCACACACGCACACAACAGTGAGGGCAAGCTGCCAAACGCACCTCTACAGCTGCAGCAGCAGCACTCGCACCAAGCCCCCCGCCCTTGGCCATGGCACCATTGGCCTTTCTGTCTCCTCCTGCTGCCGTTGGGGCGCCACCTTTAGTACCTGCCCCTCCTCCGCCGCTTTTCCTGTGAAGAGCGACGTTGGCAAAGTTGACGCTGGCTGCTCGTTGCACAAGACATGCACGCGCGCTCAGAATTGCAGTGAGCACAAGACATGCTCACGCGCTCAAAGTTACAGTGAGCACAAGACATGCACGTGCACTCAGATGCACGCAGATGGCACTGCACAGGGATTGTGTATGTACGTACCTGCGTATGTACGTTTGTGACAAGGTATGTCAAAGATCACCTATGTGGGTTAGAATGTTAGAATTCACTGAAACCGGATGTTTCTTTGCAGAAAGGTCGTCAGTCTTTTTATCACTTGTGTAGATCCTTTCACCCTGCTTACCTAGAAATAGTAACTTGCATTCCTAGCAACACTGATATGTTGGCATGCGCTGCATTACTAATGCCAGAACAGCCTGGCTACATTTAGTCACTGATTCTGACAGTGTTAAAAAGTATTGACGCAAACTCGTTCACTGGCTACAATTTGTCCTGTTTGAGTAGTGGTGGGGTAGAAGGCTGTCTGCTGCTTCAAATTTGCTTGCTTGCTGTGATAGAAGTACGCACAGCAGCAAGGCGCTGCCGCTGCTGCTTACTGCTGGACGAATTACACCCAACGAGAAAGAGGAAGAGGAAGTGAACAAACAAGAGGTTGTGGCACTTCACGGGAGTGGATGGCACTTGTTGCCCTACCCTTGTTTCGACAACGCTGTGACAAATAAATCGTTTCCCTGGGCATGCCAATAAGCAGCCTGTGTGGGCCTATGGCCTGACTCAGACGCACGCAATGATAAGATGCGCGTAACACCTAGACGTGTGCATAAAATAAGCAATGTACGCACCTGTTGAGCTGCGCGGTGCCTAGGCCCTCTCCTCCTGTGGCAGGGTCCAGGGCATAAATGAGCATCGCCACATCAGCAGCACTTCTGCCCACCACAGCAAGCCTGCACACAAGAAACACAAGGGCATAAACGAGCATGCAAGCTTTGAAGGGTGGGGCATGGATTTTAGCTTGGTTGAAAGGCACAGCTACGTGATGGACAGCTACGTGATGGACAGCTACGTGATGGACAGCTACGTGATGGACAGCTACGTGATGGACAGTCACGTGATGGACAGCTACTACGTGATGGACAGCTACGTGATGGACAGCTACGTGATGGACAGCTACAGCTACGTGATGGACAGCTACGTGATGGACAGCTACTACGTGATGGACAGCTACAGCAGCTCTACGACACAGCGGCCTGTGGACGACGGGGGGGCGTGATTTGTGAACTGAGCCTGGCTAAGGGGCGGAAAACATTAGCAGAGGCTGAGTGCCACGAGCAATAGGGACTTTGGATCACGCAAATGCAATCAAGGGCAGTGAGAGAAGCACATGGAGTGGCAACAGGCAAGCAAGCACACACGCAGACACACACACATGCGCGCACGTGCGCGCGTGGCAAGCACTCACCCGGTTCTGCATGACAGGAGCGAGGCCACCACTGCTCTCAATGCAGTGACCAGCTGACCATTCAATTGCGCCAATTGGTGCACCACCTGGCGGCTGCGTGACACCAGGGCTTGCTGCTGTTGTGCTGTCTGTGGCTGTGGTGTTTGCTGATGCTGCTGCGGCGGCAGCGCATTTGCACCAGCAGTGCCAGCTGCACTGGAGGCATTGTTGGCAGGCGCAGTAGCTGATGCACGGGCACCAATAGCAGCACGTTTTGCGGCAGCGAGGGCCTGCGTGTGGGAGTGCGGCAGCAGCTGTTTTGAGGGAATCGATGTGTGCGCGTGTTTGACTATGTGTGTGTGTGTGTGCAAGTTGGTGTTCTTGGTTGTGCATGGGGATATGCATATGAAGTGCTCACGTATGAAGTGCTCACGTGATGCACATATGAAGTGCTCACGTACGAAGTGCTCACGTATGAAGTGCTCAAGTATAAAGTGCTCGCGTGATTCGTATGGGTTTAACATGTATGAGCTTGTGTGATTGCAATACAATAGGAGCCAAAGCGCACACTTCTGCAACGACCTCAAAATGAAATCACCGGAGGCCCAGCACAAGCAAGATGTCCAAGGAGGAAAGACTGCGTTAGCTTACCTGAGCCCCTCCTGACACCAGCACCGCCAGGCATGCAAAAAAGCCCCTGGGTTGCAGGAGCCGCAGCACTACCTCATCGACCAAGGGGGCGTTGCTGGGAAACATCTTGCCTGCACGGATGTTATGCAGGAAGGTGTTTGTGGCAGGCCAACACAGGCAGGGAGTACGAAAAGCACGTCATGGGAAGCAACATTTATGTCTGTACGTCGGTGTGTGTGTGTGTTGTGTGTGTGTATGTGTGTGTGTGTGCGTGCCATGATGCACTTTACAATGCAGCCGTTGTCGAGGGTAAAAGGGCATTGGAGCTTTAAGAGTGATCTGATCAACGATTAGAATGATTGAATTACAAACAGGTGACGTAGGAACATGAGTCAAGTGCAGGCGCAGTGAGGAACATTGTGATTCTACATAGCCCATCTGCATAGCCCATGTGCAAGCCCATTCAGATTTATGACCTTGTGTGTGTGTGTGTGTGTGTGCTTGATCAACCTGTGCAGTCGTTATTAGCTTTGTGATGGCCAAGCACTCCATACAAAACGTGCATGGAGTGCGTCCTCCCTTGATCACTCACCCAGGTCCGAGCCCACTTTGTTAGCCGGCTGCTCTACCACCAGCACATCTGCCAACTCTGCCAGCTGGCCTGCTGTCTCCCGCATCACCTTAACCACATCAAAGGCAGGGGGTGAGGCAGGGGAGGCAGCATTTGCACCCCCATTTGCTGCAGCGCCACCAGCACCAGCACCAGCACCAGCACCAGCACCAGCAGGAGCAGTGCCGCTGGCAGCAGCAGCAGCAGCAGCAGCAGCAGCAGCAGCAGCACCTGCGGCAGCACCTCCTGCAGGAGCTCCAGTTGCAGGGGCGGTTGAGGTCTGTTTGGCTTCATTGGTATTACTTGGAGCTGAAGGAGTGGCAGCGCCAGCACCTGCACCAGTCCCAGTACCATGGCCTCCACTGCCACCAGCCTGTGGTAATGGTGCCCCTGCTGCCTTACTAGCCCCTCCCTTGTTGTTGCTGCTGCTGTCCAGCCCAGAGGGAGGCATTTGCATAAGCTGGTCGGCATTACGCTGCAGCCTGCTCACACGTGTGTGTGTATGCATGCTTGTGAGTGTGTATGTTTGAGCGAGCGAGCGTGTGCTAGAGCATTGGTGAGTGTGTGTGTGTGTGTGCGTGAGTGTGTGTGTGTGCATAGATGTATGCATGTGAGTGTGTATGTATGTGTGAGCGAGCGAGTGAGCGAGCGAGCGTATGCTTATGAATTTGTGAGTGTGTGAGCATATAAGTATGCATGTAATGTTTACGAGTGTTTACGTGTGTTTGAGGGAGCGAGAAAACTGCTCAAGGAGACTATCGTAAACCTGCACTCAATGTACGCACACATGCATACAAACATACAAACGCACCTGGCCAGCAGGTCGTATGCGTGCAAGTGCCTGAACACCCGCACCACCGTTGCCCCTGCTTCTGCAGGTAGCGCCTGCCCGGCTGCCGCCCGCAGCAGCAGTGCGTAGCAGTTGTGGTTACGAGCAGGCTGAGGCACACGCCCCCCCTCTCCCCCCAATACTGCACCAATGCCGCGTCGACCAGCCGTCGCCGCCGCCGCCGCAGCCCTGCCGCCGACATCACGTGACGTGCTCAGAGCGACAGCTGTCACAGCACTGCCCTCTGCGCGGCTGCTGCCTCCACGTTCAATGCGGCGGCTGCTGCCGTGTTCGTGGCGCCCTCGGTCTCGGTCGTCACGCTTGCTGTGGAGTTTGAGGGAGAATAAGAGTGTGAGTGTGGGTGTGGGTGAGAATAAGAGTGTGGGTGTGGGTGTGGGTGAGAGTAAGAGTGTGAATGTGGGTGAGAATAAGAGTGTAAATGTGGGTGAGACTAAGAGTGTATATGTGGGTGAGACTAAGAGTGCGAATGTGGGTGAGAATTAGAGTGTGAATGTGGGTGAGAATTAGAGTGTGAATATGGGTGAGAATAAGAGTGTGAGTGTGGGTGAGAATAAGAGTGTGAATGTGGGTGAGAATAAGAGTGTGAGTGTGGGTGAGAATAAGAGTGTGAGTGTGGGGCTGATGTAATTGAGATGGTTATAAAAGGCAGTGACGTTGGAACAAACGGTGCTGTAGGTGTAAGAATGTTGGAGCGGCCTTCTGCAAAACATCATGAGCGCCTGAAAAAGGCCGCTCGCTGGCTATAGCACACACATGTGTGTAAGTAAACAAAGACCCTTTCACAAACAACTGCAACAATTGACCATGTCCAGACAGGCGCCATATGACAAGCGACTTGGAACACAATCCCATATGACAAGCGACTTGGAACAAAATCCCTCATACCTGCTTCGATGCCTGCGTGACTCCCGGCCCTCACTCCCTCTGTCTTCGCGCTTTCCTCTATCCCTGCTGCTGTCCCCTCTTCTATCCTTTCCCCTGTTTGTATACACGCATGCATGTCAAGTTTGTGTCTGTGTGTAAGTGTGTGCGTATGTGTATCCAGGTAAAAGTGTGTGTGTACATGTACACGTGTGTGTGTATGTGTGTGTGTGTGTGTGTGCGTGCATATGAAAGATCATTGCATAAAAGCAAGTGACCCTTCCCAGGCACATTTTGTTGTGGATGCTACACGTCTTCAACTAAGCAAGCAACAGGCAAACATGCACAGCATGATGGCTTTGTCTATGTTATTCATGCATGGGTTAAGGGAGGGTACCCAGTGAGGGTCCTGATCCATGGCCCACAATTAACAGCAGCAGTGTGCGCCAGAGAATACGGGTGTCAGAAAGATGTGAGGGTTCTGGATTACAGCATGCAATTCAAGAGCAGTACAGTGGGCACAGCATGCAATTCAAGAGCAGTACAGTAGGCACAGCATGCAATTCAAGAGCAGTACAGTGGGCACAGCATGCAATTCAAGAGCAGTACGGTGGGCACCAGAAACGGCACCAGAAACGAGGATGCGAAAAGGGCATCAGAAAGAATATGGGTGTCAGCAGGAAAGATACAAGAATGGGCATCAGAAAGAATATGTGGGTGTCAGCATGATGCGAGAAGGGCATCAGAAAGGATACGGGTGTCAGCAAGCAAGGCCACCCCCCTGTGCTCCACCACGGCTAGCATGTTCACACAAAGAAAGCCATGGCTGCAGCACGGGCAGGCCAAGCAGCTCAGCAGTACCTGTCCTCATGTCATCGTGTGCCCTTCTTTGCAAAGGAGAACGAGAGATGCACATGCTGCTTACTAGGTGCTAAAGCTGTTGTGGACACACCTACGTCTGCGTGCCACGGAGGGCGTGTGATTCATACAACATCCGCAGGGTCAAGATGGCAACCACAGTAATCGACTTTTCACACACAACAAGGAGCAACTTCGGGGGCACAGCCACAACAACATCAGCTGCACAGCCACAGCTACACACATACATACATACCACACAGACAGGCAGGTGATGTGCACACATTCGCAACAAGCACCTTGATGCAGAGCGCGATCTGTGGCGGGGGGATCGGCCTCGGCTGGAATGTCTATGGCGATCAGAGCTTGTGGAGCGGCGTCGTTTCCGTGCCTGCACATGATAGACGGATGGTAGTGGGGCGCGTAGGGCGTAAGGCGGTTTGTATGTTGCAACAAGATGGCTATTAGGCTTTTTGTCTTCGAACGTTTCTTTTTGGAGAGTAGCTCGATTTGCCCATCAAAGTCACAAATACACACCAGAGTGAGAAGTAGCAGTGTGAGCAGTCAGTCATACGCGTAGCAGTCACACACACACACAGCAAGACCAGCAAACAACGCTTGCTGATAAAGATGAGCACAGGCACTGATCGTCGCACCTTGCTACTGTGTCCATCATCACCCTCGTCTGCGCTTCTAGGTGAGCGGCTGCTACGGCTGTTGGATCGGCTGTGCTCACGTTTTGACCTGCTGCTGCTGCTGGCCTCTCTCCGGCCTCCAGCATCCCTGCAGCGAGTGTGCATGCGTGTGCTCTTATTTGAGTGCGAGTGCATGTGTGCACGTGTGCGATTACTGCCACGCTCTCTACTAAGTTGTCCTGCGTCAGTTAAAAAGCCTAGGTCTAACGTCGGTGGAGTATGGCTCACTGTGAGTGTGTGGTGCGTGTGTGTGGTGTGTGTGGTGTGTGTAGTGTGTGTGGTGTGTGCGTGTGTGTGCGGTTCCTAATATGATGCCCATATATTTTTGCTATCTTGCTGATCAGGCCGCAAACATGCATGCATGAGCACGTGTATTCTATAAACCTCCCCCTTCGACTCTGCATCCTTTCCCTTTCTGAACCTCGGCTCCCCTTGCAAACTAGGTTGAGTTCAAGGCTACATGTTCAAGAGGGAAAGCAAAAAAACTTGCCTCCTAGCCGTTTCAGCCTTGCGAGGCTTCGACGATCACATACCTTTGGCTCTCAGAGGGAGTGCCTGCGTCCCCCCCTTCCTTGCTCGCTGCTGCCTGGCCCTCATGTCCCTCTCGGCAATGCATGTTGTACAGCGGATGGTCAGGTTCAGTCATATATGCATCGCTCCCGCCGACCTGACTAGGCTCTGGATTCTGCTCCTGCTCCTGCTGCTCCTGCTCACCCTCACCCTGACCCTCGCATGTGCCATTCCCTTCTTCAGCCCCCTCAAGACAGCTACGACTAGCAGGAAGAGATGCCATGTCTCCTCCTTTCTCCTTGCAACTGTCTTCTGCAACGCCCTGACCGTTGCCATGACCCTCATCCACGCCTACACCCGCATCATTCTCTCCCCCCTGTTGTTGTTGCTGCTGCTGCTGCTGCTGCTGCTGCTGTGGTTGCTGATGATGGGCAGGCTCCCTCAAATGCACTTCCACTCCAGCTGGCTCACTCCCTCTACCTCCGTTGTAACCATCTCCTGCTGCAGAATATCCGCACATCAACTTAGCCCCTGTCTGGGTAGTTCCTTTCCCTCCTATACCACCACCATCACCACCACAGCGTGCGGCAGGTAATCTAGACTCACCCTCCACATCAACCTCCTCCTCCTCCTGTTTTATGCCCCCCAGTTCATCCCCATCCCTGCCTTCACGTTTGACCTTCACCTCCCCAATTTCTGCATTGTCCTCCTTTTTCACACCACCTTCCCCCTCTCTGCTCTCTTGGCCCGGTGCTTGACCCTCAACATCGCCCTTTTCATGTGTACCTGGCGTGCTCACGCGTGTATCCTCCGCTTTAACAATGATTGCTGCTTCCTCCTCTTTAACAGGGGCCTTTTGGGGGGACCACCAGCCCAGCAGAACCTGAAATTAAGGTACAAGCACAATTTTAGACGAGACTTGCCCCCGCAGCTTTGGAGTGCACATTCAAACACACCAGCCTGAGCTCAAAGTGAAGTAGGCATGACAGATCACACAATTGCGAGGCAGATTAGAGGTGGGAAATCTGGGAGACCTCAAGGAAGAAATGTGACGGCAAGGCTTACTTGTTTCACACTGAGCAGGCACGTAAGGTACAGAGGGTGCACGGCAGCTGGAACTTGCACTACAATGAGTGCCCGCACCTTTTCACAACAAGTGCTGCTGCAGAAGCCTATCCATTTTACAGGTCGGAGAAGTAGAGCAATAGCAGGGTTGTTCGGTTCAATTTTTTGGGAGCAAGGGTTTGATAAAGTCTGCAAAAATCTAGAATCCTTGAACTGTTTGAGCAGTTCGATGTGCAATTTCGAAAAGGAGGATTCTGCTGGTTTCTGTGGTCATCCTCGTCCAAAACATGATCGAATTGCCTTAATTCTATTTATATTATAATCAGTTCACCAAAAATCAGAACATTTGACGGCCATCTAAGGCTCTTTCCTGCATTTTTGACTACAATTTTGGATCCCAATATTCCAAAAAAAGGCATAAAGTTCGACGGACTTTTGATGGCTCGCGAACGGCACTTTTAAGGTTCGTTAAAATGCATGAAAGTTTGCAAACCTGAACTTTTGACTGAACCCCAAACTCAACAACCCTGAGCTATAAAAATGATGAATGCCTTCTGCAAAAATCTGCAAAACACAAATTTATGCACACGGACACACATTCAGACACTTACACACCCACACCCACACACAGACACGATTGCATCTCTTCTCTACAAACAGCAGCAATCACTCAGCGCACCTCACAGCCCAGCGGTCCTGCCGTAGCGATGATGGCCTCGCACACACAGGCAGCCAGGCGTACCATGTTGGAGGGTGGGTTGAGCATGTAGAGGACCTCTGCGCATCATACATACACAGGCCATAGGGCATTGATGACAGCAAAACAACAGATGTATCACGTACTCAGGTTGAACGAAAACGTAGGGTAATACCGTCAGAGTGTGGGGTTTGTAGTGCAGGCCTGCTTTGTCAAGTTTGTGATGCCACCTGAAGCTTGCGTGTGTGTGAAAGGCAGTGTAAGGCATGTATTCATTCACACACACACAAGCAAGCAAGCGAGTTGCATACGTACAAGGATATTGTCAAGGAGATGACAGGCATGCACATAAGCAATGGCTCACCTGTGATGGCCTGCAAGCCGCCCTCTGCAATGAAGGTGGCACACGTGGAGGGGGCATGGCACAGCAGCAGCGCAGCACCTAGGCCTGCCATCCCCACCGACATCTCCATCGGCAAGGACGTCTTGTTAAAGGCGGTGGCCAGACGGCACCTGCATTTGTTAGCGGTTGCGCTGAAATAAGACAGGGGGCTGGTAAGATGTGGAGCGCCATTACGTGCCAAGAAATCAACACATCAAAGCAATGGAGAAGACAGGACAGGAGAAGTGTAACAGCGCTGAAGCATCTCGCTTGATCAAAGAGCGTCCATTTTGAAGCATCATTAACATATTGGGCAGGAGACTTTTGTGACGTTGAATACGATAATATACTTATACATCATGGAATCGCGTTTTTGCGAATTTGGGAGTTGCGGCCCCAAATGGGCCCGATTTGTCCCAAATCATCCAACTCGTTCTTTACAAAATTTAATGCGATTATATATATATTGTATCCTGGCATTCAAAGCTCGCTGGATGGCTGTTTCTGCGGAAGACATAATATTTGCCATGAAAGGCCAAATTTGCAATTATATTATAATACAAAGCAATTCCATAAATATGTTCCATAAATATGGCAAAATACGTGTAAATAAGTATGGGTCAGTAAATGGCACCTGCTTGTGTCAGCAATAGTTTGAAGCTATATTGGTTCCATTCTGATGCAGTGGCGTGCGAGTAGTTGCTCCTTAAACATTCAAAGGGAGCATGTTTGAGCACTTGCTCAGTCCACCCCCTCTGGTACCATGCAACTACGCCGTATGAAACATCCCTGGTAATGAGGGGACATACCCACGCACCATGACACCGCCATCTGCACCACCTCATGCGTCCAGCTGGGGTCAGGGGCGTCCGTGGATGGCAGGAACTTTCCACTGCGCTCCTGCACGGGCTGCCCGCCTGCACAGGGAAATAGAAACACACGCATGTCCTAGGCAAGGGAAATAGAAACACATACATGTCCTAGGCAAGGGAAATAGAAACACATACATGTCCTAGGCAAGGGAAATAGAAACACATACATGTCCTAGGCAGGGAAATAGAAACACGTACATGTCCCAGACAAGGGAAGGGGGTATAGCAACAGCGAGGGAGGGCGGGAGGATTACCAGCCAACAAAAACATCCAGATCCACAATTCTTAGATGCATGGAACAGGTGTTTGCTGGAATAATGCAGCTGAGTCTTACTTTCACTATGAGCTGCAAGACAATTTGATCTGCAAGCGACTTGCTCTGGAAAAAACAGCTCACCTTGCAGGATGGCACACACATCGTAGGCAGAAGCCATGAGGGGGCGCAGCAAATTGCCAGGGGGCTCGCGCTGGACTTGGCCCGGCCTGTCATCCAACTGTGTGTGCCGGTGGGGCGTGTATAATGAGCTCGTTCACACATATGTAGGGTTGGCCCAAACCGTACATGGGATTTCCATATACTGTATGTACCGTACCTTTCCTATATCACCCTGATTAAATATAACGTTTTTTGCCCTCCGAAATGATGCCGGTATTGCTTATTACTATATATTTGTTTTGAGGCTCCGGGGTTTTCCGGGATTGCCGAAATAAAGTTTGGTGGGTGGCTGTATGAGATGAGCAGAGGAGGCTCCCCGAGGCCTCGCCCCAGCCCCGTCAGCAGCACTTGTTGCGCCCCAAGGGGGGTACCAGCGGAAGCAGGCAGCTTTGGACCGGCAGTTACAGCATGGGAAAAAGCGAACACAGGAGCAGAAAGCCGACCGAGCCTTCGATTGAAGATTGAGGAGGAGCAGGGAGGTTTCGGTTGCTGGTGTGGAGGTTGAGGATGAGAAAGCACTGTGAAGATTGAGGAGGAGCAGGGAGGTTTGTGTTGCTGGTGTGGAGGTTGAGGATGAGAAAGCACTGTGAAGATTGAGGAGGAGCAGGAGGTTTGGGTTGCTGGTGTGGAGGTTGAGGATGAGAAAGCACTGCACAGTGGTAACACATGCAGAGAGCGGGCAGCTCAGCAGTTGACAAATGCGCAGGTAGGGTAGCTCATGCAAACAAGGTCACGCACCCAGGCCCATGCCCAAGCTGCGCCATCAGCACGTGCAAGCACAAGCAAAGAACGTGCAAGCACAAGCAAAGCACACAGCAACAAATGCAGAAGGTACGGTACGCCGTATATGAGCGTATATACGCCTTATTTCCGTACATTATCATATATGAGGGGAAATGGAGTCACCCAGAAATAATTCATAGGGGGGTCATTTTGCATCTCTTGAAGAGCTGAGTACGCATGACCCAATGATTTACACCAGAAAATAATACTCAGGGAGCTAGGCCTGAATAAGCCAAAGAGACCCAGGAATGGCCTTTTTCAATGGAAAAGAAAGTTTAATACCATAACCACCCATAAAACTAATTATTAATGCATCTGTAGAAAGTAGGAAGCAAGGGAAGTGCCCAATTGTTAAGAGGCGAGAGAAATAAATCTGACAAAAATGAGCGAAAAGGATTGCTGTTGCTGGGAATTGAACCCAAGTCTGCACCACCTGCAGTTACGGTTTTGGCCGTAATTAGACTTTATATACGCCGTATATATACGGTCGGCCAAAACGCATGTACAGTCATACAAATACGAAATTGGTGGGAAATTTTCATAAACAGTACCGTCAGGGATGTGTCATACGGTGATTTGGGACGTCCAATACGGTAAAATACGCATAAATACGAAATACGCTTATAATACGTCCGTATTTTTAATTTCGAGAGTGCCGATTACCCAAAATGGACCCGATTCGCCCCAAAATCACCCAAAACGTCCCTTTTCCAATGTGATATAGGTTATTAATATATTAAAAAACGGCAAAATACGGCAAATTTTGCAATCGTATAATACGGCCCAATTTGTTCAATACGGTGAAATACGTGTTAAATACGATATGGCGTATTATATGGATACGCCGTATGACACATCCCTCCTGGGTACCGTATATACGGCGTATTGAAATACACCGTATTTCCGTATGTACGGTTTGGGCCAACTCTACACAATGGGGTGCATCGTTGTTGCAGGTTGCAGGGAACCTAGCTGTGATGCAACAGCAACAAGTGCGGAAATTGATGGAAAGAGTGCAAGTTACATCCTCTGCTGCAGCATTCGCACGATTTAAAGAAATGGTCACAGCAGACGGGCAGTTCGTCCCTATCTTAACCCAGAACATTGCCACAGGGATCAAGGATTTTACCTTTCCCCGCTTACTTTAGACCAGCCCTTAGGAATCCCGCGCCTCTTTTCTTACCGTCTCATTAACTACAAAAGTCTTTAAAACTATTTATTCTTGGTGGCACCTGAGCTCAGTTGAAGATTCAGAAGCTCGGAGCCGCACCTTCCACAACCCTTCACACCCCCCACCTCACAACTCACATCACCCCCCTTTCACCCCCTAGCCTCATAACCACTCTCGCCTCTCTTGTACCACCCACCTTCTTCCTATACCCCAACGCCTGATCCAATGCAGCCACATGCGCGGGTGGCAGGCCTGGGGCAGCAGAGAGCCCGTTTCCCCAATCCCAGCTAACTCCTGACTCAGCAGCGGCTGCTGCACTTCCCCCTGCAAACAAGCCGCAAGTGGTGTGAATTACAAATTCCACACATACTGGAGTCGAGTGAAAAACGGGCTGATCAGTGTTGTTCGGCGGCCACAAAAGATTCCCACCTGAACCCCAAGGCATGTTGGTGTCTGCCAATTTGCTGTCTGGCAGTGACACTCCTCCTGCCAGGCTTGCGAGGTTCAGGTCTTTCAGCTGGATGCCCTGAGACAGCTGTGAGCACAAAGGAGAGAAGAGAGGGAGATGGATGCCTCACACGTGGTGAGAAATAGGTGCACACTGTCTGCGCTCCTGGTCAGGTGATACGTTGCACCGTAAACTTGACGCTAATGACCTGAAACACTATGCCTCTCCACCCAGTCTCCTAGCGTAGGGATAGGTATCCAGTATGCCCTCAACCCTCTCCTCTTCCCCTCTTCTCCTCTCAAAAAAACTGACCCCATTTCCCTCTAAAATCCCTCCATCGCTCTGTCCCTGTAGTAACAGCTCTATTTCAAAGTACCAACTTTTTTTACAGAGAACCCCCTCCCCCTTTACCTGAGGCAGAGGCAAGCCCTCCTCATCCAGCACAGCGTGTGCCGCTCGATGTGCAACCACATCCGCGCCATCATGCTCCAAGTAACCCATGAGCGTGAGCTGCAAGCAGCTGTATCGGCCACGCACCACCACATGGTCTGTCAGAACCACCTGCGTGTGAAATTGTGTGTGTGTGCGTGCGCGCACGCATGTGCGTGTGTGTATATGTGTGTAATTGTGTGTGCATGTGTGTTGTGTGTTGTGTATGTGTGGATGGATGGATGTGTGTGTGCCTCCTGACCTGCACGCAAACAAACATGAAAGGGCTTGGCATTGACAGTGCACTCACCTCTGTGGGGCAGGCCACCGCTTTCCCAGGCTCGCACGCTAAGCTGCTGGCCACAAGGGGAGCGAATCGAGCAGCCTGCATGCTGTTTAGGTCACGTGCAAAGGCACGTAGGCTGCATGGTCCAGCTGTTGCTGTGCCAGGCTCAGGCTTGGCACAGGTGACGAGTAGCTGGGTCACGCAGGCAGGCAGCTCCAGCTTGACCTGAGGAAGGGTTTGTTGCATGAGTGTGCAATGACATGCAAGAGCAACGCATCGTGCATGGTCATAGATGCATATATACGTGACATATGGATGAGGCATGACAACACTTGGTGTGTATCTACTGGTAAAAGAGAGTCTGGCCATTCAAACACACAAAGGCAGTACCTCATCAACATGGTCGGCATCGTGGGCATGCCGCAGCGTCAAGCTGCATAGCACCACTTCTACGCCTATTGAGATACTCATTGAGGAAGGGAGTGAATGCCCATCAACAGGAAGAGGTTCCAAAGAACAAGCCGGGAAACGATAAACGAAATCAAAGTTACAAAAGCATAATTGATTCGATGCAGTCGTTCCCCTTCGATCGGTTGCAAAGCAATTGTCAGGTAATTTCGTATAATGTATATTTACTTAGTATGAGGTAATCTGGTTGCTCCACGCTCGATAGCGTGTCCAAGAATTGAATCTCTTGAGACACTTGAGATACCTCCCTAACACTGCTCTCTCAACACTGAGGAAGCCAAGGCATGTTCAATCTGGGCAGGAGAATCCTTCAAACCAAGCCTGCTCCCAAAAGGAATCAGCAGCGCGCAAGCAGGCTCAGCGTTGCTCCGTTCAGGAGTGCTGTTGCAATCAACAACACTGCTCAGAACGACCTCTTTAACATCTCTGGAGTGCCCATCTCCTCTCACCAGGTGCAGATAAGGGCTAATTTTCCACCTGCTTGCACGAACTCCCAACTCGGTAAAAGCCTTTGCACAATCATACTCACGGATACACACATATACATACACACACGCATATACACACACACATACACACACACACACACATACACACACACACATACACACAAACTCACATACACACACACACTCATACACACATACACTCACACATGCAGATATGCAATATACATACCGACAAGTGTACCCGCACGCACGCAAATGCACGAAGGATGGCTTAGGCTCATCATCTCATGATCACAGTGTACACCACACAAAAATGAGCAGGGTTATGGATCTGCACCCCCCCCCCAGCCCGGAGACCATCCCCTTTGGACTGAGGAGCTGCTGCCCTCATTTGTGCCCACACACCGACAGGTGAACTGCCGTACCAGTAACACCTGCACATGGGAGGGCGAAACAGGACTGCATTACCGGTTTTAGAGAGCGACGTTGCACAGTGTTCTAGTAGGAGTGGTTCTAATTTGCGGAGACAATCGGATTTACAGCTTTAGACAGACAGATGAACAATTGCTTTATCTAAATACTTCAAGAAGGCTTGTAAAAGTAAGTGGCACAATACGTATGAACCAGATTGTTCTTACTAGTTACAGGCATGAGGTGTAAGCAACTTACACAATAACCCTCTTGCAAAATTGCTGAGATCAACAAATCCTCACTCTCTGCCCTTTCCGCTGTCACCACAATCCAGGTCTTTTGCAACCGGGCCTTGAACATGAAGCACATCAAGGTGAGGTTGTGCTTCATACGCATACGTACACTCACGCCCATTGATGTGTGATGTCACTTAACCTGTCGGCGCTGGAATGACCTCGTTAAATTGGTCTGCAGGCCATTGGCTTTGACATGGATTACACGCTAGCTCAGTACCGGCCAGAGACATTTGAGGCACTGGCGCACCAACAGACGGTAAGTCAGTGAGGGAGGGAGGGAGGAAGAGTGGGAGAGAGGGAAAGACTGACAGGAACGGAAAAGTATGGAAAAGTATGGTGTACTTGTAAGAAATACCCGAAAATGTTACAGCATATTCTTCCACTTAACTTTGTACGGTGCAGTCTGCTATGCAAGGGGGTTGCCTGCCCTTCGTTGACTACTTTCAAACGATAGCAAACATAGCTACTGCCTTTATATGTAAAAGTTTCATGAACTAGCAGTAGATTGCGTGGCTACCAATCATCGACAGGTGGAAAACCTAGCATTCAAAGCACGAGCGCAAATGTGTAGGGTTGGCCAGAACCGTGTATATATACCATTTTTGACCGTACATTTGGTGATTTCCCTGCCAAAAATACCGTATATGCACTGTATATGTAAGGTTCTGGCCAACCCTACACATGTGGCATGCTTCTATATACTATCTATATACTATACTTGGCTGCCGAACGTTCTTCATGGAAACCATGAGTCATTTTTTTTGGTATTAGGACCCACCAGCAGCAAGTCTGAAATCCTACAAATGCTTAAACCTTCTCTCCATTTGGTGCAATTTCTCTACTAGGCTACACGTGCAAATCACGAACTCTGCCTCATTGAAGTGGAGTGTGATTCTGCACCGCCCTATAAAATAATGAACTCTCCCTCATTGAAGTGGAATGTGTTTCTGCACCGCTTTATAAAGCCTTCCCCGTTCAAATGGCACATGTAGGTGGAGAAGCTGGTGACACGGTTTGGGTACCCAGGTATGGCAACAAGGTTAAGTAATGTAGAAAAGCATGTAAGCGCGCTTGTGTGTGCACTTGTAAGACACATACACACATACATTCAGGTGCAGTTAATGTCTTTCTTTTTTTGTCGCTCTGACGCTCTGCTTCAACCTCTTTGCTTTCACTCTCCATTTCACGTACAACATTCTGGGGCACTGATCTCAAATCGTGCAATTTCCTGTTTACTCTGGGATAAAAGCACATGCTGTCCTGTCATCTTGACGTCAACAGCTGAGATTAATCGTTGATTTCTGTCTGCCTTAATTTCAAGGCAGGAGAAGCGAGTATAAACATAGAAGGTATTTGGGCAATACGGTAGAGGGGACAACTGAGTAGACATAATGTCGAGCCTTTAATTGTTAATGGTGCAAAAGTTTGAAGTCAAGGGAGCCAGCCCTTGGGTACCTGTAGCATCATGGTTTTTTTAGTTGGCAGTTGGCAGGAATTCCAAGCAAGAGAAAGACCCCAAAAAAGTTTCTTTCCCAACAGACACAGAACGCGGATATGTATTGACCTTTGGAGGTCAAAAGTGACCATTTGTGCCATTTCCTACCCAGGACAAGTGGCTGAAACTTTTTACCTAGTCGCTTGATAGGTCTATTTAGGTACTCACTTTTTTCGGTCTCCGTAGAATTGAAAAGTACTTTGGGCATTTGGCATTCGTGATATGAAAAGGGGCTGTGACCTGCAAAGGTGCATGCACCTCACAACAAGTTGAGCGTGTGTCTCCCAATTTGCAGTCTTCACATTCTTGATTGCTAGCAAGAACAAACCTATTACACATAAGACACACATGAGACATATACAAGAGGTGGGGAAAGGAGGCTCTCGCTCTTGGGCCTGAGTTGTTTCCCTCCGGCACTGTCACCCTCATGCAGAAGACCTCCGAAGCTTCACGTTTTCCTGGGACTATATGATGAAGGGTCTCGTCATTGACAAGAACCGCGGCAACATGCTGAAAGTGGACCGCCACAAGTACGTGAAGATAGGGTACCACGGGTTTCAAGCCTTATCTGACGATGATCGCAAGACCATGTACAACTCTGCCTTCAAGGTAGGAAACAAAGATTTCATGACGGTGGGTTAGCAAGCAACAGCTTGCTTGTGTGCACACGTGTGTGTGTGTGTGTGTGCCGAGGAACCTGAAGTTTGCTGTTTGTCTTTGAGTACAGTCAGAGCAATGCTAATTTGAAAGGGTTTTATGATCAGCAAAGGGTTTTATGATCAGCAATGTAGGGTGCAGTTTTCTTGATGGCAAGGCAGCGCAAGTCCAGTGTGAAGCTGCAACCTTGCTATAGACATTACCTGATGGCTTTTGCAACTCTAGGAGCGCATAATGACATTCATGGAACGCTTTATTGCATCGGCTCTTCAAAATACTTATTTTACCACATATTGCATCTTATCGATACAACACACTCCCTGCTCACGGTGCGTGCTCTGCTCATTCACCAAAAAGTATGCTATTGACTGCGTTTCATACAACCTTATTGAACATGTTTGCAACCTCTTCTGTCACTACACACGTGCACACATGTGCACACGCATATCCACACATTTTACATACACGCGCATTTTACACCCAAACGAGCACACATACACAAACACACGCACACACACACATGCCAACTCACGCGTACACACGCAGAGCCTGAACTTTGAGGGCAGTGACTTTGCACTTGTGGACACCCTGTTCTCACTGGCAGAAGCATACCTGTTCATGCAGCTGGTGGAATTCAAGGTGACAATGCATGTATTATGTAAATCTAAATATAAATTAATCAAGTTGACATGAGTGCATGTATCCATGTAGATATAAGTCTAATCTAATCAGGGTGGCATAAGTGCATGGGCTACTCTGCAGGGGCTAGCTTTGCTGAATGGTGTTGGGTAGTCCTTGTAAATATTAATGTGCAAGCCGGCTTTATCATAAATGCATGCACGTCATGTTGTCCCGTGCATGTGCTTTCTCTCGTGCACAAATGTGCGCAGAGAGCAGTGAAGTGTGACCGACGTAACTGACATAGATGCATGGATGTTTACATGTAAGTAATGTTGCCTGTACGCTAAAATGGTGGTGGACCGGATTGGTGGGATCGGCGACCATTGAAAGCGGAGACAGAGAAAAACCAAACCTCAGAACTTGAAATAACGACATTTCTTCTAGGATAGCCGCTTTTCTAGGTAGAAATGTATGCGAATTCGTTGACGAAGGCACATGCAGGACTCACCTTTTTTGACGGCATATGCAGGACTCTCACCTTTTTAGGTAAAAATGAATACGAATTTGTTGCTGACGGTACATGCAGGACTCACCTTTGGGGCACGCCTTGAAAGACAAGACATACCAGCAGCTATACAGGGTGAGCTTCAAGAGGAGAGCTCTGCTGTTTCACGTGCACTTGCTGTGAAGCTGTGTGCCTTTCTGGCGTAGTTACTTGCTGTGACAGCTTGCCTGTGCGTCACTGTAGTTTTGCTCCTCACTTTTTGTTGGGGTTCTATGTGTTTGCGAACAGGACCTCCGCAGCTCAGTGGACATGTGCCACCGAGACGGCTCCTTGAAAAAGTCTGTGGCGGCTGACCCAGCTAAATACATACATCATGTACGTACGGTTGCGGATTTGGTGTGGGTGTGGTGAGGGTGTTTGCAAAAGTGTATATGTGGGTGAATGTGGGTGTGGCTGTACGCTGATATGAGTAAATGCACGCTTATGTATGTTTGTGTGTCACTGCGTGTGCGTGTGTGTGCGTGTATGTGTGTGTGCACGTATGTAAATTCTCCACCATAAGTCTCCGGTGAGCCTTAGGCTTCTAGGAGTTGGTGCGCTCACACGATAACTAGTCATGTGTGTACTTACTCGGTGAAGGACACAAACATTCGTGAGATAAACGCGTGTCCAACTGTAACTTGATATCATGTGCGCTAGTCAGAGCTTATAAAAGCAGCTGTGCTTGATCACAAGTACAACATCATGTGCGCTAGTCAGAGCAGCTGTGCTTCATCACACGTACACCAGCAAGCACTCGGTGGTTCTGCCCTTCCCCTCAGGACCCGTTGCTTCGTAAAGTGCTGCGCACGTGGCGAGGGAGCGGTCGGCGCATCTTCTTGGCGACAAACTCAATCTGGGACTATACCAACGTGGTCATGAACTACCTCCTGCTTGGTGAAATGTGAGCGAGCTTTAATTTGCCCGTGCATGTGGGACCGAGCAGCTGGCTCATCTTTTGCTCCACACCTTGAAAGGAAACATTCTTATGTGGCCACCTTTTCTATGCACCTTTTGCTAGAGCAATGGGCAAGAGTAAACACGCGTTCCTTCATCAATCTGTCTCGCTCCCTTAAGGCTGAAGTGCCCCCTTTTCATCTAAAACATAACGCGCTTGCACTCTTCACACTCTCATCCTCTGTTTCCTTTGCCTGCAGCTACTCACAGGTGTGCCCCTCTCTGCACTCTCACCCGCGCCAGCAAACTTATGAATATTATGGAAAATTATTGTTCTTTTTTCCCTCCAAGTTCTGAAAACAACTGTAAAGGCAACAAACCAGACCACATACCCCGCCCTCAATCATTTTCATCTATGAAGGCTTGCGTTTCAAAAGTGCAATCCTGTGCTTGCGCGTTTGCAGAGGGTCGGGACGAACAGTGAAGTGGCTGGACTACTTTGATGCTGTCGTAGTAGGGTGCGGCAAGCCAGCCTTCTTCAACGACAGGGGGCAGCTGTTCAGTGTGGATGTAGGCACAGGTGTGTGAATGTGCGTGTGTTTTGCAAAGGAGTGGGCAGTTGTGTGTGTGTCTCCTGTTTGCGTGTTTTGATGCATGTGGCATGCACGTGTGCATGTGTGCATGCTCATTCAGCATCAGTGTGCTTTGACCTGTGTGCTGTGTGCGGTGTCCATGTTGTTAAAAGGTGTACCAGGTGTGTGTATGTTGTAAGTAGGTGCATCCATGTAAAGGTGTGCCAGGTGTGTCCATGTCGTAAAAAGGTGCACCAGGTGTGTGTACTTTGTGAAAAAGGTGCACCTGGTGTGTCCATGTGAAGGTGCTCCAGGTGTGTCCATGGTTTTAAAAAAGGTGTACCAGGTGTGTGTATGTGTTGGAATGGTCTCATGGAGTCAGACTCGCCGCACTTTTTTTTCTGTCCCAGCAAGTGCTATCAATTGTACAACCACGTGGGCCTTCTGTGCAGGTCTTCTACGCAGCACCAGTACTATTGCACAACCCAATTGCACAACACCAGAAGTATAAAGCACAACCACGTGGGCCTTCTGTGCAGGCCTTCTACGCAATACGGATGAGGGCATGCCCATCACACCCATTGATGCTGCTGACATGTCAGACGCCCCTCTGCCTGACCTCCGGCCCCCCAGTTTTAGCAGTGTGGACAGTGAAGAGGAGGTGTGCATTGGGGTATGTTTGTTTTTATGTAGGCTGACATACATGTGTTGAGAATGTGCAGTATGTGTTGACAGTTACACGCTTCTCTAGCTCAACTCTTGTCTTATAGACTGCAGAATCTGCAGCATTGACGTTTATTCTGACAAAAATTGAACCATAACATGACGTTAAGTATGTATAGCGTTTAGAGGCGGTTACATTGTGAATAGATGCTATACCCACAAGCACGCACGCTTACACACACACACACGCACACACACACACACGCGTGCACATACATACGCACATACACAATTTTACTTGCACACACACACACACACGCACACACACAACACACACACACGCACGTGCACACGCGCGTGCACATACATATTACATATACACAATTTTACTTGCACACACAGTTGGTCAGCAGTAATGGCGCAGGACACGCGGCTCAGACAAAGCCAAAGACGAGTGTGTTTCAGGGTGGATGCTATAAGTGAGTCAGGGGCAGGCTGAAAATGTGGAGCTAGTTGCAGGGCTTACTGACTGGCAGTTGGAGGGAATAATGCAGTGCTTAGGATGGTGTCTTGGTGTGCGCTGCTCTGCTCTGGGTCTAGGCACTGAACCCTGCACAGCAGCTTACTTGGGGGGCATTGTCTGTTTCAAGTGCGTTGGTAGCAATGACGTGGGGCATAGTCTGTTAGTGCGTTGGCAGCAATGACGTGGTCTAGGCACTGAACCCTGTACAGCAGCTTACTTGGGGGGCATAGTCTGTTTCAAGTGCGTTGGTAGCAATGACGTGGGGCATAGTCTGTTTCAAGTGCGTTGGCAGCAATGACGTGGTCTAGGCACTGAACCCTGCACAGCAGCTTACTTGGGGACATAGTCTGTTTCGAGTGCGTTGGTAGCAATGATGGTCAAATGAAAGGTTGGAATTCTCAAACAGTTTGAACAACGAAGCATGCACATGGTGTTTGTTTCCAGGTGAAATTGAGAAGATCTGTATTGTATATTTTTTGTAGTTCTATGCGGCATAAGCACAAGACTTTGCAGATCAGGCAGCATGTATCTGCAAAGTCATGTGATTCTGAAGATGAGGTGTTTGCGCCTTTAATTAAGCCTGCATCTGCAAGTCTTATTGTTTTTGAGACACGTCCCTACCTTTTGATAGCCGTGTAATTATACACACACTCGCACACGAACACACACACGCATACACACACGCACACACACTTGCATTTCAGGGACCTTCATCGGATATTAGGGATCACTTCAGGCGAGCAGGTGAAATTAGTGTGTGCGTGGTGCTTTTTGTGTGTATACATGTCTTGTGTACATGTTTGTGGGTGTCTATTTATGGGTGTGTGCATGCATTGCATGTGTCTGTGGGTGTAAATTTGTGTCTTTATAAATATGCAGGTGCATATGCGCAGCGCAGTGGCTCATTTTTGTGGCTTGTTAGTTGGTATAGACGAATGTATGCAGGCAGTAAAAACCATTCCCTGCATAAATAAAGGACAGGAAATTTCACTCATCTTTTTGCACTTCTATGGCCACAGATTTATCCCTCAATACATGGGGGCAAAGGTGAAGCAAGCAAATGACCACACGCACACGTCTCACACAAATACGCACACGTGCACATACACAGAGTTGGCCAGAACCATATACCTATGCGTGCACACGTTTCTCATTAAATGCTGCTTTGTATCAAATTATATAGTTCCAAGCTAGTAGGCTGTCATTAGAGTGTATACATTTGGCTCTGCCCAACTTTACTTATATACGTACACAAACACACATTTGCACAGCCGCTCACTTCAACTGGCTTTGGTGTGTGTGTGTGTGTGTGTGTGTGTGTGTGTGTGTGCAGGTCCTGTACGCCGGGGACCACATCTATGGAGACATTGTTAAAGCAAAGCAAGCCGTTGGATGGCGCACGCTGCTGGTGAGTCATTGGTTGAGTCATTGGTTGCTTTTGATCTCATTGGTTGGTGAGTCATTGGTTGGTTGAGTCATTGGCTGGTGAGTCATTGGTTGCTTTTGACGACTGCCAGATAGGTACTGGCTCGCTTCTGTGTTTATGGAGGCAATTAGGGGTCACTATAGGGAAGGAAGGTTATGAGAAGGATGAGGTACGGACGAATGCGGCTTTGGGTTTATTCTGGCAGACTCTGCCTGTCTGCACGGAAAAGGGAAGGGCTCAGAAATGCATCTAGCTGTCATCCATCTCGCACATTTCCTCAAATGCATCTAGCTGTCATCCATCTCGCACATTTCCTCGAGTCTCTTCAGGGCAATTACGCCGAGCAGCATGCCTGCCTACAATGAAGTGCAACTGATGAGTGCTCATTTGTGCATTGCTGCTATGAACGAGCGCAGGTGGTGCCAGAGCTTGACGTGGAGCTGGCACTGCAAGAGCAGGCCAAGGTGTGTGTGTGTTGCATTTTTGTATGTGTCCATAAGTGTAGCGTAGTGATGCGTGGAAGTGGGAATTTGCAGAAATACGCAGGCCCTGGTGAATGGGAACCAATACAAGCCAGCGCCGCCTTTTTTTCATGCCAACTGCAATGCTTAATCGTTTCTTAAGACGGGCAAACCCCTCGCTCCAAGACCTCGGCACATTTCCTTTTTTGGCGAAGCCCCAGTCATGGGGCGCAGCCCCTAGGTTTGATGTCTTCCCACCAAAGTTCACATCAGTGTGCGCAGGCCCGCCCAGCCCACCCCCCGCCCCCAAAACTTGCACAGTGACTTAGACTTACAAATCAGGCAGCCCTGTGGTGTCAGGGGGAGGGGAGGGGCAGGGGGTGGTGCTGCTGGGCGTACCCCGGAACGAGTTTTGTAAAAGTTGAGACTCAGGGCCTGGCCAGAGCCACGCAGCCAACGTCCAGGTCTGAAACTTGGCAGGAAGGCCAAGCAAAAATTTTTGTCGGGGCATACCAGTTTTGGTGACCAGGGGTGCAGTGAGCAGTGCTGTGGAAAGAACTGACTCAATGTTTGGTAGCTGGAGGAAGCTGCCCGGCGCTCAGCCCAGCCCATGCCCCCCGAACATCATCTGAACGCACAGGCGTGGACAGGAGACGTTTCTGAGTGTGCCTGATGGGTCCGGGGCCAAGGAGAGGCGCGGACGGAAAGTTCGCTGCTCCATGCAAGCACACGACTGGGTGCACGGATTTCCACAATTCAAGTTGCAAGGGACTTTAAAATTTTATTTTTAATGACGCGATGACGATGGGAGCGTGTTCTGAGAGGATGCGAGTCTCCATGTTTGACTGACAGATGTGAGCAGGTTGAAGGCAAGCCTGCACGCGCACACGCGCACACACACACACATACACACACACACACACACGCACACACACACACGCACACACACGCACACACACACACACACACACACACACACACACACACACACATACACACACACACAAACACGCACGCACGCACGCAGGCACACACGCACGCACGCGCACACACACGCACACACACACACGCACACACACACACATGTATAAGCGCGCACAAAGCACACAAGTTGCCAGTTCACAGCGCAAAAGGCTTCGCCAACTTTTCAGCATCGATAGCGATGCTTCCCCCTACTTGTCGATTTTCGGTAGGGCTCTGGCTATTGTGAGATTAGTTGAGAGCCCAATGCACGCTGGTGTTTTCCAGCATATAAGGGGGTTGCAAGGATGGCCTACAGCCCGAGACTCTGGCTGATGACAATTGGCTGGTGAAACAAAATCAACCAGTGTCGAAAATTGAAACTAAATCTGACACAAACTTGAGGAGTCTGTATGAGTCTTGATTCAGGAATGCATTGATCTCAATAATCAGTGATACTGTGATGACAAGCCAAGAAAGGTATAAATTCAGAGCTCGAAGGAGCAAACGCACGCAGAGTCTTAAACATTCTTTCAAAAAGGTCTCTGTATCCCATGCGCAGCTCGCACACTTCAGCACACTAGCAAAAGAAAAGCACATGCTTCTCATCTTGAACTTCTCCACACTCACATTTATCACAAATGCTAGAACCACCACGCCATTTGCAAGACTCCACTCTCAAATGGTGTGCACGCAATCTGAACCTGCTGAAATTCCTCAACACATGTTTGTCCAAATCCTTGTACAAGTAGGAGGGGATAGAAAATGGAGAACTGCTGAGTACTCGCAGAAGTACTCT